>Ga0180435_10004533_pt1 | contig 13686 bp, 9 predicted proteins | sample SS_ome_3_FD_132467 | JGI IMG/M metagenome (GOLD analysis project Ga0180435, IMG submission 132467) | Hypersaline lake sediment archaeal communities from the Salton Sea, California, USA - SS_3_S_1 metaG | ecosystem: Environmental > Aquatic > Non-marine Saline and Alkaline > Hypersaline > Sediment... | reverse complement strand
GTCAGCCTGACCTTTAGGCACGAAGCTGGTTGCAAAGAATGGCTTGTTTTTGATATATTGGTTGTACACTCTCCAGATATCATCGCTGCTAACGGCTTTGAGTTTCTCAATATCGGTTTTATAGTAGGAAGGATCGCCTGCATATTCGTTATAGTTGGCTAGTTGAAAAGCCTTGTATAGCACACTGCTGATCCCGTTGTAGAAATCAGTCTCCAGACTTGCTTTGATACGGTCAACATCATCATCAGTAAATCCTTCATTCTCAAACAATTCAAAGGCTTCAAAAATAGCATCTTCCACTTCCTGCAAACTAACGCCTTCATTGGCAGTGACACCTATATTAAATGCTCCGGCAATTTCCTGACTGCCGTTGTAAGCATATTGGCTTGACGAGAGTTTCTTTTCCTTTTCAAGCACTTTATACAATGGAGCTTTTTTACCCCTTGAGAAAAGCTCCGCAAGATATGAAAGCGGGTATGCATCATCATTATACTCTTCAACGGTGGGCCACATCATGCGATACTGCGGTGCACGCGCAAAGTTATCTTCATGATATAGCTTTTTTGTTTCGTTAAGCTTGACAGGGATCGGCTCAGGATCCTGGATGTCATTCCCCCTGGGGATCTCACCAAAATATTGCTCAATGAGTTTCTTCGTAGGCTCAATCTCGAAATCACCCGCAAGGACTAGTGTAGCATTATTCGGGACATACCATTTTGAATGAAATTCCTTCACATCTTCAATGGTGGCGTTTGTGAGATCTTCCATTTCCCCTATTACGGTCCAGCTATAGGGATGGCCTTCAGGATAGAAATTATGGGCAACCACTACACCGGTATGTCCGTATGGGCGGTTATCTACCCGCTGGCGCTTTTCATTTTGCACAACATTTTGCTGGATAGCAAATGATTTCGGGGTTACCGTGTTGATCATGTAACCCATGCGGTCCGATTCCAGCCACAGGATCATTTCCAATGCATTTTTGGGAACGACCTCGAAATACGTGGTAGCGTCGTTTCCTGTACCTCCGTTTAGGGTTCCTCCGGCATTTTGTATGAGTTTGAAGAACTGGTCCTCGCCCACGTTTTCTGATCGCTGGAACATCATGTGCTCAAAGAGATGTGCAAAACCTGTACGGCCGGGAACCTCCCTGTTCGACCCGACGTGGTATTGAACGGCCAGGGCTACGATAGGATCCGACTTATCAACATGAAGGATTACATCAAGCCCGTTGGTTAAGGTATATTTTTCATAGTCGAGGGTGAGTTCAGACTGGTCTTGCTGGGTACAAGAAATAAGCAGCATCACGCTTAGCGTCATTAACAGATAAAACAGTTTTTTCATTTTCAAGATCGTATTAGGGATTATAATTCTGTATGGTATGCAATATAACTAACTTTTTACTTATCAGCGTAGTGTGTTGATAAATGGTAGTTTCTTTTCCATGGTTTACCTGTCAGAGTTTACTTGTGGTATGTACTATGAAAGGAACTTAATAACAGCATCGGCGAATTCTCCCGGGTGTTCAGCATGTACAGAATGTGCGGCGTCAGCGATGATCCGGAAGGTTGTTTTACCTCCAATATTGAGGAGCTCTCTTGATTCTTGCGGAGGGATCAGGATGTCCTGTCCACCACTCAGGATGAGTGTTTCGTTTTTGATACGATGGATCCTGTCAACCGCATCAAAACGTGTTATGGCTTCCACCTGGCCTTTGAATCCTTCCAGGGACTGTGGATATGGATACGCCAGTGCAAAGATGATGGCTGCATCCATGAATTTTTTGTTTGTAAGAGCTTCTCTGGTGAACAACCACTGAAACATGATCCGGAACCACTCAGCCATATCAAAGCCGTCTTCCCACTTCTCATAAAGGTCCCTTAGGATATCATCGGCTTTTTGGGAAAGTTTCGGGCTGCTGCTTGCGAGCACCAGCTTCTGAATGCGTTCCGCTTGCATCAGGGTCATTTCCTGGGCGATCATCCCGCCCATTGAATGTCCGATGAGGTGCACTTTATCATATTCCAGAAAATCAAGCAGGGCAATGCCATCACGGGCCATGTCCTTCAGGTCATATGTGCTCTTAACGGTCTCTGTTCTGCCGCAACCCCTGTTATCAAATAGGATCAGTTGGTATTGCTTACTCATTTGACTGAGGATGAACTGCCAGCTTTTAGAGTCACTGGCCATCCCTGCGATCATTAGAACAGGCTGTCCCGATCCGTGAACTTCATAATATATCTTACTGTCATCAATATTAAAAAAAGGCATGATCGTATTGAGTTTGCTTTAAAAATCTGTCTTTCCCTGCGATTTGTTGCAGATCTCCTTAAAATTGCAATACCTGCATTGTTTTTCATCTTCTGTTTGAGAAAATGCTAGTTGCGGATCAAATATCTTACGGATCAACTCGATCAGCTTACTTTCAAATTCTTCAAGGGCTTGATCATCCATAACTTCTTTACCGCCTGCTTTGATCATGATGGGACCATTTCCTGGCATCTTCAGGGATACGATCCCTGCAGAGGGAACTCTGCCCGGGTGCTCCCGATGGTATAGCCAGGAATACATCATCAGCTGAAAAGCCTGGCTGTAATCAGGATCAGCGAAGAGCTTGTCCCAGTCGGTCCAGCGAAGCTTTTGCTCCTTCACACTGCCTGTTTTGTAATCAATGATCCTGACAGATGAGTCCTTGCTGTCGATCCGGTCCGCAGTACCGCGGAATTTTACTTTTCCGGTACCGGGAATATCATATGTCGTCTTCATGTGCTTTTCCAGGCTGATAAGCATGGTAGCACTGTCTTCTGCCAGCCATTCGGCTTCCCTGTCAAGTAATTGTTTTAACATATGACGTACAACCTCTACAACAAGGTAGTTCTTTCCGTAGTTGATCTCTTCAACATGGAAATGGCGGGCAAATTGCCTGTCAACCTCTTTGTCAACCAGCTTTTTCAGACTTTTAATGCTTTCGCTGCTGAGTGCTAAGTTTAGATATGGTTTATACAACTCCTGCAGGCTTTCGTGTGCGACAATACCCAGCATCCTGGCATCGATGGTTTCCTCGATCTCTTCTGTATCTTCAACCCTGGCAATGCGCGCAAGGTAAAAGCGTAAGGGGCAGGCAATGAATTTGCTCAATGAACTCGGATGGAATCCTGCTTCGGCTTCCTTTTGCAATAGTTTCATCACCCATTCATCTTTTTCTATGCTGATGCCGGTATCCCTGTAACCTGCGGGAGGTGAGATCGTCAGCAATTCCTCCCTGATCCTGATGTTTTCACTGTATTTGGGTCCTTCATGCTGCAACTGGGCAATAAAGCGGCTTTTCTCACCTCCACCCAGCACATCCGATTCTGTATTGTAAAGGATGTAGGCTCTCGAGGATCTTTGCAGCAGGCGGTAGAAATGATATGCAAACACCTTGTTGTTATGCCTGAAGGTAGGAAGCATAAATTCCTTTTCATTCTTAATATCAAAGGGGATAAAGGAATTTGGCATACGGGTTGCCGGGAGGATCCCTTCATTAGCCGATAGCACTATTACGGTATCAAAATCCAGTGTGCGCGTTTCAAGCATACCCATCAGTTGTAATCCGGCAAGTGGTTCTCCCCGGAATGCAATGCGTTCCTGCTGAGACAATTGTTTGAAGAGAAGTTGAAACGTTTTGGAGTCGCGTATGCTGTTGAAACGTTCCATAAGGTCTTGCATTCGCTGTAAAAGACCTTTGAACCTGAATATATATTCCAGGTCGAGGTGATGGTCGTGCTCATCTTTTTCATTCAGTGCAATAAATGATGCTCTCAGACGGTCGAGAATGGTATTTATAAGACCAGGAAATGATCCCGTAGCGAATTGATCAGGAAAGAGGCTTGTCAGGGCTTTGCCTGATTCGCCGAGTAATTGCATGACCTCGGAGGAAGGTAGAAATACCCGTTTACTGCTCCTGATCATGTCAGCCGCATTTTGGGTATCTTTTTGATCCTGGCCGAGCATAATATTAAACCAGGGATGTCCGTAAAACTGCAGCAGGTCTTTCCTGTAGTAGGTACGATGCCGCCCCTGGCCCATTTCCTGGAAACGGTCGGCATTGCGGTGCATCCCAACAAAAGCATCCAGCAAGGTATATAAAGGTGTTTGCGTCAATCCCAGTCCCATGGTCACATTAAACTTGCCTGCCTGTTCAGGTATGCTGTTAAGCATTGGCAGTAGAAGACTTTCATCGGAAAGTACCAAAGCCGTCTTGTCTAGGTTACCCTTTTCTTCAAGGATACTGCCCAATATCTCGGCAGCATATTTTATTTGACCGGTATTTCCCGGTGCACCAACTATCCGGATTTCTTTTCCGGCAGCAAAATTGTCTTCTATCCACAGCTGATTGTTTAGTTCAGGTCTCTTCTGGTATTTTCTGAGAAAATCTCCTGCTTCCTGTTCCCTGTTATCAAGGTAGTAAGGGTCGGCATCCCAGATCACTTCCGCTTTTTCTTCCTTTACCAGTGCAGTGATGATCCTGTCTTCCGATGGTGTTAATGCATTAAACCCGGCAAAATATGTCATACGCCAGGGCCAATCTGTCATCCTTTTCCAGATGTTTTCTGCAAGCTTGCGAAAAGCTTTGCCCTGGTATGCGAGGCCTTCTGAATGAAGTTGTTCATTCAAACGATCATAATAGGTTTTCAATGATCGGTAGAAGCCCAGGTATTGCTGTTCCATTTCTGAAAGCGCACTTCCGTCAGGGTTCCAAACAGTCAGTGCCCTGGTGTCGCTCAGGTACCCGTAAAGCTTATCCTTATCCACAAGGTGCATGTCGATCTCGTTGAAATCCGACATCATCCAGGAGGCAAAAGGGAAGAAATTCTCAATGCTTCGTGCATCCTTTCCCTCAATTTCACAATGGATGGCATACAGGCGGAACTGATCTCCCAGCTGGTCGCTGCTTACCAGGCCGGTACATTTGTAAACAAAGTCCTCAATTGAATAGAACTCAGGAATAAAGGTGGTTCCGGTGATGATCTTTGACAGGTGGCTCTTAATGTAGAGTATTGCCCTGCGGTTTGGGAGCACGATGCTGATGTTTCCCAGGTCATCGGCATGATTCTTATAGATGTGTTCGGTAAGCTTCTCCAGGAAAGCAGGCATTAGCATGCGGTTTTTTGAAGAAGTAAAGATAACAATTATAGACCACCGAGCAACATATTCGCCATCTCAAGTCCTTCCGGCTTGCCTGCATCGATCCAGAGACCCTGATCGTGCCGGTACCCTTTGATATGATGATCTTTGCAGAGCCTCAGGTAGGTGTCGATGATGCTGAACGCACCTTTTTCAGATATCAAAGGGAACAATGCCGGACTGATCACGTGTATGCCACTGAAAGCAAATGGAGTTAAGGCAGGAACATCACCTTCGGGAATGATCTTTTTCCCTGTATTCTGGTTTTCCCAACCCCGCATGTGCAACTTTTCATCAAACAGCAGATAGCGCGAGGTTTTTCTGTTTTTTACAGCAAGGGTTACGAGGGCATTACTTTCGATGTGCTCACGGTATATTTTGCCAAGGTCAAGGTCAGAGAGGATATCTACATTATGAACGATTATGGGTTCATCTCCTTGCAGCAGGGGAGCAGCATGCAGTATTCCGCCACCGGTATCCAGAAGCATCTCCGTTTCGTCAGAAATGTAAATGGGGATATCGAAATTGTTATTGTGTCTGAGGAAATCGACGATCTGACCGGATTGGTGATGAAGGTTGATCACAATGCTGCTTACTCCCTGAACCTTCATTTTCATGATAAGACGCTCCAGCAGGCTCATCGCGCCTGCCTTAACCAGTGCTTTCGGAGTGTTTTCGGTAAGTGACTTCAGTCGGGTGCCCCTGCCTGCAGCCAGGATCATGGCCTTCATGCGCGTTTCTGTTTCTTCGGCTTACATAGCTCATTGTCCTTCTTCGACTCAGCCATGCAGGTCTTGCAAATGTATTTCGGATTCTCGTAGCTGTTGATCTTTTTTCCTTCTTTTAAGCGCTTACAGATCTTTTTGCTCATTCCTGCTTTCTGTTATATCCTGTTCTCTGTGATGAATTCTGATCTGTATAACATATTTCTTTAATAAATGTTCAGCCAGTTTGTCGGCGCAATACACCGATCTGTGTTGTCCGCCTGTACAGCCGAAGCTGATACTCAGGTTTTCAAAATCCCTGCTGATATAGTTCTCAATGGCACTGTCGCAGATCTCATAAACGCTGAACAGGAATTTGTCAACTTCGCGGTAACGGGACAGGTAATCGACAACCCCTTTGTCACGGCCTGTTTGCTGCCGGTATTCCTCCAGGCGGCCGGGATTGGGCAATGCACGGCAATCGAATATGAAGCCTCCACCGTTGCCACCCGGATCATCCGGGAGCCCGTTTTTATATGAGAAGCTGCTGATATGCACACAGAGTTTCGAATGATGCGGATGAGCAGGCATATATTTGCTTTCAAATACCAGCTTTTTCAGAGCAGCATTCAGCTCAGGGAGTTCTATTTTCAGCGGGTGCTCGTTCAGCAGTTCGGACAACATGAGCATGGCCGGCTCCAGGCTTTCGGAAAAATGTGGGCGTTTCTCAAACAATCCCCTGAAACCGTAAGCTCCCAGCACCTGGAATATCCGCAGATATACAAAGCCATTAAAATATTTCATGAATGTATCCCTGTCGGTAGGGATCATGGTATCCAGTTCATCAAGATATTCATCAATTAGATCCTTTCGTGTTCTGTCAGGAAAGGCTGCCTTCACCTGATAAAGGAAAGAAGCAAGATCGTATTGCAGCGGTCCTCTTCGGCCACCTTGATAATCAATGAAATAAGGTTCGTTTTCCCGGATCATCACGTTCCGCGACTGAAAATCACGGTACATGAAATGGTCCTGTCCGGCATTATTCAGGAACTCTGCCAGTTTTTCGAAATCCTGCTCCAGCAGCTGCTCATTGAATGTAATGCCGGAGGTTTTGAGGATATAGTATTTAAAATAGTTCAGGTCCCAGAGCATCGATTGCCGGTCGAATACATCCCGTGGGTAGCTTGCTGAATAATCCAGTCCGTGGCCACCTTCTACCTGGAAATGTGCTAGCGTGCGGATAGTTTTTGCCAGCAGGGAATAGAGTGCATCAGGGATCTCGTCCCTGTCAGCACGGGCCATCACCTCAGCAAAGAGCTGCTGTTCGCCCAGGTCGGAAAGCAGGTACGTCTGATTGTCGTCGGCAACACATAAAAGTTCAGGTACGGGTAATCCTGCCGAATGAAAATGTTTTGTGAATGTGAAGAAAGCGATATTCTCCTTTACATCGGGGTTGTATGCTCCGATAATACTGTGCTCATCTTTCCTGATCCTGAAATATTTCCGCGGGGAACCTGATGCAGCAACAGCCGCGCATTGTTCAGGTAGCGTACCTGAGTAGGCTTTGAATAATGAAATTATCTTATCTTCGGGGTGAACTATCACTTATATTCTTTGTTTCATTTACAAAGTTAAACGTTTAAAGTTAAGGAAAATGAGTAAAAGTGCTGAAGATATTCTGAAAACAGCCATTCTCCTGGAGCGCAGGGGCAAAGCATTTTATACCACAGCAGCCAGGCAGACCGAAAGCGAAGCTGCGCGAAAGATTTTCACCATGATGGCTGAAGAGGAAGAAGAACATATCGAGTTTCTTTCGAAACAATTTGCTGAATATGAAAAGAGTGGCAAATTTGCTGCAAACGATGTTGAAGAACCCGTTGATGATACTGAAGTGGTTATGATCCTCAGTGAACAGGTGAAGAAAGAGATCTCTGCGGCCGGCTTTGAGGCGGCTGCGATTTCTGCTGCCATCGATTTTGAGAACCGCGCCATAGAGGTATATCAGGGCAGGGCTGATGAGGCTACCGACCCCAATGAAAAGGAGATGTACCAGATGCTTGCCGACTGGGAGCGTACGCATCATCATTTGCTTCACAAGCTAAATGAGGACCTGAAGGAACAGATCTGGCACGATAATAATTTCTGGCCATTTTAGGCTGGTTTGCGGCTTGCGGTATGTGGTGTGTGGTGGAGTTTTTCCACATACCCCAAACCCCAGACCATATACCAGTTTATATTTACTGACACCTTCATATTAAGCTGAGTCCTGTCACTCAGAAATATTTCCTGACTATTCGCCAATAAATCTAATTTATCTCCATATATTTGCATCCTCACTGAAACTTTTATTAAAAAGCGTTAAAATGGATACAAAAAATAAAGGGATCAACTCCAAACTGATCCATGCCGGAGGCTTTCATGATCCTCTGGGAAGTGCAACTACACCGATCTACCAATCCTCTACTTTTTCATTTGAAAATGCGGAACATGGAGCTGCATGCTTCGCAGGGGAAAGCGATGGTTATATATATACACGCCTGGGAAACCCGACTATACGTGAATTAGAGAAAAGCGTAGCTGAACTGGAAGGAGGGTATGATGGCATTGCTACTTCTTCAGGCATGGGCGCAATCACCACAGTATATATGGCATATCTTGGCGCTGGAAGCCACATTCTCAGTCATGATGCACTGTACGGTCCTGCCAGGGCAGTTGTTGAAACACTGTTCTCCAAATTTGGAGTTGAATATACCTACATAGATACCTCAGATCTTGAGCTGGTAAAAGCTTCTATCAAGCCAAATACCAAGCTGATTTACACTGAAACACCGGCCAACCCGACGATGGGAATTACTGATTTGCGTGCGTTGGCAAACATTGCCCATGAGCATAAGATACCCCTTTGTGTGGATAATACATTCAGCAGCCCTTACCTGCAGCGGCCTTTTGAGCTCGGTGCGGATATCGTCGTGCATTCCATGACGAAGTTTATTAACGGGCATGCAGACATCGTTGCCGGCATGATCGTTACGAAAACAGAGGAAGACTATAAGATCCTCAGACCCGTAATGACCAATATGGGTTGCAATATGGATCCTCACCAGGCATTCATGACCAGGAGAGGCTTGAAGACTCTTGGCATTCGCATCGAACGGGCACAGCAAAACGCAATAAAAGTAGCCGAATGGCTTGAAAAGCATTCGAAAATTGAATGGATCAAATATCCTGGCCTGGAATCACATCCCCAGTACGAACTGGCAAAACAACAGATGGATGGTCCGGGAGCCATGATGAGCTTCGGAGTTGTGGGCGGATTTGATGCCGGGAAGAAATTGATGGATCATGTTAAACTTGCCCTCCTGGCGGTTTCACTGGGCGGGATTGAAACACTGATACAGCATCCGGCCTCCATGACACATGCCAAACTTAGCAGAGAAGCCAAACAAAATGCCGGCATAACCGATGAGCTTGTGCGACTCTCTGTGGGGATAGAAGATGTTGAAGATATCATTGCTGACCTCGAGCAGGCGTTGTCATACGTATAAGATCTTTATCACTTTTCATTTTTCGATTAGGAGCTTCGGCCGATTTTTGTAATTTTATCATTGGTTTCTGAACGAATGGTAAATTGTGTTACGCATAGGTTAGTTGCGATCCTGATCCTCATGCTAATTGCAGCTCAGGCCCTACCGCAAAGGGTGGCTGTTGTGCTCAGTGGCGGAGGTGCCAAAGGTCTTGCACACGTAGGAGTGCTTAAAGCACTTGAGGAGTATGACATCCCTATCGATTACATCGTAGGGACATCAATGGGTGCGATAGTAGGAGGACTTTATGCCAGCGGATATTCCCCTGATTCCATTGCAACCATGCTCTCTTCCGATAAATTCAGAAGGTGGTCAACCGGTGTGATCGAAGACAGATATACCTACTATTTCAAACAACAAAAAGCCGATGCTTCCCTGCTAACGATCAAGTTCAATTACAATGACGTTACGCGAAAAATACACCCGAAAGTGCCGCTTAACCTTGTTCCGCCATACGAAATGGATTTCGACCTGCTGGAACTATATGCAGGTGCCAGCGCGGCAGCCGGGTATGATTTTAATAACCTCTTTGTCCCATTCAGGTGTGTGGCCTCGGATATTGCATCCAACGAATGTGTTTTGATGGACCAGGGCCAGCTGGGAACGGCTATACGGGCCTCGATGACCTTCCCTTTTTACTTCAAACCCATTGAAGTTGATGGCAAGCTGCTGTTTGACGGAGGCATGTATAATAATTTTCCGGCCGATGTGGCTGAAGAGGAATTCTTCCCGGATGTGATCATTGGAAGCAAAGCTGCCGGGAATTACGCCTCTCCCGGTGACGATGATCTTATTTCACAAATGCAGAACATGCTGATGATCCCGGCTGATTTTGCCATGGACTCTGCATCAGGGATATTGCTTGAACATGATATGAGCGACCGCTCACTGTTCGACTTCGGAAATGTTGATGAGGCCGTAAGCACGGGATATCAGACCGTGATCGACAACCTGGGCGGCATCTATGACCTTGTACGCCGCAGGGTGCCATCAGAAGTGATCAATGACCGGCGACGTACCTTCAGTGCCCAGAAACCACCATTGCTCGTTGACTCCATACATATTGAAGGCCTCAATAATAGCCAGGCAGAGTACGTGAGGCGACTGCTTAAGCAAAAAGAAATAGTTGTCGGAATAGAATCCGTTAAAATGCAGTACTTCAAGCTGATCGCCGACGATATGATCAGCTCCATTTTTCCTGAACTTGTATTTGATAACAAATCAGGCTATTACGACCTTCATCTGAATATCAGAAAATCAGAACATTTTGTTGGATCTATAGGGGGAAACATCAGTTCAAGCGCAGCGAATATGGTGTTCGTCGGACTGGAATACCGTTATTTCAGTAAACAGTCGATGAAATTGAAAGCAAATGCTTACCTGGGCAGGTTTTACAATTCAGTGGCTGCTTCAGGAAGGATCGATTTCCCTACCAGCCTTCCTTTTTTCATGGAGCTCGGATACGTGTACAACGACAAGAATTATTTCAGGAACTCCACCTATTTCTTCGACGATGAAACGCCTTCTTTCCTGATCTGCAGGGAGAGCTTCGGGTATTTTTCAATGGGAGTGCCTGCAACCCACAGGGGTAAACTTGTTTTCGGACTGAATTATGGAGCAAGACGGGATCAGTATTACCAGAGCAATTCATTCACAAGGGAAGATACTGCGGATGTAACTTCTTTTGATATGATAGCACCATCACTGACTTTTGAGTTGAATTCGCTGAATAGAAAGCAATTTGCCAATGCAGGAGCCCGCTTTATGGCAGAGGCCAGGTATGTTTACGGGAATGAGGTGCATACACCCGGAAGCACCTCGCTGGAAACCCAGAAAACAGAGCAGCTTCATTCCTGGCTTGAGTTCAGGTTGCTTTACGACAACTATTTTGATCACTTCGGGCCGCTGGCCATGGGATTTTATGGTGAAATTCTGCTTTCAAACCAGGATTTTTTCTCAAACTACACCTCCAGCATACTTGCTGCACCTGCCTTTGAACCTGTTCTTGAAAGTAAAACCCTCTTTCTTCCTAAATACAGAGCATATAATTATGGTGCAGTAGGACTGAAGTTTGTCCTGGATGTATTCCGCAAAATTGACTGGAGGCTTGAAGGTTACCTGTTCCAGCCCTACCAGGAGATCCTCTCCGATGACAATATGGAACCCTATTATGGAAAAGAATTTGCGTATCGCTCTGTAATTGGTTCAACATCAGTGGTATGGCATACACCTGTCGGTCCTGTCAGCCTAAGCCTGAACTACTATGACAGGAATAATGATAATTTCACTGTCTTTTTCAATTTCGGGTATATCATCTTCAATAAGTCAATCTCAGACTAGTCTGTTGTTAAGTGCTGAAATTCTGCAATTTTCTGCACCTTAAAAAGATTTTGCCTCATACAAATTATTGTTATTTTTGCAATCCTTGAAAACAAGGTACCCTATGTAGTCTTTCATTAGACATTTTTGTAACATCAATTATAATCATGGAAATCAAGAAAACTGATGATCAGAATCCGGAAATTACCGTCAAGCCGGAGGAGAACCTTAAGGCCAACACTGAGCCCGCAAAATCAGAAGACGTACAGGACGAACAAGGAACAGAGGAACAGAGGAACAAGGAAGAGGGAACAGAGGAAGTAGAGAAAAAGGAAGAAGTTGTGGCTGAAGAGCCAGAGGCAAGCAGCCAGGAGCCAGAAGCCAGTAACGAGCAACCAGCACCCAGCAACGAGAAGCCAGAGGCCGAAAACCAGCAGCCAGAAGCCAGCAACGAGCAACCAGAAACCAGCAACGAGCAACCAGAAGCCGTCGAAGAAGCTCCCCCGGATGAGGACACAGAAGAGGTTGATGATGAGGAAGCTGAAGAGGAGGTAGAAGCATTTGAAGAGTTTTCCGCTGAAGAACTGATCACAAGGCTGGAAGAGCTGGTGCAGGCAGAAGATATTGCAGCGATCAAAACCAAGGTAGCGCTTATTAAGGTAGCCTTCATGAAGCATCTAAAGGAGGAGAAGCAGGCTGCGCTGGATAAATTTCTTGAAGAGGGAGGATCTAAAGACGATTATAAGGCCGAGGAAAGTAAACTGGAAAAAAGGTTCAACAAAGCCTTTGAAATATATCGCAGAAACAAAATAAAATTCAACGAGCTTCAGGAGAAGCAGAAGCTGGAGAACCTCGAGAAGAAGAAGGAGATCCTTGAGAAGCTGAAAGAACTCATAGGATCAGAAGAGACCCTGAAGAAAACATATGATGATTTCCGTGAGCTCCAGGCTGAGTGGAAGGAAGTGGGCATGGTACCATCAGGTGAGGTGTCGAATCTATGGCAGAGCTATCACTTCCTGGTTGAGAAGTTCTTCGACAAGGTGAAGATCAACAAGGAACTTCGCGATCTTGACATGAAAAAGAACCTGGAGCTGAAGATCGAGCTTTGCGAAAAAACGGAGGAATTGCTCCTTGAAACCTCCATCATAAAATCATTCAAACAGTTACAAAAATTCCACGAAGAGTGGAAAGAGATCGGACCTGTTCCGCAGGAGCAGAATGAAGAGATCTGGGAGCGTTTTAAAGCAGCAACTGATAAGATCAACGAACGTCGTCGGGAGCACTATGGTAAACTGCAGGAAGAGCAGGAACAGAATCTCCTTGCTAAGACGGGATTATGTGAACAGGCCGAAGAGCTGATCTCAAGCATCCCCGACAGCATGAAGGGATGGCAGGTGCAGACCAACAAAATGACAGAGCTTTTCAATGTGTGGAAGAGCATTGGCCGCGCACCCAAAAAGGAAAATACCGAGATCTGGGACCGGTTCAAGGGCAGCATGAACACCTTTTATGCAAATAAGAAGGAGTTCCTGAATACGATCAAGCAGGAGCAGATGAACAACTATAACCTGAAGGTGGACCTTTGCGTGGAAGCAGAGAACCTGAAGGAAAGTACCGATTGGAAGAAGACCACACAGGAACTCATTCGCCTGCAGCAGGAATGGAAAAAGATCGGTCCGGTGCCAAGAAAGCATTCTGACAAGATATGGAAACGCTTCAGGGCTGCCTGCGATACCTTTTTCAATAACAAATCGGCACATTTCTCAAGCATTCATGAAAACGAGGAGCAAAACCTGGAGAAAAAGAAAGAACTCATTGAAAAGGTTAAAGGACACACCTTCACCGATGATAAGGCTAAGAACCTTGATATCCTGAAAGATTTCCAGCGCGAATGGATGGAGATTGGTTTCGTC
>Ga0180435_10004527_pt1 | contig 13690 bp, 13 predicted proteins | sample SS_ome_3_FD_132467 | JGI IMG/M metagenome (GOLD analysis project Ga0180435, IMG submission 132467) | Hypersaline lake sediment archaeal communities from the Salton Sea, California, USA - SS_3_S_1 metaG | ecosystem: Environmental > Aquatic > Non-marine Saline and Alkaline > Hypersaline >... | reverse complement strand
CCGCTGGCCGAAGCCGACGGTGGCCTCGGGCTCGCGCCCGCGGTCGCGAGCGCGCTGGTCGCGGCGCTGGGGCCGGCGGCGATGAGCGAGCCCCTGCCCGGCCAGCTCGCGCTGGCCGGCTACCTGCTGGGGCAGGCGCGGGCGACGCCGCGCCGCGACGCCGTGCTGGCGCGCTGGCTGGCCGGCGAAAGCCTGCTGGCGCTGGTCGAGCCGGCGGCGCCACCGGGTATCGTGGCCGCGCCGGCACACGGTGACGCGGTGCTCGACGGGCACGCCGACGCGGTGCTCGACGCCGGCCTCGCCGACATGCTGATCGTCGGCGCGCGGCAGGCCGACGGTGCTGCGGTGTACTATCTCGTCGATGCGTGCGCCGAGGGCGTCACGCGGCGCGCACAGCGGGCCGCGGACGGGCGTGATTTCGCCGCTGTCGAGCTGCGCGGCGTATGCGCAGCCGGTAGCGAGCGCCTCGAGCTGACGGCGGCCGCGCGCGACGCGGCGCAGGCTTATTTCGCCTTGTTGCTCGCGTCCGAGTCGCTCGGCATCATGCACGCCCTTGTACGGCTGACCGCCGGGCACCTCGCACAGCGCGAACAATTCGGGCGCAGGCTGATTGACTTCCAGGAACTACAGCACCGTCTCGTCGACATGCAGCTCGAGACGGTGCGCGCGGAATCGATGCTCGAGGTCGCGCGCCACCACTGTGATGACGGTGGCCCGGGCGCGGGTGCGCCGATGATTTCCGCCGCCTTGTACCAGGCCGCGCGGTCAGGGCGGCGCGTCGCCGAGGAAGCGGTGCAGCTGCACGGCGCGATCGGCATGACCGAAGAGCTCGTGGTCGGCCACTATCTCAAGCGCATCATCGCCAACGCGATCATCGGCGGTCACGCCGAGACGCACCTGGAACGGGCCGCGGGCGCGCGCGGCATTTCTCCTCCCTCTCTTTGACAGCAACGAGACCAGCCATGCCCCAGACCAACTGTCAGACCGCGGCCATGCTCAGCGTCGGCATGACGCACGAAGAGCGTGTCAGCTTCAGCCACGAGGAAGTCGCACGCTATTGCGAGCTCGCCAACGACCGCAACGCCATTCACCATGACGTTGCCGCGGCGCGCGTGCGCTTCCCGGGCGTGGCCGACATCATCGTGCCGGGCGGTTTGCTGCAGATCGCCATCACCGGCCTCTTCGGCACGGTGCTGCCGGGCGATGGCAGTCTCGGCCTGACCTTCGAGCCCGAGCGCATGCGCAAGCCGGTGTGCCCCAACGAGGAGGTCGTCATCCGCCTCGAGATCACGCGCATCCGCGCCGGCATCATCGAGTTCGACGTGGGCGTGACCGGCGGCGCGGGTGAGCCCATCAGCGGCGCCAAGGCGCGGGTGTTCGCACCGGACGAGAACTACCGGGAGTGGTGGCTGGCACAGCGGGTGACGGACGGCGAGGCACGAGCATGAGCGGGCGGCTTGCCGGGAAGCGCGTGCTGCTCACCCAGGCCGGGGATTTCATGGGCCCGGTCACCGTCGATGTGTTCACCGAGGAGGGCGCGACGGTGATCGCCGACACCCGTGACCTGACCCGTCCGGGCGCGTGCGAGGCGGCCGTGGCGGAGGCTGGCGAGGTCGACGTCCTCGTCGCCAACCTGGCCGCGCCGACGTTCTCCGGTATCGCCACCACGGAACTCGCCGACGACGACTGGCTGACGCCGTTCGAAGTCATGGTGCACCCGCTGCACCGCCTCACGCGCGCGGTGCTGCCGCAGATGATCGCGCGCGAACGCGGCAAGATCGTCGTCTACGGCAGTGCCTCGGCACTGCGCGGCATGAAGACGCTCGCGACTTACAGCGCGGCGCGCGCCGCCCAGCTCGGCTACGTGCAGTCGGTCGGCGTGGAAGTCGCTCCGTACAACGTGCAGGTCAACCTCATCGCCCAGAACTACGTGGCCAGCGAGGACTACTACCCGGCCGAGTTGATGGCCAAGGAATCGTTCGTCAAGTCGTTGCGCCGCCAGGTTCCGGCCGGGCGACTCGGCACGCCGCGCGAGGATGCGGCGTTCGCGTTGTTCCTCGCCAGCGACGAGTCGGGGTTTTTCTGTGGCCAGGGTTTCCCTTTCGCCGGCGGGTGGGCGCAGTAGCGGGAACCGCAGGGCGGCCTATCTGTGCCATGATGCCGCCCTCAACCACGAGGGAGGTTCGCAATGGATATCGGCGTCATCATGTTTCCGACGGACAAGGCCATCCAGCCGATGGAGCTGGCGCGCGCGTGCGAGGAGCGCGGTTTCGAGTCGCTGTGGTTCCCCGAGCACAGCCACATCCCGACCAGCCGTGAGACGCCGTGGGGCGGCCGTCCCGAACTCGGCCCGCTGCCGGAGGAATACTGGCGTACCCACGACCAGTTCGTCGCCCTCACCGCGGCCGCGGCGGTGACCAGCAAGCTGCGCCTCGGCACCGGCATCACCCTCGTCGCGCAGCGCGACCCGCTGTGGCTGGCCAAGGAAGTGGCGAGCCTCGACGTCATCTCGGGCGGGCGCTTCGAACTCGGCATCGGCTACGGCTGGTGCGTGGAGGAGATGCGCAACCACGGGCTCGATTTCAAGCAGCGCCGCGCGATCCTGCGCGAGCACATCCTGGCCATGAAGGAACTGTGGACCAAGGACGAGGCGAGCTTCGACGGCGAATACGTCAAGCTCGAGCAGAGCTGGGCCTGGCCCAAGCCGCTGCAGCGGCCCTATCCGCCGATCGTCATGGGTGGCGCCGCCGGACCCAAGACGGCCGCCCACGTGGCCGAGTTCTGCGATGGCTGGATGCCGCTCGGCGGGCTGTACGACTTCGATGGCGGTCTCAAGCAGATCAATGCCGCATGCGAGAAGATCGGGCGTGACCCGGCCAGCCTCGACATCGGCATGTTCTTCGCCGCGCCGCCGGAAGCCGATGCGGTCAAGGGTCTGCGCGATCGCGGCGGTATCAAGCGGGCTATCCTGCCGCTGCCCCCGGTGCCCGCGGACAAGGTCCTGCCGGTACTGGACGCCTACGCCAAGTTCATCTGAACGCCGGTGACGCGTGGCGGCCGCCGAGGCGGTCGCCGCGTGCGGCCGTGTCGATGCAAGACGCCATCCGCAATGCCCAGCTCGCCGCGATTCGTACGCTGCTGCGCGACCGGCCGATCGCGCAGCCCGGCGCTTCGTTCGCCGAGATGCGCCGTGGTCTCGATGCGCTGGGCGACCTGAGCCCACCGCTGCCGGGCGTCACCGCGACCCCGGTCGATGCCGGTGGCGTGCCGGCGACCTGGTTCTCGGCTACCGGAGGCGCTGCCGGGCGCATCGTGCTCTATCTTCACGGTGGCGGTTACGTGATGGGCTCGGTCCGCTCGCACCGTCCGCTGCTCGAGCGGCTCGCGCTGGCCGTGCAGGGGCGCGTGCTGGCACTGGACTATCGCCTCGCTCCGGAAGCGCCGTTCCCCGCCGCGGTGGAGGATGCGTGCGCTGCCTGGCACTGGCTGCTCGCCAGCGGTGCGGCACCCGAGCGCATCGCCGTCGCCGGTGATTCCGCCGGCGGCGGCCTCGCCGTGGCCCTGCTGGTCGCGCTGCGCGACGCGCGGGTCGCGCTGCCGGCCTGCGCCGTGTCGATCTCGCCCTGGACCGACATGACGGCGAGCGGCCCGTCGATGCACACCCGCGCTGCGCGCGATCCCATGGTCCAACGCGCGGCGCTGCTCGCGATCGCCGCTACTTACCTCGACGGCGCCGCACCGGAGACGCCATTGGCGTCACCGCTCAACGCCGAACTCGATGGCCTGCCGCCGCTGCTGATCCAGGTCGGCGACGCGGAGACGCTGCTCGACGACAGTACGCGCCTCGCTGCGCGGCTCGAAGCCGCGGGGGTCGACGTGACGCTGGAAGTATGGGACGACATGATCCACGTGTGGCATCTGTTCGCGCCGATCCTGGATGCCGGCCAACAGGCGATCACACGGATTGGCGACTACGTGCGTACGCATGCTGGCTGACTCCGTGCGCGCTTGGGCGGCCGTGAGCGGTGCCGGCCCGGGTCAGACGGCCCGGGGCAGACGGCCCGGGTCAGGCTCGCGGCGCGCTGGCCAAGGCCGCAGGCGCCATGCTGCCGCCCGCGTGCCACGTGCCGAGACGGTGGCTGACATCAATGAAGCACACGACGACGCCGAGTACGAGTGCAAGCAGCACGGCATGGGAAAGGTAGTCGGTCAGTTTGTCCATGTGGCACCTCCCGGGGCCTCGTTGCTGTGACTGACAGCGTCCCTCGGTCCCGGGTCTGACGACTGTGGCAATCGCCACAGGTCGGGTGTCATCGAACGACAGGTGTGGCGCCGCGAAAAACGTGGTTCGGGCTGCGGCGGCGAGGGCGGATCCAGGCGCGCCGGCGCCCGGCGCGGTTTCCGGTCGGACCGCGATCCGGTCAGCCGGCCGCGTGCTCCCGCCGCGCTGCCGTGACCATGTCTGTCAAGCGCGCGAGATCGGTGATGATCAGCACACCTTTTTCTTTGCGCAGCAAGCCGGTTCGCTTGAGCGCGCTGAGTTCGCGCGATACCGCCTCGCGGTGCGTGCTGATGTGAGTGGCCAGAGCACCGTGCGTCGGACAGTTGCGAATACGGGCCTCGTTACTCGAGATTTCTCCATCCTCGGCGAGGCGCAGGAGTTCCGCATGCAGGCGCTCACGTACGCCAATGGTGCTGAATTCGATGACGCGATCGGACAGGCGGCGCACCGTGCAGGCGAGTTCGCGCATGACGTCGAACGCGACCTGGGGCTGGCGCGACAGCAGGGCTAGGAAGTCGTCGCGCGCGATGCGCGCGATGACCGACTCTTCGAGCACTTCGACGCGCGCTGAGCGAGGCCCGGCATCGAGCGCGGGGAGCTCGCCGAATGTCTTCCCCGCAACGAGTTCGCGAAACGCGATCTCCTTGCCGTGCCCGGAGTAATAGGTGACGCGCGCGCGGCCGCTGACGATGAAATGTACGTCGCTCGAACCGTCGTTCTGGGAAAAAACCAGCTCACCCGGCGCATAGCGTCCCGCCCGCATCGTACGCGCGACGACCTCACGCTCCGATGGCGGCAGATTCGCCAGCAGGTCCAGGGCAGCGAGGGTATGCGCAGTAAGAGGAACCGGTGTTGGGGCGTTCATCGGCCCACCCCGAGCGGGCGCACGCGCTGCGCTCCAACCACGCGCCTCACGATTGCTTCTGCACCGCGCTGTGCATGGACGAATCGGCAGATCGTTCGTGGCATATCAAGGCCTTCCTGGCATACGTCCCGCCATCTTTCGGCAGCCTGTTGAAACACGACCATGCGGCAGACGATCTCATACTTTAGAGGACCGGACGACGGCCGTGAAGATGCGCGAAGTAGCGCAGCTCGTGAGCCGTCGATTGCGGCTCGGTCTCCGTCGCGGTTTGCTTGCTCACAACTGCGCAGTCACATCCGCCAGCCGCTCTGCCATCACCGCGCCGAGGTTGCGGTAGAGCACGCTCGCGATGCGCGGGTAGCGGCTCGTGATGCGGTCGAGGGCGGCCTGGTCGAAACGTATCAGGCGGACGTCGCTGACTGCGTCGACGTTGGCCGTGCGCGTGCCGGCGAACAGCGCGACCTCGCCGATGAGGTCGCCGCGGCCCATGTGACGTAGCAGCACGTCGCGGTCGTCGCGTGGCACGCTGGCGGCGAGTTCGCCATCGATGACGATGTGCACGTCGTGCCCGGCATCGCCGAGCGTGATGATGCGCGTGCCGGCAGGATGTTCGACACTCTGGCCCAGGATCGCCGCGATGCGAGCCTGGCGGTGGGTAAGGCCGCGGAACAACGGGATCGTTTCGTGGGGTGCGGCACCGAGGTCGGCGGTGAGCGTTTCCCACAAGGTCACGAAGCGCAGGCGGGTCGCGATCGCCGGTGTGAAGGTGAGGTCGAGCACCCAGGCGAGGAAAAGCACGACGGCGGCGAGGGCACCGAATTCGATCTGGCTCGTCAACTCGCCGGTCGTGAGCGTGGCGAAACCGGCGCAAAGCGCCATCGTGGTGAAGGTGACCGGGCGAATCACGGCGCCGAGCGCGCGTTCGATGCCGACATCCTCGCGCCCGCTGCGTCGTGCCTCGGCGTTGAATCGCGAGAGGAAGTGGATACTGTCGTCGACGGCGATGCCGAGGACGACCGAGGCGACCAGGCTCGTCGCGAGGTTGAGGGTGATCCCGCTCGCGCCGAGTACGCCGAAAAAGGCCACGATGGGCAGGGCATTGGGCAGCAGCGCGATGGCCGCCACGCGTGCGGAGCCGAACAAGAGGTAGAGAATGCCGTAGATGACCAGTAGCGCGCCGCCGAGGCTGACGAGCTGGCCGCGCACGATGTCGTCGAGCGTGCGTGCGATGAGCGCCGTACCGCCGGTGACCTCGCCGCGAAGGTGTGGCGGCAGGGTGGCCAGGGCGCCCTCGATGTCCGCGATAACCCGCGCCAGGTCGCGCGTCGCGACGGCCGGTGTGGTGACGTGCAGGACGGTCGTCGAGAAGCGCCGGTCGACGAAACGGTCGCGCGCCTTGCCGGCGCCCAACTCCATGATGTCCTCGATGGCCTCGGGCGAGTCGGGTACACGGCGCGTGGTCGGGGCGTCCGGCGCGAGTGCGCGGCGCACGGTCTCGATGAAATCGACCACGCTGGTGACATTGCTGATGCCCGGGTTCCGTTCGAGCGTTTGTTCGAGGGTCTCGATGGCAGCAAGATGAATCGGATCGGCGAACGCTCGCGGCAGCTCGCTGGTCACGACGACCTGCAACGGGTTGGCGCCACCGAAAGCGTCGCGCACGGTTTCGTAATCCTGGCGCACGGTGCTCGAGGCGCTGAAATTCGCGAGATAGTCGGTGCTCACCTCGATGCGCGTCGCCAGCACGACGGCCGCCAGGGCAAGCAGCGCGGCGCCGGCCAGGATGACGCGGCGATGCCGCATGTCGAAGCGCGCGAGGGCGGGACCAAGTGCCGCGAGCGGGCTGGTGCCCGCCCGCACGAGGACGCGTGCCGGCCACAGCACGAGAGCGGCCGGGATCAGGAACAAGGCCGCCAGCCATGCCGTAATGGTCCCGAGCGCGGTATAGAGGCCGAACACCCGGATGGAATCGATGTTACTGGTTGCCAGAGAGGCGAAGCCGATCGCGGTCGTGAAGGCCGTGAGGGACAGGGGTTGCCACAGTTCGCGCATGGTCTCCGCGAGTGCGTCGCGCTTCCTGCCGGCGACGCGAAAGGCAATGTCGAAAGCATTGATGACGTGCACGGCCAGCGCGAAGCCGACGACGAATATGACCGGCGGCACGATGACGGTGACGAAGTTGAACGCATGGCCGCGCGCCGCGAACACCGCGAGCGTCACGGCGAGTGCGCTGCCGGTGGCGGCGAGGGGCAGGAGGACGCCGCGTACGCTACGCAGGGTCAGGGCGGCGATCAGGGCAGTGACCAGCACGGCCAGCGGTAACGCACGGCGGACGTCTTCGAATAGCGCGCGGCCGAGCGCGAGGCGGGCGACGACCGGTCCGGTGACGAGCGCGCGCACCGGGGCTCCGCTGGCGCGGGCCTCGGACGCGGTGCCGATGGCATCGAGCGTAAGCGCGAGGCCGGCGGCGTCCAGTGCGTCTGCCAGGCGCACGACCAGCAGCGTGCCGTTACCGTCCGGCGTCAGGAGTTGCGGACCGTGCAGCGGATCGGCACGCGCGTCCGCGGCCAGCTCCGCAAGCCCTTCCTCCGTGCGCGGCAGGCCTGCGAGCAGGCGGGTAACCTCGACGAGATCGTCGTCCACGCGCACACGTGTCGCGCCGGCGAGACTATCGACCGCGCGCACACCTTCGATGCGCGACAAATCGCGCGCGAGCCGCTTGAGGCGTTGCAGCACGTCGTGGCTGAACAGCTCGTCTGACAGCCAGGCGATATAGACGACGTCATCACCGCCAAAACGCTGTGCGGTCTCGGCGTAGGTGTCGCGTGCCGCGCCCGTCCGCGGTAGCAGCCCCGAGAGCGTGCTATCGATGCCGAGCCGCAGTTGTCCGGTCGCCGGGTCAATCAGCCGAATCAGGCTGAGCGTGGTGAGCAGTGCCGCCGCAACGAGGACCAGCGCCGGGTAGCGCAGGGCGAGCGTGATGGCACGGGCACGCACGACCGGCGCGTGCGCGTCAACGGCCGCGTTTCAGCGACGAGCGGTTGAACAGCACGTCGTGCAGTTCCGGATCGAAAACCAGCTCCTCGACGCCGATGGTCGTCCGCGTGTCGCTACCCGTCTCTTCCAGGGTGAGCCGATGAGCAATCCAGCGTCCGTCGTGTTCGCGGATCTCGGCGGGGTCGGCGCGCAGCAGCTTGCGCGGCTCGCTACCGTGCTCATAGAAGCGGGTATCGAGCGCAACGCAGCGCTCGCTGTCGAAACGCGCGACGATGCGCGAATACTCCATGCCGGCGTCGAACGCTGCATCGGCATCGCGAGGCGTCGCCTCGAGGACGATGACCTGCCGGCCGTCCAGTTCCTCGTCGGGAAGGCGCTTGAAATCGAGATCGTTGCGTGCGCCGAAAATGACAGCAAAGTCTTCGTAGCTGATCCCCAGCCCCAGTAACTCGCCGGACAGCACGTCGACGCTGACCAAGCGGTCGCGCCGCTGGCCGGGATCGTAGACGTAGGCGCGCGCACCGGCGCGCAGGTCGTCGTCGACGCGTTGGATCAGCAGTGCGCTCTTGCCGGCATCCGCTGCTGGCTCGGTGACGTCGATGCGTACGCCCGCACGGCCATCCTCGAGGCGCTTCCAGGCAAGGTCGCCGGCGATTTCGCGCAGTGTTCCCTGTGCATCGGCCAGGGTGACGCGCAGTGTTTGCGTCATGCTCTCTTCGGGCAGGCTGAGTGCGCAGCAGCGTCGAGCTTCTTCATCCGGAATAGCCGCGCAGTCGAGCGCCGGGACGCGCGTGGCGTGGAACATGAAGCCCGCCACGACGAGGGCAAGCATACAAGACCTGGGCCTGGACGCATTGGCGTGTCCAGGGGTGACGATTGGCGAATCGTTCCGTGTCATGCAACCACTCCTGGGTGGAAGCTTGGTGCCGGCATTGACCGCGCCCACCGGTGGCACCGCGCCTGCTTTCGAAGATAGCCCGTCCCCGCGAAACACACTGAGCGACAGCTGCTCACCGGGCCTCCGGCCATGCCCGCACGTCGAGCCGGCGCAGGCATCCTGCACTGGCGGGCGACGCGTGCGCCGGACTGGGCGCGCAGGACACCCGCTGCCGTTATGATAGCCGACGTACGTGCACTTGCGCCTTCGACCGGCGGCCCACGCCGTCGCGTCCGCGGCCTCCAATCCCTCACCGAGCGCCCCGTGATGTCCCCGAATCCTGCCAACGCCGCCGCCCGCCAGCTGCTCACGAGCTGTTACGACGGGGTCCTCGCCACGCTGTCCGTCGATGTTGCCGGCTATCCGTTTGGTTCGGTCGTCCCTTATTGCCTCGATAGCGCCGGTCGACCGGTCATCCTGATTGCCGCAATAGCGCAGCACACGCGCAACGCGCGCGCCGACGCGCGCGCGTCGCTGACCGTGTTCGACCGCGACGAGCCGGACCTGCAGGCCGCGGCGCGTCTGACCTTTTTAGGCGACGTCGAGCGGCTGGCACCCGGGGGCGCGCGGGATGATGCGGCGGCGCGCTACCTGCGTTTCTTTCCCGAGGCCGAGACCTACGATCGCATGCACGACTTCGCGTTCCACGTCATCCGGCCGCGGCGCCTGCGCTACATCGGGGGCTTCGGCGAGATTCACTGGTTGGAGCCCGGCCGGGTGCTGTGTGCCAATCCCTTTGACGACGCGGCGGAACGCGGCATCGTCGAGCACATGAATGCCGACCACGCCGATGCCGTGCGCCACTATTGCGTGCAGGCCGGTATCGCCGTCGACGAAGGCATGGTCCCGCGGCTCGTCGGCTGTGACGGTGAGGGCATCAACATCCGGCTCGGCGCACGCATCGTGCGCATCGGGTTTCCGGATCCTGTCGGGGACGTGCGGGCCGTGCGCACCACACTGGTCGCGATGGCCCGCGCCAGTGTCGGGGGCGACGTCGAGACGCGTTAGCATGCCGCCGGCCACGCGCGCAAGCGAGGCCACGGTCGATGGGTTGGTCGTCACACAATAGACGCGCCGCGCCGCGTGCGACGGCGTGACTCGCGGGGAGGAATCATGCAGGAGAAGGAATCGGCCACGGAGCAGGGGCGACGCCGAGGCGCCACGCTGGCCTGGATCGCGGTGGCCGTGCTCGGTGCGGCGGCGGTCGGTGGCATCGCGATACGGCGGGGCGAGAGTATCAACAGCCTGTGGTTCATCGTCGCCGCGGTCTGCGTCTACGCCATCGCTTACCGTTTCTACAGCCATTTCATCGCGCTCAAGGTCCTCATGCTCGACGCCACGCGTGCGACGCCGGCCGAGCGCCTGGAGGACGGTCGCGACTTCGTGCCGACCAACCGGTGGATCGTGTTCGGCCACCATTTCGCCGCGATCGCCGGGCCGGGGCCGTTGATCGGACCCACGCTCGCCGCGCAGTTCGGTTACCTTCCCGGCACCCTGTGGATCCTGGTCGGCGGCGTGCTCGGCGGCTGCGTGCAGGATTTCGTCATCCTGTTCTGCTCGATACGCCGCAACGGACGCTCGCTCGGCCAGATGGCGCGCGACGAGCTCGGCCCGGTAGGCGGGCTCGCCGCACTGCTCGGCGTGATGACCATCATGATCATCCTCATCGCGGTGCTGGGACTGGTCGTCGTCAATGCCATGAAGCACAGCCCGTGGGGCACGTTCACGGTGACCATGACGATTCCGATCGCCTTGTTCATGGGCGTCTACCTGCGTGCCATCCGGCCCGGTCGGGTGCTCGAGGCGACGGCCATCGGCATCGTGCTGCTGCTCGCCGCGGTCGCCGGCGGCGGGGTCGTCGATCAGCTGCCCGCGGTGCGCGGCTGGTTCGACCACGACGGCCGTGTGCTGGCCCTCGCCGTGATCGCCTACGGCTTCACCGCGGCCGTGTTGCCGGTATGGCTGTTGCTCGCACCGCGCGACTACCTCTCGACGTTCATGAAGGTGGGCACGATACTCGCGCTCGCCGTTGCCATCGTCATCCTGCGTCCCGAGATCCGCATGCCGGCGGTGACGCAGTTCATCGACGGCACCGGCCCGATTTTCGCCGGCCCCCTGTTCCCGTTCGTCTTCATCACCATCGCCTGCGGCGCCATCTCGGGTTTCCACGCCCTGATCTCATCGGGTACCACGCCCAAGCTGCTCGCCAACGAGGCCGATGCGCGCATGATCGGCTATGGCGGCATGATGATGGAATCGTTCACGGCGGTGATGGCGATGATCGCCGCCTGCGTGCTCGAACCCGGCGTGTTCTTCGCCATCAACAGCCCGGCCGGGGTCGTCGGCCACGAAGCGGCCGCGGCCGTGGCGACCATATCGAGCTGGGGCTTCCCCGTGACGGTTGCGCAGATGGAATCGCTCGCCGCGGAGATGGGCGAGGCGACCCTGTTCGCGCGCACCGGCGGCGCGCCGTCGCTCGCGGTCGGCATGGCGCACATCTTCGCGAGCCTGTCGGGCGGCGGCCTGCTCGCGCTGTGGTACCACTTCGCGATCATGTTCGAAGCTTTGTTCATCCTCACCACGTTGGATGCCGGCACGCGCGTGGCGCGCTTCATGTTGCAGGAGCTGCTCGGGCGACTCCACGCGCCGCTGGGGCGCGTGAGCTGGTATCCGGGGGTGATCGTCGCCAGCGCGCTGGTGGTGATCGCCTGGGGCTGGTTCCTCTACCAGGGCGTGGTCGATCCGCTCGGCGGCATCAACAGCCTGTGGCCGCTGTTCGGCATCTCCAACCAGATGCTCGCGGCGATCGCGCTGTGCGTCGCGACGAGCGTCATCGTCAAGTCCGGCCGGGCGCGCCATGCCTGGGTCACCGTCGCGCCGCTCGCCTGGCTCGTGCTGGTGACCTCGAGCGCGGCGCTGGCGAAGATCTTCAGCGACGTGCCGCGCATCGGCTTCCTCGCTCATGCGGCCGATCTGAAGCAGCGTCTCGACGCCGGTGCGCTCGGCGCCGAGGTCGCCGCGCAGGTGCCGCGGCTGGTGTTCAACGATCACCTGAACACGGCGCTGACCGTCCTCTTCCTCGTGCTGACCTGGGTCCTCGTGCTCGACACGGCGCGAGTCTGCGTGCGCCACCTGCGCGGGCAGCCGACCCCGCCGTTCACCGAAGAGCCCTACGTCGCCTCGGCACTGGGGGCGCGCTGAGATGGGTCTCGGCGAGTTCGGTGCGGCGGCGCGCGAGTACCTGCGCTGGTTGAACGGCGACTGCGCCTACGAGCGCTGGGTGGCGCACCTGCGTACCGCCCATCCCGACGCACCCGTACCCAGTCGAGCGGCGTTCTACCGCGCCGAGGTCGAGCGGCGCTGGAGCGGAATCAGGCGCTGTTGCTGAATGACGCGGGCCGCGCCGGCGGCGTCCGGGTGTACCGGCTGGTGGCGACGAACCGGGCTCACGGCGCCGCGGCCATGCGACGCCCGGCGCCGCTCAGAAGGGGACGTCGTCGTCGGTGAACGGAGGCGGCTCGTCGTCCGGCGGCGGTGCGGCATTGCCGCCGCCACTACCCTGGCCGCGGATGGCGCGCACGTCGAGACTGTTGAAGTAACGCACCTCGCCCTGGCGACTGGTCCATTCGCGGCCGCGCAGGCTGAACTCGACCTCGAGCGTGTCGCCGACGCGGAACTGCTCGATTTCGCCGACGCGGTCACCGGTCAGCTCGAAAGCGACGTACTGCGGGTACTGCGGGTTCTCGGCGATCTCGAGCACGAACTCGCGCTTCTGGAATCGCTCTGTGATCTGCTTGGTGTCGAAGACCGCGTGGAGGCGGCCGCTGGCTTGCATGCTCATGGTCTTGGGCGGATTCTCGTCGTCGGTCGCGGTGCGGCGCCCATGCAGGCGCTGCGTGCTCGCGAGGTTGCTCGGTGGGCCGGGATTGTCGGCGCTCCATACCGTCCACGTCCAGCTACGCGGCCACGCGCGCGTCGCCTCACGTCGACCGCCGTCCCGCAGCCCCTCCCGATCCAACCAAGTCCTGGTCAAAACATAAGCAAAAGTGTCTGACACTTTTGCTTAAGTTTTGACCAGGTGGGAGTGCGATTGTCGTCGGGTCGGCGGCGCTGCTAGATTGCGGGCCAGTCATCGCGACAGCGCGAGCGTTCTTGGGAGCGGACGATGGACAGAGGCATGCAGACCGGTGTGCCGGCCCGGGTGGTCGGCATTGACCGCGCCGGGGGCCGGCGCCGGGCCAGATGCGTGGTGGGCGATCGCCGGTTGCGGCAGGGCCAGATGCGCCACCCCGGCGCGTCGTACGTGGTCGGCTGAGCCGATGGTAGCCTCGCGCGGGAGTCATGGTGCCCGTCTCACCGAGTCGTACTGGCCGGCGACGACCGAGCTCGCGCTCGACGCGACGACCTGTGGCGGCGTGCTGCGCGATGCGGCCGCGAGGTGGCCGACGCACTGCGCGTTGATCGACGCCGACGGCGCACCGGGACAACGCCGACGCTGGACCTACGCCGAGCTGGAGCGGGCCGCGGAGCGTACCGCCCAGGCGCTGCCGGGCGCGAGACGCGCCAGCAGCCACGTCGCGCTCTGGGCGGGCAATCGCCCCGAATGGGT
>Ga0180435_10004525_pt1 | contig 13691 bp, 10 predicted proteins | sample SS_ome_3_FD_132467 | JGI IMG/M metagenome (GOLD analysis project Ga0180435, IMG submission 132467) | Hypersaline lake sediment archaeal communities from the Salton Sea, California, USA - SS_3_S_1 metaG | ecosystem: Environmental > Aquatic > Non-marine Saline and Alkaline > Hypersaline >... | reverse complement strand
TACCAGCCACAACTGGAATGTTCATTCAAAACTGAAGGACCGGGGCAAGCATTTTGAGTATTTCGATGAGTGGGGTTTTACACATCACTTTCCAAAAAACGGGTATTGGTTTTCACTGGTGAAAAGCCCCATGGAATCAGTCAACTTTTCTGATAAAGATCTGATAGAAACCTATCCCTGGCCCGATGCAGGAAATAAAGAGCGATTTGAAGGACTCCGCGAGAAAGCAATTATATACCGGAACCGGGAGAAAATTGTTTTTACAAAAGGCTTATGTGCAGGATTGTTTGAAATGCACCAGCGTGTACGTGGAATGGAAAACGCCATGCTCGACCCTTTTATGTTTGCCGAAAACTCGGACAAACTGATTGGAAAACTGGCTGATCTGAAGATTGAATTCTGGGATGCCCTGCTCAACGAAATTGGAGATGTAGTGGATATCGTTGGAGAAGGCGATGATTACGGAACCCAGCAATCGCAACTAATTGCCCCGGAACAGTTCAGAGCATACTATGCGCCTCATTTTACTAGAGTATTGGAGTTCATTAAAAGCAAAAATCCTGAAATTAAAATTCTGTTCCACTCCTGCGGAAACGTCCGGCCGATCATTCCCGACTTAATTAACATGGGTGTGGATATTTTAAATCCGGTCCATGTGACGGCCACAGGGATGGAACCAGTACAATTGAAGAAGGATTTTGGAAAAGAGATCGTATTCTGGGGCGGTGGGGTGGATACGCAACACATTTTACCTTCCGGAATCCCTGAGCAGGTAAAAGACAATGTGAAAAGAAACATCGAAGCCCTGGCACCTGGAGGTGGATTTGTATTCAGCACCATCCATAACATCCAGGCCGAAGTGCCACCCCATAATATTGTGGCTATGATTGAGGCTTTGAAAGAATTTGGAAAATACTAAAGAAATGAAGCGAACTGTAATCATGTTGTTAGTCATAATGACTTTATTGTTTTCATGTTCAAAAGAAAAACCAAACGTCTTGATTATACTGGCTGACGATATGGGTTGGGCCGACATTGCTTACAACAATCCCGCTGCTGTTTATACACCCAAGCTCGACAAACTGTCGGCCTCAGGGGTATTGTTTACACAACACTATGTCATGCCCCAGTGTACACCCACCCGTATTGCCACTTTTACCGGAAGATACCCGGGGCGTTTTGGACGGCCCGGATTGCAGGCTTCCAATGAAAAGGTTTTTCCGGTCGGCACTCCAACCCTTGCCCGGATGTTTAAGGCCGAAGGTTACAGAACTTTTATCTGCGGGAAATGGCACATGGGCTCTGATACCATTAACGGTCCCAACAATCATGGCTTCGACGAAAGTTATGGCTCATTGGCCGGGGCTGTTGGTATGTACGACCACCGCTACCGGGAAGGTAAATACTACAATGCCTGGCATCGTAACCACCAGCCTGTTCCCGGGAATGATGATGGGATCCATGCTACCGATTTAATTGCAAATGAGGTTCAGTCAATTATAAAAAAGGAAGAAAATCCCTTCTTTATTTTTACCACGTTTCATGCACCCCATACACCCCTGGACGAAAGAGGAGCGTTTGTGGATATTCCAACACAAGTGGATCCAAATGATTCAACCCGCTGGTTAAACGAAAGTCAGATCAGGTGGTTTAACGACCCGGAGGGTAAAATCCAGAATGAACCCGACCTGGAAAAACGCTTGCTTTTAGCTGCTGTACACCATCTGGATGATGCCATCGGAAAAATCATAAAAACATTGGAAGACGAAGGTAAACTGGAAAACACCATCATTTTGTTTTCATCGGATAACGGCCCTCAGGTAAATTGGGGTGGAAATGCGTATCCCCACGATCTGCACCTTACCGATTTCAACCAGCCTATCCCCATGCGTGGTTCAAAACTCGATGTCTGGGAAGGTGGAATTCATGTTCCGGGTTTTATCTACTGGGAAGGGAAACTGGGAGCTAAAAAAGTGGATGATCCCGTGCATATTATAGACTGGTTTCCAACCCTGGCAAAGCTTATCGGGCACGACGAATATACAGAATACGATTTGGACGGTGTGGATCTGGCTCCTGTCCTTTTTGAAAACAACTCACTGGAAATCCGCGATTTATATTGGATCTGGAACCAGAAAACCAACCGTTGGGCCTTACGTTATAAGGATTGGAAAATCGTGAAATATGGTACCGATGAACCGCAAAAACCGGAGGACTGGGGATTGTATAACTTAATGGAGGACCCGAAAGAACAGACGAATGTGGCTTCCCTATATCCTGAACAGGTAAAACTGCTTCATGAGATGTTCCTGGAGCAAAGAGCCAAAGATTTAAAATAGAGAGATTTAAAAACTATACGTATGAAAAGTAGAAGCAACAGCCGCAGGGACTTCCTTAAAAAGTCATCGGCTCTTACGGCAGGAGCAATGGTTCTTCCAACTATTGTTCCATCGACTGTGTTCGGTAAGACCGCACCGAGTAATCAAATAAATGTGGGAATGGTTGGAACCGGCCGGCAGGCCGTATTTGCCAACCTGAACAACGGGTTCCTGAAACTGGATAATTGTCGTGTTATCGCTACCAATGATGTGGATCGGTGGCGCATGAACCATGCAAGCAAAATAATTAACGATTCCTACGCAAAAGCAGGTAAAAACTACCAGGGCGTTACAGCATACGACGATTACCGCGACCTGATTGCCAACAAAGATGTTGACGCTGTAATGATCTCAACAACAGATCACTGGCACGCTCCCGTTACTATCCATGCCGCATTGGCAGGGAAACATGTTTGTATGGAGAAGGCATTTACTGTCGCACCTGCCTGGGGGACGGCAGTTGTTGAAGCCGTAAAAAAGACAGGTGTTGCGAACCGCCTGGATAGTGAATTCCGAACCAATAAGGTGATGCACCGTGCAGTGGAATTGGTGCATAATGGTGTCATAGGCGATTTGTTGGAAGTGGAAGTGGGAGTACCTGGAGAACTCAACGGCAGTGCTCCGGGGCCACAGGAAACTATGCCAGTTCCGGAAGAGTTAAATTATGACATGTGGCTGGGACCCGCATTCCCCGCTCCTTATACCCTAAAACGTGTACATGATCCTGGAAAGATCGGAACACGTCCGGGTTGGTTACGAATTTCAGATTATTGCAACGGAATGATTACCAATTGGGGAGCTCATCTAAACGATATTGCTCTCTGGGGAATGAAGAAAGAATACGAATTACCGGTTTCAGTTGAAGGATCCGGAACCTTCGATAAAGGATTGTGGCATACGATAAATGCTTTTGATATAGACTATACATACGCAGACGGTTTAAAACTGAAGTACAGAATTGACGAACCATATGTGAAGTTTATCGGTAAAAATGCCTGGGTCCGAGCTGACTATCCGGACTCATTAACTGCCAGCGATGACAAGATTCTGGCTTTTGAGCCCGGAGAAAATGATATAAGTTACAAGGATACGCTGAGCGACAAAGCCGACTTCCTGAAAAGTATAGAAACCGGCTTACCAAGTCTGGAGCCGCTTGAGGTTGGGAACAATGTATATATGTTGACCATGATGGGGCTCTATGCGGTAAGCCTGGGAAGAAAGCTCAACTGGGATAATGCCACCAGACAGTTTGTCAACGATAATGCAGCCAGTGCGCTGATGACCCGACCGTTCCGTGATACATGGTTGGATACTCACGTAGCGGACTGGATCCATAAGTTTCAATCATTTGACCTGAAATAAAACAAACAGATGCCCCACATGAAAAAAATACTCTATCTCCTTCTGATAGCTTCTCTTTTTGGATGTTCAACACCCAAAAAGGAACTTAATAATATCTTTTACTGCTTCTCCAATGCCGGGAACCTTCCCAATGCTCCCGAAGGATTGAGTGCAAAGGCAGCTTTTTTCAAAAACCTGGGTTATGATGCTGGGGGGGGCATTATGGAGAAGGAGACTATTTGGCCCGCCGTGCAGCACTGGACCAGGCAGGACTGGAATTGCCTGAACTTTACTGGAACCTCGACATCGACAGTACAGGGAACTGGAGCTGCAAGGAAGGTCTTAAGGAGGCCATCATGGATTCAAAGGACCGCAATCTCATTGTATCCTTCATCTTAAGGGCCCCGGCCTTCCAGGAGAATCAGGAAAAAGGAGATCCCTTAGTCGTAAAAGCCATCCGGGAACTGTCTGATTTTGCTGCTCCTTATGGAGTAAAAATCGCCGTATATCCTCATGCAAACGTATATTGTGAGACTTTGGGACATTCGGTGCGCCTGGCAAAAATGGCTGGTCGCGAGAATGTGGGAGCCATTTTCAATCTTTGTCACCTCTTGAAAGTTGAAGGAGCCCGGGGTTGGGAGGAAAAACTGACTGAAGCACTCCCCCACCTCTATATGATCTCCATTTGTGGTGCTGATAAGGGCAATACCCGGGAGATGGGATGGGACCAGCTCATCCAACCGCTTGGAGAAGGATCTTTTGCTACCTATCAAGTGGTGAAGCTCGCCTTAGACGGAGGCTATGAAGGGCCATTCGGGCTTCAGTGCTACAATATCAAACAGGATGCAGAAGTGGCCCTGACCACATCCATGAACACCTGGCATCAATACCTCCTTAGATACCAGGGTGAGACCCCGTCTGAATTGGTGGAGCTTTTTGATGGAAAAACCAGCCAGGGATGGAGAGGGATAAACAGCGACAGCTTTCCCGAAGGCGGATGGGAGATCAATAAGGGACTGTTGATGGTGAATGCCAATGGTGGAGCAGAAAGTGGCTCTGGAGGCGATATTATTACCAGGGATAAATTCGGGGACTTTGAATTAAAGTGGGAATGGAAGATGCTTACCAAAGGAGGAAACAGCGGAGTGAAGTATTATGTGGAAGAGAGAAAACAGGAAAACACGCAACATGGAATTGGGCTCGAATATCAGATTCTGGATGACCAAAACCATGAATGGATGTTAAACGGAAAAATGACTCCCTGCGACTACCATACGCTTGGATCCCTGTATGAAATCTATCCGGCTTCCTGTGATAAAGAACCAAAGCCCCTGGGAGAATGGAACAGCAGCAAGATAATTTCTAAAGACGGGCTTGTGGAACACTGGTTAAATGGAAAGTTAATTCTAAGTTTCGAGCGCTTTAGTGAGGAATTCAAACAAAAAGTTAGCGAAAGCAAATTCAAAGATTACGCCGGTTTTGGACAAATCCCGGAAGGGCATATTCTAATACAGGATCACGGAAGCGAAGTACATTACAGGAATATTTTAATTAAAAAATACTAAGATGGAAAGAAGAGACTTTATAAAGAAAGCAGGTACAAGTTCCATAGCCTTATCAGCCACACCACTTTTATGGGGGAATTCTTCAAGCTGGAAAGGGGCCAACGACAAGGTAAGGGTAGCCGTTATAGGTATCCGAGGAATGGGGCAAAGTCATATCGAAAACTACCAAAAACTAAATAATGTAGAAGTAGCCGCTATTTGTGATGTGGACAGTAACCTGTTTGACGAGGTTATTAAAAAACATTTCACGGATAAAGGCCTGAAAAGACCGAAGATTTATACCGACCTGAGGCTTTTATTCGAAGATAAAGATATTGATGCTGTTTCCGTTGTAACACCAAATCACTGGCACACCCTGGCCTCTATCTGGGCCATACAGGCAGGTAAACATGTGTCGGTTGAAAAACCCTGCTGTCATACTTTTTGGGAAGGACAAAAACTGGTTGAAGCTGCCAGGAAGTACCATGTGATTGTTCAGGATGGTGCAGAACAACGAAGCAATCCCTGTGCGCAATCCATGGCTGAATATCTTCATGACGGTCAGCTGGGAGAGGTCTATATGGCAAAGGGATTCTGCTATAAATGGCGCAATACAATCGGGAAGGCTCCTGTCGAAGCAGTTCCTGCAGGGGTTGATTACGATTTATGGATGGGCCCTGCACCAAAAAAACCTTTTACCAGAAACAGGTTCCACTACAACTGGCACTGGCAATGGGACTATGGCAACGGCGATATGGGAAACCAGGGAGTTCACGAGGTAGATATTGCCCGAATGGGACTGGGGGTTACCCTGCCTGCCAGGATTTCTGCCATGGGGGGGCATTTTATGTTTGATGACGATCAGGAAACCCCAAATCAGATGATGGCAACGTTTGAATTTCCCAATGAAAAAGGAAGGGGAGATAAAAAGAAAATAATGCAGTTTGAAGTCAGACACTGGATTACAGACAGAGGAGGATTGGATCTAAGCACGGAAGAAACCAACAATGCCTATATGACCAGCTCTGCCAATACCATTGGGAACACTTTTTACGGATCCAAAGGGATCATGAAAAAAGATGTTAATACATGGGAAAGCTATCTGGGAAAAGACCGGGTACCGGGGGAGAGTGGAAGCGGAATCGGGAACCACTATCAGAATTTTATAGACTGCATCAGAGCAAACGATAAAAGCCTAAACAATGCTCCCATTGAAGAGGGTTTTTACTCATGCGCGCTGATTCATCTGGCAAATATTTCATACCGCCTGGGGCGCTCGCTGGATTTTGACCCTGTAGCCATGAAATTTCCCGGTGATGAGCAGGCAAATGCCATGCTGACCAAAGAATACAGAAAGAACTTTGAAGTACCCGAAAAGGTATAACAAAAGCTCCGACTTTTATGGGCACCTTAACTCTAAAAGATGAACGTGTCCATATACGGGCAAAGGATGAGGTGGAGCTGTATTATAAAAATGAAAGGGTAGAGGAACTTGATCTGAGCTACGAAAGTTCCGGCCAGCCCGCCTAGCTCACACACGGAGATCTTGCCTGGTATATTATGAAACGGCATACAAGCCGGGGAAAAGTCTTTGGCAAAGCATCAGAATCATGCCCCTTTTACAATTCTGGACTGATGTAAATGCTTATCTTTAAGTTCAGTTTCACCTCAAGCATTAAATTCAATTTTAAAGAAGTAAACAAATGAAACTTGGTGTGCATGTGCCCTTGGTATTACTTGCCTCTCTAACTCTTTTGTTCTCTGGATGCAGTGGAAACGGTGGAAGTATTTCTAGCGTGGACTTACGATCTGAATCCATCTCTGTGGATCAAGCCACATTGTTGAAAAGCTTCAAATCAAAACATCTTTATTGTCCCGGAGAAAATATATCCGGTGATCTGCTGCTAAAGAATCGTTTTGAAGCAGTTGTTTTGTATGAAAACAAAGTTGTCAATGATCATGTTACCGGCCTGATGTGGCAGCAAGATGAAGTTCCGGAACAATTCGGATGGAAAGAAGCGGAGGTATATCTTGCAGATATTAACAGCAGTGAATTTGCCGGATACAGTGACTGGCGCATCCCAAGTACGGAAGAACTGGCATCCTTACTTATCCCCAGGAAAAATGATGCGGGCTACCTGGATCCGGTTTTTCACAAAGAAATTTTGAGTACCTGGACATGCGATGAGTTTCCTGATATGCCAGCAGGCGCCTGGTTCGTGGATTTTTTTGAAGGAAAGCCCGTTGATGGGAACCGGGCCGCAGGCCTGGGACAGGTGAGACTGGTCAGATCGTTTCAATAAAACAAAAGTATAAATGAAAAAAATCCCTGCACTAACCAAGGTCATCATAGGAGCCTCCCTGGCTCTTATTTTTGGCTGTAGTCAAGAACCTGTTTCAGAGGGCATTCATTCTGTAGCAGAAGTGAGAAGCCTGTTTGCAGATCCCCCGTCGGAATACCGTAGTGCCCCCTTGTGGGACTGGAATGAGCAAATTTCCGAAGATGGGATCGATTTTCAAATGAAGGAGTTTAAAAAGGCCGGCATCGGGGGGGTCTTTGTACACCCACGCCCTGGATTACTTACCGAATATTTATCCGAGGACTGGTTCCATCTATTCGACTACACGGTCCAAAAAGGGAAAGAGTTGGATATGAAGGTCTGGATTTACGACGAGAATTCTTATCCGTCGGGCTTTGCCGGAGGTCATGTTCCTGCTGAGATGCCGGATTCATACAAACATGGAACGGGACTAAAGGTTTACGTCCACGAATCCGTGGATTTTATGCCCTCAGATGACCTGGAATTAGTGCTGAAGAAGACCGGAGATAGTTTCACGGACATCACAGCTACCATTGAAAATGAAAAGGGAAAAACGGGCAGCTATTACATCTTCGAAAAAACCTATCCGGGAACCTCCCCCTGGTACGGGGGCTTCTCCTATGTAGATCTTCTGTACCCGGGCGTCACAGAAAAATTCATGGAAATCACCATGACAGAGGGATACGAGCAAAACAGTGCCGATTTCGGGAACACTCTGAGCGGGATTTTTACCGATGAGCCCAACCTGGAGTCCGCCCTATCGCACGGCTCATTTATGCGCTGGACTCCCGATTTATGGGAGGCCTTCCAGGAGCGCTGGGGCTATGACCTGAGAACGGTTCTGCCGTCTCTGATTGAAGAGACCGGGGATTGGCGAAAGGTGCGTCACGACTACTATGAGCTGATTCTGGAGCTTTTTATCGAGCGCTGGGCCATCCCCTGGAACAAGTATTGCGAGGAGCATAATCTGAAGTGGACCGGTCACTACTGGGAACACGGCTGGCCGCAACCCACCGATGGCTTTGATGAAGCTGCTTTTTATATCTGGCATCAGCAACCCGGGGTGGATATGCTCGGAAACAGCCTGGTGGAAGAGGGCTTGGGAGGGCAATTCGGGAATGACCGAGCCATACGGGAACTACGCAGTGCTGCCAACCAGGCCGGAAGAATTCGGACCCTGAGTGAAACCTATGGAGGTGGAGGGTGGGAGATGAATTTTGAAGAGCAAAAAAGGCTGGTGGACTGGCAAGGTGTGCTGGGAGTAAACTTTGTGAATCAGCACCTCTCCTATTATTCACTCAATGGAGTGCGTAAGTTCGATTATCCTCCCTCTTTTTCCTATCACGAGCCCTGGTGGGACCATTACAAATTAATGGGCGATTACATCGGGCGTATGAGTATGGCCATGTCTGCCGGAGAACAGATTAATCAAACCCTGGTCCTTCAACCCACCACATCTGCCTGGATGTATTTTTCACGCAAAGTAAAAAATCCAACGCTCCATGGCATACGAAATGGCTTTAAGAATTTTGTCTACCGGATGGAACAGCAGCATCTGGAGTATGACCTGGGATCCGAGTACGTCCTGAAAACACTGGGCAGAGTCAAAGGAGATAAGTTAAGGGTTGGACAGCGCGATTATTCCCTGGTGGTAATCCCCGCAGAGATGGAAAATATGGACGGAGCTACCCTTGAATTGTTGTCCGCTTACCTGGAAAACGGAGGGGAGGTCCTGGCCTTCACCAGGAATATCTCCCGGGTGGACGGGAAAGCATCTTCCAGGCTAAATGAGCTGGCTTCAAAGTTCCCGGAACAGTGGATCTTCGCGAAAGCACTTGAAGATGCAAGCACGCTGGAGATGCTTGGAAACGATGAGTTTGTATTGAAAGATCGCACCCAGAATGGCATGCTCTATCATCAGCGCAGGAGTCTCCGGGATGGACAGCTGCTTTTTGTGGTAAACTCACACAAGACCGCAGGTGCCTCAGCAGAGCTGTCACTGAATGGAAACCATGTCATCATACTTGACCTGGTATCCGGAGAGGAGTATCTCTATCCGTGCGAAACGGAAAATGGGAAAGTATCTTTTAACCTGGATCTGCATCCGGCTGGCAGTGCCCTGTTTTTGATCAGCAATAAAAAGCCGCGGGATCTGAAAGAATTCAGGCTCCCCACTCAGGAAAAGCTGGTGGAAAGTACAGGAAATTTGGAGGTGGAACGCGAGTCGGACAATATCCTGGTGGTGAATTATCTCGATCTGCTTAGTTCCAGATCAGAAAAGAAGGAAGTATATTTTATGGATGCCCTCATTGGTCTGTTTCAGGAAAATGGAATTGAAATGGGAAATCCCTGGCAGCATAAAATCCAGTATAAAAAAGAGTACCTGGAACTGGATTCTCTCTTTGATGCGGGTTCCGGTTTCGAAGCCAGCTACCATTTTGAGATCAATGAAAACCTGGATGCTGCTTCCAAAAATTCCATCCGAGCTGTAGTAGAGCGCCCGGACTTATGGCAGGTATATATAAATGGGGAAGAAGTAGTGCCACAGGAGGGCAGCTATTGGATAGAGAAGGATTTTCCGGTATTCCAAATTGGTGAGTTTCTGAAAACGGGAAAAAATACCCTGAGCCTGAAATCACCCCGGATGCATATACTGGCTGAAGTCATGCCCATATATATTTTGGGTGATTTTCTCGTAGTCTCGGGTGAGAAGGGATTTGAAATAGCCGCGGGAGAGTTCAGCGATCTGGGATCGTGGCAAGAAGCGGGCCTGCCCTTCTATTCCCAACAAGTGTCCTATGCTCAGCATTTCAATGTGAGCCTGTCTGAAAACAGCTCTTACAGAGTTAAATTGAAGAATTGGAACGGTTCCGTGTCTGAAGTCTGGGTCAACGGGGAATTTGCCGGAGTCATCTCCTGGCAACCCGATGAACTGGATGTGACACCCTGGATGAAAGAAGGCGACAATGAGGTGGTGGTGAAAATTACCGGAAGTCTGAAAAACACCTTTGGGTTTTTCTACAATAACAATGACAGCTGGATATTCGGGCCGCACTCCTGGAACGAAGCCCCTGAAAAAATCCCTGCCGTCTCGGAGTATTTCCTGATGGATTACGGCCTGTTTGAACCCTTTGAGTTGCTGGAACTTAACTGAAAAGAATCAGGACAACCATTTTTGTAAATTTTCAGCTACAAACTGATCATCATTTAACTCCGGGTAGGATTCATACACTCGGTCGATTTCATCTTTCTGACCCGGCGTCAAGCTGGTGCCTTCATCCAGGGTCCATATCCCTTCCAACAGCCCCTGGCGGCGAAGTACTTCGTGCAAGCCAACGATACAGCCCTTAAAATTATTGGCGGCATCAAAAAAAGCTGCATTGCTGTCCGTAATCTGCATCCCCAAACTTAGTTGCTGCTGAATATCGCCAGCCAGCGTTCCGTCCTGGATCTTCTTGAGCAATTCTACGGCCGATCGGGTCCAGACAGACCAATGGCCCAGGAGCCCCCCGACGATTCGTTTCCTGATTACTTCAGAGCCCACCCGGAATTCAAATTCGGTGAGCAGATCGGCCAGAATGTTGTCATCATTCCCCGTATATAAGGCTATTTCTTCGGCTCGTCCCGACTCTATAACCCCACGCACCACATCCAGGGTCTGGTAACGATTGAATGGAGCTATCTTCAGTGCGATGACATGTTCAATTTGCGCAAATTCCCTCCAGAAATTTACATCCAGCACTCTGCCGCCTACGGCAGGCTGCAGGTAAAACCCCATTACCGGGATGATATCAGCAACAGCCCTGCAATGCTCCAGGAGCACTTGATTGGAGGCTTCAGGAAAAGCCGCCAGGCTTAGCAGGCAGGCATGGTAACCCGAAGATAAGGCCAGGCGGGCTTCCCGGCTTGCCTGAGCGCTTTGCCCGATCACTCCGGCGATCCTGATTATGCGTCTGCCTTCCCGCTCCTCAAAACGATCAAACTCCTCCCTGGCAATTTGCAATACGGGTTCAAACAGATGTATTTCCGGATTACGGATTTCAAACTGGGTGGTGTGCACGGCCACCGCAATCCCACCCACTCCGGCATCCAGGTAGTAGCGGAGCAATGCCCGCTGCCTTCGCTCATCCAGCTGACGATTCTGGTTCAATGCCAGAGGCAGGGCAGGAATTACAACTCCCTTATGCAGCATTTCTGAGATCTCCGGGGGCAATTCTTTAGGATTCATAAGGATTACTTTTGCTGTGATGATCAATATTTTCCATCCCGCACCTCAAAATGAGTGGGCTTGTCCAGGATGGCCCGCTCTTCCTTTAGCCAGTTTGCAATCCAAAGGATCATCTGTTTTGTGCTGACTTCCGGACGGCCAAAGAGCCGAAATGCCTCCCCGGCATTGTTGAGCAGGGCGGTTTTTGCCTCTTCATTTACAAATTCGGGCTCCACCTTAAATAGTTTTCCAAACTCCAGGGCTACTTCCCGGACAGATAATATGTGCTCTCCGGTGATATTCAAGATCCTGGCCGGACTGGCACACTGTTCCAGGGAGCGCAGTACCATATTATTCATATCGCCCTGCCAGATCACATTAAAATATCCCATGGAGAGGTCAATGGCCTCCCGGTTCTTCACTTTCATGGCAATATCTACCAGGACCCCGTAGCGCAATTCCACGGAGTAATTGAGGCGGATCAGGCAGGTCCTGGTCTGATTTAGCTTGCTTCCGTATTCAAACATCCGTTCTCTTCCCAGGCAGGATTGTGCATATTCCCCCAGCGGCAGGGGCAGATCGCTCTCCAGGGATCCTCCCGTCTCCTTTGAGACCAGGGGATAGACACAGCCGGTGGAAAACGCAACAATATTTGACTCCTTGAAGTGGTCCGCTACCAGAGCCGGCAGATAGGTATTCACGGCCCAGGTCAGGGAGATATTCTCTTCGGAGCCAAATTTCATACCGGCCAGGAAAAAGACATGTTTGACTTTCGGCAGACTCTTTAAAAAATCTGTGTCCAGCAAATCCCCTTGTATGGTTTGTATGCCCATCTCCTCGATATGCTTTCTTTCCTGATCAGCTTTAAAAAGAGATACGCCATATATCTGTTTTGTTACACCGGCCGCCTTGCAGGCCCGTATGGCCATACCTGCCAACGTAGGTCCAATTTTTCCCCCGATCCCCAGGAACATGATATCCCCGTCCGTTCTGGAAAACATCTCAATGGTCTCCGGGCCGGGAGTAGATAAAAATTCTTCCAGTGCGGCCTCGTTGTTTATTTTTTCAGGATACTCCATCATGTCATATTCTTACTGTTGCGCATTATACCTTGATAAATTGCTACGGACTGCTTTATCCGCTTTATGGAACAATATTCATCCGTCTGATGAGCCAGAGCAGGTTCTCCCGGTCCCAGAATAATCGTGGGGACACCCCCGTAATAGGCTTGCAGCACAGAACCATCGGTAAGATAGGGAAGTGACCTGGGCCCTGAAGTGTTGCTTCCATCCAAGCCACAAACCTGATAGACCGCTTGTATAAAAGGGTCCGCTTCAGAATTACTGACCGGCCCAAGGTCCACCAGGGTTTCCAGGACTACCTCCTCACCCAGTTCACGCTTCAGCCTGTCAAGTATGGCTTGATGCGGGGTTCTGGTCGTTGTCCGGATATCCATGGTAAACTCCGCAAGGTCGGGCACAGAGTTTATATTCATCCCTCCCCGGAATTTCCCCACATTGATAGATGGAAGTCCCAGCAGGGGATCAGGCTCTGCCCGGAACCGGAATTTTTCGGCCCTTAAAACAGCTCTGGCTGCTTTATATATGGCATTGTCCCCCAGCTCGGGCATGGATGAGTGTGCCGTTTTTCCCTTGCAAAAGGCCTTTAAATACAGGGCCCCTTTATGTGCCAGGGCCGGATAATTGGCCGTGGGTTCCCCCACAATCACCGCCCTTGCCTTACCCAGCCTGCAGCCCGATCGTACCAGTTGACTGATCCCCTGGCACCCCAGTTCCTCACCGGAAGTAAAGATCAGCCTGATCCCCCCCTGCGGTATGGCCGTCCTGGTAGCTTCAATGGCCGCTACGGCCATAGCCGCCAATCCCCCTTTCATATCACT
>Ga0180435_10004524_pt1 | contig 13693 bp, 19 predicted proteins | sample SS_ome_3_FD_132467 | JGI IMG/M metagenome (GOLD analysis project Ga0180435, IMG submission 132467) | Hypersaline lake sediment archaeal communities from the Salton Sea, California, USA - SS_3_S_1 metaG | ecosystem: Environmental > Aquatic > Non-marine Saline and Alkaline > Hypersaline >... | reverse complement strand
TAACCCGTAAACGCCAAACCCCCAGGAGTACCTTGGCACTTGGATTACTTTGCCCACCGGAACAAGCGGAACAAGCCGGAACAAGTGCACTTGTTCCAGGCAAATGAACCGCAACCCCTTGCTGGCTCAAGCAATTACTTCTCATGGAACAAGAAGAACAAGTTAGGTAGTAGGTATGAATATGTGTCGCGTTTCCCTTCTGAGCCAAGGGGCGCGGGGCGTCCACTCGGACACCCTGTTTTAGGGACAACATCGTGTGCCCCTGGAGGTTGCTTGTTCCCTTGTTCCATTCGTTCAAATCGCCCGAAAAGCCCCGCCGTTGCTGGGGTTCGCTGGAACAAGTGCACTTGTTCTTAGCTTGTTCCGGTATCCGAAATGGAACAAGTAGACGGGGTTTCGCAGTCGATCTACAACCCACCATTGGAACGAGTGAGCGGCGGATACACGGAACATCAACATGCATCATCGGCATCATCCTGATAGCTAAACAGCTTCGCTGTGGGTTTGTAGTGGCGTGTCTTGCCCCACCCGGGCAGGTTCTTATTGAGGTAGTTCTCACCCCTGGTGCTTCTCTCAAGCATGCCGGCCGCAGCCAACACATCGGCAGCCGTCTTCGGATGCATGCCCTTGAATATCTCGGCCCACCCGTCCGCAGTAATGAAGAACTCGTACACTGCGCTGGCGTAGTGTTCATCATCGGCGTTGTCGGTGGTTTTGAGTTTCGTTTTACGGATGCCGGCCACCTCGTTCTTACCGGGCGCGTGGTCATCGGCAACCCGATCCCATGGAACAAACCGGCTGGTTGCATTGGCCATCAAGAAACTCCGCAGGCGCTCGATGTAGCGTTGCTGCTCCATGTTGCCAACCCCGCCGCGCTCCTTGATCCAATCCTGTGCGCACTGCGCCATCGCCCGCGTGGCTTCCCCTGCCGGCCAATCCAGTAGCCCGTAACGCACGGCAGACTCACCGGCTATGGCACACAGGGCGAAGCGGCGCATCGCCCGCAGCACCTGGCTCTCGGCACCCGCTGGAGCGAACGAGGCGGCCACCTTGTTGACCTGCTCAGGCAGGGTTTTGCGAATCTTGCTCAGGTCCCCCATGAGCCGTTCCAGCCAGGCCACACCCAAGGTCCCGAACTGTTCGGCGGTCGCGGCCTTCAGATGCTCGGCGAAATCCTTGGCTGAGGTCACATCGTGGAGGTTCTCGAAAACACCGAATCCCTTACCAGGGTCTGCCGGAATATCCAGCTGGCGAATTTCCATACCGGCATCGGCCTTGTCGCCGGCCTGCTCAATGTAGTGGGTGGTCTTGTGCTCACCCGTCGAAAGCCAGTTGATTTTCCAGGTGTGCGATTCCTTGAGCTTGGCGGTGTCGGTCATGCGCCCCTTGCCCTTGCCGTTCGCCAGCATCATCACGATCAACCCGACCTCGCGGTCATTCGCCTCACGGATTTCATCCAGGCACAACAAGGACAGATTGAAACGGGCGGCGGTGCCTTCAATCGCGTTACTGGTGGTGCGCCAGGGCTGCATGTATTTTTTCGGCAGACCATTGACCGATGCAGAGAGCACCAACACCGTGGTCTTGCCGATGGAACTGGGGCCGAACACGTTAAACCCGCCGCCATCCATACCCAGCAGTTCCAGCATCGGAGCCGACAAAGCGGCGCAGACACCCAGCACCAAGCGGCTGTTGCCGACGCAATAGCGGCCGACGGTCTGATTCCATTGCGCCAGGGTGCCGGCCTCACTGAAGACGGCATCCTGGCCGCTCAGTTCCATGATGATCGGCTCAGCAGGCGAGCCAAAGGTGCGATCCTCACGCACAAAGGCACCGACGTATATCCCCGGCTGATAGACGATTACGGCCCTTGGCGCGCCATCATTTTCCAGGTTCAGATAAGCGGCCAGGAGCCTTGCGTGCTTATGGTCGATTTTCAGCCCGCAGTCGCTGAGCGGTTTCGACCAATACTGGCCCTGTATTTCGGAGTACCGGAGGAAAACTGACCGCTCGACGCCATCGCGATCGGTCAGCAGAATCTTCAGGCCCCAATCGCGGCCCTCCTGATTACGGAACACATACTGAACTTCCAGCCGGCCGCACACCCAGGTGGTTACCCAGCGGTCTATTTTCACTTCGTAATAAAGCAGCCCCTGCTCGGAGTTATAGAAAAAAGGCGATCGGTCGCCGTGGGCTTCGTCGCCGGCCTGCACCTTGCTGCGCCTGGCGCGGCGCTTCTTCCTTGCCGGCGCCTTGAGTGCCTGCTGTGACTCCTTGTCGGCCAGCTCGGTTTCAAATCGCGGTTTATCACTGCTCAATGTCGCGCCCCTTCCTGGTATAGATGGCCAGCACACCGGCACCGATGCCGGCGGTGTGGGCTTTCGCCATATCCAACACAAGCAGGGAGCGCGGTTCGGCCGCGAGCAACGCGTGCACCAACTCGACCAGGCGCGGCTCGTCTATCGGTCGCACCAACAGACTCACGTCCAGGCCGGCAAGAAAAAAGAAATCCCACACGGAGGCGTGAACATCGTCCGGGCAGACAATGAAGGCGCCGGTCGTCTCGGCTTTCCAGGTCGGCAACACCACCACGTGGCCAAAGACACCTGGAACCGGCACGTGGCCCAAGCGGCGGGCCTTCACAATGTCAGCGGAATAGGGGGGCAACCTCATGTTGGCAGTTCCCCATTTTTCAGGCGTTTGAGAAATATCCGCTCCAGTCGGCGGCGCTCGGCACGCTTGCCACCTTGGAGAATCTTTTTGCAGTCCTGGCATACCAGGTACGTTGACCAGCTGGGCGGCTGCAGCACGTCGAAACCGTAATCGTGCTTAGTCACCTCGCCATCACAACAGGCACAAGCCAGCAGCACACGGCGCTTCGGGGTTTCGTTCGATTCTTTCACGGTCACCAGCCCCCTCAGTCCGCGCCGGGCCAGGTCTGCGCCAACGCCTTGCCGCCCCAGGTTTCAACCCGCAGTTGATCCAGGCCGACCGAACGGCCGTAGTACCGCTTGCCATGAAACTCGAAAGAAAACCTCGGTGGACGCATTGGCCTGGCACCGGCCACACGCGCAGCCTGGATCAGTGCATACAGTTCCGGGAATTGCTCAGGCACCCAGACCTTGCCGGTCTGGGTCTGCTCGCTCTGCTGGCGGATCCGGCGGTGGATGTTGTTATCTTTCCTGCCCATCGACTGCCTCCTGCTTTATCGATTCGGTCATGCGCTTCTTGCCCTGGCCGTTGGCCAGCATCATCACGATCCGCCCGACCTCGCGGTCGTTGGCCTCGCGTATCTCATCCAGGCACAACAGGGGCAGATTGAAACGGGCGGCGGTGCCTTCAATCGCGTTACTGGTGGTGCGCCAGGTCTGTATGTATTTTTTCGGCGGGCCATTGACCGATGCGGCGACCACCTCCACCGTGGTTTTGCCGATGTCGCTGTGGTTTAGTGTGTGTTTCATTGGCATGGCGCGCGCTCCATCGCTTCCTGATTGGTCTCATACTCTGCCTGTGACTGATCGCCCCAATCCATGCACAGGTAGTGACCGAGGGCGGCCAGTTCTTTCAGGTTTTCGCCTTCGACGCTGTTCGCTAGTTTGGAATCGCGGATTGCAGCGAAGATGCCGCGCAGGTATCCGAGCCGCTCCACGTTGATCAGGGATTGGGCGCCTATGTTGCCGAGCAGGAAACGGAATTCTTGTGGTGTGCTCATGCTGCACCCCGCTTACCGCCAGAGCGAAGCCGCTGGATGGATTCACCGGTGATGCGGCGTGCGCGGCCGATCTTGTAGGAATCGAGCTCGCCCAAGGCAATCAGTTTGTAAATGCTGGGAGCCGTGACACCAAGAAGGGAGCAAGTTTCATTTACGCTGCGATCACGCAAATCGTTGTAGGTGGGTTTCATATTTAACCGCCTGTAGTTGGTTACTGACGGTTAACTAATCTATCTACTTTTTTGGATGTTGCATCAAGTGTTTATCGAATTATCCGAGAAATATTTTATGCGGATAATTTCACTTATTCAGATGGGCATTCTTGCTTGCGTGTCCATTGGTAAAACTTGATGCCGTGCCCGTACTTCGCGCAGGCTTTTCGGTATCCGTACCATTCGCTGCTGAGCGTCTTAATTTTCCGCTGGTCTCCCAACGCGGTGTTTATGTTGTCGAATGCGTATCGGATAACCTGTTTAACCGGGTCGCCATTTTTGCGGCTCAATAGGTCCATACCAGCCTTTGAGCACAGTTCGACAACCCTTCGGATGACATGACGCGAGATGAATGAATTCCGGCTGTCTACGCCTGCGTGGTGTTCGTGCAGAATTTGCATGTACAACCCCAGCCCCAGCAGCGGGTATTGGATTTGCCAAAGGTTCGTTCCGATGTCGGCTTGATTCAACTCGTCCTCGGTGAGATTCCAGTTGTCTTTCATAAACTGCCTGGCGGCCGTGTTTTGGGGATCGTCCCCAATGCCGCAAAGGCCAGGAAGGTCGCCTGTAACACGCAAATCATCGATCCTTTCAAGAAGGGTTCGCGCGCTTTTCTCAATTGCTTCTACAGCATCACCCATTTCCTTGTTGGTCTTGGGTGGACGGGACTTCATTTCGACCGTTGACGACACAAGGTCGTCTAGCGCGATTCGGAAGCCTTTAGGTTGCTGAGAGACGATTTCAGGCCAACGGTTCATCCTTCACCCCCGATCAGGTCGACAGCATGGCGCAGGTTGTCCGGCGCCAGGTGGGCATAGATCAACGTCATGTCGAGCGAGGCATGCCCCATCAGTTCGCGTACCGTGTTGAGCGGCACGCCAGCCATGACCAGGCGGCTCGCGAACGTATGGCGCAGATCGTGGAACCTGAAGCTTTCGATCTGAGCGGCCTTGAGCACCCCTGAGAAGGCTTTCTTGAACTCGTGCCGGCCGAACACAGGCTTGCTCGGCATTGGCACCACGTCACCTCGGTGTGTCTTCAGGCAGGCGAGGGCGGCCGCGTTGAGTGGTATGTGCCTGGTCTGCCCTGACTTCGCCCCGGATCCGTGAACCGTGAGCATGGCGGTCCTCATGTCAATGTCGCCCCACTTGAGGTTCCATAGTTCCCCACGGCGCAATCCAGTGTTGAGCGCCAGGGTGATCATTGGGGTGAGGTTGTCGGCATAGGTACCAAGGCGGGGCAGTGGTTCGTACCTATGCGCATCGTCTCGCCCGTTTTCGAGTGCCCGCTTTAGGCGATGTGCCCGCCATTCGTTGGCGCTATCACGCTCGGCGCGTTTGCGGTCGTCACGCGCCTTGAGCGCCGCCTGAAGGCTGGTTGCCTCGTCGTCGGACAGGTAGCGCACCACGCCTCGCTTGTCGGTCTTCAGTGGCTTGAGTTTGGCTAGCGGGTTGGTTTCGAGCAGGTCCCAGTCAACGGCGCGTTGCAGGGCGGCCTTGAAAGCAGCGACTTCCCGGTTGACGGTCGTCTTAGCCCTCCCGGACTTCAGCCGCTTGAGTCGGAAGGTTTCCACATCGGCAAGCCGGATCTCGGTCAGCGGCTTGTCGTCCAGTTTGAAGGCGCGCAGGTAGGACAGGCTCTCGGCTGGGCGGCTGTGATGCTGCTCTAAGTAGGGTTGGTAATGCTCGTCCAGGAACTTGCCGAAGGTCAGCCGAGCATAAGGTTCCGGGGTTGGCTCGGATTCCTTGTCAGGATCGTCGCCGCGCAGAATCCGCAGTGCCTTGTCAACGGCCATCGCGTAAGTCATCACGGGCATGGCTCCGAGTCGACGGGTCTTGCGCTGGTGAATTAGTTTCCAGGTCTTCGTACCATTGGGTTCAATGCGGAGCACTGCCCCGGGCGCTTCTGGCACCTTCCGCTGGTACGGCTTGTCCGAAGGCTTGGCCCTTTCAGCGTCCCGATTATTTAGAATCGGTGGCCGCTTCTGGTAGGCCCGTTTTGTGGTGCGTTGGTCGCTCATACCGGCCCCTCTAAATTCTCTCTAAATTCTAGGTGTCATAAACCGTTGAAAACAGTTTACAACGAATGCCGAGAAAACAAAGAGTTACGAGCTAAGTGATTGAGCGAAAAAGGGCTTTTTTCCCGTTGACATGGTGGGGGTCGGAAGTTCGAGTCTTCTCGCGCCTACCAATAAAAACAAGGGCTTAGGTTCAAATCCTAAGCCCTTTTTTATTGCCTTCAGCGACTCTAAATTCTCTCTAAATATTTCTGAGTCGCTCAAGGAACATGCCGGCCAGGTGACCACCGCGCCCCTGCGCGCTCGATCTTGTCGGCGATGGTCTCTGGCGGCATCGTGGCGATCGCATGAATCGTTGACATTGATTCGGTCGGAAGTTCGTCACCGTGGTGACGGAGTTTTTCCGCTTCCTCGCCAATCTTTGCAAACTTTCTAGCCATATTCTCCGACAGCCCAAGCAACCGCATAGCCACTTCCGGGAAGTCGCTGCCTCCCTGTTTCTTGGTGCAGCCTTGCAGCCACGCGCGCGGGAGCATCGGACTCGGCGCTCTCAAATGTCGCACATGTGCGCCATTTGCCTGCCTCCTGGGGCACCCTCGCCGTGGGAGCATCGGCGCTTTCCGGTCAGGATAAGCCCCTTTAGACCGGGAATCTCCGGTTTGAAACCAGTGGCCTCGAAAGCTGGGAGATACCGCCTAACGCGGTCATTTGCTCCCTGCTAGATAGGTGAGCCCTGCCGCCTCTGCTCGGTCGGCCTGGCGACGCAGGAGCACCCACTGCTGGGGCAGCGAGAGTGGCACCCACTGATCTAGGGAAAGACAAGTTCACCGGTCAGGACGTGGCCACGGCGAAGGAACACGCCGGCCAGGTGACCACCGCGCACATAACCATACGGTTTGCCAATGGCAAGGTGAAGCAGAGCCAACTGCAACTTGAGAAAAAGTGACCGGAAAAGCCTCTCCTGCTGCAACAGGAGAGGCGAGGACGACTGATGGATAAATCAATCACAGAACCGGAACGCCTGATTAACGAAGGCGTAGACGAATTCCGAATGGCAGCTACAAAGACTGCTACAGGGATTATCGAACAAGGCTTGGCTGTGCTCAAGATCAAGCAAGGATGCGCCAAGAAACAGGGCGGCAGCGACTTCCCGGAAGTGGCTATGCGGTTGCTTGGGTTATCTCGTTCACTATCGAAAAAATATGCGCTGATCGGTGAAGCGGCAAAAAAACTGGTTCCCGTGGGAACCAGTTTACCCGCCGAATCAGTAAGCACGATTTACATGATTTCGCGCATGACACCGGACGAGATAGCCGACAAGATCGAGCGCGGGGTGATTACCCCGACGGCAACGCGCGCTCAAGTGCTGGAAAAAACCATCTTGACCACCTCGCGGACGATAGCCAGCGCCGAGGATGAAGTGGTTTCCTCGATCAAGGACATCGTCGGCAAGTTGAGCAAGAAGGAGCAGAAAGCCCTTTTCGCCGAAGTTGACGCAGCCAGGAAGCTGGAACGCGAGGCGGCAACCAAAGAAGCTAAAACGCAACTGGCCGCGATCCAGGAAGAGCGCAAGCAGATCGACAAGGCGCGGGCGGATAGGCGAGCCCTGCCGCCTCTGCTCGGTCGGCCTGGCGACGCAGGAGCACCCACTGCTGGGGCAGCGAGAGTGGCACCCACTGATCTAGGGAAAGACAAGTTCACCAGTCAGGACGTGGCCACAGCGAAGGAACATGCCGGCCAGGTGACCACCGCGCACATGACGATACGGTTTGCCATGTCAGTTACTCGTAGGAATACAGGCTGGATTCCGCGCTGGCTGGCGATAACAGTGCTACATCAACGAGCGAATGAACCCCGTTGTGGCATACCCGAATCAAACGAGCACGGCGTGGTGCGCCAGGGATTCTTCCCAACACTTCAACCTTGGGTTTCGGAATATCTGGCCTGGGTTGTTGGAGATAAGCGTATTTCATAATCAATTCAGTGCCCCGTGCGAGATAGTTTTTTATCGCAGTGAGATAAAAAACTATCTCTGTTTGCGCATGGCGGCCCGTGGGGCACCCAGGGAGGCGACAGACAGCGCAGCACCCGAGGCAACCAGGTCGCTGTGATCACCGTGCAACAGCGGCACACCGTCACTCATGGTTGGGTTTACCTCAACTGCTGCCACGCTTCAGCAGCTCATCCTTGATGTTGAACATTTCCGCACTACGGGAAACCGTGATCCCCAGCTGCTTGGCGCGCTTCTCAAGGGCGTCGAGCTTGCTTTCTGCGGCGCTGGTGTCGGCGTCAACCGAGATCTTGATCGCCTTGCCCTCGAGGGACTTCTGAAGCTTCACGGTCGCCTCGTCAGCGAAACCGATCGCGCCGTTCTCGTCGATCTGCGGGACAATCTTCAGTTCCTGGTTGCCGCCTTCAGCCGGCTGCTGAATCGCATCGCCGAGGGTCCTTTTCATCGATTCGAGGGTGACTTCGGCGGCCTCGCCGTTGGCCTTCAATTTGTTGATGGCCTGCGCGGCTCTTTCGACCGATTCGGCGGTCTTGTCGCTGCCCGGGTCGACCCGCAGATTACTGACGGCATCACCGATCAGGCGATAGGTTTTCAAGGTCTTGGCGGCTCCGCTGTCAAGCCCCTCGAACGGGTCAACCTTCTTCTTCTGGAACAGTTTGGCGGTCTCGGTGTAAAGCCCCTTGGCCGATGTCGTTGCAGTCTCGATCGCGGCCCTGAGCTTCTGCATGCCTGACACGGGCCCATCGGTCGGGATCTCGCCTATCGACTGCTGCAAGGTCTTGATGGTCTCCATCTGCCGGGCGATGGCTGCCTGGTACTGCTCAATCGCGGCACTTGCGGTCGGATCGTTCGACTTCTGCAGTTCGGCTATCTTGGTCTGATACTCGCCGACCTGCTGCTGCAGATCCTTGATGGCCTGGCTGGTCTTCGCGGCTTGCAGTTCCTGTTGGGTGAGCCCAGATAAACCGAGCGCACTGGCCAGGTTGACAACGCCTGATTTCGTTGCCGTCTTCACCCGGTCAATCAACTCGTCGAAGCGATCATTGACGCGTTCGGCCTTGCGCAGCAGTTCCTGCTCCACCACCAGGCCGGCGTCGCGGGCCGCTTGTGCGTAATCGTCCAGGCCCTTGGCCCCGCCTTTTAGCGTGTTGACCAGAGCAGCGCCCTCGGTATCGAAGGCCGCAAACGCGAGGCGTAGCCTTTCCTGTGGGTCGGCCGTCCGCTGGATCGCGTTGGCGTAGTCGCGCAGGACGGACTCAGTTGACCGAAGCCCGCCGTTCTGGTCTCGGATCGCGATACCCAGCTGGTCAAACTCTTTCTTCAGCACCCCACTACCCTGGCCGGCTTCCCCCAGGCGCCGGCTAAAGCGCTGGATGGCCGTGTCGAGGGTCCCGGTAGCCACCCCGGTGCGGTTCGCCGCGTAGCGCAGTTCCTGCAGCGCGTCAGTACTGACACCGATCTTGTCGGACTGCTTGGCGATCTGGTCGAAATCAGAGGCCGACGACTTGATCGCGCCTGCAGCTGCGCCTGCTGCGGCAACGATTGCCCCGATGTACCCACCGATCTTCACCTTGACGCTGTTGATCTTCGACGCCATCCCAGCAAGACCGGTGTTTATCCGCTTGTGGGATTTCTCAAGCTTGTTCACCGCCTTGTCGCCGGCGTCCCCCATTTCCCGGTAGCCGGCCACGATCTTTTTTACCGGTCCGGTGAACTTGTCTTTCAGCGTATAGATGATGTCGACGATACGATTTGCCATGTCAATTCCTCGGCGGATCAGGTTAAACGGCGTAAAAACATACGATTAGCGATGCTTTGATCAAGTTGTGGCGGAGCCCTCACGGCGCCAATGGCTAGCCAAATTCAGCGGCGCTGTTACCCGCTTTCGATGGCTGACCGGTAGTCGCTGCGGACCATGTATGAGGGAGCAAGCCACGATCTGGAGTCTCGGTGATCGACCTCATAGTTTGCTGAGATAGAAGTTGATCTCGCGTTCCAGGTTTTTGGCGAACACGGGCTCAGTCTTTGCGACGATCTTAGCCAGGTGTTTGTTGGCCACGGTGGCGAGCGATGGCCCGTACTTTATGTAGATCGGGAAGCGGTCGCGGCCTTCACGCTTGAGCACGTGGAAGCGCCCGGACCGCGTACCCTTGGCGATGAATGCCTCGGGGATAAACATACGGCCTTTTTTGCGGTACACCTTGACGGTCACACCACCTTTCCGCGCACCGCGCCCCTTGACCATGGCGGGCCGGCCGAACTTGGCCAGCTCGATGCGCCGGTCACGCACCACCAGGCGCCCCTCGAAGGAATCGAGGATTTCCTTATCGATTCGTTCCTTCACGTCGCCTGCCTTCAGCACAAGCTCTTCCCGGACCACCTTGCTGGTTTCCTTCTGTGCCGTGGTCAGGGTGCGGGAGATTGCCCGCCTCGCACCCTTGCGCATGCCACGCGACACGTCTTCGAGTTGCTTTGATAATGCGCGCGTGACTTTCTTCTGCGCATTGAATACCAGGTAATCAAATGTGCCTTTTGCCATGTCATCGTCCCTCGGGTTACGCGCCAGGTTTCAGATACAAACCCACCCGGTCGATCACTTGGGTAGCGAAGTCGAGGCGTGTTTTGATGCGTAAATTATCCGTGTCGAAGTCATCTTCCTGTTGGACGAAAGCACCACGCGGTCCGGGCCGGTGAACTTGTCTTTCGGTGAATAGAGAATGTCAACGATACGGTTGGCCATCGCCTGGCTCCTTTACTGGTTGAAACTATCCCCCGCGGGGGACAGTTCAGAATGAGGTAGCCCGTTGCCGCGACTGGTGGGCTAGTCCAGCGTTGAACGCTCGACAGGAGAAAAGCGCCGCGAAGGGAGATCAGTTCAGGGACTACCCCTCACCTTTTGAGATGCCGCTGGTAAACCGACCCACTGTGATGAAAGCTCCGCATGTGCTTGGCGACCGCTTTGATATTTCACACCAGACGCTCGCGTGCCGTCGGATCGTCCAGGTGGAAACGATCTGCCACTTCGACACTGGCACGGGAAACCGGGAACGGTTCACCTAGGCCGTGCACCTTCAGCACACCGCCCGACCGGATGATTGAAATCTTCACGTCACTGAGATCATCACGAACCATTGCTCGACCCCTTAGGCGTTAATGCAGAAGGATTCCGGGTGGCGGACGGCAATGTCCACATCCTGGAATACACGCAGCACCATGCCGCCGGAGGCCGCCTTGGTGGCCTTGTCGGGCATCACGTCCAGCACGCCCCAAAGGCCGATCAGCAACTCGCTGAAGTTGCCGAAGATGATGCTGTTCGCGGTCAGGCCATTGCGGATCGCTACCGGGTAACCGTTCACCATGCCGTTATCCAGCACGAACTGGCCGCTGCCGGAATCCTTGGTGGTGGTTTTCAGGCTGCCGGCCAAGGCGCTGGTGGTGACATAGGCCAGGTTACCTTCGAGCGCGTTGTCTTCGCCCAGCTTGGTCTCGAAGTTCACCATTTCAGCAAAGGTCGGGGAACCGGCGGAAACGATGGTGGAGGTATTCACGCCAACCGTGTTCAGGATGCCGGTCGGCTCGTTCAGGCCACCGCCTTCGAGCGCGGCCAGGTCGATACCCTGCGCAGCACCACGAACCAGATCGTCGAGCATCAACTGCTCGACACTCGGTGTCGAACGCTTCAGCAGTTGACGGGAAATCGGCACCGCCGCGCCGATGGTTTTCGGTGCGAGGGTGACGGCGCTGATATCGCCATCGACATCGGTGATCGATCCATCCTCGTCAACCCACTGGAAGGTGCCACCGGAGACCACCTTAGGCAGGACGGCATTGCCGACCAGGTCTTCCATCACTGTCGCGCCCAACTCCATCACGACCGAACGGGGGCGCAGCAGATCGATAAACGAATCCGCCAGGTGGTCGGTGGCCTTTAGGCCGGTGCCACCGGATGCGGTGGTCATCACACGCTTGCCGGACAACACATCATGCGGCACATAGAAACCTTGCGGCGCCTTACTCATGCGCTCTGCGATTTCCTGCGAACACTCCAATTCAAATTCAGCGCCGCGCCAGTTGTTGTCGGCATAGGCGTTGATCGCACGAAACAGCGAATAGCTGGCGCGTTGTTTGTTGTCCATATCCAGGTGGGTTACCGGATGCGTCGAGATCATGGTTCATCACTCCTCGCCTTTGTTGGCGCTTGTTCGGGATGCCGGCCTGGCCAGCATGTGTAATTCAGTTGCCCCGTTGTGCGACCCGGTGGGGCAAACCGGGCTAGACGTCCCCGAAGGGCCTCGCATCCCCAGTTGGCCCAAACGGGCGGGGAACCCCGGCAGCTTGTAAAACAGCTATGAGTGATTTTCGAGGAGAGGTATGGAATTTAAAACGTGGTTTTCGGTTCCACCCGATGCCCGGCGCCATCAGGCTGGATCAGCGGCCGAATGGCCTCCAGCAATCCGCGCTTGGACTTAGGCACCGGTAGTCCGACCTTGAAGGCATGGAACAGGTACACGTCGACCATGCCGCCACGGTATAGCGGCGCCTTGAGATTGTGTTCGCGCGGCCATCGCTGGTGCTTGTACCGCATCACCCTGAACCAGAATTCACGTGCGGTGGGGCGCCGCCCTTTCTCCTGAGCCAGGGCGGCCCATGCCTTCGCAAAGTATCGGTTGCGCCTGAGTTGCTTAACACGGCCCCTTGCATCCGAAACACCACGCCCACCGTTCAGCCCCAGTGATTCCTCCAGGGTTACACTGGGTGTGTCATACCATCCCCAGACGCCTTCCGAGAGCCAATCGACAACATCATCGGGCGGCAGATCGCCACGCTCGCAAGCCTCGACAATGACCAGCAGGTTTTTCACTGGATCGACCGGCATTGCTATTTGCAGCCGTCCAGTTGCTTCACGATCCGGTGCGCGTACTTCATCGCAGCGCCCCATGCCCCGAAGGCGTAAAAGACCACGCGCCACAAACAGGCTGACAAAGGAAACCCATAGCTTCAATCATCGGACTGGCCTCCTTCCCCAGGGAATGGCTGTGGTGAATACTTGGCGGCCAGCAGTTCGGCGAACTGCGCCAGGTCGAGCGCCTTCATTGCTGATTCGGGATCGGTCGCCACCTGGTCGATCGACTCGTCCATCACCTGGTCGAACAATTCATCGATGGCCACGCGCCAGGCGTCATCCGACAAGCCGCGAGTCTCTGCGCGCAGGCCCTCGACTGCCTGACGAAACACCTCCAGGCTAGTGCCAAGATCAAGCGCGGCCGCCAAGCACTCGCTCAGGCCGGCCTCCAGGTTGTGGATGCGCTTATTGGCCTCGATCGCCTCGCCTGTCATCCACTGAATCCGGGTGCCACGCGCCGCCGTCTCCATCCGTAGCGCATACGCCTCCTTTGAGAACAGCTGGAAGATGCCGGCGCGGATTTTATGCAGCCCCTTGTTACGGTCGAGTTCCTGAATGGCGCGTACCGGGTCAACCGTTCCATCGGTAAAGGTGGTGATCCATTCTTTCTTCACCCAGGTGGAGACCGTTTGCTTGGATACCTGAAGCCACCGGGCAAACGCCGCCTGGCTCATGCGTACCGGTGCAATGGGGTCGCTGTAGAAATCGAACGGCTTGGAAGGTGACGCGGTCGGGTTTTCGGGTGTCTCAGGCGGCATGCGTCACCCCGTCAATATTCTTGGGTGTGTTGCCTATGCACAGCCCAGAAAAGCTAGCGGAATTCCGCGCCTTCGTAACC
>Ga0180435_10004523_pt1 | contig 13700 bp, 13 predicted proteins | sample SS_ome_3_FD_132467 | JGI IMG/M metagenome (GOLD analysis project Ga0180435, IMG submission 132467) | Hypersaline lake sediment archaeal communities from the Salton Sea, California, USA - SS_3_S_1 metaG | ecosystem: Environmental > Aquatic > Non-marine Saline and Alkaline > Hypersaline >... | reverse complement strand
GCGATGGCACACCGGCGGCCAAGTCGACTACTCGGGCGATTGATCGACCAACGGCGAGTGGCCCAACTTGCGGCGGGCGACGGTCAACTGGCCAACGTGCAATGCCTCGTGCCACGACGCCAACTCGAAGGTGTCGCGGACGGTGGCCAAAAAGTCAGGGGCTCCCTCCGGCGTCGCGCGGTCGAGATCGGCTTCTGTCAGATTGTCAAGCAGACCCAACAACACGCCCCGTCGCTCGCGCAGATAGGCGACGGCTTCTTCGGGCGGTGGATAGTCGGCGGGATTGCCGGTTGGGCGCGAGCCCATGCCAAACTTCTCGCCCCAACCATCTCGCTGAACAGCGTGACTCGGATCGATCAGCGAGATCAAGAAATTGTCGGTGTGGGCCAGATGGCCGACCACCCACAGCGCGTGATTAGCTTGGTCGTGGACCTGAAGCGTCCACTGCTCGGGCGTCTGAAAGTCTTCCAAGTACCGTTCGGTCATTTGCCGGCCGTTGGTCATCTGACGACGAAAAACATCGATATCGCTCACGGTGTCGCCCTTTTTCTCGATTTCCGTGTTTGACATCCCTTTGACGATCGGGACGCCCAAACCTTACAATGACGTTTCTTATGCTGGCAGCGAGCGGCTGTCGAGGAGCGGCCCCCACAAGGGGGATCCGTGAATCAGGTCAGGCCTTAACCGGAGCAGCCTTAAGCGGGGTACTCTTGTGTGGGGGTCGCTTCTCGGCAGTGGCCGCTGTAGGAGTTAGCGGCGGCGCGTGCGTCGCGTAAATGTCTCATTTTCGTTGCATGTTCAACGTACGTCATCGTCAACACGGGGCGAGCCCCGCCGCTAACAGGCATCATGACCAGCCCGACACCCAACGACGAGACTCCCGCAACTTCTACGCCCGACGATCATGAGTATGTGGTTGTAGCCCGCCGTTACCGCCCGCAAACTTTCGAAGAACTGATCGGGCAGGAACATTCGTCACGGGCACTAGCCAACGCCATCACGACGAATCGAGTTGGTCACGCGTACCTCTTCACCGGTGCTCGCGGTGTTGGCAAGACCTCGGCGGCACGCATCTTCGCCAAGGCGCTCAACTGCGGAACCGGTCCCACGGCTACCCCCTGTAATCAGTGCGACTTTTGTTCCGCAATCTCGTCAGGGGACGATGTCGACGTGATTGAAATCGACGGCGCCAGCAACCGTGGCATCGACGAAATCCGGCAATTGCGGTCGAATGTCAATGTTCGCCCCAGCCGCTCGCGATTCAAGATCTACATCATCGACGAAGTCCACATGTTGACGACGCCAGCGTTCAACGCGCTCTTGAAAACGCTGGAAGAACCCCCCGAACATGTGAAATTCATCTTCTGCACCACGGATCCCGAGAAAATCCCGATCACGGTCTTGTCGCGATGCCAACGATTCGATTTCTCCGGCATTCGCGCCGAGTCAATCGCGTCACGCCTCAAACAGATCTGTGAGTCGGAAGGCGCGACGGTCGATGACGAAGCGTTGCGTGTTATCGCACGACGTGCCGCCGGGTCAATGCGGGACAGCCAATCGTTGCTCGAACAGTGCTGGCGTTTGGCAGCGATCATATTTCGGTCGACGAAGTTCACGCCCTGATGGGCACAGCCAAGGGTTCGCGACTGGAAACACTAGTGGGAGCGATTCTTGAGCGAAACGCGGCCAGCGCCCTTGCCGACCTCGACGCGGCCATCGCCGAGGGTGCCGACGCGGGCCAGCTCGTCGAACAACTGCTGGGGTATTTCCGCGACATGATGGTGGTTGCCGTCGGCGGCGAGGCAGATTTGATGCTGTACTGTGCGGCCGACGACCACGCTACGTTGAAGTCGGCAAGCGACCGCTTCGGTATCGCGACAATACTGGCGGCCATTCAAACGCTCGATCAGTCGCTCGTGCGGATGCGCCAAAGCACTCACACCCGCTCGTTGGCCGAAATGGCGGTAGTTCGGCTTTGTCAAATCGAAGACCTGCAACCACTAGCCTCGTTGGCGGCCCATGTTCGTGACGGATCAGGATCGATCGTGATTGCGGCATCACAGGCGGCGAGTGTGTCGGCCCCTCGAACGCCGGATGCCCCTCAATCTACCCTCCCTCCGGGAGGGTCGGACGCGGTAGCGGCCGGGGAGGGTGCTGAAAATCCTCGTTTGGCCACAGAATCGCCCTCCCCGCTCGTTCCTCGCGACCCTCCCGGAGGGAGGGTCGAGTCAGAAGTGAGCGGCAATGGTCCGAAGGCCGTTGAATCGCCGCCCAACGCTTCGCCTTCGCCGTCCCCGCCCTCAGAAGCCGAGGTGTCGAGTCGGCCAGAGATCGAATTGAATTCCGAGACCGTTTCCCAGGTCTGGCGGCAAGTGCTTGACGATCTTGGAGATATGACCGCTGACTTTGCTGGAAGGGCCAGTTCCGTAGCAATTTCTGCGCCAAATACCCTGGTAGTTTCCTTCCCCGCCCGATATACTTCTCACAAATCGTTTTGCGAAGATCCTCAACGTCGCTCTCGCCTCGAACAGGCGATTCAGCGGGTTACGGGCCAGAAAGTCGCCTTTCAATTCGAAATCACTGGGGATTCCGGGGGTGTAGAGGAAGCGAAGGCTCCCGTCCGCTCGCAGAGGGAGTTGCGGCGAGAGGTTGAAGAGCATCCGCTGGTGAAAGAGGCGGCCGAGTTGTTCGACGGACAAGTGGTTCGCGTCGAAGAACCGCGCAACTCCTGATCTAGCGGCGCCGGGGTCTTGGTTTGACAACATCGTTAGCGGCGGGGCTTGCCCCGCGTTGATTTCGTTTCGCGATGAGCTTGCTTCTGAACGCAGAACTAACGCGACGCAAGCGTCGCCGCTACCGAACGATGAATCAACATTTGGGCGGTATTCGGGCTAAACACAGTGAATCTGGGAAATCGAGGCACACGGGTTCTCGAATCGAAAGGAGACCACCTTGTTTAAGGGATTGGCAAATCTGGCCGGATTGATGAAGCAGGTCGGCCAGATCAGCGGAAAGATGCAGGCAGTTCAGGACGAATTGAAGGCCAAGCGAATCATCGGCAGCGCAGGGGCGGGCATGGTCGAGGTCGAAATGAACGGACTCGGTGAGATGCTGCGGCTCACTATCGACCCGAAACTGATCGAGCGCGGTGAACGGGAAATGATCGAAGACCTGATTCCCGCCGCCGTCAACCAGGCTCAGGTCGAGATCAAAAAGGCGCACGGCGAGGCGATGCGCGGAGCGACCGAAGGACTCGGCATTCCCGGCATCGATGATGCGATCAGCAAGATGACGGGCGCCGGACCTGCAACCGAGGCGCCGCCTACGGAACCCCCCGCGACCGATGAACCGCCAGCCCCGGACTCGAAAGAAGAGTAGGATGGCTCAGCTTTCCGAATCGGTGGTTCGCCTGATTGACCAGTTCGCCAAACTGCCCGGTATCGGCCGGAAGTCGGCGGAACGACTGGCCTACCATGTGTTGCGCGTCCACAAAACGGAAGCGCTGGAACTGGCCGACGCCGTTCGCGATGTGAAAGAGAACGTCCGCTATTGCAGTGTCTGTTTCAATCTGGCGGAAGACGAACTGTGTACGATCTGCCAGGACGGCCAACGCGATCAGTCGCAGCTCTGCATCGTCGAACAACCGCGAGACCTGATGGCGCTCGAGCAGTCGGGCGTGTACCGCGGTATGTATCACGTGTTATTGGGCAGAATCGCCCCGCTCGACGGAATCGGGCCGGAGCAACTAACGGTCGATGCGTTGGTCGACCGAGTGCGAAAGGGGGTGGTAAAGGAAGTGATTATGGCAACGAACCCAACCACCGAAGGCGATGGCACGGCGCTGTTCATCTCGAATGCGATGGGGGAATTGCCCGTGAAAATCACACGACTCGCCCGCGGCATCACTACGGGTAGCGTTTTGGAGTTCACCAACAAGGAAATACTTGCCGACGCAATATCGGGACGACAGGAACTATAAAAACAAAGGCAAATATCGCGACTTGAAGCTCGAAACTCGAAACAAAACACAAGTGCAATGGCCGGAATGACCTAAACTTCGATTGGTAGATTGTTTTCCGGCAGTTCAGAGTTAGGAAAAAAGTAACCGGTTATGCGTCTTTCCTTTGGGCTCGAACAAAAACTCGTTCAAAAGCAGGTGCTTGCGCCGCGGATGATCCAGTCGATGGAGATTCTGCAGTTGCCCGTGCTGGCTTTGCAGGAACGTATCGAGCAGGAAATGAGCGAAAATCCGGTCCTCGACGTGGCCGAGAAAGACCCGGATCTTCCCGACGAACCGGTTGATCAGGAGAATCCGGACAGCCCGTCGCTCGACGAACGCGAGATGGTCGTCGACGAGGCAAAAGACAACGCTGACGACTTTGAGCGGCTCTCGAATCTCGATCAAGACGTGCCCGACTACTTCGACGAGCGGCCGCGTGCCTCGGCAACCGGCATCCAAGACGCCGTCGACCGCAAACACGATGCAATGGCCAATCTGGTCGAACGACCCGAGTCGCTGCAAGATCACCTCGAGTTGCAGCTTGGCGAACTTGATCTGGAAGCATCGCTCTACGAGATGGCCGTGAGGATCATTTCAAGTCTCGATTCCAACGGCTACCTCACCGGGGCGCTAGAAGATCTGTTGCCGGCCGACGCTGCCCCCGAATTGGTGCAGCTCGCCCACGATGCCCTCAAGGTCGTTCAGCAGCTTGAACCAATCGGCGTTGGAGCCCGGGACTTGCGTGAATGCCTGCTGATTCAACTGCGGCCAGAGATGCCAATGTATGAAGAACAGCGCACGTTGATCTCGAACCACCTGGAAGACTTGCGAGACAACCGACTGCCTGCTATCGAGCGCAAGACCGGCTATTCGATCGAACGGATACAAGAAGCTTGGGAAGAGCTGCGCAAACTCGACCCCAAGCCGGGGGCGGCGTATGCAGAGGTCCATGTGCCGACCGTCACGCCCGACGTGATCCTCGAACGTGACGAAGGGGGAAAATACGTGGTACGGCTGGAAGACGGCGAAGTGCCCACGCTCCGCATCAGCCGCTACTACCGCCAACGACTAATGGATCCCAACGGCACGCGCGAGGAAAAGGAATTCATCAAAAAGAAACTCAGTTCGGCACAGTGGCTAATCGATTCGATCAACCAACGTCGCAACACGGTCACGCGCGTCGCCCAGGCGATCGTCGATCACCAAACGCGATTCCTCGAAGAAGGCCCCGAGGCGATCGAACCGCTCAAGATGCAGCAGATCGCCGACCGCGTTGGCGTGCACGTGACGACCGTCAGTCGGGCCGTCGATGACAAGTGGATTCAAACGCCACGCGGCATCTACCCGCTAAAACGGTTCTTCGTGGGCGGCACGAAAAGCGCCGACGGTGAAGACGTCGCCTGGGATGCTATCCGCATCAAGCTGCAGGAACTCGTCGACAAGGAAGACAAGAGCAAGCCCTACAGCGACGACGAACTCGTCAAACGCCTGGGCGCCGAAGGCCTCAAGGTCGCCCGCCGCACCGTCACGAAGTACCGTCAGAAAATGGGCATCCCCAGCTCTCGCCAACGCCGCGACTGGAGCCAGAAGTCGGGCTAGGGTGAGAAAGTCCGACCAGCATGTCGAATGGCTTCAAGTGATGCCGTCTTCCCAATATCTGATTGGCGACAACGAATATCTATGTGTTGACCGCTTTGGTCAGAGTTTCAGCGGCACATCACCACGTTGTCAAACACGCTGTATCGTTTGCAGGAGAGCTTGCTGGATGTTCACGTTGCACGATAGATTTCGTGGCGTCGCCGCGTTCAGTGACGCGCTGGATGGACCGCCCAGCGGCAACCGACGCACGCAATGGATTCTTGGCGTGTTTTTTCCCGTAGCCGTCTGTATCGCATCGACGGTGGCCGCATTCATGTACCATTGGTGGTCTGGCACGTTTGGCGTCTTCTTTTCGTGCTTTCTCCACTTTCATTACTTCTGGGGCCTCACAGAAGAATGGGTGGGAGTTAGCGACATTGGCAAGAACGTGGCAGCACTGGGGATGATCCTGCTCATCGGATATGTGGGTTGCCTTTGGTTCGTCAACTTCTTCTGACTTTGACGGGGCGACCGAAGTGGCAGTGGTGAGCATGTTTGAGCCTGGTCGCTACGATCCGGGGACTTCACCCCAGCACTATGGCGTATCACGACGGCTGCTATTGACGCTAGCGGTGGTACTCGCCAGCGTATTTCAATCGTTAGGATGGGAAGACCCTGTCGACTTTTCCGATTTTTTCAAGTTTGACGAAAGGTTTAGATAGGCATTGTCCGATAATCGCACCAACTCGGTTTCTGCCACCGAGTCGGTTTCGATTCAGTTGCATTTTTGTTGAGGACAATGTCATGAACGTCTCGCTGCGCAGTTTTGCGAAAAGGCCGATCGGGGTGTTGATCGCGGTCGCCATCTTTGGAAGTTGGGTTTTGTCGCCCAGTAGTTCTGTTGGCCAGATGACGGCCCCGGTTGCCGGCGAGTCGGATCCGGCTCCCGCCCCTCCCGGTTTTGCGGTTCAACCCGCTACGTTCGTCGCCCCGGCGAATGCGATGCCGGTATCGAGCGTCGTGCCGGCGGCCTACGTGCCTCGCCATGTTCGCATGGCCAGCGGCGCCAGCGTGATGGCCGAGCCGATGGTCGTCAGTTCCGGCGAGCCGATCATCATGTCGCCCACGCCGATGCAGGGCGAAGTGATTGTCGAGCAAGGCGGCATGATCGGTGGGCATTTCCAAAAGGGCGCTGTGGTGGTCGACGACATGGGTTGCGATGTCGGTTGCGATCCGTGCCCAGTTGACTGCGGCACCTGCGAGCCTGGGTATTTCATGCTTCCATTGCCGTGCCTCACGCTTGAGCATTTCACAATATTTTCCGGCGTGCACGGATTCACGGGTCCTTCGAATTTGTCCGGCGATCTTGATGGCGCCTCGAGCTTTGGCTTTCATTATGGTTTCAATTGGGGCATGCCGTTTCTGCCCTCGTTGGGTAGCGGTCTTGGCTTGCAGGTCGGCTTGGCCGGTTCGAATAGCGACTTTTCCCACCCCAACAACACGCGAAATCAGATGTTCGCCACGGCGGGTATTTACCGACGGGTCGACTGGGGCCTGCAATTCGGATTCGTGCTCGACTACATGCGGGACACATGGTACTTCGATTCGAGCCGGATCGAGTTGGGTAACGTCCGCGGCAGTATCGGCTGGAAATGGCCCTGCACCCACGAAGTTGGTTTCTGGTTCACGTCTTCGACCTCGAACAGCCAGACTGTGAATACTGGGTTGGCAGCTCCGATTCCACCGTCCTACACAATCACGCCAACTGACCTGTACGCGTTCTACTACAAGCGTCGGTTCGACGAATGTGGCGGCACCGAAGCCCGGCTGATGTTGGGCGGCACCAGCAACAATGACGGTTTGCTGGCAATCGACGTCCATACTCCGATCAATCATACCTGGGCCTTGGAAGGTTCGTTCACCTATATCATTCCCCAGGAAGAGTTCGATCCGGTCCTGAATCAGCCGAACGAAGGCTGGAATGTTTCGATCAATGTGGTTTGGTATCCCTGGCGAACGTCTGGCCGGGCATTCAAGGGATGCTATCCGCCGCTCATGAAGGTCGCCGACAAGGGCACGTTCTTCATGTCGGTTGCTCCGTAGTAAATCACGGCCGGGGAGAGCAAATCCCCGGCAGAACGAACCTCAACGAGTGCGACTTGGCAGAGTCGACGAATCGATCGGCCGCGGCGCTGAATAAACGCCGCGGCCGATCCGCTTTCTTGGCGTTTAGGAGGTCATTGATGCGTCTTTGCAGGCGGTGGGGCAGCGGTTATACTCATTGTTTGCGCTTTGCCCACGCGAAGTGCTTCTCTGCAATCAACTTACGTTCGAATAACGACGATCAGAAGCGACTTTGGTATGAGCGATTCGGAAAAGAAGAGTCATTGGAAAGACATCTCGGAGCTACTTGGCACGCCAGCCCCCCCCGATCCGCCGGTACGGCCGGAGAAAGAAGAGGAGCAAGCGGCGTTGCCCGAGCCGATCGAGCCCGCGCCGCAACGCGAACCGCGCTCGCCCAAGCCCAAGACTCCACCAACAAACTGGTTCAGTCTAGCCGCCGACTTGGGCCTGCCGTTGACTCGCCCCGACGAAGCTCTCGACGAAATGGACTCGCCCGATTTCGACGTCGAGGAAGAAGTCGCGGATGGAACTGAAACGGTTGACGTGACCGATTCGGTGGAAGACATCTCCGTAGTGCCGGATGAGGAGGAGAACGACGACGAGGTCGACAAGACCGAGGAAATCGGTGCTAAGAGTGATGAGACGGTCACCTTGTCTGTTGTTGGAGAGCAAGAGGTTGAACCCACGGCTGAGCCGACGGAAAGCAACTCCGAGGTAGAATTGGCGGTCGAGGCGGTCGTCTCAGACGATGAAAGCTCTTCGCCTGCCGCCGACGAATCCCAAGATGCGCCCCGTTCCGATGCGGACGTCATGCCCACGCTGTTCACACCCAGCGAACCTCGCCCGGACCCGCTCGTAGAGATGTTTGGTCCAATTCGCTCGCCCGAGGAGGTTGAAGCAGAAGAACACGAGGTTCGGTCCGACGCGGACGATGACGAGCTTTATGATTCGACGTTCGGTGACGACGGCGTGATGGATGAGGAAGCCGCCGCGGAAGATCGTGTCGAAGACGCGGGCGAAGCGACGGCCGAAGAAGAGTCCACCGAGGAAGAAGAGCGGCCTCGCAAACGTCGCCGTCGTCGTCGTCGTCGCTCGAAGAAAGAAACTGCCGAACGCAACGAGAACCAAGCAGAAGACGACGCTGAGACTGCCGAGTCGTCTGACGCAGACGAAGAGCTGCGAGAAGACTCTGCAGACGAGACGGCAGAGGAGGCCGACGACGACAAGCCAAAAGGGCACCGCAAAATTCCCTCCTGGGAAGAGGCGGTCGGCATGATCATCACCAAGAATTTGGAAGGTCGCGAGAAAGCCGCCGAAAACGGCGGTGGCAAGAGCAAGGGCCGCGGCGGTCGTTCGGGCCGCGGTGGCCGCGGCCGAAAAGGCCGCTCCAAATCAGGATCGTCGAGATCGAGATCGTAGGGGTCATCGGTTTTCGGTTATCGGTCGCCAGTTACGAGTTCTTGGCGATCAGCCGGAATCCGTTAGTTTTGCGCAGAGCAGCGGAGTGCGTTTTCGTGAAATCCACTCGTTTGCGGCAGGGCTTGCCGCCGCGGCGAAGCCAAACCATCCATGACGCGACATCCTGACGAAAAACTGAAAACTAACAACTGACAGCTTGAGAGAAGACACCATGATGAAAAAATTGATCGCCGTCGCGTTGCTGTTTGCGCTTTCTGTCACCGCCGTTGCTGAAGACGGCTGGAACGACTTGTTCGACGGCAAGACACTCGAAGGCTGGACCCGAAAAGGCGGCAAAGCGAAATACGAAGTGGTCGACGGCGTCATCGTTGGCTCCTCTGTTCCCAACACTCCGAACAGTTTTCTCTGCACCGAGAAGCACTTCGGCAACTTCGAACTCGAATTGGAATTCAAGGTCGATCCCACCCTGAACTCGGGCGTTCAGATCCGCAGCAACAGCCTACCCGATTACAAAGGTGGTCGTGTTCACGGCTATCAGGTCGAAATCGATCCATCCGACCGCGCCTGGTCGGGCGGGATCTATGACGAAAGTCGCCGTGGGTGGCTCAACAACCTGAAAGACAATGAACCGGCGCGCAAAGCGTTCAAGCAGAACGAATGGAACAAGTACCGCATCGTCGCCAACGGCGATTCGATCAAGACTTGGATCAATGGCATCCCAGCCGCAGACTTAAAGGACGACATGACGGCCAGTGGTTTCATCGCTTTGCAGGTGCACGGAGTTGGCGGTCGCGTCGAACCGGTGCAGGTGCGATGGCGCAACATCCGCATCAAAGAACTCGATTAAGACGCGTTTCAATCCGATCGAGCCTCCAACATGCTCACGCGCTGTCCGGTGTCGTGGGCGTGTTTCAATTTGGCCGCGAGCCACGATTCGGTTTGGTGCTGCGCGGCATCTACCCACAACTCACCAATGTGGATCGCGCCGCCCAGGGCGCATCACACGCCCAGAAGGCCAGCGCGGGGCTTTCCACGATGGCCGAAGAACTGCAATCACTCGTGGGGCAATTCATGGTGTAACAAGCCGATTCGGCAGCGCCGCGCTTTTCGCCATTGCAGCGGCCGCCGCCGGATATTTCTCAGCCATCCAGAGCTTTTTCATGAATGCTCTGGACGGTTTTTTGTGCCAAGCGGGAGCGGCTCCCTACTCAATCACGCCGCACCGTGTTCTTTTCTCACCAGGGCATGGGCCATAAACGCATAAAGGGCGATCACGACGAAGCAGACGACCGTTGGGAAGAAGGAGATTCGCACGGACTCGAGTGTGCGTCCTGCAATAGTCATCCCGTCGCCATCGATAATTGCAGCTTGAATCCGGGGCATGAATGCTCCGCCAACGATGGCGAAGATCAGCCCGGCAGATCCCAGTTTTGCATCGTTCGGTGTGAGTCCATCCAATGCAATTCCGTAGATGGTTGGGAACATCAGGGACATACAGGCCGATACGCCAATCAGGCAATAAAGCCCTGGCATCCCCTGGATGAAGATCGCACCCAACGTCAGCAAGATGCCTCCGATCGCCAAACATCCGAGCAGGATTCCCGGTTTAAGGTACTTCAGGATAAACGTGCAGATGAACCGACTGGACAGGAAGATGCACATCGCCAAAATGTTGTAATTTTGGGCCGTTGCCGCACTCAGTCCGATCAGCTTCACTCCGTAATGAATAATAAATGTCCAGCACATAATCTGGGCACCGACATAAAACGTTTGTGCTACGACGCCACCGATGTAGTGAAAGCTGGAAAACAAATGTTTGAATAGCGGGATGAGTTCGATCTTCTCTTCCTCGTGCCCCGTGTCTGGCATTTTCGAGACGGCAAAGACCGCCAGCACGGCGAGGACGACTATGGCGATTACAACGTACGGCGTGCGGACAACGGCCAAGTCGTGCGCAACCATTTCCTTGTGTGCTTCCGGTTCGGCGTCTCTGAATTCTTCCAACGACTTCGTGATTTCTTTGTCTACGTCGTCGGGGAGCATGTTGGCGTATTGCGGGTTCGCATCTTTTTCGGCATCTCGGAACTCCGCCACCTTAAGGCTGGGGAGAATCAGCATGCTTGCGACAACCATTCCAGTCAGTGAGCCCATTGGGTTGAACGCCTGAGCGAGGTTAAGCCGCTGCGTGGCTGTCTCCGGCGATCCCATCGACAGGATATACGGATTGGCGGTGGTTTCCAAAAAGGCCAACCCGAAGGTGAGCACATAGAAACCGATTAGGAAGATATTGAATTCCATGAACATGGCGGCCGGAATGGTCAACAAGGCCCCCACCGCGTAGAGCAGCAGTCCAATAATGATGCCCGATTTGTAGGAGACCTTCCGAATGATGATGGCCGCGGGAATTGCCATCGTTGCGTACCCGCCGTAGAAAGCCCACTGCACCAAGCTGCTCTGAGCGTTGCTGATTAGGAAGATCTCCTTGAAGGCGCGCACCAGGGGATTGGTGATGTCGTTGGCAAAGCCCCAGAGCGCAAACAGCGTCGTCACCAGGATAAATGGAAATAGATATTTCACGGGAACGACCCTGTCCTTTTCGACTCCTTCGTTCGCCGGTGAATCAAGGGCCTGGGCTGCATCGTTCGGAGATTCAGACATGGACATCCAGCTTTCGTGAACGGGGTACGGAATGGCAACGAGTGAAAAGCATGCTCACCATCTTACTAGTGGCCCCGCCGCACAAGGAAACGCGTTGAAGAAGTGCTCGGCGAACGCCACACAATGCGCGTCAAGCGTAACCGAGCCAGAATGCCGGGTCAAGGGTTTGCGAGATGAGCTGGGAAAAAGGGGGGAGGGATGCGGTCAATTCACCCGCGGACGTGCGTGGGTAGTTTGATTCGCAAGTAAGCCAGGACCTGTTCTGGCAGAAGCTGATGTGATCCCAATTGTAAGTCAGAACAGGTCCTGGCCTACAAGCTTTCTGGACGCAATCGCCCGCCGTAGCCGCAACTAGTGGTCCCGGGACGCGGTAGCGTTGGCAGTTGTGGGCTCGGGTTAGCCCGTCGCTTCCGCCAGTTCGAGTTGTTCGTCGACAACTGGAAATGTATCGACATCGTCGGTCGAGTTCTCTACGGGTGTCAGATCGGACATGAGTCGGTTTTGGGCTCGATTGAACTCGTCGGCCAGATCATGCCAGAAGTCACCCTCACGGAAGTGGATCTGGTCGCACTCACCCGTCTGCGCGATCCGGCGAAGTGCGCCGCGAAGTCGCACAATGGGGCCGGCAAAGCGGTGACTGAACCTGATGGCGTCGCAAACCACCAACGGCAGAAGAAGTAGCGAGGCCACCAAGGCGGGAGCGTAACGCGTCCAAAGCGTGCCGATCAGGTCGCCGCCCGACATCCGCGGCCCGGTGAACACTGTCCACACCATCACCATCATCAATACGGAAATCAGGCAGAAGAACCAGTAGCCCGCAACTCGCAGCATGAGGCCACCCTGAACGTTGCGATCTACAAACACCTGCCGACGTTTCACCTGCGCCATGGTTAGTCTCCCAAGTATCGGATGTATCCCGTATACAAGCCTAGCTTATGAATCACGGGGAATAATCGTCAAAACCGGCAAAGACAAACGTGAAAATCGAGATCTTCAGAAGTGCCGTGGTGCGAATCGGCCGATGTTGCTATAAGACGCAACCCATTTGTATTTGAGCGTGGGGATCTTGCCACGTGTGCCCGTCAAACAAGGACCCAACCATGTCACAGCAAACACCGATCGATACGGAAATCGAAGGCTTGGCCTGGCGCGTGTTGGATGGCACGGCCGACGAGAAAGATCAAGGCCGCCTGGAAACGCTGCTGGGCGATGATCCACAGGCCCGCGAGATCTACCTGCGCTGCATTCAGTTGCACGCCGATCTAACGGTGTTTTTCCAGCGCGGTGAGGACAAGTCGACGCGAACCGATCGAGATCCTCCCGAGACGAACCCGGCGGCTCCAATGCCGATCGTCGACATACCGCTGGCTGGTGATTCGCCGCTGGCAGGCGTGTGAACGCAAGATCCTACAGCGGCACGTCCATCTGGACGGCCAACCAAAGCATGAACATGCTGGTGCTGTTGAGCAGCGTGTGAATCACAATGCACGGCCAAAGCCTGTGCGTGCGATGATACACGTAACCAAGCCCCATCGCGAGCACGAACAAAGGGATGGCGTCGGGGCGAGTAGGAGCACTGGGGTCAATGTGCACCGCCGCAAAGAGCAGCGACGAGACCACGATTGGCCACCAAACGGGACGTGCCTTCGGAGTATCCGGCGATGCTGAAACCGCGGAGGGCCGATCCGCCTTGCTGGTCAGATAAGGATTGGCTTCACCACTCGTCGCCTCATCATCTACTTCGTTGACAACTTCAAACTCATCGGCCGCGTGATCTACAGCCTCGGCCTGAATCACTGCATTACCAATCAGCAGTTCTGCGCCGCGACTCTCGTCGGATGCCAGCTTTTCGAGCCAGCCCTGCAAGACACCGCGGAAAAAGAACTCTTCGGTAATCGGCGCCGCCACCACGGCAGTGAAG
>Ga0180435_10004522_pt1 | contig 13700 bp, 9 predicted proteins | sample SS_ome_3_FD_132467 | JGI IMG/M metagenome (GOLD analysis project Ga0180435, IMG submission 132467) | Hypersaline lake sediment archaeal communities from the Salton Sea, California, USA - SS_3_S_1 metaG | ecosystem: Environmental > Aquatic > Non-marine Saline and Alkaline > Hypersaline > Sediment... | reverse complement strand
TATGATGACAAGCCACAGTGACAGGTTTTTATAAAACTGATTCAATGATTACCTCCTGAACACAATGCGCTATGTGTTGTGTTTTATTTAATTATAATGGATTATCTTCAAAACAACCAGCTAAAAGGATAATCATACACAGACTATTTGGCAAGTAAAAGTTCGACCTTAAGTATCTTTGACGTTTCAGGGGTCACTTTTACATGGTCGCTGATTCTGAATCCTGCAAGCCAGATGATCTTTCCACCGCTTATCAGAACGGGGCACGATAAGCGGTCATGTTTCGCGATCTTATTATTTATGAAAAATTTTTTTATTTTTTGGGACCCTTTCATGCCGAGTGGTGTGAACCGGTCGCCGGGCAATATATTTCTGACGGTTATGGGAACATCCAGCCGGTCAATATCCAAGTATGCGACACCCGGAGGAGGGGAAGACACGTCCGGCAAAGAATCGGGAGTGGTCATCGAGAAGGTAAACGTCGCCGCTATCTCAGGGATGGAAAAAACACCGGGTTTAAACCCTGAGGATAGGAAATTATAGCAAAACGGAACCACCTCCGGCTGGCGGTATCCGACCCTTCCTTTTTTTTTAACAGTCTGATATATATTGATAAAATCCCTTATTTGTTCCACTTTGACACCATCCGGCAGGTCCATACGTTGACTTGCCGGTGACCGTGATGCTATCCCCAATACGGCATCAATGTGGTCAAACCCGATCTTCCGCAAATCCCCTTTAACAACATCAATGGAGTGCCTTAGAATTCGCCTGCTGAATGCAATGGGGAGGCTGTTCAACCACTCAATGTTCAGAAAAACAGAGTTGTCTTGACCGATGACGGCATGTTGATCGAATTCTTTTTCCGCACAGTCCTTAACCCAGTTTTCCTCATCGGTGACAATACGTGCAAGTCTGTTTAGATGTTTATTAACTTCGGTGCTATAGGACTTTTTTAATACCGGTAGCAGGTGGTGCCGTATCCTGTTTCTTAAGTACCGTTTGTCCTGATTGGACCTGTCCCTGACATATGGAATGTTTTTTTTGCGGACAAATGCGTCAACATCGTCTTTTGATGAATGGATCAACGGACGAACAATAATATTCCGGCGTTTGGGAGGAATTCCGGCCAGACCGGTGGGCCCGCTGCCGCGCAGCAGGTTCATCAGAACCTGCTCCGCATTATCATCGGCATGGTGCCCCAGGGCTACTTTGGTAAAGCCTTTTTCCTTGACCAATTCAAAAAAGAAGGCATAGCGCATATCCCTTGCTGCTTCTTCCATAGACAGACGGTGTGTTTTTTTGAAATGCGGGACGTTCCCGTGTTTGACGTAAACAGGTGTGCCCAGCTTTTCTGACAGAGACCGGACAAAACGTTCATCTTTATCCGCATCCGCCCCTCTTATTCCATGGTTGAAGTGCGCAATGGAAAGGGTCAGGGAGAGTTCGGGCGACATGTCAAACAACGCATATAACAGGGCCATTGAGTCGGGTCCTCCCGAAACACCCACCAGAACCGAGTCCTCCGGCTCAAACATGGTATGCATGGCAATTGTCCGGGACACCCCTGCCAGAAAACTGTCATGGTAGAATATCATAACATCCTAAAAACATATTAAATAATACAACACCATGCCGTATTATACAACTCGTCCATTGTCAATATATAATGGTCAAAGCCTGATGTCATCAAATTTAACCTTGAAAAAATGATCGTCCGGCGATATACATCAGCAGCCTGGTTGTGCTAGACGGGGAGTTAGCGGTGCCCTTTACCCGAAATCCGCTTTATGCGGGGTTGAATTCTTTCTTTAGGCCTTTTTCCAGATTGTAAGCTGTTCTGGCCGGCCGCCGCGCAACAGACACCCATGAACCTCGTCAGGTCCGGAAGGAAGCAGCGATAAGTGAGGCGGTCTGTGTCGCGGATCGATCCCGGTTATGCTACGGTTTATCTTTCCTAAAAAGGTCGATAGAGAGTGCACAGCCAGGTCTTATTTTTTTTTGGCTGCATCATGCCCCCCGGTACCGGGAATAAACCCTTTTTCATCCCTTGACATCGGCGTTTCAGGTCTTATTTTTCTGCTAACTCTTTATTGTTGTGCTCATATTCGATTTTATTCAATAAAAACAAAACACAAGCATTTACTATTATGACAAAAGAGGAAACGAAAATAAAAATCAAGGACGACACCGACTCCGCAAAACAGGAACCGGATACAGATCGAGAAAACGCCGTGGGGGACGATGCCCCGAATGAATCCAACACAGATGATCCGGAGTCCGGCTCAATCCCCAAAACAGACCCGGAACCGGGCGACGGTTCAAAACCCGAAGACGAACACGATTCGGAATTAAACGGAGAAGAGGATGAGCTTCAGGCTGCCAGAAAAGAGGCCAAAGATGCGTACGAGCGCTTTTTGAGGGTGTCGGCGGAGTTTGACAACTACAAAAAGCGGGCTGCACGAGAGGCTGCGGAGTTTAAAAAGTTTGCCAATGAAACATTGGTAAAGGAGATTCTACCGATTTTAGATAACCTTGAGAGGGCCATTGAATCATCGGATACGGACTCCGAGGCTCAAAACGGTCTGGTAGAGGGGGTCGACATGACCCTCAAGGAAATGCTGAAGGTGTTTGAAAAATTTAATGTAAAGCCGATAGATGCCGTTGGAGAGCCCTTTGACCCCTGCTTTCATCAGGCGGTTATCCAGCAGGAGTCGGATTCTCATCCGGAGAACACGGTTATTAAAGAACTGCAAAAAGGCTACCTGATGCACGAGCGGCTTATCCGACCCGCAATGGTCGTGGTTTCTTCATCGGCATCGGGAAACGGACCTCCGTCTGACGGGTCATGTGAAGAGAAAATAAAAGAATAACTATCAGATATAACAAAAAAACTGTTAAAAAGATTCATCGTACAGGTTACCGGCTGCCAATGACAACAACTAACCCCATGTGGCGGCATAAGGAGGAGAACAATGGGCAAGGTGATCGGAATAGATCTCGGAACAACAAACTCATGTGTAGCGGTTATGGAAGGCGGCGATGCCAATGTCATCACAAACCCCGAGGGAGGGCGGACAACGCCATCGATTGTAGCTATTTCGGATAGTGGTGAACGCCTGGTGGGTCAGGTGGCGAAGCGTCAGGCAATTACAAACCCTGAAAATACGGTTTTCGGTGTGAAACGGCTGATCGGCAGGAAATTCGCCTCGCCGGCGGTCCAGAGTGACATGAAAATACTGCCGTTTAAAATCGAGCAGGCATCCAACGGAGACATACGGATTAACCTCAGGGGCAAGCAGTATAGTCCGGCGGAAATATCATCGTTTATCCTTGCCAATATCAAGAAAACGGCGGAAGAGTACCTGGGAGAAACGGTAACCGATGCCGTTATCACGGTTCCGGCTTATTTTGATGACAGCCAGAGACAGGCAACCAAAGATGCCGGGAAAATTGCGGGGTTGAATGTATTGCGAATTATTAACGAACCCACGGCAGCATCGCTGGCATACGGCCTTGATAAAAAAAGTGAAGAAAAAATCGCTGTTTTCGATTTGGGGGGAGGTACATTCGACATCTCCGTTCTGGAAATCGGAGAAGGTGTTTTTGAGGTAAAAGCAACCAATGGCGATACGCATCTTGGCGGAGAGGACTTTGATCTTCGCCTTATTGATTATCTTGCCGATGAATTTAAAAAAGATCAGGGGATCGATATCCGAAATGACAAAATGGCGCTTCAGCGTCTAAAGGAAGGGGCGGAAAAAGCAAAAATGGAACTCTCCTCCTCCATGGAAACCGATGTTAATCTGCCGTTTATTACCGCGGACGCAAGCGGACCAAAGCATTTAAATATCAAGATTTCAAGGGCGAAACTCGAATCGCTCATCTCCGATCTCCTTGATAAACTGGAAAAACCATGCATTACCGCAATGAAAGATGCAGGTATTTCTACAGGGGATATCAACGAAGTTATTCTTGTGGGCGGTATGACGAGGATGCCCGCAGTTCAGGAAAGAGTAAAGAAGATATTCGGCAAAGAACCTCATAAAGGCGTTAATCCGGATGAAGTCGTTGCAATCGGGGCGGCCATCCAGGGCGGGGTGTTAAAAGGTGATGTAAAAGATGTTCTTCTTCTTGATGTCACGCCGTTATCCCTCGGTATTGAAACCCTTGGCGGAGTGATGACAAAGCTGATAGAAAAGAACACAACCATCCCCACTAAAAAGAGCCAGGTCTTTTCCACTGCCGCAGACAACCAGCCGGCAGTATCAATTCATGTTCTTCAGGGCGAAAGGGAAATGGCCGACGGGAACAAAACCCTCGGACGCTTTGAACTGGTCGGCATACCTCCGGCGCCGCGGGGGGTTCCCCAGATTGAAGTGACGTTTGACATTGATGCAAACGGCATCGTTAAAGTGTCCGCAAAAGACCAGGCCACGAGCAAGGAGCAGTCCATTCAGATCACTGCATCATCCGGTCTGTCAAAGGATGAAATTGATAAACTCGTTAAAGACGCCGAACTCCATGCAGAAGACGACAAAAAGAAGAAGGAGCTTGTCGAGGCAAGAAATACCGCGGACTCTTTAATTTATCAGACCGAAAAGTCCATTAAGGAACTTGGGGACAAAGTGGATGCGGAAACGAAGACCAAGGTAGAGGAAGCTATCGGCAATCTGAAAACGGCAATGGAAGGCGACGATGCCGACAGGATAAAACAGTTAAGCGAAGAGCTCACCCAGTCGTCCCATAAACTTGCCGAAGCCATGTATCAGCAGGCATCACAGGCCGGTCAGGAACAGGCCGCCGGTGGCTCGACTGAGGAGGGCGGCGACGGTTCCGCAACGGCGGATGAAGATGTGGTGGATGCGGACTATGAGGAAGTAAAAGACGATAAGTAATAAAGCGGACTTTAGCCTGAATGCCCGCAGCAGTCTCTGCTGCGGGCATTTTTATTGCTCTCCGTATTGTTTTCTGAGTTTGGGCTTCTCGATTTTACCCGTTGGGTTTCGGGGCACATCTCCGAAGATGATTTTTCTTGGCCGTTTATATCGTGGAAGTGCTTTACAGAACTCTTCAATATCAGCCGCCGGAATGTCATGACCCGGCTTTAATTTGACAATGGCGGCCGCGATTTCACCGAGCCGCAGGCTGGGCAGGCCGATCACGGCGACATCCTGAACGGCGGGGTGCGTCTGCAGGAAATCTTCGATATCCACCGGATAAATATTTTCGCCGCCGGTGATAATGATATCTTTTTTTCGGTCCACCAGCCAGATAAACCCGTCCTCATCCTCTTTGGCCATGTCTCCTGTCGCCAGCCAGCCGTCAATCAATGTTTCTTTTGTGGCCTCAGGGTTCATGTAATATTCTTTCATAACACCGGGGCCTTTGACCATCAGCTCTCCGATGTCTCCATCCGCGACCTTCAGACCGTTTTCTCCGACGATTTTAAACTCCCAATCAAAGCCCGGCCTGCCGATAGCGCCGACTTTGTGCATATTTTCCATTCCGAGGTGAACACATCCCGGGCCTGAGGATTCGGTCAGGCCGTAGTTGGTATCATACTGGTGATCAGGAAATATTTTTTTCCACTCCCTGATCAGGCTGGGGGGCACGGGTTGAGCACCGATGTGCATCAGCCGCCACTGGTCAAGTTGAAAGTTTTCCAGTTTCAGCTCACGGCTTTCAATGGCAAATAAAATGTCAAGGGCCCAGGGGACCAGGAGCCATGCAATGGTGACTTTTTCTTCTGAAATCGCTTCAATGATCCAGCGGGGCTCTATCCCTTTTAGAATCACCGCTTTTGCGCCCACGATAAAATTACCGAACCAGTGCATTTTTGCGCCGGTGTGATAAAGTGGCGGTATACACAAAAAGTTGTCATCATGGGTCTGATGGTGATGCCTGTTTTCAGCATAACAGGCGTACTCAAGGTTCCTGTGGGTTAACAGCGTGGCTTTAGGTGTTCCCGTTGTTCCCGAGGTGAAATAAAGCGCCGCATCATCCGTAATGCAGATGCCGGTATCCAAAGGGGATGGCCCGGAACCGGCCAGCACGGTTTCATAAAGTTCCGCATAGTCGGGCCTTTCCTCTTCCGGGCCTAAAAAAATATATGTGGTGACGGTTTTATCGAGAGCCCCCTTGATTTCATTCACACGATCAATAAATTCCGTTCCGAAAATAAACGCCTTGGCTTCAGCTGTTTGGGTACATCGTTTGATGGTGTTTGCCGCGAAACGGAAGTTTAGAGGCACCGCCCATGCACCGGTCCTGAGGATCCCGAAATATGCCGGAAGCCATTCAAGGCAGTTCATCATCAGGTGTACCACGCGGTCACCCTTTTTTATTCCTCTGTTCACGAGGGCCCGGGCAACCCTGTTTGCCTGATCATCAAACTCCTGCCATGAGATTTCACGTCTATTGGAACGTGCGGGCTCTCTTTCAACGAGCGCGGTTTCTTTACCATACATGCGGGCATTTCTTGCCAGAATTTCTGTAATCAGCATTCTTTGACTCCTGTCAATTTTTTAACGGATCATATATGAATGATTCACAACATGTCAAATCTGACGGGTTCTAATGTATCCCCACAGCTGGGAGAGCAGCATGCCGGAAAGCATCATGGCACAGCCGGTCATTTCTCTCGGGGATAACAGCTCATCCAGCATCATCCAGCCGCCCAGGGCGGCAAAAAAGGCTTCAAGACTGAGAAGAATGGATGCGTGGGCAGGGTGGGCGTTTTTCTGGGCAACCACCTGCAGCGTGTATGCAATGCCGACGGATATACATCCGCCGTAAAATATGGGCAGGGCGGCGTCCACCATATTTTTTACTTGAATCGTCTCAACGAATACGGCGGTGACAAAGCTGAGCAGCGAACATGCGGCAAACTGGATAAAGGCTATTTTAAGGGCGCTGTTTTTCGGTGACAGCCGGTCAATAATCAGGACATGGATGGCCCACATAAATGCCCCGGCAAGCACCAGAAGGTCGCCATAGGCGATGGTGAAATCCCCCTTTACGCTCAAGAGGTAGAGGCCGGCCGTGGCTAAAACCGCACCTGTCCATGTTCCTGTGTTCGGTTTTCTGCCGATGAAGGAACCGATAAACGGCACCACCACGACATAAAGGCCGGTGATAAATCCGGCGTTGCCGGCGGTTGTATACACCAGCCCCGCCTGCTGAAAGGATGCCCCCAAAAAAAGAACGGCGCCTGCCAGGCACCCCCCGGGAATCAGGGACCGGTTCGGAGCCCTTACGATTCCTTGCCGTTTAAGCTTGCGGCCTCTTAGGAGAATAAAGGGAATCAACACGAGGCACCCCAGGAGAAACCGGGTGCCGTTAAAGGTAAACGGCCCCACATACTCCATACCGACCCGCTGGGCCACAAAGGCGAACCCCCAGATAACCGCAGTGATCAGCAGCAGGATATCGGATTTAACTGTGCCTTCTCTCATATGTCAGGGCTCTCGGGCCAACTTTTTGTCTTCCGCCCGCTTGGCGGCCATTTGGTAGGTTATATAATATTTGTAAATGTTTCTTACATACTGGACGGTTTCCCGGCCAATCGATTTTGCTGCGGCAACTTCTACATGTTGAAACCAAACGTTGGGATCAAGCCCCAGCGCTTTTGTTTCCTTACGAAGCTTTTGTATCTTTGCCGGACCGGCGTTATAAGAAGCAAAAGCGAAAAGCAGCTTGTTTACGTTATCCATTTTTTCATCTTTGTAGTACCGATCGATGATAAATCTCAGGTATTTCGTTCCGGCGTGTATATTATTTTCCAGCTTTTCGATGCCGGCAATGTTAACATTGGGATCTGAGGCAGTGGTCGGTAAAAGCTGCATCACCCCGATGGCGCCGGCAGGGCTTTGCTTGCTATGGTCAAGACCGGATTCCTGATACGCCTGAGCAATTACCATTAGATGATTAAAATCGTATTGGGCGGCATATTGTTTGAACAGTTGAACCATTGAGTGATATTTTTGCATCTCCTGTTCAGACGCTGAATTTTTGACGTATTTAGTATCCTTAAGATATCGTTTAAACAGAATGTTGCCCAGCATTGTCCCTTTTTTATGCCCTTTAATATATTCGTTAACCACGGCTTTCAGCTTCGGGCTGTTTTTGCGGAAGGCCCAGGCTGTTTCACCGCCGGTCCTCACGGCACTGTCGGGATGAACGTGTATATTGTCAAGTATCTGCTCCCAAAATCGCGCCTTGTGGCTGTCCACGACGATCATCGGGATAATACCCGCATTAACCATTTCCAACAAATCCTCATCCTCAAGGCTCTCATCCGCCAAAATCAACTTCATTAACGGCTTCCGCTTCTCTTTGAAGGCGTTATTCAATGTCACAAGGCTCTCCCAGTAGCTGCTGGATCGGCGAACATGAATGTCCCTGCCGGCCAAATCCTCGACACTGTTTATCGGAGGTGTTGTTTTTTCCGTGACGACCAATTCTTTAACGTCACTTAAAAACGGACGGGAAAAATCCACTTTTTTCTGACGTTGGGTCGTTACGGTTAAATTGGCAACAGCTATATCTCCAATTCCATTCAGCAAAGACGGTATCAGCTCATCACGCTTGACGGGAATAAATACAATTTGAACCTTTAGTGTTTTAGTCTTCAGCTTCTTGTTGACGAATGTTTCAAACCCTTTTAACGCTTCATAGGAGAGGCCGTACTGATGCCCTCGATCTACGAAGTAAAATGTTTTGCTGTAGACAACCAGAGCGCGAATTGTCAGATGATCAACCATCTCATCAAAATCACCCAGTCGTTTTTTTTGCTGGAAAAGCGGCGCTTCTTTCGCGTGTCCTTTATCGGCCCGTGCGGTTCCTGATAAAATCGGCATCATTAGCCCATTTATAAGAAGGACCTTTAAGAGAACGAACAGCAATACCAGTGCAACACCCCTCTTTTCCAGGCGGCCACTTAAACTGATCTCCATTCCTTTTAACATGTGCACCTCCAGGAAATATTCGTATTGACAACGTATCATAAAGAACTTCGGCAGACAACAAACGAATTCGGATTGCCCTCTGATATCGAGATGTTAAACTAAAAGGCGTTACTGCTCCATAAGTTCACTTGACGAAAATGATTCGAGATATTAATCTTTAATGATTTAATAAAGACAATAGTGACAACCAGTTCAAACTAAACCCATGACCGCTATGCATGGCATAAAGAACCTTTGCGCAGTTTCCTGTAAGACATAAGAACATTTGTTATGACTCATGCGGCAATGGATGTGAGGCGGGGAGGGGCTGTTTGCGCAGAGTAACGCTGATAGTAATTTTCGTCTCGGGCGTAATCATTGCGGCAATGTTGGCGGTGATGTTTTTTTTTCTTGCCACCTTTGATATCAACGCCCACAAGGATAAACTCCTGGCCTTTATCAGCGAAGGCATTGACCGTGACGTCAGTATCGGCGGCAAGATCGGGTTGGAGCTTTCCTTGAACCCGAAGATAGTTGCCGGGCATGTCCGTATCGGCAACCCCTCATGGTCTGCCGGCCCTTATTTTGCTGAAGCCAAACACCTTGAAACCCAAGTGGCTTTGCTGCCCCTGCTTGTTCGGCAATTAAAAATTCTAACGTTCAGAATCAGCGGTGCCGCTGTTCATTTGGAGACGAATCAGGAGGGCGATCCGAACTGGCGCATGACGTGGCGCGGGCGACCGGTAAAACCGCGCATAAAATTGCTGGCGGATATACCGCACATTAATGTTGAGAATTCAACCCTTGCCTTCCATGGGCACAGCCGCCCCGGCATCGTGCTTTCCATTGGAGCGCTTGAAGGCAACTTAAATTTACATGAGCCGTTCAAACTTACAGGTAATTTGACTTATAAAGAGCTGCCCCTTTCTCTGTCCTTCACGGGTGAACGGCTGGAAAATGGAGAAAAACCGTTTGATATTCGATTCACGGCACCCGATGCGGACATTCACGCCCAAGGTGTTTATAACCCTCAGAGTACACCACCGTTATGTATAACTCTTGAGAATAATGTCGTTGACCTTTCAACGTACATTAAGCATAAAGATAAACCGATAAAAAGTGTTCCCACGACTCCATCCGCGCCCGGCACCCAACGGAAAATTCCGAATTTTATTCCGAACGATAATATATTAAACGGCCTGAACATGGAAGTCCAAATAAACGATTTACAAGTCGTTTACGAGGATGCAGAGATTACCTCCATCAATACGCGACTGTCGATCATCGACGGGAAACTGCTGATGTCCCCGTGGCAAAGTCGTTCCCCTTCGGGCTCTTCAATCAACGCCGGATTGTTGTGGGATACCTCGGTCTCTCCTCCTCTGGCTGATTTGTCACTGGAGATGGACGATTTGGACTATGGACTGATTTTAAACAACCTGGATATTCGAGACGACATCGTCGGAAAGCTTGACATGAGGATAAAGGTGAGCGGGCAAGGGTCAAGTTTTCACGATTTTCTCGGCACGGCCGATGGGGAGGTGGAAATTGTGCTGGATAAGGGAAGAACACCCCGCCGAGTGCTGGAGTTGTGGAGCGACGGCCTTATCCGTTTCCTGATCCCGACCACATGGTTTGAGGAGGATTTAACAGACTTGAACTGTGCGGTGGGCCGATTCGAAATTGAAAATGGCGTCATTCGGAGCAATCTGCTGCTGTCAGACACGCCAAGGATTACCGTGGCCGGGGAGACAGTGTTGGATCTGAAAACCGAACAGGTTTCCTGTCTGTTTGAACCCAAAAACAAAGAGGCCGTATTGTTACGTTACGGCAGACCCATCAAGGTGAGCGGTACATTGTCGGATCTCAAAGCAGAACCTGTCGGATCAAATATTGTTGCCCTCGGCAAACTGGCTTTGGGGCTGTCCTATCCGGCGTCCATCATTCTACTGTTTGGAGATTTGGGAACAACAGAAACAAATCCGTGTGAGGCGCTTTTGCACCAGGAGCTGCATAATGCCGGTCAATCGTCGGGCGTCGGGCAATAACTGGCGGGTCGTTTCAACGGCAGCAGGATTAATGTAATAATTTATGTGGATTTAGAAATGTGTATACAGTATATAATGGTCGAGGGAGGTCGAATCTAAATATCACGAGAGGAGTTTAGAGGTGGAATTAAAGTGAACGGCATGGATAGAAACGAATTGCATGCATGCCATGAATGTGATTTGCTTTTGACCGTTCACGGAGTGGCAAAAGGCCGAAAGGCCGTATGCCCCCGGTGCGGTGCCGTTCTTTTTGAGAATAAACCGGATACAATCAACCGCACGTTGGCGTTGACCATTGCCGGGCTTTTTCTTTTTTGGCCTGCAAATTTTCTACCGATTCTCAGCCTGAATATCATGGGCAATACGTCCTACAATACAATGGTTGGAGCTGCTTCGGCACTGGCGACAAGTGGTCAATTCCTTGTCGCGGTGCTTGTGCTTTTTTGCAGTGTACTGGCTCCATTTATAAGTTTATGCCTGCTCTTAATAATTTTGATCCAGACCAAGCTGCAGCGCGATGTTGTTTCACTGGCGCAACTGTTCCGTTTTTATAATCATGTTGACTCCTGGGCAATGCTCGAAATTTATATTATTGCGCTGCTGGTTGCCATTATCAAGCTGCTGGACATGGCAGAAGTCGATGTTAATTTTGGCATGCTTTGTTTCATAGGACTGCTGATAACGTATCTCGGTGCCAAAGTCACCCTGGAGAAGTCTGTTGTATGGGAAAAGATAGAACTCAGAAAAAAGCGGTAACCGCAAAGTCAGCAGGTCTCATGCTCTGCCGGGAATGTGATAAACTGATGCAATATTCCCACGTCATGACAAAGGGCGTTGCGTGCCCCCGGTGCGGTGCCACGGTGCATCATAGGGTCCCCCAGAGCCTGGCCAAGGCGTGGGCACTTACACTGACCGCACTGATATTTCTCATACCCGCCAACACCTTTCCCATAATGAAGATCGTGTTCATGGGAGAGGGAGAGTTGTCAACCATCATCGACGGCGTTATTTTGCTGGTTCACCACGGCATGATCCCCATTGCCTTGATTATTTTCATAGCAAGCATTGCGGTTCCATTTTTAAAAATTACGGGAATCGTTGTTTTACTTCTTTCGGTTCAATTAAAGTGGCGTCTGAATCCACGGCAACGCACGACTATGTATAGAATGGTGGAGTGGATCGGTCGCTGGTCGATGATTGATATTTTCGTTATTGCGATTCTTGTAAAGCTTGTGTGCATGGGAGCCATAGCGGAAATTCAGGGAGGACTCGCCGCCGGTTTTTTTGGATTGGCGGTTGTATTTACTATGCTGGCCGCCAACAGTTTTGATTCGAGATTGCTTTGGGATAATATTGAAAACAATTTAAATTAGAATACAGGGAGCCCTGCAAATGGATAATACAAGCGAACACCAGGCGGCCGACACACTGCCTCAGGCCATTGAAAAATCAAAGCGGGGGATATCTCCGATCTGGCTGCTGCCGGTTCTTGCCGCCGCCATAGGCGCCTGGCTGCTCTATAAAAGTGTCCTTGAAGCGCCCATTGATGTCGTGATCCGGTTCGAATCGGCGGAAGGTATTATCGCCGGTAAAACAAAGGTGATGTACAAAGGGCTTGTTACCGGTCTTGTAAAATCTATACAGCTCAATCCAAATTTAAAAAATGTCGATGTCCGGGTGGAATTTGAAAGGACCGCAGAGCCTTTTTTGAGAGAAAAGACCCTGTTCTGGCTGGTAACTCCGAAGGTAAGTATTAGTGAGATCACGGGGCTTGAGACCATAATGGGGGGTAACTATATTGCCATGCGGCCCGGTAAAGGAGAGGTTGCGTATGAATTCAGCGCCCTTTCAGAGCATCCGGCAATTGCCAAGGATGCCCCCGGTGTGCATGTTACCCTTATCGCCGATACCCTGCCGTCGGTATACATGGAGAGCCCTGTTTATTATAAAAAAATGGAAGTGGGAACGGTCCAGGGGTATCAAATGTCGGAGGACGGCCACCAGTTTTTTATTAAAGTTCACATTCAGCCGCCTTATCACAAACTGGTGCGGAAAGGGTCACGATTCTGGAATGCAGGCGGTATTCAGGTGGAGGGCAGCCTGTCAGGTTTTAAAATTAATACAGACTCCCTTCTGTCTATATTAAAGGGCGGAATCGGGTTTACTACGCCGGAGCATGGAAAAGAAACGCCGCCGGCTGAAAATTCAGACACTTTCCAGCTCTTTGAAGACTTCAAGGCGGCCCAGACCGGAATTCCTGTCGTAATTAAATTCCCCACAGGTGAAGATTTGATTCCCGGGCAGACCAAGGTCAAGATAAAAGGTCTCGAGGCCGGTTATGTCGACCGGGTAAGGATTATACGGGACTTGAGCGGAGTAAATGCCCATGTGATTATGGATCCGCGCACAGAGCCGATTCTTCGTTCAGGAACCCGTTTTTGGCTCGTGACCCCGAAAGTAGGCATTACGGGTGTTACCGGACTTGAAACTTTGACGTCAGGTATATACATAGACATGGAGCCGGGCAAGGGGGACCCGAAAAGGGAATTTGTCGCTTTGGATGAAATTCCCGTGACGGCAAAGCCGCCCGAAGATCTGAAAATAATTCTAACCGCCGATCGTTTGGGATCACTAAAAGGCGGGTCGCCCGTTTACTACCGCCAGGTGCAGGTGGGTGAGATCACCGGTTTCAACCTGGCGCCTA
>Ga0180435_10004519_pt1 | contig 13704 bp, 10 predicted proteins | sample SS_ome_3_FD_132467 | JGI IMG/M metagenome (GOLD analysis project Ga0180435, IMG submission 132467) | Hypersaline lake sediment archaeal communities from the Salton Sea, California, USA - SS_3_S_1 metaG | ecosystem: Environmental > Aquatic > Non-marine Saline and Alkaline > Hypersaline >... | reverse complement strand
CTTCCTCAAATTCAGACACGGTCATATTCCCGTTGCAGGTATAGTTTTCAATTGAAGTCCCCGTACAGTTCTCTACTGTGTGGTTTACAGATTCCCAAGTATAATATGAAAATGTTGTTATCTTTTTCGATTCATCAGTCAATTCGGGGTCTAGGACAAATACATATTCAAGTGCTGAGTCATCAACGTCAATAGGAAATGTAACATTTGTCTTTACTCTGAAGCCCTCATTTTGATAATCCCCTTCAAGGCCAAGGTATGTTGGGACTGTCTGCCCAAGTATTGAGAGATTGGTCGTGTATCCAAGCCTGTAATCAGTGACATTATCCCAATAAGTAGGTATGACCTGAGTATCTGGTTGAGTTATCCAGAGCTTATACCATTGACCTCCACGTTCTGCCCAAACCCTCATGTAGAGGTCAAGTGCTGGTTGATTGGAATATTTTGTTTGTGGATAAAGGAAAAAGTTTCTGTATTCTTTTTCAAATCCAGCTATTCCTTTTGTTTCGTTTGTGTCCCACATACCCCTTCGTATGCCAACACGTTTTACATCAACCCATGCCAAGTCATCCAATGATGCGTGATAGTCTATGGTATTGTTCTCATATTGGACTGCAAAAGACATATCATTTACGGCAGATATTTTATTCCACTGATGAGATAAGTCAATTGGTGGACCTTCAACCGCTGGCTCCTCTCCAAAGGTTTCCATTGGTGGTGGTTCGGGTTGTTCGCATGAAACATAACATCTGCTCATGACCCCTGGCTCGTAGACGTAGTCACCATCACAGTACTCTTCAGAAGGGACAATAGTATAGCATCTCCCATCCGTGTCAACGTAGGTCTCTCCAGATATTACGTTGGTGACAAACAAGGCCAGACCTAATATGAATGCTATTTTTGTCCATTTCATTTTAAAATATTATGTAGATTGCTGATGAGTTCTTGAACATTCCCTTACTGCAATCACTTGCCATGCAAATGTTTCCTTCGATGCCGATGTCTCCATCGTTTATTCCTGAGGATATGCATCCAGTTCCCCCATCACAGAACTCACCATAGCCGTCCGTTACGTGGAGGTCTTTTCCGGCTCCGGATTCAATGGTTATGTCGTTTGGTACTTCACTATCATCATCAGGGGTGTCATCGTCCACACCATCATCATCGTAAAAGTTTGTTGAGCCTTCAGGAACATCATCTGAATCCACTTGATTGGCTTCACTACCCCAATTGATGTGTGCATCATCTATGCTGTCATCGTTGTAGTGCTCACTGTCTATACTATTATCTGCTAGTTTTGTCTCATCGATTATGTCAGCAGCTAAGTCATCAGCATCCACATCCCCAGCTACATCATCGTCCAAGTAGTTTTGGGTACTGTGGTCACCCCAACCATAAGCTTCATCCCAGTGAGCAACACTGCCGTTGATGTTGGTAAGATTTGTGACAATCACGTCGATGACTGTTATCGCTGCGTAGTTGTCATCCAGTAGCCCAGTCAAGTCGGCTTCATCATCGTAGTATTGGTCATCCAGGGCATCATCATCTAAGACAATCGCATCATAAGTGCCAGAAACTTCACCACCAAATTCTGTGGTGGTATTCAACCTGGTCGGGTCAGCACCAGGCTCGTAGCCAGCATCGGCGTGATTCCCCCAACCATAAGCCTCATCCCAGTGAGCAACACTGCCATTGATGTTTGTGAGATTGGTTACCACATTATCCACTGCCGTAGACCAGTCACCCCAACCATAAGCCTCATCCCAGTGAGCAACACTGCCGTTGATATTCGTCAAATTAGTGACTATGTTATTTACAGACACAGACCAATCACCCCAACCATAAGCCTCATCCCAGTGAGCAACACTGCCATTGATGTTTGTGAGATTGGTTACCACTGAATCAACACTTGAGATGCTTGCATAGTTGTCATCTAGTAAAGTAGTCAAGTCCGCTTCGGAGTCATAGTATTGGTCATCCAGGGCATCATCATCTAAGACAATCGCATCATAAGTGCCAGAAACTTCACCACCAAATTCTGTGGTTGTGTTTAATTGAGTTGGGTCATCACTTGTCGCATATCCAGCATCAGCGTGATTACCCCAAGTATATGCCTCATCCCACTGAGCAACACTGCCATTGATATTTGTGAGATTGGTTACCACATTATCCACTGCCGTAGACCAGTCGCCCCACCCATAAGCTTCGTCCCATTGAGCAACACTGCCGTTGATGTTTGTGAGATTGGTTACCACTGAATCAACACTTGAGATGCTTGCATAATTGTCATCCAGTAGCCCAGTCAAGTCCGCTTCGGAATCATAGTACTGGTCATCCAATGCATCATCATCCAAGACAATTGCATCATAGGTTCCGGAGACCTCCCCACCGAAAGCTGTTGTCGTGTTAAGTCTTGTTGGGTCGTCTCCTGGTTCATATCCAGCATCGGCGTGGTTGCCCCAACCATGAGCCTCATCCCACTGAGCAACACTACCGTTGATGTTGGTGAGATTGGTTACCACTGAATCAACACTTGAGATGCTTGCGTAGTTGTCATCCAGTAACCCAGTCAGGTCCGCTTCAGAGTCGTAGTACTGGTCGTCAAGAGCATCGTCATCCAAAACGATTGCATCATAAGTGCCAGAGACCTCCCCGCCGAACTCTGTTGAAGTGTTTACTATATTGACAGTCCACGTCCAGTTGACATAGTCGTCAATGTGGTAGTGGGTTGGAGCAGTATCCTCAGCACATGACCAACCACCACTTTCATTTTTTAGGACTTGACCGTCAGTACAGGTCCTCATCCTAAATGCTGAACCATCAAGTGCAAGACCACCTTCACTTTGAGCAATGTAAGATGAGCCCCCATCATCTGCCGCACATACCCAACCACCTGATTGATTTTTCATGACGTTTCCATCTGAGCATCCAGTCGCCATGTGAAATCCGGTCCCTGTTAATTCAAGGCCTCCATTTGCTACTGCGGTGTAAGTTGTGTCTGAGTCATCATCTGCCGCACAAGTCCATCCACCAGATTCGTTTTTGAGCACCTGACCGTCAAGACAACCAGTGGTCAGGTGAAACTCTGTTCCTGTCAGGACTAGGCCCCCGTTTGCTGCCGCAGAATATGTTGTGTCGTCATCACGGTTATCCATGGTATCATTCAGGTCAGTCCAATTTAGTCTGTCAGGGGGTACTAGGCCAGATGTCAAACGTGATGCGTTAGTGTCGGCTTCTATGCGGTGGCCAAAGATTATGACATCAGTCGAATAGGAGTATATGTTATCTACCAGGAGATTGGTAGCTGAAGCATTTTTTAGTTGAAGAATAGAGTAGGTATCTGAAGCATTTAAGGTGTTGATGATGTGAGTCCCGTTTATGTTTTTGAAAGAAATCGTCCCAGTATATGCTGTTGCGGTGGTTATCAGCAACATTAGCGTGAGAAGTCCATAAATGTATTTTTGGGAGACCATGGTTGCACCCATTGGGATATGCAGCGTTTAGCTATTACCTTAGTGGGATATAAATGTGTAGTACAGGCTTTTATTGGGATATTCACAGGGATTAACATGGGTATGTCAAGATTTGTGCCATCTTTTGCGGTGCTGGATGAGAGAAAGCTCACGTGGGGATTGGTTGCCATAGCCATTGCCAGTTACCTCGCAGGTTTCGGGACCCCGAGTGATTACTGGTTGTTCAAGCTCCTTGTCAAGTTGTTTGGCGGCATCGGCTTCATGTACTTCACAGTATATGGAGTATTCAGGGTATTAGGTGAAGAGAGTTATAAGAAGTACAGCAAGTATGTCTTCATGGTTTCCACAGTTTTCTATTACGTGTTACTTGACAAAGTAGGTTGGGGTCTGATTTAAAAAAATGAGAAAAAGTGAGGCAGGTTGCCTCAGTTGAAGTTCCAGTTTGCTCCACCGTTTGCGAAGTTGCTCCAGGAGAAACTCCAGGTCATTGGTGTGAAGCCGAATCCGCTCACAGGTGTAGGAACACTGTCCACGTTGAAGCTTCCGGATGCGGACCAACTTGTGGCTGGCGAAACCGTTGCGGTGTATCCACCAGTTCCTGTCGAGCCAATGTTGGTGACAACATTACTCGGGGACGTGAACTTGGTACTGAAACTCGTAAACCCAGTGTTCTGGTATGACTGAGCATACGAGCTACCAGAGTAGGTCGTAGTACCGGAGTAGGTTGTCGCCCCAGTTCCGGAGATGGTCGTCTCAATTGTTGTCGCAGCAGATGCACTTCCCATCAGCAACGCAAACGTTGCCAGTATAAACAATGCTTTCTTTTTCATAGGTAATCACCTTGATTAGGTATAGGAAGACGGATATAAAAACCCACAAAAATGGGTTAATTTATTTAACCAAACCCACCAGACTCCCTGCCTCTTGTATTTTGGACTTTAAGACCAAAAGAACCCCCAAGAGGAATACCCCCTCCCAGAAGAGGTTGTAGGTTATGTAGGCCATCACAAGACCTGTGAGTATGCCCACATATATGCCCATGTTGTCGTCCAAAGCAAACTGTTTCTTCAGGAACTCCGAGCCGTACTTCGCCGCAAGGATTCCAACCGCCAGCACGATGAATGGCCTAACTGTTGCCAGGACGGAATACATCAACCATCCGAGTGCTGCACCAATCAGGAATCCTGCAACTGCACCGTTTGGTCCGCTCGTGAAGAATCCTGCCACTCCACCGATTATTCCAAGCAGGAGGATTACTTCGATGCCTGCAAACTGGATAAGTCCAGGTATGCCGACAGTAGATGGCTCCCATGGTTCGGGAAAGTGTATGCTCTTTGAAAGTTCTTCTTCAAGGTTTGGTGCCTGGACATATCCCTGGTTGATTACAAGGAATGTCATGAGCATACCCATTGCAGCCAAGAGTGCAGCCTTCCTTTTTCTGTCATCCATGCCTTCTTTGTCAAAGAAGAAAGAATACGACATTGCGTACAGTAAACCACCCACAATCAACATCCAGAGAATGGGTAGGTTGAATGTCTGCTCAACGTTGCCGCACCAGCAAGTGTCAACTGCACCGCAGTCTTTCACTCCACCTCCAAAGTTTGTCCAACCATCTCTTGGTTGAGTCAGTGAACAGATTCCTTCATCATATCCTCCTGCATTACATTTCTGGTCACATGTCAGCTCGGCAGCTACGCAGCTCGCCAGTCCATTTATCAGCTTACATTCGCTACCAGCAGTACATACCCCACCTAGATTCTGCCAAGTACCTGACTGGCAAACCTTTGGTTGATTTCCAAAGCAGTCCTGTGCACTCTCAGTGCAGGTATATGTCCTGGTTGCACAGACCTGCAAGAAGTCCTGGTCCTCTTGGTAGCTCTCGCTGTCTCTGACGGTTATGTAACACTTGTCACATATCTGAGTCTGGCCAGTCGGAGGCTCTGGTGCCGTAACCGTTACAGAAACCTCTTTTGTTTGTCCAGGGTCAACGTAGGTTGATGCTTGGTAGACGTTGAAGTTCCCATCACAAACTCCGAATACGTCAAAGCGGCCTTGGTGGTTTCCATCATTCCTGACAGATACCGTTATCTTGCCACCATTTGCATCGCCTGCCTTGAAGTCATCACTATCTAGGCTTAGTATGGTTGGTGTCCCTTCCAGTGTGATGACACCGAGCCAGTTCGCATCAGCGTAGAGTGTAAAGCTGTTGTAGTTGATGCGTTGGGTGTCGGGTAAATCAAGTATGACCTCAGTCCCCTGCACCCTGCTTTGTCCCTGTCCAAGGTAATTGAACGTCCTTCCCACCAACATGGCATCGAGTGCGTTATTGGCTTTGTCAACTGCATTGGATGCAGATATGAACTGGTCAGCATCCCAGTCATTGGAGTTGAGTATCGCAGCTTCCTGGATTCTGTACGTGTCATACTGTCCCTTGTCTGCGGTGACCCACTGACCTGATTGTGCACTATATACACCTACAACTTCTGAGTCGGCATCGGGGCATTGCCTTCCGCTGCTTAATCCACCACTGAACCTTACCTCAACTGGTCCCGCAATGGCACCCTGACCTGTGTTCTGGTTGTTTAGGGTTACTGAATGAGTCTCAGAGCCCTTGCTCACAGTGAAGTCTGCCTCATATGCGAGCATATTGAATGCTACTTGTCCGGATGTGCCCATCTCCTGTTTGTTGATACATGCATCGGCTCCAGCATGTACGCCTGGTAGGACGCCCCTAAAGTGCTTGATTACCGTACCACCTTTAGACTCACATACCTGTTGGTAGTTGTCATAGGAACATGGCACTGGCAAGAGACATCCAGCCTCTGTCCAATCAATCACGTACCATTGGTAGCGTGTGATTTTTCCGGAGCTTCCAGTTGTCTCACGTATCTGATACGTGCATGACTCATCCATGTTAGTGAGTTCTACCCTCAGGCCGTCACGTATCTTGTTCTCCCCCTGGAGAAAACTGTTCAAGTAGTCATCTGAGAAGTCTCCCACAATCACTTGATTGCCTACGCCTTCAACGACATCGACAACCCAACGGTATCCACCCTGGAATGGAATGTAGCTCACTGATTTTACCAGAAAACCACCTTGTCCAACTGCGAAGGAAAGTTCTTGGAGTAGGTTCATAGGATTTAGTATACTTACTGCAATGACGAGTATCAATGCAGCTATCACAACGTTCACGTAGTCTGGTTTCCCTTTTTTCATGAAATGCTTTTTGTATTTTGACAAATCCATTTACCTCACCTACTTTTTTGTTTTTGTTTTCCTCCTTCGTGTTGTGGTTCTGGTTTTAGGCTGAATCACGGGCGTACGGTCATAGATTATTCTCTGGCCACTTCCACCCCTGCCTTGAGCTAGGATGTAGAGGATAAACAATGCGACTATTCCAATAAGTACTTGAACGAAGTCAATTTCACAGAGTTTGGTGTCTGTGTTGTATCTTTGTCCAATCCCACATGATGTTTGAGGTTCAACACATAGGTCACATCTCCACCTCGGGCATCCCTGAGTGTCAACGTCCTGTGGACACAGGTTACTTGTACCTGTGCAGTACATAACCTGTGCTATTTGAGCACATCCAGGTTGAGTTGTGGTCGTCACCGTTGTCCCTGGCTCCTGGCAATCACTCGGACAAGTTATCGGATTCTCTCCCCTCCATGCCTCGCAGACATAATTGTAGTTGCATATCTGATATTGGGTTGTTGTGGTGAGTTGTTGTGTTGTCGTGGTCACGTATGGAGGTTGTGTCGTGGTGGTCACTTCAGGTATGAGGCAACAACAATTCCAAGAACCGTCTCTCCACAAGTAGTCCCAGCCTGGAGGACATGAGTCTTGTGTCGGGTAGTGTGTTCCACCCTGGACATTGCAGTCATCCAAGCATTTTTGAGGAACAGTGTTGAGTGTAGTAGTTGGTGTAGGGAAATGGCAACAACAATTCTTTCCGCTCCTAGACCATATGGTGTCGAAGTTGTTCGGGCAACCATCAGATGTCCAGTAGTAATCCCTTGCTCCGCTCGCATCATAACAGTCATCATTGCACTGTTGGGCCGATGCTGACGATGGCAATGTTGTTGTTGAAGGCGATACAAAACAGCAGCATCTCTTATCTGAGCGATACCATAACTGCATTGAACCGCTGGGGCATGATGGGTCCTCCGTCCAGTAGTAGTTTTCTCCTCCAGATGCATCGTGGCAATCATCGTTGCACTGCTGGGCTCTTGCATTTGCTGGCAATGTCGTAGTCGTTGGGGGGAGGACACAGCAACAGTTTTTGAAATCTTGTCTCCATAGGAAATCGAAACCAGCAGGGCAGTCAAGCTCAGTCAGGAAGTAGTTGTCTCCTCCCCCCTGACTTTTGCATGAGTCCAAACACTGTTGACCAAGACTTGGTTCTGGATTTCCTGTGCCAGTGCAGCAACATTTGTTCGAGCCTTCTTCTTTTAGAAGAGTATCTCCTGACTTGCAGCTCGCCTGGGATGTGACGTAGTTGTCATCGTATCCACCAGCATCACAGATAGTTGGACAGTCAGTGTAGATGCTCATGGGGACTGTTACGGCAGGTGCTAGGGGAGGCATTATGGAGTATGCTATGACAATCACAAGTACCGTTGCAATCACAGTGCTCCATTTGATGGTACCGTCTTCGTAGTATGCACCTTTTATGTCTTCCAAATTCATTTTATTCCCACTGCTTGTTGGGTGTTGCCGATGACCGTTCCCTTACCTCTACCTTGGAAAAGCATGAGTGCGAGGAACAAGAAGGCCACTATTCCTCCGATGATGACTATGTCATATGTGCACTTACCTGTTGATGGGTCCTCGGTGTATCCAAATCCGCATTGCACGTCTGAGCATTGGTCGCATCTCCAGATTGGGCAGCCATTCGCATCTATTTCCTGCGGACATATCTTTACCCCCTCCTGATTTGGACACCAGCGTGTTGAGGGTATGGGTGGACACTGTTGGAGTGTCGTAGTTGTGGCATATGGTGGTTGAGTCGTAGTGGTCACATATGGGGGTTGTGTCGTTGTCGGGACAATTTTACAACCTAGACCGTCCACACACTCCTCACCAGCAAGACAGTACGTGTAGGGATATGATGGTTTGTTGCAGTTGTCAAAACACCAGTAGTCTCCTTCGTAACACTTGTACGTATTACAAGGAACGTTACATTGTGGAAGAGTTGACGTAGTTGTTGCAACACCTTCGCACCTTGCTCCATTGATGTCCTGGATGCAGCTCTTTGCACCGCAGTCCTGGACTAGGTTAGTCTTCTGTCCACAGTTGTTGAAGCACCATATGTCTCCTGTGTGACATTGAGACGTTTGACATGTGTTTGTTACCGTACATCCTTCGCCAGCACATGCTAGTTGGAATGTTGGGTTCACTGTTTGACCTGGGATTATTTGCAATACCCCACTGTAGCTGGGTGCTCCGTTCGGACACCTTAGTGTCAGAGTGTGAAGCTCTGCCGGAATTGAGGTGAATTTGCAAACGCCATTGCTGTCAGAGTATGCAACATACTTGGGTAACCCCCAACTCTCTGCTTCATTGATGCTACAATATGCACCCACTACATTTACTCCAGTTGGTGTTTGAACCTTCACCCATGCATCTCCATAACCATATGGCCATTCAACAACGAATGGTGTAGGAAATCCTGCTGTTCCAATGACAAACAAAGACATTATAACCATCACCGCAGTTTCCTGGAACTTTATGCTACGAATATCAGTAAAGCCAAAGTATTTCCTGGGGTTCACTTTCACCTTGTCAAAGTTGTCCCAGAGGTTTGTCTTGATGTAGGAGATTAAACTCCCTATGATGAACCCTGCCATCAGTCCGACTGCAATCATTGTCACCTCTGAGGGTGGGACTATTCCAACTTTTGCCAGCAAGTTTGTTATATGGCTCACAGGTTTGAGTCCGACATCAAGTATCTTGTTGTAGATATTGATGACAGATTGTATCTCAGTCATCCATGTGGGTGATATGACATTCAATATTGCCATCACCACCATAAGCACGATAATCACAACTGCACCGATTACCCCATGGAGCACCCAGATTGGATACTTCTTAAACCACTTCATGATGTCTTTTTTGTTTTCAACGACAGTTCCGACAAAGAATCCAAGTCCTCCGATACTCACAACTGGCAGCACAAATGGACCAAGAGGTAAGAGTGATGTGAAATTCATGAGGAATGCCAATCCGTTGTACACCCAAAACTTGCTGAAGATTTGAGTTACAGTATCTAAGTAAAAATAGGTCAGTGCCGTCTGCAAGACAACACCTATTATTAGGAGCTGTTGTGAAAGTGGGAGTCCCTTGTATCTATTGATTAAGTCCATCATGCATCATAAAATCTTTATCAGATGCTTTAAAAAGCGGACACTACACTTTTGAAGTAGAAAGAAAGAGGGAAACCCCCTCCGAAGAGGGGGTCTGGGGTTGTCTGTCGGAGCACCGCCTCCACTACTCAACCTTTGCCTGATTATGTTAGGTCAATAGTTAGGTTGTATGGGAAGTTCACCCCTACTGCGTTGTTGTCTTCATCTTCAACGCCCCACTCAAGCGAGCCAGTCTCGGCATCGATGAAGTACGCACCTGAGTACGAACGTGATGTTGCATCGTTCGCCGGAGCGTATGTTCCATCGGCTTCAAGCTTGACTGCTATCTTTGTCAGGGAATCGTAGATTACAGGCATCTCGTAACAGTAGTTTGTGGCCGCAGAAGTAGTGGTTGCTAGGCTTGGGCACGTTATCTCTCTCAGCTCAACGTTTACGTCTTCGCTGATTGGATGCGTGAAAATCCAAACCTTCTCGGGTTTCTCCAAGGTGGTCTTGTTAAGCTCAAGCAATAGTAAGTTTGGATACTTTGCTCTGTGCTTACTGTTGTCGCCAAGACCAGACGTAGCAATGAATGGGTTTCCGAATACCTCATCCTTGCCTGATTCAAACTGTAGGTAGACTGTTTTGGTCTGACCAACAGTCATACTCTGGGCTGCGGCGTTACCATCCTGGTTGTAGAATGTACCCGTCAGGCCGTCCTCGTTTTCATCATTGTACAACATCTTTTCGATGGTGTCATCTTCTTTACACTTTACAGTGTAGGAGAAAACGGGTCCGTGTGCTCTGTCTATGTGGGAACTTGTGTTCACACCGTAGACAACTTCAAGTACGTCATTGGCGGCTCCGATGTCTGAGATTTCGGTGCCGACAGTGAATACTTCCCACACAGTCTGCCCCCTTATCCTGTACACTCCAGTGTCTGTCAGGGAAGTACCTGGGTTCTCCCCATCGTAGCCATTGGGTGTTAGGTCAGGTGGCGAGGCCAATCCGATACATGCTGCTCCCCGTAGCGGTTGCTCATAGGCACTTGTCCCAGCTTGGTACGGCTGCTGGGTTTGTTGTTGTTGCGTTCCTCCACTTGCTGGTGCTGCACTCAAAGGTTGTACTGAGAACATCCAGTAGTCACCTATGACGGGCAGTCCCTGCATAATGGTGTTGAATCCGGCAATAACACCGAAGTGTTCACCAGCTCCAACAGCTAGGAGAGCAACAGCCAACGCAAGACCTTGTCCCTTCCATGATTTCGCCCAAGCTTTGTCGATTTGGCCGATTGCAGGGAGGGTACCCTTATCTTCGCCTACTTTCTTGACTTTGTTGTAAACGAGTAAGGTGGCAATACCAGCTACTATGTACGGCAATCCTCCTGTAAGGTCAATAGGCATAGCTCATCCTCCTTCATCCACGACGTTAGGAATCTCCACAAATTTCTGTGCCCTTTCACCTCGGCTACTTATTTTCCTTGAGTTGGGCCCCAAGTACTTTTCACCTCGGAAACTTAATTCCGCTGGGGGTACTTTAATCACAGCTTTGTGGCATCCATAAATTGAAGGATGAGAGAACCCGCCGTGTGATTCTCAGTTAATTACTTGGTTGTAAAACATTTAAAAAACTATTGATGGTGCAATTATCCACTTTTAAATGGATAATCACATAGGGTTAGGATGAAATCAAGCCAAGTGATAGTCACTTTGGTAGTGATTATCTGCTTGATAATATCTATTGCGACAGTTGCAGCAGCGGTTGTTGTCTACAGTGTTGGTGAAGTAAAAGCACCTACTACATCAACCACTACGAGTACCAGCACTAGCACAAGTAGCAGCACGAGCACAACTACCTCAACTACTACAACCACAAGCACCACTTCATCTACGACCACAACACTCTGTGGGGGATATTATCAGCCACCTTGCGGAAAAAGATGCAAGATAGGATATGTTATTGGTTCAAGTGGTAGATGTCAACTCGCCATAAAAGGAGAGACTGTAGAGAGTGGATTGGATGGATGTGGAATCTGGGCACTAACTCACAAGTCCTGATATATAGTATACTAAGAAATATTCCTTTCCGTCTGTCGTCACATACTTCTTGTTTAACATCTTCTCACCCAGGAGATAACGAATTGCCATTCCATTTTCCTGTTGGTCATCAAAGTCCAGTACCGCCAACTGCTTGTCCACTTCGCTCATTGATACATAGTGTCCGCACTTCAAGATGTAGTCCAGGACAGACTCCTGAATCAAAAATGAGCGATATATTGTTTTGACCTTTTCCTCTTCCAACATATCCTTCAGTGAGAAGGTGAAAACTCTCCTGAATAATAACGGTTTTTTTAGAATCTTTTTTAGGCAAGGCCTACAGACACTTGCAAAACCCTTTGGTGCTCTGCGAAGAGGTGTAGTCTTGGTTGGTTTCCCTTTTTTCATCCAACCATTGCAGCTCTTGCATTTCATGCGATTGCTCATCTTCGATTACCATAGAATGACCTAAACATCGCATCCAACATGTAAGATTCAACACTGGGTTTCCCATTGAAACCTGTTTTGTTCTGAGTTATGAAGTGCATGTCATTCTCTTTGTATTTGCCACTAATCCTCCAACCACGCCATCCCTGTTCTATACCAACCCTGTAAAAGTCTGGGTCGCATAAACCAGAATCAACAAAGTCCTTGATTATTTTGTTTATCTCTTGCATTGGCCTTCCGATGTCGTGGGTGAAGGCCACCTTGTATCCCTTCTTGGTAGAGACGACAATGTATGGACCAAGTTGGTGTTCCTTTGCTAGTTTCCTTATTTTCTTGTAAAGGTCATCTAGGGGAATGTTTTCATCCACATCCACCATGGGAAAATGAAATTCTTCATCCAGGATAATATGTATTCCAGGTACCTCCATTAGGGAGTCTTCCGGCATCATTGTGATGTGCTCCACAGGAAACCAGAGACTTACACTCCGCATCAAGGCACATGCATGGTGAAGCTATCACCTTTCCAGTACACGAGAGACCCCCATATGTAAGGTCGTTCCCTCACCTGGACGCTTTCTACGGCTGCTCGGCTCGCTCAGTGTTTAAGCTCACCTCCTTATCTATTAGCATTGGGTTTAAAATACATTCATCATTCACTTTAAATATGGTCACTTCATTGTTTCTGAATACTCGATTAAAACAAACAAAATCTTGGGGGCCCAGTGCCTTTGTTAGAAAAGTGTTAATCCAAGGTTTGGATACAACCACTTCTCTACCATTTATTTTGTATCCGGACTCATTCCATCCACTCATTTCTGCAAAGGTGTTAGATGTAGAGATATAAGACTTTCTTACCCAGACATAATCTATGTCTTTGCTCCATAGGTTGTACCAGGCAAAACCTTCAGGCAAGGTCCAGAACCCGTAAAGGAATTGTGTTCTGTCCTCATCAACCCGTCCAGAATAAAGGAGACCATCAATTACGTTGATTCCCCGATTGTATGCTATGTAGTGTCCATCTGGCCAGTAGTTCATGAAGGTTTTGTTTTCTGCATTATTGCGTATCCACTTCCCAGCTTCTACAAGGTCTGGTGACAATTCGTATCGTCTCGTTTCTAGGAGAGGGTAATTCACATATGTCACGAACAATAAGTAAGTTGTCAGTGCTACAAAGAAAAACTTATTGGTTTTTGAGTTAGAGTATAATTTATCTAAAGAGTATCCAAAAATTAATACTGATGGTATGTAGACAAAATTAAGGTATTTTACCCCCTGTGGAATTAGAATCAATGATGCCGAAAGCAACCATGCTGGTAACATGTACTCCCGTTTAGAGAGGTAGATAATAAATGTTGGGAGGAGTAGGTAGAATATCGGTCCGAAGAAGTCGGGTATTATTTCTGG
>Ga0180435_10004517_pt1 | contig 13706 bp, 11 predicted proteins | sample SS_ome_3_FD_132467 | JGI IMG/M metagenome (GOLD analysis project Ga0180435, IMG submission 132467) | Hypersaline lake sediment archaeal communities from the Salton Sea, California, USA - SS_3_S_1 metaG | ecosystem: Environmental > Aquatic > Non-marine Saline and Alkaline > Hypersaline >... | reverse complement strand
TATGTTTCTGCAACCGCTGACCTCGCTGAGAAGCAGTTGTACGCCATTAAGAATATCCTAGACAGTAAGGTCTACAGACGTTATTGGCCTGAGATGATTCATGAGGATGAAGGTAAGCGAGAGAAGTGGTCAGCAATGGAAATTGCAGTCGATCACCCACTCAGAACTGAAGAAGGTGTTCGTGACCCAACTGTCAAGGCAGCAGGTCTGACCACCAACATTACTGGTTTCCACGCCAACCATGTATTCCTGGATGACGTTGTAGTTCCCGGTAATGCATATACCGAGGAAGGTAGGCGTAAAGTTGAGGCCATGTATTCTCAGCTTGCATCTATTGAGACCACTGGAGCTAAGGAGACCATTGTAGGTACTCGTTATCATCCACGGGATCTTTACAACACCATCATGGAGATCCATGAGGATATCTTTGATGAGGATTTTGAGATCATTGGAAGAGATCCGGTATACGAGGTCTTCCAGAAAGTGGTTGAGGATGGTGGAGAGTTTCTCTGGCCTCGCTCAAAGAGATCAGATGGGAGAGCATTTGGTTTTGATTGGAAAGAACTGGCACGCAAGAAAGCAAAGTATGTAGATACAACCCAGTTCTCCGCACAGTATTACAACAATCCAAACTCTCCAGAGAGTGAGAAGATAAGTGCTGAGTACTTCCAATACTACGATAAGAAGCATTTGAATCAGGATGGTGGACGTTGGTACTTCAAGAACACCCCACTGAATGTGTATGCGGCAATGGACTTCGCCTTCTCTCTCAAGAAGAAGGCTGACTATACCACCATCGTAGTTGTTGGTGTTGACGATAAACACAATTACTACGTACTGGACATTGATCGTTTCAAGACCGATAGGATTGTAGATTATTTTGAACACTTGTTGGCCCTTCATAACCGTTGGGATTTCCACAAGGTACGTGCAGAAGTAACCGCAGCGCAGAAGGTAATTGTAGAGGAACTGAAGAATAACCACATCCGTCCAAATGGACTCAGACTCGTAGTGGATGACTATCGTCCTACCAGACATGAGGGAACCAAAGAGGAACGGATGGAAGCTACCTTGAAGCCACGGTATGAAAACCTACAGGTGTGGCACTACAAGGGTGGTAATTGTCAGATCCTTGAAGAAGAACTTGTACTAGAGCATCCGCCACATGATGACATCGCTGATGCACTTACAGCAGCTATGGACGTAGCTGTGGCCCCATCCAGAAAAGGATGGTCTAAACAAACAAAAAAATCGAACGTAGTCTATAGCAGATTTGGTGGAGCATAATGGCAGGTAGAGTCGCAGAACTTAAAACACTAATTGAGAATGATGTTCCAGATTCTCTTGCAACGGGTATTGCTCACATTTATCAGATGTGGCAATCCCATAAAAGTGGTAAAATGAGTGATTGGGAAGAGACCCGTCAATTCTTGTTTGCAACCGATACCCGTAGTACGTCTACTGGTTTGCTGCCCCACAAGAATAGTACCACCCTTCCAAAATTAACCCAGATCAGAGATAACCTTCATGCCAACTATATGGCAGCCCTCTTCCCAAATGATGAGTGGTTGAAGTGGGAAGGATACTCTGAGGAAGATGATACCGCAGAGAAAAGGAAATCAATCCAAGCCTACATGTCGAACAAGCTTCGCCAGAGTGGTTTTAGGAATGTGGTATCCAAGTTGGTGTATGATTACATCGACTATGGAAATTGTTTTGGAGATACCTACTACACCAAGGAGTCTTCCGAGAATATTGATGGAGAGGAGATTGTAGCTTATGAGGGTCCAAGAGCTTATCGTGTCTCCCCCTATGATATTGTATTCAATCCTGCTGCTATGGATTTTGATCATTCTCCGAAGATTGTAAAATCAATCAAAACCCTTAATGAGTTAAGGGCAGAGGCAATGGAACAGCCGGATATGAAGTATGATTTGTCCGTGATTGAGAGAGCAGCAAATATCCGATCTAAGAGTTCAGCTTATGATGCCGCTGATTTTAATAAGGCAATGGCTTACTCAATTGATGGATTTGGAAGTCTCCATGAGTATTATCAGAGTGGTTATGTAGAGATTCTTGAATTTCAAGGAGACATTGCTGATGAAAATGGTACGTTCCTTCGGAACTACATGATCACGGTTATAGATCGTAGATATGTGGTTCGTAAAGTTCCTAATCCGTCTTGGACTGGTAAAGATACTATGGTTCATGGTGGATGGAGATCTCGCCCAGATAATCTTTGGGCAATGGGCCCGTTGGATAACTTGGTAGGTATCCAGTATCGCATCGACCATCTTGAGAACCTCAAGGCTGATGCAATGGATAAAGCCGTTGATCCAGTTAAACTGATCAAGGGTAACGTAGATGAATTTGAAGATGCGCCGGGGGAGTATGCCTTTGGCGATCCAGATTCAGATGTTGTAGAGCTTGGTAAAAATCTGAATGGAGTTATCGCGGCAGATAACAATATCCAGATGTTGATGCAAACCATGGAGGAGATGGCCGGAGCCCCTAAACAGGCAATGGGTATCAGAACTCCGGGGGAGAAGACTGCCTATGAAGTACAACAGCTCGAAAATGCCTCATCTAGAATTTTCCAACAGAAAGCTACAGACTTTGAAATCAATGTTCTGGAACCGCTGCTTAACAATATGCTGGCTGAGGCCAGAAGAAATCTCTCTGGTGTCGATGTTGCTAGGGTCATGGATGATGATCTAGGTGTAGAAGGATTCTTGAAGATCTCTAAAGAAGATCTTTCAGCTAAGGGTAAGTTGAGACCGATTGGAGCTAGACACTTTGCAGCTAGGGCACAGCTCTTGCAGAACCTGAATGGAGTATACAGTTCTCCTGTAGGTCAAATGATCGCTCCACATACTTCTAGTATTGGTCTTGCTGGTTTGGTTGAAGACTCTCTTGGTCTTGCCAGATACCAGATCTACAAGCCGAACGTAGCTGTTTTTGAACAAATGGAGACTCAGAAGCTTATGAATCAAGCCCAAGAGGATATTGAAGCACAAGCAATGACTCCTATCGAGGATGAAGGAATTGGATAAATACAGAGTCCCCTCCGCACTGACCAAAGTGATTGGAGATCGGGATAAAGCAATTCGATTCAAACACGACTTTGATCTGATTAGTGAATACTTCAATAAGAAGTTGGTAGCTAGTCGAAAAGAATCCAACAGTAGGACAACCTTTGATGTTCCTGCTTGGAGTGAACAGATGGCCCATTATATGGGTTATCAAAAGGCCCTACAAGAGATTGTAGATTTTTTAACTATTAAGGAGAAACAGAATTGACCGATTCTATGTTTCAAAACGAAGAACAACAGTCCACTGAACAGACCACAACTCAGGAGACTGTGACTCAAGCAAACCCAGCAGAAGAGCTACTGAAGGGTATTGTTAATGAAAATGGCGAACAGAAGTATCAGGATGTTGATACTGCTTTGAAGGCCCTCCAAGCCTCTCAAGAACATATTGCAAAGCTAGAAGCCGAGCATGTTGCCCTGAGAGAACAAGCCTCTAAAGCTAAGACTGCTGAAGAGCTTCTCGCCGAAGTACAAAAGACCCAAGAAGTTACCCCTTCTCATGGAGAAATTGATACTAGCAAATTAGCTCAGTTGGTAGATGAACGCCTGAATGCTCTTGATCAAGCTAATCGTAGCAGAGAGAATCAGGATAAAGTTGTATCTGCCATGAAAGAAGTATTTGGCGATAAAGCCGGAGAGGTATTTCAACAGAAAGCCCAAGACCTTGGTCTAGACGTTGGATTCCTTGAAAGTGTATCCGCTAAATCTCCTGAAGCTGCTTTGGAACTGTTAGGTGTTAAAAACAAACCTCAACAAACCCATCAGTCACAAGGTAGCGTAAATACTGAAACTATGCCTACTCAAAAACCAGAAACTCCTCCGGTAAAGAACGTGATGTTCGGTGCTTCTAGGCAGGATTGGCTGGCTGAGTGGGAAGCTTGTAAACCTTCTGAAGAAACGTAAGGAGAACTTTAAATGGGTCATAATACTGAAAATACCCAAGCGATGATTGAATCTACTCAGTACAGTAATTTCATTCTTCGCCAACTCCCGGAGTCTACTCTCCCGGAGTCTTTTGCCCGAGATGTAACGGACTTTGATGAGGGTACTACCCTTAACATCCCTACTGTCGGTCAAACCACTTTGCAAGAAGTGTTCGAAGATCAAGAACTGCAATCCAATGCAATTGATACCGGCACCATCACCTTCAACCTGACCGACTACATCGGTGAGCGTTGGCACGTCACTGACGAACTGCGTCAGGAAGGTAATGCAGCTAAGATCAATGCAGTTCACCATGCCAAGTCTATGGGCGTAGTCCAAGCCATCGCAGAATACGAGGAGACTCGTCTGTTCGCTCTGGCTAACGCTGCCCAGACTGACGCTAACGCCAACAACATCAACGGCTTTGCTCACCGAATCGCTTCTGGCGAGACCAATGACGTAGCTAAGTTGCAACACTTCCGTCAGATGAGCACTTCCTTCGACAAGGCCCGTGCTCCTCAGTTTGGCCGTGTAGCAATCGTTGATCCGGTAGTAGCAGCTACCATTGAAGACCTCTTTGGTACTTCTGCTGCTATTAGTTACAACCCGCACTTTGAGGGTATCGTAACTTCTGGCTTCACCATGGGCCACCGCTTCGTTCGTAACATCTATGGTTGGGACATCTATACCTCTAACCTGCTGCCGAAGTCTGGTGCTTCTGGCTCGTATGGTGATGGTACTGAAACCGTAACCAATGCTGTTGCAAACATCTTCATGTGCGTGGGTGACGACAACGCTACCCCGATGATGAAGGCATGGCGCAAAACCCCGGGTGTAACCACTTGGCGTGATGAAGCTAAACGTAGAGACGAGTTCCAGACCACTGGCCGTTTCGGTATTGGCAACCAGCGTAAAGATACTCTGGGTGTTCTGATCACTTCCGCTGTAAATAGCTAATAGGAGAAATAATAATGGCTAGTAATTGGGAAAGCAACTCCAATGGTCTGGGCACTCGCGTTCATTACAATGAGCGTGACCTTAAAGACTTTGGTGGCACCTACTCGGCTAAGGGCACTAACAAGAAGGAACTGCAATACACCGTAGATCTTTCTGAGGTAGCCTATACCGTTCAATCTGGTGCAGCCACCATTGTCTTGACCAACCCCGCTGGTGGTGGTGAGATGGAGCCGATTGTACCGGCTTACTCTCTGATCACTGGTGTTAAAGTCAAGGCACTTACCGCTCTGGCATCCACTGGCATGTCTGCTGCTGCTAATGTAGATCTCTTGGTAGGTCTGGATAAAGCAAGTGACGGCACCGCTATTGATGCAGATGGTTTGATTGATGCAACGGACGGCGCAGTAACTCTGGCCTCCAACAACATCTCTCACGCCGCTGGTGATGTGTTTGTAGGCTCCAACGCTGCTCTGGTTCCGAACGTGGATATTGGTGCAGATGCTGGTCAGCTCTATGCTGCATTCTCTGTCGATGATGATACGGGCCTTACTGGTTTGTCTGGTAAAGTCCAAATCCTCGTCGAGTATGAGGAGCCGCAAGTTGACGGTCAAGGTAACTACACCGCAGGTGGCCTGAAGGCTTAATCAACCGGGGCCCTTCGGGGCCCCTCTTAAGGGGATACAATGGCAACGATTGAACACAGTTCGATCCCTAATTCAGATCTCCATGAGCCAAAAGGCGTGAGTGGGGCTACTTCTGGGGATGTTTATATCGCCGATGGTGCTGGCAGTGGGGCATGGGGCCCTCCGAACAGTGCTGATGGCTTTAAGTATGGGAGCATCTACTCAGATCATTCTGATGCGGTAGTTGTTTCAAGTATTGGAACTACTGCTAAGAAGATGGAGGCTTTTTCCTCAGATGCACCATCTAATGGAGTGAGTCCAGACTCAACTAACCATAAGCTCACGGTAGATACCGCAGGAGATTATGGCATTCTATTTTCCATGGCATTTGCTACGTCCGGCTCTGGTAGTGCAGGTACGTTTCAATTCCATATCCGAATTAACGATGTGGAGACTCCTATTGGTGTCCACAGAGAGATGAGTGGTACTGGAGATACAGGATCTGGTGCGGCTCATGGTATATTGACTCTTGCAGTGAATGATGTAATCACTGTATGGGTAGAATCAGACGAAGCAGCAGGAACTGATTCAATTGATATTGATAATATCCATATGACGGCACTGTTACTGAAGGCATCCTAATGGCTAAAAAGACTCTACTTGAAATCGTCCAAGATATTCTTAATGATGCTATTTCGGATGAAGTAAATAGTATCAATGATACATTGGAGGCTCAGTCCGTAGCTAATATCGTTCGGACTACTTATGAAGAGATTATCTCAAATCGTAAGCACTGGCCTCACCTTTTTAAGATTGGTCAGTTAGATTCAAGTGGTGATTCTGATAAGCCAAACTACATGACTCTTCCCTCTGAGGTAACTGATGTGAGTTACATCAAGTACAATAAGAGGCAGAGTACCGGAACCAAGGATGAATATTCTAAGGTTTACTTCAAACAACCAGAGGATTTCCTAGAGATTGTAAATACAAGGGATTCTTCCTCTAGCAGTATAGACAGTGTTGTAGATGATAGTGGGATTACGCTCTTCATTTTGAATGACAGGGCACCTGTGTATTGGACCACCATTGATGACAATACAATCATCTTCGATGCATATGACAGTTCAGTGGATTCTACCTTGCAGTCATCTAAAACTCAGGTGGCTTACTACAAGAATCCAACATTTTCACTGACCGACTCTTTTATTCCAGATCTACCAGCTAAGGCATTTCCTTACCTGATTTCAGAATCCAAGAGTGTGGCCTTCAACTCAATCTTCCAAGCACCAAATGCAAAGGAAGAACAACGATCCAGACGACAGAGAAATAGACTCTCCCGAGAAGCGTGGAGAGCAGGGAAAGCCAAAGGATCACCAAACTTCGGGAGAAAACCATAATGCCAACAGCAAAGAAAGAACTTGTAGTATTCCCTAATCAATTCTCCATGTGGGAAATTAAATGGGAAGGTGGTGGTCAACTTCCAGATGCCCTTAAAGGTGAGTACACCACCAAAGGTATGGCAGAGGATGTAATTAAGCACTTTAGGATTATGAATTCTCGGAAAGTAGAGAAAACCAGTGCCCAAACAAAACGCAGTTAAACCATATGCCACCTTCATCGGTGGTCTCATTACGGAAGCAAGTCCTCTCACTTACCCTGAGAATGCTTCTATTGATGAGGAGAACTTTCTCTTAAACAGAGACGGATCTCGTCAGAGACGGCTTGGTATGAACTATGAAGCTGGTTATTCTGAGGTTGATACTGGTTTTGTTGAAAGTGTTATTGATGATTACGCTATTGAAACCTATAGGTGGGATAATGTAGGATCAGACAGTAATGTATCCATTGGCATTGTCCAAGTGGGTCCATACTTGTGGTTTGTAGATCTATATGCTGATGCTCAATCAGCTAGCCTGTTGAATGGTGGATCAAGTCTCAAAGTCGGGGTCAATGGAGTAAATCCATATCAGTTCTCCAGTGTTAATGGCATCCTGATTGTCACCACTGGTGAGACTAATCCGTTGGGTTTAGAGTATAACTCTGCCACGGATTCTATCACTTCCACTGAGATTACCATTAAGATCAGGGATATGATTGGTTTGGATGATTTTCTAGATATTGATGAGAATCCAACCACCTTATCTGCGTATCATAAATACAATCTTTTCAACCAAGGGTGGAGTGGGCTTAGAGTCACCAGTTACTTTTCTGCTGAGGGAGAGTATCCGAATAACACGGAGATTGCTACTCTAGGCAAAGATGCCAGTGACAACTTCTCCTCGGCTCTACTGAGAAAGCAGGATTTTGGTAATACCCCAGCTCCAAAGGGACACTTCATCCTAGATGCTTTCAACAGAGGCTTGAGCAGATACAATACTGCCACGTATGCTCATTACTTCAATAATGACAGAGAGACTGGATTTCTACAGACCACCTGTTCTAATGCTGGGAGAATCTTCTACTCTGGTGTAAACAGTAAGATTGAGTATCCTGACGATCTCTCTCCTAACTATACTGGTTTCGTTTTCTTCTCTAGAGTGGTGGAGAACACTGAAGACTTGGGTAAGTGTTATCAGGAAGCAGATCCAACGTCTGAACATATCTTCGATCTCGTAGATACCGATGGTGGATACATTCCAATCCCTGAAGCGAATAACATCATTAAGTTGATTGCCGCTGGTGAGAGTGTCATTGTAATTGCAGAGAATGGGATTTGGGAGATCTATGGCGGTGATACTGGGTTCTTGGCTACTGAATATCAGGTATCTAAGATTACCAATGTTGGTTGTGTAAGTGCTCAGAGCGTTGTAGAGGCTGAAGATAAGATCTTCTACTGGGCCAAAAGCGGTATCTACGTTCTGTCCAAGGATCAGATCTCTGGTAAGCACAACTCAAACAACATCACTGAGACCACCATCCAGACCCTCTATACAGATATTCCGGGGGTGTCCAAGGCAAACGTGAAGGGTAACTATGATCCGATCTCTAGAAAAGTGTCTTGGTTGTACTGTGATGGGGATGACTATGATGGCATCCTTTTCAAGAACAACTATAAAAAAGAGCTTGTTCTTGATCTGGTAATATCCTCCTTCTACAAGAATACCCTGTCTTGTACGGAAACAGACAGTCCATTCATTGCCAGCTACCTTTCAACACCTAATTTCAATATCACTGAAATTACCAGAAACGTTGTTGTTGATGGAGATCAGGTTACAGCTTCAGGAAGTGACGTTGTAATGACTTCTGATGAAAGAGGAAGAGGTGAGTCAACTACCAAATATTTAACCATCATTCCATCTTCAGGTAATTATGAATTCACATTCTCATATTACTCTGATACTCGGTTCCTTGATTGGTATGATTTTGATGGTGTAGGACAAGACTACACTTCCTTCTTGATCACGGGCCATGAAGTAGCTGGAGATATTGTACGGAGAAAACAAGTACCATATGTATTCTTCTACTTCAATAGAACAGAGAGCGGATATACGGAGACGGATGGTATCCTGAACCAAAGTTCTTGCAAGGTACGTGCTAGATGGGATTGGAGTGATAGTGCTAACTCTGGTAAGTGGGGAACTGAATTCCAAGCTTACAGACTGAACAGACGATACATCCCCGAAGAGATCTCTGATGATTTCGATTATGGACATGAAGTGATTGTTACCAAGAACATGCTTAGAGGTAGAGGAAGAGCATTGAGCCTTTACATCGCCTCTGAGACTGGTAAAGACATGCACTTGCTTGGATGGGGCTCTGTACTCTCTGTAGAGGGAAGAGGATGATCAGATACGTAACCGCTGAGGATAGTGATTTTGTACTTGAATCGGCGAAGAAGTTTATTGAATATCAGCCAACCCCTTTGAGTTGGGATGAAGACCACGTTTCAAGGGTCTTAGAACATATCGCTAATGAGGGATCTTTCTTGATCCATGAGAATAGTGAGGGGATTCCTACTGGAATGGTAGGAGTCATCTACACTCCTCACGTCTTCGATCCTACAGCTATGGTAGGTACTGAAGTCTTCCTGTGGGTGGATGAGAAGTATAGGAACGGCTTTACAATGATTCGACTTCTAAAAGCCATGGAGTCTGAGTGTGATGGAATGGGATGTGATCAGGTAATTATGAGTTCTACATCCCTTACCCCCAAGTTCGGGAAGTTCCTGACAAATAGGATGGGGTACGATCAATTTGAAACAGCTTACATAAAGGTATTAAGATAATGGCTATTACATCTACAATGGTAGCAATAGCTGGACTTGGGCTCTCAGCATTTGGATCTTACCAACAATCTAAAGCTGCTGGAAGAGCTGCTGATGCTCAACAGAAGAGTCTTCGTCTCCAGCAACGTCAAGCAGCTATTAAGGCATCCAGAGAACGGATAGGTCAAATCAGGGATGCACGTAGAGCCAGAGCCGCTGTAATAGCTTCTGGAGTCAATGCAGGAGTTGGAGGTAGTTCTGGAGTAGCTGGTGGTGTTGGAGGTATCCAATCCAATCTGGCAGGTAATTTAGCTTTCTCTCGGAACATTCAATCTCTTGGTGAGCAGGCAACTTCTGCGAATGTAGCCAGTGCTGGATACACCGCAGATGCAAACATGTGGGGAGCAGTCAGTAATGCTGGTGGCTTCATGTTCAGTGACTCTGAGCGAATCTCTGGTTCCGTAAACAAAATGTTTAAATCATGACAGTAGAACTTTTCACTCAAGAGCAAGAAGTCCCGGATCTCTTCACTAAAGAGGCCGAGGAAGTAACTGATACCGTGGTACGAACTGGTAACGTGGTTGCCAGTAATCGTATGAATGGGGATGAGGGTTTGTATGATACCTTTCTCCGTTATGAGGAGGTACGTAAGACCCAAGGACAAGAGGCACTTACTGATCTCTTGAATGAAGAGTATCAAGAAACTCAACGTCAGATCCATGAGCCACTGATGGAAGAAGCATTGATGGAGGGAGCCGATCCTGCTTTGGAAGCAGCTCAAGCCATCAATGAAGCTACTCTTCAGGATGATGAAGATCTCCAATCAGATTGGAAGAATGAAGCTCTCCAGTATAAGACGATTAAAAACTCTTTTGATAGAGCAGAGTATGTTAATGCTCACCTGAAGAAAAGACTCCACCAATACATGAAGGACTATGGTCTTTTGGAGAAGGCTGGTGATTTCCTTGGATTCATGATTCCAGATTTCACAATTGAACTCTCTGAGTTTACTGGGGCTCCCTTGACTCAAGCAGCAGATGCATTCATGGATGGAATCTATGAGTTTGCATCATTACCTCATGATGAGCGGATTGCTCGTTGGGATGGTATGCTGGAACATGCAAAGGAAGTCACCCAAGATCTGGGGACTGAGAATAAGCTGAAGTTTTTCCTAATGATGAGTCGCTATCTCGACCCATCCTCAGCTCAAGAGGAAGTTAATCTTGAAAGCTTCTTGGATGCCGTAGATGCGTTACTCCTCACCACGGAGTTCTTTTCAGGAGCTGTAAAGGTCGCTAAGGGTTATACAACCATAAAGCGACTGGAAGATCTGGGTGCGACTGATGAGGCCGCTAAGATCTCTGTAGCCAGTCTAGCAGATAAAACTGGTAATGTAGCTGAGACCACTGGCGTATCCGTCCGTGAGGCTATTCATGCTGCTGACCCATTTGCCAAGTCAGAAGCCATCCTTGGTTCTACTGATAATCTTGCTGCTAAGGTGACGATCAGTATTGAGGATATTGAGAAGTCAAGGAATGTGGTACAAGATCAGTTCAAGGGGATCTTCAATAAGACCTCTTACAATCCTGAGAGACTTCTGGCTCCTGAAGATGCATTGACAGTTCAGAATAAGGCTCTGGATAATGTAGATGATCTTGTTTCTGAGATCCAGAAAGACAAGGGATATTATATCCAGAGTGCAGCAATCAAGGATAGTGATGAACTTGGATTCCACATCTCCTATGATATGATGGATGGAAATGGTAACAGAGCTTACTCAGCTTCCCATCGTGTAGACTATACCCTTGATGATGTTGGTAATGTAAAGACCGATGTTAAATTGGCTCCCGTCAAGAGTCGTGTGTATTCTCCAGAGACTTGGGTTCCAGACATTCTTCGTGATGCGGTATCTCAAGCAACTCGTTTGAACTTCGCACAAGAGCGTCTTGGTGAGATCTTTGAGAAGACCATCAACCTAGCTACCAAAAATCTCAGTGTTCGTAGTAAGCGGAATGTAGATACCTTATTGCTTCAAGGTGATGAGGCTGAGGGTGGTCTAGGTAAGCTATACACTCTTGATGATTTCAATAAGGGAATTGTTGTAAAAGGAGCAGATGGTGTTGAGACCATCATGCACTACTCCCCAGAGGAGATCAAGTCCTACTATGCATTGAGAGATGTGTTTGATGGACTGCACTTCCTTGCCAACCGTCAGGTGAAAGAAAGTTTGACTGTTGAAGGTCATAAGTATGTGAAGTTGTCTGATGACTTGGCCGCATTTGGTAAGCCATTCAAGCAGGCCAATCACGTGCCAGCTCCTTTGGTCAACAACAAGGACTTCCGTATCTTTGATGGTCGTACAGGTGCTCTGGCTAACAGCCATAAGCTCAACATCCCCAAGATGTATGAACAGGGTTATGTAGTCACCAAGTTTCGTAAACCAGTTGCCATTGGTGATGAGTTGGTAGAGTATGGTTTGGTTGAGACCTCTAAGGTTGGTCGCATCCCAAACAATGTACTCAACTACAAGGCTGGGTACGTTCCCCGTATCTACACCGATGGCTATTATTTTGTAAAGAAGGTTGCTCCTGCCACTAAGAACGGACAGAAGGATATTTCTCTCAGCACCCTCCGTGTATTTGACAATGCGACTGAGGCCAAGAGATGGGCTGATAAACAAACTGAACTGAATAGCACCAAAGGTGTTGAGTTCAAGGTAGCTCATGACAGAGAGAATGTTCTGGAAGTAGAAGAGGGGTTTATCTCCAACCACGGTGGATTGATTACTTCTTCCCGTTCTGAGAATGCTCTACTGATGGGTGAGCAGGGGAGAACGGCTGGTAGAGAATCTGCCATGTCTTCTCTCAGTCGTGCGGTACAGAAGGTATCTACTCAGGTTCCTCTGAATGAGTTCCGTCTTGCAAAGCAACAGGAATGGGTTAATCTGGCTAAGAGTATGAATGCCTTTGAGCATCCAGAGTATTCTCATTTTAACTCTACCTTGAACCGTGCTCTTGATCCTGATAAGTTGAGGGCACTGGAGCGTTCCAGAGACTGGATCAGAGATCAGCTTCGTGTTCCTACAGAGCATGAGAGATCTTGGAGCCACACCCTTTGGAAGGCCGCTGAGTGGATGGAAGGAACCAAGGTTCCGGGAAGAGATTGGGCTCGTAAGAAGGTAATGGATATTGCCTCTAAAGATCCCTTCGCTGCTCTTCGTGGTGCTGCATTCCACGCTTACTTGGGTTGGTTTAACCCGGCTCAGTTGTGGGTACAGGCTCAAGGGGCCTCAATTGCATTTGCTCTTGATCCTCTTCGTGCCCCTAAGTACCTAAAGCAGGGACTGTCGTTGAGAAGTGTGTACCATGCATACAACTCTCCGGGTGCTGTAAAGAAGGCTGCTTCTCTATCTGGATTGGAAGAGAAGGAGTTCACAAACATGCTGGATGCATTACGTAGAACTGGATTGTTGGATGCTGTAAACCGAAGCAACGCTGACTTTGCGGCAGGAACTCAGATCCACAACAAGTCCATGGGTTGGGATACCTTTAAGAATGTAGCTGGTAAGGGTCTTACCTTCTTCACCGAGGGCGAACGATTCACCCGTGGATATGCATTCGTTGAAGCATATAACCGCTTCATGAGAGGTAGGAAAGGTACTGGTGCTCTCTCCAATGATGAGTTGAGAACGGTTCTTGATGACACCCTTCATCGGATGTTGAACCTGACCAGAGCTAACCGTGCTCATTGGCAGAAAGGTGCATGGTCTGTTCCTACTCAGTTCCTTCAGTACACCGCTAAGTTCTCTGAAGCTATGGGCCTTGGTCCCGGACTTGGTAAACACAAGTTCAGTCCCAACGAGAGATTCAGAATCCTCTTAGGACAGTCTGCCCTCTATGGTGCTGC
>Ga0180435_10004515_pt1 | contig 13707 bp, 12 predicted proteins | sample SS_ome_3_FD_132467 | JGI IMG/M metagenome (GOLD analysis project Ga0180435, IMG submission 132467) | Hypersaline lake sediment archaeal communities from the Salton Sea, California, USA - SS_3_S_1 metaG | ecosystem: Environmental > Aquatic > Non-marine Saline and Alkaline > Hypersaline >... | reverse complement strand
CGCATTACGCGCCCGCCGCGCCGGTCCGGCTGAACGTCGCGGCCCCGGCGCCGGGCGAGGTCTGGATCGGCTTCGGGCCCGGCTGTCCGGGTGCCGCGCTCAGCCTCTCGCCCGCGGGCGATCTCGCCGAGGCCGCCGCGGGACTGTTCGACATCCTGCGCCGCGCCGATGCCCTGGCCGGGCCGGGGGGCCGGATCGCCGTCGCCCCGGTCCCCGATCACGGCCTCGGCCGCGCGATCAACGACCGGCTGGCCCGCGCCGCCGCGCCACGCCCCCGATAGCGAGCGTGACCCGGATTTTGGTCTGGAAATATCCCGGGGGAGGGGCCGGCAGGCCCCCGGGGGCAGCGCCCCCGCCCGGCGCCGGACGGTTGCTCAACCGGCCGGGCAGCCCTTAAGTTCCACCGCCATGCCGTCCCCCATCAGCGTGATCACCACCGCCGAACGGTCCAGCGCGAAGGGCCGCGCCTCGGCCGGCACCAGATCGGCCACCGCGGTCAGCACCGGGCCGGCGCGCTCCAGCACCGGCTCCGACACCCAGACCGAGGGATCGCCGGCCTCGATCACCGCGACCTCGCCCGCGCCCAGCGCGGGATGGGTGATCTCGGCGGTCACCCGCAGCCCGTCGCGGATCGGCTCCACCCGGCAGCGCACCGGGGCCGAGACCCGCGGCGGCACCGCGTCGAGCGCGGCGCGGATCGCCGGATCGGGCGCGCCGGGCAGCGGCAGGTCGGCGGCCAGCCGCAGGCTGACCGGCACGCAGATCTCCTCGCAGATCCCCAGGTCGATCACCCCCGCCAGCCCGATCGGCGCGCCGGCGTCGCGCGGCACCAGTTCCAGCGGCAGCACGACCTCGCCGGAATAGCCGATGCTGCGCATCCCCGACAGGTCGAAGACCTCGGGCACCGGCCAGTGGAACCGCGCCGCGCCCAGGTTCTCCGACCCGGTCCAGTCCGCCGCCGGCGGGATGCCGGCATCGCCGGGCGCGCGCCAGTAGGTCTTCCACCCCGGCGCGAGCGTCAGTTTCAGCCCGGCCATCTGGCGGCCCTCGGCGGTGCGCCAGCCGCCCAGCACCTCGGCGCGCAGCACGCCGTCGGGCGGCGTCTGCGCCCTGGCGCCGGACGGGACGGCGGCGGCGACGGCGAGGGCCGCGAGCGTGGCGAGGGCGGTCAGAAGGCGTGTCGTCATGCGCCGAGATATCGGGCAGCGGCCCTGCAATGAAAAGTCACATTCGCGGCAGGGTGCCGCGATCGGGCCGGCGGGTCTTGCGCGCCCCGCCCCGGGACGCGAGGATCGGGCCAAGGAGGGACGCCATGGACCTGACCGGAAAGCTGCTTGTCGCGATGCCGGGGATGGGCGATCCGCGCTTCGAACACAGCGTGGTGTTCCTGTGCGCCCATTCGTCCGACGGCGCGATGGGGCTGATCGTCAACAAGCCCGCGCCGGAGTTGCAGTTCGCCGACCTGCTGGAACAGCTCGACATTCCCTCCGGCCCGGCCGGGCAGGACATCCGGGTGCATTTCGGCGGGCCGGTGGAACACGGTCGCGGCTTCGTGCTGCATTCGGCCGATTACGAGGGCTCCGGCGGAACGCTGAAGGTCGATGCCCGGTTCGGGATGACCGCCACGCTGGATATCCTGCAGGACATCGCGCAGGGCGATGGCCCGGCCTCGTCCCTGCTGGCGCTGGGCTATGCCGGCTGGGGGCCGGGGCAGCTGGAATCGGAAATCCTGGAAAACGGCTGGCTGACGGTGGAGGCCGATCCCGGCCTCGTGTTCTCGCCCGACAACGCGCAGAAATGGGAAAGCGCGCTGCGCACGCTCGGGATCGACCCGATCACCCTGTCGGCCGCCGCCGGCCGCGCCTGAGAACGGGCAGCGTCCGGCCGCGCCTGAACCGGCTCAGCCCGCCGGCCGCCGGCGCAGGGCCAGCGCGCCGATGGCCGCCGCAAGGATCGCCACCGCCGCCGCGCCCGCCGCGAACAGGCCGAAGGCCGGCATGACCGCCGTGCCCTGCCAGATCGCGCGGCCCAGCGTCGCCGCGAACACCGCCGCCGTCGCCAGCGCCGCCGCGCCGGTCACGCCGCGCAGTCCCGGCGCCGCGAAGGATCGGCGCAGCGCCGTCAGCATCCGCCCGACATCGGCCTGCGCGGCCAGCAGCGCCGGCACGACCAGAAGCACCAGCACCATGCCGAAGGCCAGCCCGTAAGAGAGCGTGATCACCGTGGGCTTGAGGAACTGCGCCTGGCTCGAGGTTTCGTAAAGCAGCGGCGCGAGGCCCAGGACGGTGGTCAGCGTCGTCAGCAGCACCGGGCGCAGCCGGTCGGCCGCCGCGTCGACGATCGCGGGCACGAGGCCGCGGCTTTTCGCGTAGTCGTCCACCGTGGTCACCAGCACGATCGAATCGTTGATGATGATCCCCGACATCCCGATCAGTCCGACGATCGAGAACATCGACAGCGGCACGTCCCACAGCGCATGGCCCCAGATCGCGCCGATCAGGCCGAAGGGGATCACCGCCATCACCACCAGCGGCCGAGTCCAGCTGGAAAAGATCCAGGCCAGGACCAGGAAGATGCCGGTCAGCGCCGCGATCAGGCCGAACCGCGCATCGGCCATGAACTCGCCCTCCTGCTCGGCCAGCCCGGCCAGCCGGAACGCCACGCCGTGGCGCTCGGCGATGTCGGGCAGGATCACGGTTTCCAGTTCCTCCACGATCTCCGTCGCGCGGGCCGGGTCGTCCTCGGCGATGTCGCCGGTGACGGACACCAGCCTCAGCCCGTTCTCGCGCCGGATCGTCGAGAACCCGGTCTCGGTGCGCAGGGTGACGATATCGGCCAGCGGCAGGTAGCTGCCCGCCGGGCTGCGCAGGAACGTCCGGTCGAGGAAATCGGCCCGGAGTTCGCCGGCGGGCAGTTCCACCCGGATCGTCGCGCTGCGCGGCCCGTCGGGGAAGCTCGCGGCCTCGATCCCGTTCAGCCGGTGCCGCAACACCCGGCCCAGCCCGTCGATGGTGAAGCCCAGCGCCTGCCCCTGCGCGGTCAGGTCGAGCACCAGCTCGTCCTTGTCATAGGCAAGGCTGTCCTCCACCGCCGAAACCTCGGGGAACGGCAGGAGCGCGGTCTTGAGCGCCTCCGCCGCCGCCTTCAGCGTGTCCGCCGAGGCGCCCGAGAACTGCACCGACAGCGAATCGCCGCCCGGCCCGGCGCGCCAGCCGCGAAAGCTCAGCTCCTCCAGCATCGGGTGGCGCGTCGCCTCGTCCTGCAGCGCGGCGACGAATGCGAAGGACGAATAGGGGCGCAGGTCGGGCTCGATCAGCTCGATCGAGATCGCGCCGAGCTGGTCGGCATCCTTGGTGTCCGCGCCCGACAGCGAGCGGCCGGCATTGCCGCCGATCTCGGCCAGCACGTAGTCGACCGGGTTCAGCCCGTGGTCGGCCTCGTAGCGCGCCGCAACGCGCTCGACGCTGTCTTGCAGCGCGCGCAGCTGCGCCATCGTGTCCGCGCGCGTGGCGCCGGGCAGCATCGCGAAATTGCCGGTCACCGAGGTCTGTTCCGGCGCGTTGAAGAACCGCCACTGCACCTGCCCCGAGATCAGCAGCGTCGCCTGCCAGGCCAGCAGCGCCACCGCCCCGGCCAGCACCGGGTAGCGGGCGCGGATCACCAGCCCCATCAGCGGCCGGAAGCCGCGGTCGCGCACCACCCGGAAGCCCCTGTTCACCTGCCGGCTGGGCCAGTCGTACCAGTGTTCCTTCGCGGTATGGGTCAGCGCGTGACGCATGTGGTGGGGCAGGATCAGGAAACATTCGACCAGCGAGGCGAGCAACACCATGATCACCGTGAACGGGATGTCGGCGATCAGGTCGCCGAACCGCCCGCCGATCGCGACGAGGCCGAAGAAGGCGATCACCGTCGTCAGGGTCGAGGCGATGACCGGCTGCGACATCCGGATCGCCGCGTTCTCGGCGGCCTCGATCGGCCCTTCCTTCAGCCGCCGGGCGCGGAAATCGGCGTGCTCGCCGACCACGATCGCATCGTCCACCACGATGCCCAGCGTGATGATCAGCGCGAACAGCGAGATCATGTTCAGCGTCAGGCCGGTGGCATACATCGCCGCGATCGCGGCGGTCATCGCCACCGGGATGCCGGCGGCCACCCAGAAGGCGATCCGGGCGTTGAGAAACAGGAACAGCAGGATAACGACCAGCGACAGGCCGAGAAGCCCGTTGTCGACCAGCAGGTTGAGCCGCCCGGTGATGTATTCTGCGCGCGAGCGGATCAGCTCGATCGTCGCGCCGGGCGGCAGCGTCGGCTGCATCGCGGCCGCGACCTCTTCGACGGTGCGCTGCATCGCGATCGCGTCGCCAAGGTCGGACCGGTCGACGCGCACCGACATCGCCGGGTCGTCGCCGGCGAAATAGGCCCGCGCGCGGGTCGCCCCCTCCACCCGCACCGTGGCCACGTCGCCGATGGTCAGGGCCGAGCCGTCGGGATTGCTGCGCAGCACGATCGCCGCGATCTCGTCCGCGCCACGCTTTTCCTCGCCGGTGCGCACCCGCGCCGCACCGCCCGAGACATCGCCCGCCGGGTCCGCGGCGGCCTCGGCCGCGATCGCCTCGGCGATCCCGGCCATCGAGATGTCGTGCCGGATCAGGCTGGCCGAGGGCACCTCGACCAGGGTCTGCGGCGCGGCGAGGCCCTGGATCGTGGTGCGGGTGACGCCGGCGGCATAGAGGCGGGCGACGAATTCGTCGGTAAACCGGCCCAGCTGGTCCACCGATACCGGGCCCGAGATCACCACGTCGGTCACCCGGTCGCGCCAGGCGCTGCGCCGGACGGCCGGATCCTCGGCATCGTCGGGCAGGTTCGAGTCGACCGAGGCGACGGCGCTTTCGACCTCGTCGAGCGCGCGGCTCATGTCCCAGCCGGGTTCGAATTCCAGCCCGATCCGGGCCGATCCCTCGCGCGCGGTCGACCGGGTCGACTCCACCCCCTCGACGACCAGCAGGGCGGGTTCCAGCACCTGCACGATCGCGCGGTCGACATCCTCGGCGCCCGCGCCCTCCCAGGCGACCGAGACGTCGATCTCCTGGATGATCACGTCGGGGAAGAACTGCGCCCGCATGTTCGGGATCGCGGCGAAGCCGGCGGCCAGCATCAGCACCAGCAGGAGGTTGGCCGCGGTGCCGTGGCGGGTGAAATAGGACAGGATACCCCCCGCGCCGAGACCGCCCTTGCCGGGAAGCGCCATCGCCTAGCCCCCCATCCGTTCCTCGATCCGCGCCACCACGCGGGCCGGCACCCTGTCCTGCCGAAGCTGGGCCAGCACCCGGGCCTTGGCCTCCTCCGGCATGAAGGCGTTACCCTCGATGAAGGCGATCAGCTCCTTCCGGCGTTCCGCCGTCAACTCGATGAACTCGGGCTCGACCGGCGCGGCGGCGCCGCCGTCGGCCGCCGGGCGCAACGGCCGGACCTTGATGCCCGCGCCCAGAAGCGGCGAGCGTTCGGCCACGATCTCGCGTCCGGCGGCGGCGCCGGCGCGGATGATCACGTCGTCGCCCTGCCGGCGCAGCAGGTCCACCGCGACCTCTTCCAGCCGGTCGTCCTCGCCCAGCGCCAGAACCGTGCCATCCGCCGCGACCGCCGCCGCGGGCACGCGCGCGACACCGCGCAATTCGGGTTCGGCCACCCGCACGGTGACGAAATCGCCCGGCCGGAACCCCGGCGCGGCGTCGAGCGCGGCATAGATCATCCGGCCGGTCTGGCCCTCGCCCACCGCCGCGCCGACGCGCGACAGGCGGCCCGTGGCGACGATCTCTGCCCCCAGCACATCGAGCGCGATCGTCACCTGTGCCGGCGTCAGCCGCCCGGCGTCGTCGATCAGCCGGGCGTACTGCGCGATGGAAACGCGGAAACTGACCTCCAGCGCGTCGGGATCGACGAGGTCGGCCAGCTTCTCGTTGACGCTGACCAGCCCGCCCGCGACCGCCGAAACGCCCGACAGCGCGCCGGCGAAACCGGCGCGGATCACCGTGTCGGCAAGGTCGCGCTCGGCCTCGGCCAGGTTGATCCGCTGCCGCGACAGCGCGATCGCGGCGGTGTCGCGGCGCGCCTCGGCCTGCGCCAGCGCCTGCCGGCGCGACAGCACCGCCTGCGCGGCCGACGCGGCGGCGAGTTCCGCGGTCTCCAGATCGGCGGCGGTGCCAAGGCCGCGGCCGTCGATCTCGCGCTGCCGGGCCAGCGCCTGTTCGCGCAGCGCCGCCTGCCGTTCGGCGACCGCCAGATCGTCGCGCGCCAGGTCGAGCGCGCGCAGCGCCTCGGCCCGTTCCGCCTCGGCCTCGGCCAGCGCGGCGCGCGCGAGGTCCAGCGCGGTCTGGGCCGGGGCCGGGTCGATCCGGATCAGCACCTGCCCGGCTTCGACCGCCGCGCCCTCCTCGAAGCCGGCGTCCATCTCGACGATCCGGCCGCCGACGGGGGCGCGCAGTTCCAGCGTCCGGCGGCTTTCGACCTGCCCGAAGGCCGCGAGGTCCGGCACGATCCGGCCCGGCGTGACGGTCAGGACATTGGCGGCGAACACCCGTTCCCGCACCATCGGCGCACGCGCCTCGCGCGCCATGCGCTCGTCGATCGAGCTTTTCACCGTGTAGCCGGCCAGCGCCAGCAGCCCCAGCGTCAGCGACAGAAGAAACAGCCCGGTGAGAGAGCGGATCAGGAACCGCATGTGATGTCGTCCTCGACAGGTCGCGGGCGGGGCCGCGCGGCGCGTAACTTAACGGGTCGGGCCGGCAATCCAACACCCGACACCGGGAATTGAACGCGGCATCGCGTCACTTCCGTCGCCGGTGTTCCTCCAGCCGCGGAAAGATCTCGACGAAGTTGCAGGGCCGGTGGCGGTAGTCGAACTGGAACGCGAGGATCTCGTCCCATGCGTCCTTGCAGGCGCCGGGGCTGCCGGGCAGGGCGAACAGGTAGGTGCCGCCGGCCACCCCCGCGCAGGCGCGCGACTGCACCGCCGAAGTGCCGATCTTCTGCATCGAGACGATGGTGAAGACGGTGCCGAAGGCCTCGATCTCCTTTTCGTAGACGTCGCGATGCGCCTCGACCGTCACGTCGCGGCCGGTCAGCCCGGTGCCGCCGGTGGTCAGCACAGCGTCGATCCCCGGATCGGCGATCCAGTCGCGCAACTGCCCGGCGATCCGGTCGCGTTCGTCGGGCAGGATCGTCCGCGCGGCCAGGGTATGGCCGGCGGCCTCGATCCGCCCGGCCAGCGTGTCGCCGGACCTGTCGGTGCCCGGCGTGCGGCTGTCCGACACGGTCAGCACGGCGAAGCGGACCGGGATGAACTCCTTGCTCTCGTCGATCCGGCTCATGGCACCTCTCTCAGCCGGGCCCTGAGCGACAGAAGGTCCGCCCAGGCCTCGCGCTTGGCGGCGGGGTTGCGCAACAGATAGGCCGGATGGGTCATCGGCAGAACCGGTTTGCCCAGCGCTTGCGTCCAATGGCCGCGCAGCCGCAGTACGCCGCGCTTGCCCAGGAGCGCCGCGCAGGGCGTGTTGCCCATCAGCACGAGCACGTCGGGATCGGCCAGCGCGACATGGCGTTCGACGAAGGGCATCATCATCGCGATCTCGGCCGGGTCGGGATCGCGGTTGCCCGGCGGCCGCCACGGCATGATGTTGGAAATGTAGAGGGCATTGGCCGGGTCGGGGCTGGCGCGCGCCAGCCCGATGGCGGCGAACATCCGGTCCAGCAACTGCCCGGCGCGGCCGACGAAGGGCTTGCCCTGGATGTCCTCGTCGCGGCCCGGCGCCTCGCCGAGGATCATCACGCGGGCCGCCGGGTTGCCATCGGCGAAGACGAAGTTGCGCGCGCCGCGCTTCAACTCGCAATGCTCGAACCCGGCCTCGGCCTCGGCCAGCGCGGCGAGGTCATGCGCGGCGGCGGCGAGGTGGCGCGCCTCGGCCACCGGATCGATCGCGGGCGCGGCCGGTGCGGGCGCCGGTGCGGCGGGCTTGCGCGCCGGGGCCGGTGCGGCGGGCCGCCTCGCCGCGCCGGCGAAGGGCGGTTCGGCGGGTTCGGCGTATCGGTCGCGAGGGCTGTCGCCGATCGCCTCGTCGGCGCCCAGTTCCGCCTGCCAGTCCAGCAGGGCGCGGATCGTGACGGGATCGAGTCGGGCGGGATCGGGCTGCATGGCTTGAAGCTAGTCGTCGCGGAGGGGCGCGGCAATGGGCCGGCGCGCGGCGACGGATACGGCCGGCCCGGTTGGCCCCGATCGCCCGGAATCAAGGCGCGCCAAGCGCGCCGCCGGGCAGCGCCCGACCGCCCGCACGGGCGGGCGCTTCTGCAACCTCGCAAGCGGAACCGGCGTCCGGGTTGCGGCACCATAAAGCGCCCCGCAGAACCCCTGGAGGCGCCCACCCGCGGTCGGGCGCCACCCGGCAGCGGCGGGGCGGCCCGTTTCCCCGCGCCCGAAAACGGCGCTTCGGCGGGTTCCGCGTAGCGGTCGCGGGGGGCATCCCCGATCGCCTCGTCGGGGGCCGCGGTTCCGGGGCGATCTCGACTGCTGGCGCATCCTGCCGCCCGTGCGCCAGCACGGGCAGCGCCCGACCCGCCCCCAGGGGCGGGCGCTTTCGCACCCACCCCTCGGGCCGGTCGCCGCCCGCGCGTCATCCGTGGCGCGAAACCAGCCGGACCCCGCGCCGGACCGCGTCCCGCCAGCCCCCGATTGCCGATGGACGCCCCGCGCCCCGCTTCCTATAAGCGGGCCTGTCACGACCACGGGGCAGCCATGACCTTCCGCGCGCGCCATCTTCTGGGCATCGAACCCCTCGCGCCCGAGGAAATCCGCAGCGTCCTCGACCTCGCCGACCGCTATGTCGAGCTCAACCGCCGCACGGTGAAACATGCCGACGCGCTGGAGGGGATGACGCAGATCAACATGTTCTTCGAGGCCTCGACCCGCACCCAGGCCAGTTTCGAACTGGCCGGCAAGCGGCTGGGCGCGGACGTGATGAACATGGCCGTCGCGCAATCGAGCGTGAAGAAGGGCGAGACGCTGATCGACACGGCGCTGACGCTGAACGCGATGCACCCCGACCTTCTGGTGGTCCGGCACCCCAATTCCGGCGCGGTCAACCTGCTGGCCGAGAAGGTCAACTGCGCGGTGCTGAACGCCGGCGACGGGCGCCACGAACATCCCACACAGGCGCTGCTGGACGCGCTGACGATCCGCCGCGCCAAGGGCCGCATCCACCGCCTGACGGTCGCGATCTGCGGCGACATCGCGCACAGCCGGGTGGCGCGGTCGAACCTGATCCTGCTGGGCAAGATGGAAAACCGCGTCCGCCTGATCGGCCCGCCCACACTGATGCCGCCCGGCGTGGCCGAGTTCGGCTGCGAGGTCTTCGACGACATGGAAGCGGGGCTGACCGGCGCCGACGTGGTGATGATGCTCAGGCTTCAGAAGGAACGGATGGACGGCGGCTTCATCCCGTCGGAGCGCGAATACTACCACCGCTTCGGCCTCGATGCCGAGAAGCTGGCCCATGCCGCGTCCGACGCGATCGTCATGCATCCCGGCCCGATGAACCGGGGGGTGGAGATCGACGGCACGCTGGCCGACGACATCAACCGCAGCGTGATCCAGGAACAGGTGGAAATGGGCGTCGCCGTGCGGATGGCTGCGATGGACCTTCTGGCCCGCAACCTGCGGGCCGAACGCGGGCGGGCCTTGACCGGGGGTGCCGATGTCTGAGCGTGACGACGTCCTGAACTACCGCACCGGCCCGGAAAGCGAGATCGACCTCGACGACGGCGAACGGCTGATCGCCACGTTCGACCCCGATCCGGCGCGCTACTGGCGCGACCATGTCTCGCTCGCGGCGTTCTTCGGCGCGGCGGCGATGGTGGTGCTGCTGATCCTCGGCAAGGCCGACCAGATCGTGATCGGCGTTCTGGCGGCCTTCGCGGCCATCGGCTTTCGTGCGCTGTTCTTCCGCTCCGAGGCGCTGGCCCGGCGCTGGCGGCTGACCGACCGGCGGCTTCTCGGCCCGCAGGCGCGGGCGGTGATGCTCTTGGAGGTGACGCAGGCGCGGCGGCTGATGGGCGACGTGCAGATCGTGACGGCGGGCGGCGGCAAGCACCTGTTGCGCCACATGGCCGATCCGCAGGGGGTGATCGACGCGGTGCTGGCGGCGAAGGCGGAGCGTGCGGAAAGGGTGGCGGAATGACGACGGGCCCCACGGTTCTGGCCAATGCGCGGCTGATCGACCCCGAGGCGCAGACGGACACCGCCGGCGCGGTGCTGATCGGCGCCGACGGCACGATCGCGGCGGCGGGCGCGGCGCCGGTGCCCGAGGGCGCGGCGGTGTTCGATTGCGGCGGGCTGTGCCTGGCGCCCGGGATCGTCGACTGGGGCGTGAAGATCGGCGAGCCGGGCGAGCGGCACCGCGAAAGCTTTCGCACCGCGGGGCTGGCGGCGGCGGCGGGCGGGGTGACGACGATCATCGCCCGGCCCGATACCGACCCGGCGATCGACAGCCCCGAGGTGCTGGAATTCGTCACCCGCCGGGCGCGGGAATCCTCGCCCGTCCGCATCCGGCACATTGCCGCGCTGACCAAGGGCCGCGCGGGGCGCGAGATGACCGAGATCGGCTTCCTGCTCGATGCCGGGGCGGTGGCGTTTTCCGACGTGTTCCGGGTGGTGGAGGAAACAAGGGTGCTGGCCCGCGCGCTGACCTATGCGCGCAGCCTCGGCGCGCTGGTCGTCGGCCATCCGCAGGATCCGGGGCTCAGCCGCGGCGCGGCGGTGACGGCGGGCAAGTTCGCCAGCCTGCGCGGCCTGCCGCATGTCTCGCCGCTGGCGGAACGGATCGGCTTCGACCGCGACATGGGGCTGGTGGAGATGACCGGCGCGCGCTACCACGCCGACCAGGTCACCGTGGCGCGCACCCTGCCGGCGCTGGAGCGGGCCAAGGCGAACGGGCTCGACGTGACCGCCGGCGTGTCGATCCATCACCTCACGCTGAACGAATTCGACGTGGGCGATTACCGCACCTTCTTCAAGCTCACCCCGCCGCTGCGGTCCGAGGACGACCGGCTGGCGATGGTGCGGGCCGTGGCCGAGGGGCTGATCGACGTGATCGCCTCGCTGCACACGCCGGCCGACGAGGAATCCAAGCGACTGCCCTTCGAAGAGGCCGCGCCCGGCGCGGTGGGGCTGGAAACGATCCTGCCCGCCGCGATGCGGCTTTACCACGCGGGCGACCTGACGCTGCCGCAACTGTTCCGCGCGCTGGCGCTGAACCCCGCGCGGCGGCTGGGCCTGCCGCAGGGGCGGCTGGCGCCGGGCGCGCCGGCGGATATCGTGCTGTTCGATCCCGACGCGCCTTTCGTGCTGGACCGTTTCGCGCTGAACTCCAAGTCCAAGAACACGCCGTTCGACGGGGCGCGGATGCAGGGCCGGGTGCGGGCGACCTTCGTGGCTGGACGGCAGGTGCACGGCCAGCCGCTGCCCGAGGGCCCCGCGACGGTCACGGCCTGACGCGATGCTGCCGGAACTCGTCACCGCCCCCGCCCTGATCGCGCTGACCGCGGTGCTGGCCTACCTGCTGGGCGCGGTGCCCTTCGGCGTTCTGATCTCGCGCGCGCTGGGGCTGGGCGATCTGCGCAAGATCGGGTCGGGCAATATCGGCGCGACGAACGTGCTGCGCACCGGCAACAAGGCGGCGGCGGCGGCGACGCTGGTGCTGGACGGCGGCAAGGGCGCGGCGGCGGTGCTGATCGCGCGCTGGGCGGTCGGGCCGGACGCGGCGCAACTCGCGGGCCTCGCGGCCTTCCTTGGCCATCTCTACCCGGTCTGGCTGGGGTTTCGGGGCGGCAAGGGGGTGGCGACCTTCCTGGGCGTGCTGCTTGCGCTGGCGTTTCCCGCCGGGCTTGCCGCCTGCGCGACATGGCTGGCGGTGGCGGTGCTGGCCCGCATCTCGTCGCTCTCGGCGCTGGTCGCGGCGGGCACCGCGCCGGTCTGGCTGGCGCTGTTTGGCCGGGCAGATGCGGTGGCGCTGGCGCTGGCGCTGGCCGCGCTGGTCTGGCTGCGGCACGCCGCCAACATCCGCCGCCTGCTGGCGGGCGAGGAGCCGCGGATCGGCGCGGGCAAGTAGCCTGTCTGGCGGCGATCCGCCCAGCGTTCGGCATCACCACGACGACAACGCTGACCGGCTTCTCGACGGCGCCGATGACGAAATCGCGCATGACATGCGCGCCCTGTCCCGTCTTGCCTTGTCACAGGTGACGGCACAGGGGCCCGGACTGTCAGTAGGAGTAGTCCGCGTAGATCCGGCTCAGGTCGCCGTGCCAGTCGCCATGGTAGTGGTCCAGCAATTCGTCGGCGGGCACCTTGCCGGTCTCGATGCTCTCGGTCAGTGCGGCCAGGAAATGCGTCTCGTCGGGGATCATCCCGCCGGCGCCGGGCATCGCGCGGGCCTTCAGCCCGGCCTCGGCGATCGCCACCACCTCGCGCGCGAGATCGTGCATCTTCACCCCGCCGGCCTCGGCCTGCAGCGCGTCCTTCGAGGCGGCGACGCGCAGCCCCTCGCGGGTCTCCGCATCCCAGGGCTTCACCAGATCCCACGCGGCATCCAGCGCGGTCTGGTCGTACATCAGCCCGACCCAGAGCGCGGGCAGCGCGCAGAGCCGCCGCCACGGCCCACCGTCGGCGCCGCGCATCTCGATGTATTTCTTCGCCCGCGCCTCGGGGAACACGGTGGTCAGGTGATCGGCCCAGTCGCTCAGCGTCGGCATCTCGCCGGGCAGGGCGGGCAGTTCTCCCTTCAGGAAGTCGCGGAACGACTGGCCCAGCGCGTTGATGTATCTGCCGTCGCGGTAGACGAAGTACATCGGCACGTCGAGCACGTAGTCGACATAGGCCTCGAAGCCGAATCCCTCGTCGAAGACGAAGGGCAGCATGCCGGTGCGCGCCGGATCGAGATCGCGCCAGATTCGCGACCGCCAGCTCTTGAAGCCGTTCGGCCGGCCGTTCAGGAACGGCGAATTCGCGAACAGCGCGGTGGCCACCGGCTGCAGCGCCAGCGCGACGCGCAGCTTGCGCACCATGTCGGCCTCCGACGCGAAGTCGAGATTCACCTGCACGGTGCAGGTGCGGTACATCATCTCCAGCCCGTGGGTGCCGACCGTCTGCATGTAGTCGGTCATCAGCCGGTAGCGCCCCTTGGGCATCATCGGCATCTCCTCGTGCCGCCAGATCGGCGCGGCGCCCAGCCCGATGAAGCCCGCGCCGATCTCCTCGGCCACGGTCTGCACCTCGCGCAGATGCTCGTTCACCTCGTCGCAGGTCTGGTGGATCGTCTCCAGCGGCGCGCCGGACAGTTCCAGCTGCCCGCCGGGTTCGAGGCTGACATTCGCGCCGTCCTTCACGAGCCCGATGATGTTGCCCTGTTCCAGCACCGGTTCCCAGCCGAAGCGCGCCGCGAGCCCGTCCAGCATCGCCCGGATCGAGCGCGGGCCGTCATAGGGCAGCGGCTTGAGCGTGTCCTTGCAGTAGCCGAATTTCTCGTGCTCGGTGCCGATCCGCCAGTCCTCGCGGGGCTTGCAGCCTGCCGCGAGGTATTCGGCCAGTTGCTCGTGCCGTTCGATCGGGCCGCCGCCCTGCTGGGGAATGGACATCGGGGGCCTCGATCCTTCGCGCGCTTCCGG
>Ga0180435_10004514_pt1 | contig 13707 bp, 11 predicted proteins | sample SS_ome_3_FD_132467 | JGI IMG/M metagenome (GOLD analysis project Ga0180435, IMG submission 132467) | Hypersaline lake sediment archaeal communities from the Salton Sea, California, USA - SS_3_S_1 metaG | ecosystem: Environmental > Aquatic > Non-marine Saline and Alkaline > Hypersaline >... | reverse complement strand
TCTCTAGCTCATCGAAGAATGATGGTAAGTGTTCCGCAGTCAAACTCATGATCTCACCTATTGGCGGGCAGCGTCGGTATCTGTTGGGTCGTTCCTACTCGTCTGCCAGACATCACGTCCTGACCTCTAGCCTTCCTAGCGAGCATGATAGCGGCGGCTGAGTGAGGCTTAGTGTACATCTTTCTGAGATGTCTTCGCCGCCTCGCCTCCTCGTAGTACTCAGGTGTTCTGTCCGGAAGGAGGCCGAATAACCGTGCTTGCTTCTCTAGTATTTTGGCTGCCTCTTCTGGAGACCAAGCTGTGATCACGGGCTGCTTAAAAATTCTCCTAAGCTCCCTACCAGACCTGCGATACTGCTTGCTGACTTCGATGTCCTTCTGAAAATCTGTCCCACGTCCGTGAGATCTCTTCCGCAACCTTTCTACTCTTTCTTTGTGTGGCAACCTGAGTCTGACTACTTGGGAGATCTCTGGAAGAATCCCAGGGTACTTCGGGATCCCGCCGCCCTCGATCAACACCCTACCACCGGCTCGGTGAGCGGCCATGATTTTATTCATGCGGTCGGCACGGATCTTTTTCTTCACAGCGCTAGATGGACTGTGATACCCGCCCCCTGGTTTGGGGTGGCCTGTATCCGAATGCACGACCAAATCAAATCTAGGCTCCAGCTTCTTGGACAGTGTGGTCTTACCGACAGCCATATCCCCAATCAGCGCGCGGATCTCGGCCGTCTTATCCCGCGCCCATGGCAGCCTCGGGTACTGCGCAGGTCGCCCCTCTTGCTGACCTACCGGGCCGATGTCCGTCCAGCTCGAGCCCTTCATCTTGCCGATGTTGTGCACCCGCTTCAGTGTGGGCATCAGAGCGGTACCGGGAGCGGACTCGAGATCGTCGATGTCCCCGCCGAACTGCGACTCCTTCTTCCAGTGGTACTGAGAGTTGGGGCCTCTGCTCCAGAACTCCTTGAACCCTGTTCGCTTGTTGAGGCGCTCCATCGCAGGACGGTTAGAGTTCTCCCCGATTCCGGTGATCAAAGAATCGTATTCCCTCTGCAGATGTCCGCGCAGCTTTGATGCTAGCCCTTTTCGGCGATGCTCTGCCCGAACGGCAAGTCCAGCAATGGAGGCCTGCGGCCTCAACGCAGCAACCGTCTGGTAGTCGACGTCCCCTTCCCACTCCTTCACTGGCTCCGGGTTTGTTCGTGTCATCGCGGCAAGCTCTCCCCCTCTGCCTCGGATCCCAAACACCCTGTGCTTCTTGCCTATGTCGCCCTTTAACCCGACAGCCTTCTCTAGGCGCGAGGCTTCTTCGATGTCCTTGGGGTCAGTGAGCTCCTCTACCTCACTTGCTATCTTCTCGAGCTCGTCGAAGAACCCTGTCAGAGATTGTCGATCCATTCTACTACCTCGTCGATGGGTTTCTTCTTGACCTTCTCGAATTCATCACGCTGCTCATCGGTCATGGTGGAGAGCTTCTCGCCGTGATCTTTCTCGAGCTCTTCTAGAGCCTGTGTCTTCACGTCGGAGGCTTTGGCCGTGGCGTCTACAGCGTTGTCCGCGGCATCGTCGGTGGTCGACGGAGGGATCTCTACCTTCTGGCGACCACGCCACCAGAAGAACCAACCCAAAACAGCTAGGAGGATACCGACAGGGAAGACGATCCACTTCCAGTTCTTTTTCAACCACTCCCAAACTTTCATCATGCTTGCTACTTTTTCAACGCGTCCACAGCATCCCGCAATCCGATCGACACCACCCCGTGGCTCTTCTTATCATCGAGTTTCTTCACTATGTAATCTCGCAGAGCCTTGGGCGACGATGATATGGACTTCTTCCTTTTAAGAAGATTAATCCGCACCATAGCGATTTTTTCTAGCTCTTCGAAAAATGCGTCTGTCGAAATCATGCTACGGCTTTCAGAGCTGGGACCTGTGTTGCTGGTCTGAGGGCTGGAACCGCCATCGTGGGCCGCAGAGCCCTTCGACTGATCATCGTCGGCTCGTTCCTACCGATGATACGGGCCGGAGCGTCCTTGGCGATCCTCACCTTCTTGGCTAGCGCTGTCTGCCTCACCAAGCTGGCTGGGGACGGCAGACCCTTCGCCTTCGCTACCAGAGACTTTACGCTGGCAGGAGACGGCAGGAGCGTGGAGATCTTCTCCAGCTCATCGTAGAACGCCGCCACCATTTGTCGAGTAAGCATGCTAGCCCTCTTTCTTCTCTGGGAACTTGAAGCCGGCCTTCTCCAAGACCTTCTTCACGACCTGGAAGGACTTGTCGGCCAGCCAGCCAGCGACCAACGCAAACATGATCTTCGCCGCCAGAGTCTTCACCGCCAGCTCTGGCAGAGGAACACCGGGGATGAAGACTATGCCGATTGCGATGGGGTATGGAAAGAGCGGCTGAAGCATCTCCCAGATCTTCGAATTGGCAAAGCCTCCGACGATCTTGTCTCCGTCCTTCTTCGTGCCCAAGCGTTTGATGGTGCTGAGCACGATGTAGGTACAGAACGAGATCAATAAGATCTGCCAGCTGATGAAAACTTCTGCGATCTTTTCCATGCGACTCTCCTAGATATTGCCGGACGTCGTCGCCGAGCCGGCGGCCGTCGTACCAGCTGCGTTGTTGCCGATGATCATCGACGCTGCCGTAGCGCTGCTGTAGGTGATCTTACCGGCGATGGCGTAGTTACCGACTACCGTCTGTCCGGTCGCCGTGCTGACTAGCGCGTCGTACGAGTTACTGCTCGTATCCACTATGTTCCCGATGACCAGATTGTTCAGACCGGACGTGATACCCACGAGTCCGGCTATGCCGGTAGGCGTCCCGTTGAAGAGGATCATATTGTTGGCGATCAACGTGTAGGACGGAACGACCGCTGAAGCGGAAACCACGATACCGTACAGTGTCCCAGTCCCCTCGATGGCCAGACCCATATTCATACGCAGGCGGTTACCCACACACGAAGAGTCGATACCGTCCAGCTGGTAGATCACCAACTTCTTTGCCGCGTCGTTCGGCCCCTTCGGATCGTCCACGGAGTTGTGGCTGAGCTGACCGTGAGCATCGAACTTGAAGATGTAGTTGTCCTTACCCGAATCGTTCTGCGCACAATCACGCATGATGTTCTCGTTGCAGATACACCCTCTCGGCGTGGCTCCAGAAGACCCGGCTTCCACGTAGATCAAGATCACCTCATCGTCGGACGTGTAACGCGTGCCGCGACCCTTCAAGCCGTTCACCACGTTACCGCAGACCTGCGTGCCATGAACGTAGTCCCCGGCCGCTCCGCCGATGACCTCGATTGCGGAACCGTTAGCGGTACTCCCATTCCCGAAGAAGTTGTTCAGGATTCGAGAGTTCTCAAACCCGATGACGTGTACGCAGGGCGATGGTGTGGTGGTCCCAGCGCCGTAGAAGAAGTTCCCGGAGACCAACAGACCCTCATCGTCCTCACTGCCTGTGTTGCTCACCAGGATAGACGCCTCGTGCGAGGCCCCAAACACATTGCCTACGATCTGGCAGCCCTGTGCTCGAAGCATCCGGACGTACGTGTTCGGCTCGGTCGAGTCGTAGAAGATGTTCCCGCGGACGATGCAGTTGAGGCAGGACGTGTCGACTGCGCGACCATCGGTGGCTGACGTACCGGCGTAGAAGAGGTTGCCCTCGATTAGGCAAGCCTCGTGTGCGGAGCTAGCTCCGACATAGTAGATACAGGTATAGTCGCTGCCACCACTGTCCCACCCAGCGAAGTAGTTGTGGGTGATCTTAAACTGCGCCAAGTGCCCATCGCAGTACACGGCGTAGTTGAAGTTGTTGAGGTAGTTCTCGGATAACGTTACCTCATAGGCATCGCATGCGACCACCACACAGGCCTCCACAGAGCTGAAGTAGTTTCCGTGAAGACGAATCGAGGAGTTGTCGTTGAAGTCCTGCGTTCCGGTATAGAGGCCTCCCTCACAGCCGTAGATGAAACACCCAGAGATGTTTATGTCCAGCACCGACGCCACGCTGACGCCTTCGAGCGTGATAGCGTTGCCGGTCCCGCCGACACCACCGGCAACTAGGTAACAGTCGGTGATGCGTAATGTGGTTATCGCTGTTAGCGTCCGGTACAACTGGACCGCGTCATCGTCGCCGTTAGTGATCGTGCTCTGATCGATGTAGGTGCGATGCCCCACATCTAGAAACTTTCCAGCAGCTTCCCCTGAGAAATTGCAGAAGCTCACACGGAGATCGTCTCCATGATGACGCAGCACGAAAGACTCGACAGTGCCGGTCGCCGAGGCGCGGATCATGTAGCAGTTTTCGATCTTGGTGTACGTCCAGTAACCAGTCGTTGCCCCGGAGTCCAAGAAGGTATACGCCGCTCCGCTACCCGCGATCACGTTACGGACTGTGATGTTGTCTCGCAGAGACGTTCCGGCCTTGAATAGCACCTTGAAACCGTAGGTACCGTCGTTCACGAAGAACAGGTTCTCGAAGATGCTGCTCGCACCTGGGTCTAGAAAACAGCTGACTAGGTTATCCGTCAGTGCTGACGGAGCATGGAAAGTCAAGTTCTTGAAGACTACAGGGTGCCCGGCACAGTTCACCACGTCACTGGCTGCGGTGGTGTGGGCCACGATCGACGAGGTGTTTGACTCGTCCCCCTCGATCACGACGTTATCCACCACCGTCAATGTGTCAGACAGCGTCACCTGGCCGATGATGCGGATCTTCGGTCCTGCGTATGGGCTAGAGGAAGACACGGAGTTACCTAGATGACCGGCGAGGTACACAGCCTCCTGGAGCTTGTCCGCTGGAAAGTCGCAGCTCTTCGATCCCACCGTGATCACCTGCGTGGAGAGACGGCCGTTAAGCAGACGGCGGACATCCCTCTTGAGCAAGAAGGCAGCACCGCTCCAATTGATGTAGAATAGTGGTAGATCGTTCGCCGCCAACGTCGTGGTGTCGTATACCGTGAAAGTGGTCATGTCGATGGCCACCCACCTGGCACCAGTCCCAACTGTGAAGTTGTTAGCGTATATGGTACGCACAACACCGTTGTGATCAGTGATGCGAAACGGGCTAGCCCAAGCGACATCACCCGTGCCATCGGTAAAGACGAAGGACACGATGTCCAGCACCGACTGTTCTATAGAAGCTGCTACTACCTGGTCGTGGCTGTTCAACGAGCCCAGCACGGAGTTGTGATAGCCCTGAATCCCGGTCTCACCGTCATTGAACAAGATCTGCGACGAGAGGTCTTTATCGTTTATACGGACGAGTCCTGTGGTCTCCAGATCGATGTTGGCGGACGTTCCACCTAGACCGCGAATGACTAGAGCGGTATTGGACTCTCCACGCAGCTCGGCTACGTTCTCGACGTTGTTACCGTCCAGGTCAAAGTCGCCGAGAGCGGCACGGCTGCCGTCACGTAGGAACGAGGAGGCGTGGATCTCGCTAACGGAGCGACAGAACCCACGAAACCAGGCGTCTCGAACGTTATCGTCTGTGGTGAGCTCGTCCAACGTCGACGCGCGACCGAAAGCCAGGATTACCACGGTCCCGTCTGGGATGATGTAGTCAGCTCCAGACGCTCCCGTGACGGGATTGCGGCGCTTGAACACGATGTAGGGATTCGTCACGAACCCACTGCCCACCTGTGTGGTGCCGGCCGGAGCATCCAAGATCTCCTTCACCACGACTCTGTCACCACTCGTCGGATCAATCAACTCGTTGTAGCGCTCGTCCAGCACAGAGATCAACGACTCTCGAACATCATCGTCCTCGGGGGTGTAGTAGGAATCGCCGCACCAGACTTTGGCCGAGAATGTATAGTTCCCTCCGTTACCACCGGCCGGAGTGAAGGACACGAAGTCCGGACGGGCGATCTCCTCTTCCATCCGCTCTTGGATGTACTCGTCGTTTTTACCGAGAGCGTAAAGCCCGCGGTTGACGGCCGAGGAGTATCCGTCCTCACCGAACTCGACTGCGCGACTGCCGGCAGAGCCCGGAACGTCTGAGACGACCACCGAGGGAGAGCCCGGGTAGAATAGATCTCCCGCGCTAGAATCGCCAAGAGGATGAGGGAGGTTCGACATTATTTTCTCCTAGAACTAGAAACGGAGCTCCCAGCGGATCTCCAGCGAGAAAGAAACCGTTTTCGGGATCGCCTCGAACGTATTGTAGGCCAGCAGCTTTTGACGTCCAGCTCCGACGTTGTTCGGTGCCCCAGAATCGTACACGTTTAACGCGTCCGGATCTACCGTGGCGAGAAACAGCCCCACCTCTGAGAGTGGTACGACTGTATATGCCGGAACACGCGCATTGTTGATCGAAGTCTCATCGAAGAGCCTATCGACGCGGAGCGTGCGACTGCTGTTCAGGAATGTGACCGGCGTCGCTACCGGCAGCATCCATGTATTCGTGCTCGCGTCGAGGTTCGTTTTGGCCGGACGCTCTAGGTACTGCACCGTCAGATCGTCGTCTGAGAACTGGTTGCCTGGCTGCCCGGGGACACCCGCCACGTTAGCTGGCGGATAGTCGTCGCTGATCGGAGAGGTGTACGCGGAGGGATGAGTCTGAGAGTCGCCGCCGACACCTACGCCCATGTACTTGACGAACTCTCTATCACTGGGTCCGGTCTCCGCGTAGTGATCGTCGAGCGTGTTGTTCGGGGCGACCACACGCGCCAGGTACTCACGTCCCAGATCTACCCAGATATTGTGTGAGTGCCGGCAATGTTTCGGCACTTTCTTCCCGCGCTCTCGGACAGTGATCGTCACGTTGCCGGGAATGTACAACCCGTTCGGTCGTAATGGATAATCGCGAATATGCATCAGCCTTCTCCGAGATCATTCTATTGTCTCGAGCTACTCGAGACAAGTAACTACAGCACTTTGCTACGGGTATACCATCCAGCACCGTAAGAAGTGTCCCACTGTATCACACCTACGGGTGTGCCGTACGGTCCCCCACTCGGAGGGGCTGAGGCGAGAGGCCCGGACAGTGGAACATCGTCCGCACCCCCGCCATCATCGAAGGCCCAGATGTGATCAAACGGAAACACACCGCCTGGCCAATCAGCGCTCAAGATCCCGACTATGTGCATATCGGGACCGAGATTCTTGTCGTACAGAAACTCTGGCTTCGTGCTACCACCCAGTGGATCTCCATCGAAGGCCCAGTTCATGTTTCCGGACTCGTCCGTGTCGTCGAAGCGGTAGGCCCCACCAGAGCCCTGATCAGTGATCTGCTTAGCTCTTGTTGGGTGGTCGAACAGGTGCAACGTACCGGCGAACGACAGATCGTCGGTCACGCTAATCTCGTCACCCGGTAACCGTTTGAAGATCACCCACATCGGGAACGTGTACCCCGGCTTGATCTTCTTAGCGAAGTCAAGCGCGAGCACTAGATTCGAGATGTTGAAGACGTCGATGTCTGCGCGGACCAGGAAGTTGAAGAACTTGTCCACTTCTAGCATCGCGCCCTGCCCCTGATACCCCAACCACCACTCTGGATCGTTCACCCAGTCCAGCAGCTCTACGCCTTGCGAGAGCGGAGCAAACTGGCTCACGGTCTCGCCGACCTGATACGTCTCCCCGGTCTCGGGGTTGTCGGCGATCATCGACACGTCATCCGCTTCGAAGTTCGCATTCCTCGGGATGAAGTACGATCTCGTGGTTGTTGGATCGGCGGTGTCTTGGATCAGCATTCTGATCTGCGTGGCGTTGTAGGTCTCGTTGATGTCTGTGATCTCGCCGTCCGCTTCCGCAAAAGGGAGACCTAGTAAGATCTGCAATCCAACGCGCACACTCCACAAAGAAGGCCCATTGAAGAAGGCGTACCAGAGCCCGCGAACCGCGGAAAGGTAGTCCAGGTCGTCGGTGGCCTCATCCATCTGCTCTATCAGGAACCCTATCGGCTTTCCGAAGTTGTCCTCGACCATTGGATTGTTGTCCAGAAATGTCTGCTCAGCCCACAAGGTGTCAGGGGGTGGGTTATCGAAGCTAAACGTCCCTTCCTTGAAATGGATCCCACGAACATCATCGTCGTTAGTGCTGATTGTGTAGTCGCGATTCTCCGAGAAGAAGCTGGGAGGGTCCAGGATGATCTCTTGAAGACGTGGAATCTGATAGACGAGCTCGTCGACTGGGATCGAGTTCACGCGCTGCACACCGAACAACGCGATGTCGTACGTAGAAGTGTCACCGCCAACTGCCTCGAGCAGTGGTCTTGGATCGAATCCGATACGCTTATTACGCGCTCCGACCACCTCACAGAGAACCTTCTGCATAGAGCTGGATCCGCTTTCGCGGATCTCGAAGATCAGAATGTCACCCGCTGACACCAACTCCTCTGAGAAGTTCGAGTCCGCTGATTCTACCGTAGAGCAAACCTCCCACGCCTTATTCGCCCCTGCGGACATGTCCTGACTGGTAGTCAGCTGTTTTTCCTGTGCTACCTTCAGGATCTCATACCCGACTCCGTCGAATGCGAGGATCTGCCCCTTTGCGGTGATTGTGGTGAAATCGATCAGTGGGTCGGTGGACTCGAAGGCGGAGAGTTGCGGATTGTTTGGATCTCCAACCGGGTCTGACTCTCCCTCCGTACCGCTAAAAGAGTTCTGGGTGTCCTCGGTCGTGTCGAATCCCAACGTCGTGTTGGCCGTGCCTTCCGCGTCGACCACTAGCAGCGACGCGTAGGTAAGCACCAGATAGTCTTTGGCTGCCTCTGTCTCCAGCACCGCTGTTTTTTCGGTGGATGCGCTCTCCCCGAGACCTGCGTTGATCTCGTCCACAATCTCCTGTGCTGTGAGCGTTCCACTCAAGGTGATGGTAACTGGGTCTCCACCATCCTTGGTAAGGATCAACGTCTCTCCACTCGCGGCAAAGGTTTTGCCGCCCGTGATGTCCCGGATGATGTCCCCGCGGACTATGGACAGGGTCGCGTCATCCTTGTCCAACTGCGGCTCTTCGTAGAGGGTGCTGTAGCTCAGCCAACGACGCTGGAATGTCGGCTGGATGTCCACGAGGCTCTTCGCGTAATCGAGCTGCCAAGCGGTCAGCAAGAGATTGGCACAGACTTGAGCGAGACCAGACCAGAAGGTGGTGATTGGATCTCTGTCGTCGTACAGACTCCAGGCGTCGGAGAGGTAGTCCCAGATGAAGTTCACGTCAGGTACATACCCGAAAGCCACGTTGCTTTGCGCGATGTTGACCAGGCCTTGATCTGGCAGACTATCGAGATACCCGTCGTTCACAACCAGCTGCACGCCATAGAGCCCGAATACATCCGGAATGGCTGTCGCTTGTGGCGCTTCTGGATTCTCGAAGAAGACTTCTGAAAAGTATAAGTCCCAGGCCTGCCCAGAAAGATTGATAGGTAGAGCGTCCGTGGTAATGCGAAGCTTGTTGTTGTCCCAGGTGACTCCGCGCTCGTACAGCTGGGTCGTGGAGTTGTAGACCCAATCCGCAGCGCTCACGAAGTATTGCTCTTCTCCGACAATCAGCACGTCGCCGGGCTGCAGGCTGGGAGAGTTCTCGACGCTCCAAGGCTCACCAGTTTCCTCGAAGATGTCTGTGAAGCTATCTACGTCCAGGTCGTCCACGGTGAAGCCAGTCGATCCACTCTGTCGGAAGGCAGAGCCTTCCGGCGCTGCGTAGAGAGACCAACGGTAGGTGAGTGCGGCACCTTCTGGATCGTAGCTGGCGGAGCCGTCGAAGAGGACGGTGGAACCGACCACTGCTGTTTGATCTCTGCCGCTATCTGCTATGGGCCTTAGATTAGGCACCACCAACTCGTTGCAGTTACAGCGCAGCGTGTCGAATCCGATCTGAGATATCTGTCCTGGGTTACCGACCACTTCCAGGCGCAGGCTGTCCGGGCTGCCTGACGGTGTGACCGGGGCGGCGGTAGTGTAGCGCAGTTGATGTCCGGAGATCAAGACCTCGGAGGTCTTCGTGATGTATAGATCCATCACATTGTTCGCGCCGTCCACCACCATTCGCAACGTGTAATAGTCCTCACCCTCTTCGATGATATTCTGACTGCCGGCGATAGGAAGAACCGTGTTGCCGAACGACGATACGATCGCCAGCCCGCTTTTGGAAATGAGCACTCCGCCAGCGTTGTCCTGAGCGTCGAATACCGCCAGAAAGACACGAGACTGATTCAGATCGTCCAGGTTGTTTGGCAACGCTGACGGCTTGAACTGCGCTTCGAAGGTGAATCTCTGGCTGATGGGAAGGGTCACCGTGACGATCGTAGCGACCGTGTCGTCGCTGGTCAGCACTAGATCGTTATCGCTGTCCACATCTACCCAGGGTGCGCCTCTGCTAGCGCCCGCCTCCGAAAAGGATAGAAGGTTCGGCATCTGAGCCGGTCCCACATCTAGACACGGCCACCCAGCGGTGACAGGCAGAGATGATAGAGTCGTGGTGAAGCTATAGGTTACGGGCATTAGGAGAGCCTCGCGGGGTTACCGTAGATGTCCCGCGCTGTGACGCGAGTCTGCACCGTCGTACCTGATCGATAACCCTCTTCCCTATCGATCACTATCGTGAGTACGTTTCCAACCATCGACACATCAGAATTGGAACCGTCCCAGCCTGGTTTGAATTGCGGAGTCTCGCCGTAAACGAACGCGTCCTCGAAACCCAGGTCTGGATCTACCTCAACCCTTATCGAGCCTAGAGCGATACCAGAACTGTCCTCTATCTGAATCGTTAAATCGGTGTCGCGATCCACGTCGGAGTCACCGTTCGTCGGATCTACTGGAGTGACTAGAGGGCCTAGTTGATCTGACGTTCCGCCGCGCCCGTACTGCTGCCACCCGTACTGTCCTTGGCCGTATTGCGACATGGTTACCAGTCCAGCTTGAACTGACGAAACTGCACGTTTAGTGCCGGTGTGCCGGACGTGCTGAAAGCCACCAGTGCTAGGCGGTTCTGTAGGTGCGAGAAATCCTGCCCAGACATCGTGTATCCCAATTCGGTCCAGTCGCTCTCTGCTGGTAGGGTAGGCGAACTATCTGCATCAACGTGATAATCAACCCAAAGCGAATCGCCGCGCCTACGAATGCGTAGCCAAACAGCATTACCGCCGACCAACGTGGCTGATGTGGCTTCGGTCGTCCAGTTGCCAGATCCACGACAAAGCTCCACTACTGTGTTGGAAGACGTTGTTCTACGCAGACGCGCCATGAACACATCGCCCTGATCGCCATTCTCGAAGAGGAACAGCCCGCCGCCCCAGTTCAAGTTCGCGCCGGTAAGTTTTACGTGGACCAGTGCTGTGAAGTCCCTGGGATAGGGAATCGAACGATGTACATGTGGCGCGTCGTACGTACCATTCCACCAGAGGGAAGCCGCGCCCGCTGTCTTGGTGATAGACAACCTGACGGTATCTTCACCGATCGTGCCGCCTTCTGTCTCCTCGGTCCAACCCGACGTAGACGAATCATCGAGGTCGTCTTCGATGCCATAGCTCAACCCTAACGTTTCGTCCGAGTCAGCTATTAGCGCTGCGCCATCGTTCCCTGCGGGGAGACGTGCATCCGCAGAACCGTAGCCGTAGATGTCGCCCTTGGTAGTTAACGGGGAACTTCCCCCTGCCGGAGCAGCCCACGAACCGTCAGCCCTAAGAAAGTTAGTAGTCCCGCCGCCGAGCTTAGGTAACAGCCCGTGCGCCGAAGTGGTTGCGTCGAGATCGGTGTTATCATCGGGTGTAGCGAGATCATCTAACTTGATATCGTCGCTGCCGCCGCTCTGGTGGCTTGAAGCGTGGCTTGTAGGCGTGCGTGCATCGCTAAGACGGCTATCGTTGCCTGCGCAGACTTTGCCGTCCACCGCACCAAAGTCGCAGGCGAGCTGCATCTGAATATTCCCGCCACCCTGATCCACAAAGCTCTCGGTCAACCCACTCGTGGGGCCTAAACCCAGCTTATCGTCTAGATGACTGGCGGTGGTGTCGGCCGCGTTGGCTTTTGTGGCTACATCCGTACCCCCGCTGGGTGGCGCAGCCCATGACCCGTCCGCTCGCAGAAAGTTCGTTGAACCACCACCTAGCTTAGGTAGCAGGCCATGTTGCGACGTAGTTGCATCGAGGTCAGTGTTGTCGTCCGGGGTGGCCAGATCGTCTAGCTTGATCGCATCTCCACCTCCGCTTTGGTGCGTAGATGCGTGACTCGTAGGAGTACGCGCATCTGAGAGACGCGAATCATTGCCCGCACAGACCTTACCGTCGACCGCGCCGAAATCGCAGGCGAGCTGCAGCTGAATGTCCCCGCCTCCCTGGTCTACGAAATTCTCCGTGAGACCGCTCGTGGGGCCTAAACCCAGCTTATCGTCTAGGTGGCTGGCGGTGGTATCAGCTGCGTTGGCTTTTGTGGCGACGTCTGTACCGCCTGCCGGTGTGTCACCTACCACGGTAGAGCCGGAACGTTTGAGGTATTCTCCATCCGCGACCCCTCCCATCGCCAACTCAGTAGGGCCGCTTGTTTCGCGCACTCCTCGCACGTCTGGATCTGGGTAGGTACCACCTAGCTGACCGCCAGCGCTTCCCGATGGGGTACGAGAATCGCTGAGGCGACTGTCGTCACCTTCACAAACCGTGTCCGCGGCGGTACCGTAGTCAGGGCTTAACTGGATCTGGAGGTTCCCCGCACCGATGTCCACAACACTCTTGACCAGCCCAGTAACCCCATCAATCTTATCGGTCAAGAACCCACGCAGCGCATCTGCAGCGCTGGACTTCACTTTCGCGATCAGTTCTTCGATGGTTCGGAGCGTGGGAATCTGACTGTTGCGCCCCCAGTCATACTGGAAATCGCTCGCAAGCTCCAAGCCTGCGTCCTCAGTCTGCACGGCGATGATGGTCTGCCCACCAGCTTTATCACTGGTTGGATCGCTTGACTCTGCGCCGAGCGTGGCGATGCACTGCAGTACGTAGTTTCCGTCTACCGCGCCGTCGATGTCGAAGGATGCTGCTGGAGATGCGCTGGGCGTGGTTGCGCCATCGGTGAAGTCGCCATTGACCCCCACGTTCGCCGTGCTACCCGCCGGCACGTCTAGCATCTGCCACTGGTACGTATCTGGGGCAGGGACAGCATTGGCCGTCAAGAAGATCGTCCTGGATGACGCGCTATATGCTAGTGTTTGTTTGGGTCCACAGCTGACTACGGGGGCGGCCATTGATCGACTCCTACAGTTGGGTTAAGATTCTACTCTCTAGCATACGCGCGGTCAAACGTTTGAGATAACTCGACAACACGGGAAGCGGAGCAGGTCATGCATCTCAAGTTCCTACATCCAGAGATCACAAAGAAACTCTTAGAGGGGCACGAGGACGTGCTCACTAAAAAGGCCGAGGAGCATGAGGCGTTTTACGCTTCGCAGGTTTGTCCGCGCTGCGGTGGCAACTGCCAGAAGCGCGGCGATTATCACAACATGCACACCGGGGACGACATACTTCCGAAGTTCTACTTGAGGTGCCTCGCTTGCGGAGAAGAGTTCGATCCGCATACAGGGATCACCATAAAGACAGGCAACGTGGGGGAGGCTCTGGTGCCTGCGTACCCGATCGTGGGGCAAGAGGACTAGTCCGACGTTTCTCGTGTGATCGACAGTTGATCAGCGACGAACGTCGCCAAACGTCCACGACTGATCGCGTCCTCCGATCTGTCGATCCAGACAGATCGATCTACGTTGTGCACGACGCCGATG
>Ga0180435_10004513_pt1 | contig 13708 bp, 10 predicted proteins | sample SS_ome_3_FD_132467 | JGI IMG/M metagenome (GOLD analysis project Ga0180435, IMG submission 132467) | Hypersaline lake sediment archaeal communities from the Salton Sea, California, USA - SS_3_S_1 metaG | ecosystem: Environmental > Aquatic > Non-marine Saline and Alkaline > Hypersaline >... | reverse complement strand
TGCCGCTGATGATATTGCCGCTGATCGTGGGCGAGGCCTCGATGCAGTGGATGCCCCCGCCGTGGTTGATCGCCCCGCCGCCGTTCCGCAGGGTGAACCCGGTGAGCACGCAGTTCTGCCGTTCGGCGGAGTTGAACGTGGCCACCGGCCCGGAGAAGGTGCCGTCGATGATCGTCTGTTCCGCGCCGCCGGCACCGCTCACGGTGATGGCCCTGCCCCGGAAGACGATGTTCTCCTCGTACACGCCGGCGGAGACGAGCACTGTGTCGCCATCAACCGCCGCATCGATGCCGGCCTGGATCGTGGGCTGGTCCGCGGGCACGCGGATCGTGGCGGCGCCGGCCGGCGACGTGGTCGCGCAGGCCGACACGATCAGGAAGACGGCGATGAGGGCGGTCGGTCTTGTCATGAGGCACCTCCCGGGGCTCCATCCATCATAACGTTCAATTGTCCATGAATCGGAAGGCGGCGCGTATTTGCTGCAATCGTAGCGTACTTTGGTGTGGCTCGGGCCGCATTGAGTCCCGTCGGGGTGAGACAGACTACGGCAACGGCTGAACCAGGCCTTCGGCGAGCAGCAGCTGGTAGATCGACTCGGCCACGGTGAGGTGCCCGCCCGGGCACCAGTGGCCCTCGTCCTTGTACACCGTGCCCCGGTCCATCCCGGCGAGAAAGTGCGGGCGGGCCGTGGCGCAGGTGACCCGCTCGTTCGATCGGCCGTAGTCGAGGAGGAAGGATTCGGCCCGCGTCGCCTGGTGGAGGCCGGTCAGCTCGTCGTCCCCCGGGAGGTGGATGAAGAGGGGCCGGGCGCCCGCCCCGTGGCAGGTGTCGACGATCTCGTCGAGGATCATCCGCGTCACCCGGTCCCGGTGGGCATGATACCGGCCCGTGGCAATCCTTACCCGCAGCCTGATGATGGACCAGATGTCCCAGGCCCGCGGCCTGAGCCAGTCGAAGCGCAGGATCTCCTCCGGCGAGGCCACCGGTGAGTTGGTCAGCTGCAGCCCCTCCTCCCCGACCTCGAACTTCGGCTTGGCATAGTCCCGGAACCCGAGGACGTTGCGCTCCATGTCGAAGGAATTGAAGCCGAGGATTACCACGTCCGGCCGGTAGCGGACGCCCTCCTCCCGGAGCAGGATCAGCATCTGGTCGTGGCCGTAGCCGTGGACCCCCATGTTGATCACTTCCGCTTCGGGCAGCATCTGCTGCAGGTAGTGCGCGTACGTTTCGTCGTCGCTGACCTCGTCCCCGAAGGTGAAGGAGTCGCCGAGCACGATGACCCGCAGCCGGTCGCTGTCCTGCTGGTAAGGGAACTCCCGCGTCCCCCGCAGGCCGCGCGAGTTGGTGTTCAGCGTCTTGTCGCCGAACACCGTTTCGTCGCGCAGGTTGGCCCGGGTGGCCCAGCCCTTGGTCTCGCAGTAGCGGTCGAAACTGTAGTAGAGGCCGCTGCCGGAATCCTGCCGGCTGACCCAGGCCCGCCGCCAGGAAAGATCATCGTCGCTGAACAGCTTGTTCGCCGACCAGGGGATGGCCAGGGTGATGCGGCTGATGCCCTCGAGGGCGACGAGCAGGAAGCCGATGTAGACGATGAGGAGCAGGAACCGTTTTCTCTTTTTCATCAACTGCTTTCGGCGATGGAACCAGGTGCGCATGGCCACGAGAAGAGTGCAAAGTGTAGGCGGTGAGGACCGGCCAGTCAATGCGCACGGCGCACTGAACGCCATCGATCGTTCGTTGTTATACTTGGTGAACAACCGATGATCGACGGCCATGACGGCCGCCCACCTTTGCCCTGGAGGACGGGAACATGCTGGGACCATTGATGCTGGTATTGATGATGAGCGCTGCGGCCACGGGCCCTGCGGGGCAGACCGGTGACGGCCCGGCGGCGGAGACCGGGCATTGCACGGGCCTGGTGGGCGGGAATAATTTTTTTGCCCTCGACCTTTACGGGACGCTGGCGGAAACGGAAAAAGGGAACATCTTCTATTCTCCGTACAGCGTCTCCACGGCCCTGGCCATGACCTGGAGCGGCGCCCGCGGCAGCACGGCCCGGGAGATGGCCGAAGTGCTCCATTTGGACGAGGACGGGCGGAATCCCGACACGTCCTTTGCCGCGCTGGGCCAGGCGCTGGCCGAGATTCTCGACAAGGGTGACGTCTCGCTGACCACCGCCAATTCCATCTGGCCCCGTAAGGGAATGCCCCTGCTGGACAGCTACGCCTCGCGCCTGCGGCGTTGCTACGGCGTTTCGGTGACCCCGCTCGACTACGGCAAGGAGCCGGAAGCGGCGCGGCGGACGATCAACCAGTGGGTCGAGGCCCGGACACGGGAAAAGATCCGCGAGTTGATCCCCCCCGGCAGCATCGACCCGGCCACGGTGATCGTGCTCGTCAACGCCATCCACTTCAAGGGGAACTGGGCCGAGTCCTTCGACCCGGCACTCACCCGGCCGGGCAGCTTCACCCTTGCCGACGGCACGGTGAAGGCGGTGCCGATGATGAACCGCAGCGGCCGCTATCGCGTGGGCGGCGACGAGGGCGTGGAGGTGCTGGAGCTGCCTTACCGGGGCGGTGACCTGTCGATGGTCGTCATCCTGCCGCGAAAGGACGGCGGGCTGGCGGCGCTGGAGCGCGAGCTGACCCCGTTGCGGCTGTTCGACCTGCTCTACGGCCTGCACGAGGAGACGGTGAGCGTGGCCCTGCCGAAATTCACTTTCAGGTGGGGCACCACCGACCTCGTGCCGGCACTCAAGGCGCTGGGAATGAAGGAGGCCTTCGGGGCCGGCGCCGATTTTTCGGGGATGACCGGCTCGAAGGGGTTCTTCATCAGCCTCGTCCTTCACCAGGCGTTCATCGAGGTCAACGAGGAGGGCAGCGAAGCCGCCGCGGCCACCGCGGTGATCGCCAAGCGGGGCATGCCGCGGCAGGTCCGCGTGGACCGCCCCTTCCTCTTTCTCATCCGCGACAGGACCACCGATTCGATCCTCTTTTTCGGTCGGGTCATGGACCCCACGGCCAGCTGAAATCCTCGTCCCATCTGTTGGCCCGGGGCGCCCGGGCTTGCCGGCCGGCCCGGGTGGAGGCCCTGCCCGTGGCATGATAGACTTGTACAACGTTTCCAGGCCCGTTGCCCGCCGCACGTTTCCGGGCGCTGTCCGGGCCGATGGTTCCCGACGCTCTTCGTATTCCGGGGACGCCATGCCCCGGGTGTCAAATGACTGTCTCAGCCGCGGAATCCCAGGCAGACTTCGAGGGGCTGACCATCGACCAGCTCTGGGAAGGGGTTTCGGCCGAGCTGCGCGAGAAGCGGGCCGCCAAGCCGTACTTCGAGGAGATCTGCCGCCGGGCCTTCATCCTCTGGCAGGAACCGGCCTTCAGCCTCGTCTACTCGTTGCTGCACCAGCCCGGCGGCCGCTCGCTCATCTCGCGGATGCTCTGCCGCAAGGACCCGCTGCTCTCCCGCGACCCGATGCGCCTCGACCTGCTGGCCCAGGAAGTGCTGGTGGGCCTCTGCCGGACGTTCAAGAAGAAGAAATTCCGCTACGACGGGCTGCCCCGGCTCTACGGCTATCTCGACGGCATCTGCACCCGGGTGGTCTACGCGCGCAGCGGGCTGCGCGAGAAACGGCAGAAGGTGGTCAAGTCGATCAAGAAGAACCTGCCGCTGGACGACGATGAGCTGGCGGCGGTGCTGCCCCTCTTTCCCGAGGGGGGGATCCTCGAGGAGGGGGAGGAACCGGAGGAGGCCGACTTCGAACGGACGATCCTGCTCTGCTCCCTGCGCGGCCGCAAGCTGGCCACGATCACGGAAGAGCCGCTGATTCGAAAGAAGTTCGACGAATCGACCACCGGGTACATCAACCAGTTCCTCTACAATCGGCAGCAGACGGTGCTCTGGCACTTCTACGTGCGGGTCTCGGGGGAGGCGCGGAACCCGGAAAAGAGCGCGCTGCGGCGCATCGTCGAGCGCCTCGTGCCCGCCTCGCTGCGCGGCTGGCGCTGGCGGGAGGTGACCCTGGAGTCGACGAAAAAAATCTGACACGGGGAAGGCGGAGGCCGATTTTCATGGACAATGTCATCGCGGTGAACAGGGCGGAAAACACCCTGAGGCGGGTCGCCCTGCCGATGACGAGGATGCCGGCACCTGGAGGCAATTGACCAGACGCCGGAATCACCGGGGCGGGGTGGCTCGCCGATAGTCGGAGCGAGATCCGGCCCGGAGCCAGGAGTGACGTGTGATGAGCAAGAAACGGATCAGCGAGGAGGAAGTCGGCGCCATGCTCGAGGAGGCGTTCGAAGGCGAGCCCTTCCAGCGCATCGAGCCGCCTCCCCGGTTCAGGGTGTTCTTCCGCGGCCACATGGAAGCGGAGTCGTTCCTCGACCGGTTGAAGCGCTTCCTCGTCATCCCCTCGACCCCGCGCCGGCTCGTCTTCAGCGGGGCGGCGGTGGCCGTGCTGCTGCTGGTGCTTTTCCCGCTGATGCCCGGCGGCGGTGCTCCCGATGGTGTCTACCGCAGTGCCGGGCCCGCCGAAACCGTCGACCTTCCCCGGGGCCGGCTGGCCGTGGCACCCGAGGCGCTCCACTGGTCCGCCGGCGGGGGAGCCGTTTCCCACCGGGTCGAACTGATCGACGAGAGTGGCGCCACGGTCTGGGAGAGCGAAACCAAATCCCTTACTATCGACCTTCCCGCGGGCCTCTTCGAGGGCCGCCCCGCGGGCGCCGAATACCGCGTGCGGGTCACCGGTTTCGGCCCCGACGGCGCGGAGACCGCACGGCAGTCCTCACGATTCATCATCCTGCCCTGACCCGCTTTTCGGAAGGGGAACGACGAGGCAACCTCGTGATCATGCCAATCACGAGATGATCGCGTCACCGTTTCCGCCGCAGGAGGAAGATGCCGGCGGCGAGGACGACGACGCCGGCGGCGATGAGCAGCAGGGCCAACAGCCGGTCCGGGACGGTCTTCGGCTCGAGGGGAATCGTCGAGCCGCCGTCCCCCAGCAGCACGAAGGGGGCCCAGAAGTGGGGGTGGGCGCCGTCGAGGAGGGACTCGAGTCGGGCGTCCGCCAGGGCGCCGGCCGTGTGGCGGCTCCGGCCCAGCCCGTCGAAGAAGCGCTCCATCAGCCCGGCGGTGAAGCGGTCCTCCACCGGCCAGAGAGTCTGGACCACGCTGCGGCTGCCGGCGGAGAGGAAGGCCCGGGAGAGCCCCACCACCCCTTCGCCGCGCACCGGCCGGCCCAGGCCGGTGCTGCAGGCCGAAAGCACCACCAGCTCGCTGTCCAGGTCGAGGCCCATGATCTCCGCCGGTCCGAGCAGCCCGTCGCTTTCCTCCCCCGTGCCGATGCTGAAGACGATGGCCGAACCCTGCGCCGACGTCTCGTCCACCAGGGCGTGGGTGGCGAGATGGATCACCCTGGCCCCGGCCAGCTGCGGGTCGGCCAGCAGGTCTTTCACCGCCTCGGGGCCGGTGAAGGCGCGGGCCCGGGCCAGGCGCCGGGCGATGCGCCGTACCTCGCGGCCGGAGTGGGGCAGGGGGGCGAGGGGATGGGGGTGGCCGCTGAAATCGGGATCGCCGATGGCCAGCAGGTCGAGGCGGTCCTCGTCCGGTTCGGCCGCCCGGGCCGTGGCCAGCCGGGCCAGCACGGCGGCGGAGGGGGCGTAGGCGATCTCGTGCCGGCCGGCAAGGTATTGGGGCGGGCCGTCCCCGGGGGTGATCAGGGCCTCGAAGGGCAGGTGGTGCAGCAGGCCGTCGGCCACGATGACCAGCGGGGCGGCCGTGCCGGAGAGCCGTTGTTCCAGAGGGCCGAGCAGCAGCTGGTGGAGCCGGCGGCCGGCGGCGGTCAGTTCCGCCGAAGGTGCCTGCCTCACCCGCTCCACCGGGATGCGGAGGCGCTCAAGGTAATCGGCGGCGGCCTCTTCGAGCTCGGCCCGGGGCGGCAGCCGGTGGGCCGCCGTGCCGGCGTCATCGATGACGAAGAGGAAGGAGACGTCCTCGCCCAGCAGGTACTCCAGCAGGGCGCCGTGCTCGGGCACTACGCTCCGTGCCTCGTCCACGGTGATTCGCGGCAGGGCCGCGGGTTCCCCTTCGCGCAGCAGGTCGAGGAGGGCGATAGCGTGGGCCTGTTCGGCGGCGGCGAAGGCCTCCCCGGCCCCCTCCGTGCGCTCCAGCACGTCGGCCCAGGCACAGAAGACCTGGTGCTTGTCCTCCATGTAGGCCCACTTCAGCGCGTCCTCCGCCTGTTGCGAGCGTGATCGCCCGATGGCGACCAGGGCCGCTTCCAGGTGCTGCCGGGACCGCTCCAGGTCGCCGGCGGCCAGGGCCAGGCGGCCCAGCCGGTAATTGCTGCTCCAGGCGAGGACCGGGTAGTCGCCGGTCTCGCCGAGGCGGGCCGCCTCGCGATACTGCTCGCCGGCAGCGGTCCCGTCCCCCGACGCTTCGGCGGCACGCCCCAGCGAGTACCTGACACCGGCCTGGCCGTAGCTGTCCTTGAGCAAGCCGTAGGCCGCGAGGGCCTGCTGCAGCAGGGGCCGCGCTTCCGCCGGCCGGCCCGACGCGGAGAGGGCCGCCCCCCGCAGGTGCCGGGCATTGGCCAGGCCGGCGGTGTCCCCCGCCGATTCCGCGAGGCCGGCGGCGCGCTCCAGGCGCACCAGCGCCTGCTCCGTGGCGCCGTTCTTCCACAGCAGGTAGCCCATGCCGCGGTTGATCGAACTCTCCAGCCGGGGGTCGGTGATCCCCTCGGCGTCGACCAGGTCGGCGGCCTGCTGGAAATCGAGCAGCGCCTCGTCGAAGCTGCCGAGGCGGCTGCGGATCTGCCCCAGGCTGTCCAGGCAGCGGGCGGCGGTGGCCTGGTAGCCGTTGCGGCGGGCGATGGCCAGCGCCTCTTCGTAGTTGTCCAGGGCGGTGCGGTAGCGGTTCAGCTCGGTGCCGCAGAACCGGCCGCGCACCTGCAGGACCCAGAGCAGCATTGGGTCCTGGCCCAGGGCGCGGGCCACGGGGAGCGCCCGGTCGAACCATCTGAGCGCCTCCTCGGCGTCATCGACCCGGGCCAGCTGGCCCAGGCTGACCATGTTGCGCAGGCGGCAGTCGTCATCCCCCTGGGCCTCGGCGCCCTCCAGGGAGCGGCGGTAGCAGTCGACGGCCCGCCGGGTCTCGCCGAGCCGTGAAAGGGCGTTGGCCACCAGGTGCAGGGCCAGCGGCGAGCCGCCCAGGCAGTCCTCCACGGCGAAGCGGGCCAGTGCGGCCTCGGCGAACGAGAGGGCCCTGGCGGCGTTCCCCTGGAGCTCTTTCAGCCCGGCCAGCTGCTTCAGGGCCAGCCCCTGGCCCGCCGGCGATCCACCCTCGGCGAAGCAGGCCCGGCTCTCCTCGATCAGCCGCTCGGCCTCGGCAGGGTCGGCGGCCAGGGCGCTGAGGGCCAGCAGGCAGAAACCGCGGCAGATCGCCCCTTCAGCCGTCTCGGCAGGGCCGGTGTTCCCATCGAGCTGGGCCAGCGCTTCCTCGAACCGGGCCCGGCTCTGCCCGGCGGCATCGGCGGTGGAACGGTCGTAGAGCAGGTTCAGGCCGAGGCCGAAGCGCAGGGCCGGGGATTCGGGGTGCTGCCCGACGAGGGCCAGCAGCCGCTGCCGTGCCTCGGCCAGGCGGCCGGAGCGGAGGGAGAGGACGGCCCAGTCGCGCTGTTTCCAGGCGCAGTCCGGGGCGTCGGCGATCTCTTGGCCCAGATGTGACCAGGCCTCGTCCCGCCCCGGGTGCTGCATGAGCTCGAGGGTGGAACCGGGGGAGCAGGGCGATGGTGGAACGGACGGAAAGAGCGGGGTTTCCGTGATCAGCAGCAGGGGCAGCAGGAGAAACGCGAAAAGCCCCGCCGTCCTCGGGGGACGCGGGGCCGCTGCCGGTCTCCGGCGGCTGCCGTCAGTAGAGGAACGGGTTGTTGTTGACCGCGCCCTCGTGCTTGTCCGGGCAGGGGTGCATCGGTGGCACGTCCGGGAGAATCGGCCGCGGCGCATCGGGTTCGACACCGAAGATGTCGATGCCCCTGAAAATGCCGTTCGAGTCGTAACGGGTGGTCCAGCACCTGATCCATGCACTGAGCACATAAAGGATACCCATGAAAGCCCTCCTTGGTCCATACGTCGTGGCCAGGGCCGCAACCCGTCAGCGGGGTAACATGCGATTGGGAAACAGTGAAAAAGAACCGACCAGTTTTCTGCCTTACATACAAATATATGTCAAAAAGGCCAATCGTCAAGTCTCTTGCCCGAAATCGATGAAAAATCTCCCACGGCCAAGGGTTCGAGCCGGCAGTTCTTCCTCCCCCGCGCCCAGACATTGTCCATGAAAATGAATACGGATGGGGTCACCCATATTCATTTTCCCCGTCAGAGCCCGGTGACCATGCACTCGCCGGTGGCCTGGCTGCCGCTGGCCGGATAGGGCGGCTGGTTCCAGGGGGCCGGGGTGACGTCCTCGACTTCCAGCGTGAAGATATTGTCTCCGATCAGGCTGCCCAGCCGGGGCAGGTTCTGTCCCCAGGTGGTGGTGAACTCGCTTCCGGCGGCCACGTTGGTGAACCCGGAGCGCCAGTTGGGGAAGGATGCGCCGCCGGCCAGCTGGATATCGACGCGGCCGGCCAGCCGCCGGGTCTGGGCGAAGCCGTGGGCCAGTCGGGTGGAGAAGGTCACGTTGAAGGGGAGGGTCCCCAGGGCCGGGAGACAGGTCAGCTCGGCGGTCACCGGTGGGATATCGAAAACCACGGCCACCATGTCCACGGCGCCGTTGAAGCCGGTGTCGTACGCACCCGGCGTGGCGGGGAAATCCGTCGAACTGGATCGCCCGGCGGCGACGATTTTGCCGTCGGCATTGATCCGCATCCCGCGCAGGTCATCGGAACTGTCATCCCCGCCGATGAAGGTGGCGTAGAGCAGTTGGTCCAGGTCCCCGGACATCTCGGCGATGAACCCGTCGGTGCCGACACTGGTCTCGTCCCAGGCGCCGGGGGTCGACGGGAAATCGCCGGCCCCGGACAGACCGGTCAGGATGACCGTACCTCGCTCGGTGATGCCCATGCCGTAGACACTGTCGATCCCCGTGCTTCCGAGATAGGTGCATGCCGCCAGGGTCGAGAGGTCGGCGGACAGCCGCAGGACAAACCCGTCGTCTTCACCGTTGAACGTCGTGTCGTAGGCCCCCGCGGTGACCGGGAAGGCTGCCGAATCGGTGTGCCCGGCCAGCACCACGTCGCCGCTATCCGTGATGGCCAGGGCCGAATCACCGAGCCAGTCGGAATATTCGCTGTAGAGAGACCCCTCGTTGCCGGGGCTGCCGACATAGGTGGCTTCGAGCTCGGCATGGCTCTCGCTGAACCGTTTGACCACGATGTCGACGCCCCCGTTGTAGGTCGTGTCCCAGGCGCCGGGCGACGCCTCGAAGGAGGAGCTTTCGGTGAGACCGGCCATGTACACCGAGCCGTCCACCTCGTTCACCGTCAGGACCTGCGGAATACAGTTCCAGTAGCCGCCGGAGCCGCCGCCGAACGAGCCCAGGTCCGGGGCCCACCGCTGGAGCCAGATCCACTCCCAGTCGGTGTGCCCGGCGGTGTAGATCCAGCCGTCCCCGTCCATGGCCAGGGCGTTGCAGCTGTCCCCGGTGTAGACGTGGTAGGTGTCGCCGATATAGGTACCGTAGAGCAGGGTGGTCAGGTCCGCGGAGAGCTGGATCAGGAACCCGTCGGCCCAGCCGGCGATATCCTCCTGGTAGGCCCCGGCGGTAGTGGGGAAGGTGTCGCACCAGGTCCAGCCGCAGACGGTCACCGTGTCGTCCAGGCCCACCAGCAGGTCCCGGGCCTCCTCCATGGGGTCCGAGTTGCAGGGACCGCCGCCGAAATAGGTGGCGGCGATCAGCGTGGAGAGGTCCGGCGAGAGCTTGGCGACGATCATGTCGTCCAGGTCGCTGAACGTGCTGTCAAAGGCCCCCGGCGTGGTGGGGAAACCGGCGCTGCCGGCGGTGCAGAGGATCACCACGTTGCCGCTGCTGTCGAAATCCACCTTTTCACCGCGCTCGATACCCGGGCCGCCGGCGAAGGTGGCATACTCCAGGCCGGCCCGGGCCGGGCCGGCGGTGGCGCCGAGCATGGAAGCACAGATGATGATCAGGAAAAGAACGGTACGTGAATTCATGGGTACCTCTCGATTAGAACCGGCAGGAGCGACAAGTGCATTTCATTTTTACTGAATTTAATGCTTTTCGGGAAATAACGCCAGTGGGACCTGACCCCATCATTATTCATTTGCGGTCCGGGGGGACGAGGCGGATGAAGAGGAGGATGGTGATGAAGAGGTAGACCCCGGAGGCGACGTACATCAGGCGGTAGCCCAGGTGGTCGGCCACCATGCCGAAAACCGGCAGGCCGAGGCCGAAACCGATCTCGAAGCAGGTGGTGTAGACCGAGAGGGCGAAGGCGCGGCGGTGGTGGCCGATGAGGTCCACCATCAGCGAGCTGAGGGAGGGGAAGATCAGCCCCTGGCCCAGACCGCCGAGCAGGCCGGCGATGACCAGCAGCCAGGTGGCGTTGATCTGTGAGATGACCAGGCTGTTCCCGGCCACCAGCAGCAGGGCCGGGATGGCCACCCGCCGCCGGCCGAAGCGGTCGGGCAGGGCGGCCAGCTTGAAGCGGGTGAGGATCGCCGCGATGGAGAAGGCGACGAAGAAGGGAAAGAAGCGCTCGATGCCGATATCGCGGCAGTAGGGCGCGATGAAGTTGAGGTTGGTGCCGCGCACCGCGCCGTGGGCCACGGCCACCAGCACCACGCCGGCGATGGCGGTGCGCAGCAGGTGCCCCGCGGATCGCGGCGGCTCGGGGCTCTCCGGGGCCGGTGGCAGGCGGCGGGAGGAGGGCACCGCGGCCACCAGGCCGATGGCGGCCAGGGCGAGCAGGCCGTCGGTGATGAAGAGGACCTGGTAGCTGCTCTTCGCCACGATCAGCTCGCTGATCATCGGTGACAGGGCGTGGGCCGTCAGCCCGGAGATGCCGTAGATGCCCAGCGCCTCGGAAAGGTGGTTGGCCGGGGTGAGGCGGGTGGCCAGGGCCATCAGCGGGGCGAGCACGCAGCTCCAGCCCACGCCGAAGAAGACCCGCAGCAGCACCACGCCCGTGCCGGTGGGTTCGGCCATGGCGAAGAAGGGCACGGTGGCCGTCATGGTGGCCAGGCCGAAGATGGTCACCGTGCGGTAGCCCAGGCGTTCCGCCGCCATCCCGGTAATCGGCCGCAACAGCACGGCCACCACCGAGAAGACGCCCATGATCAGGCCCACCTGGGTGTCGCTTCCCCCGCTCTCCTTGATCAGCAGGGGGTAGAGCACGAAGGAGGTGACCACGTAGAAGATGAGGAAGTTGGCCAGCAGGCTCAGCACGTAGGGCCGGTTCCAGATGCCAGCTTCCACACGGCCGGCCGGCGGGATCACTGGACGTATCCCAGGGCTTTCAGCTCTTCGATGTGCCGGTCGTCCACCTCGTCTTCATCGGTGACCTGGCTGGGGAAGCGCCGGGCCAGTTCTTCCTGGCCCGCGAGGTGGCGGTCCAGCTCCGCCCGCAGCCGGGTGGCGACCTCGGGCCGCTCGGCGGAGATGTCGGTATGCTCGCCGGGATCGGCCTCCAGGTCGTAGAGTTCCTCTTCGCCGGTGCTTGGCGTGCGGATGTACTTGTAACGGCCCTCGCGCACCGATTTCTGTTCCCGGTAGTAGACCAGGCTGCCGCCGTAGGCCGGGCGGTCGCCGCTCTCCTCGCCGCGCAGCAGCGGCAGCAGGCTTCGCCCTTCCCAGAAGTCGGGCGGGTCGATTTCGAGGAAGTCGAGCACGGTGGGGGCCACGTCGATGAGCCGCACCACGTTGTCGTTGAGTTTCGCCGCCACCGGGTAGCCGGCGGGGGGGCTGACGATGAGCGGGATGTTCAGCAGCTCGTCGTGCAGCGAGTGGCCGTGGTTCACGTTGCCGTGCTCCCAGAACTCCTCGCCGTGGTCCGAGGTGAGCACCACCATCGTCTTGTCGTCGAGGCCGGTGTGCTCCAGGCAGTCCAGCAGCCGGCCCATCTCGTCATCGGTGTAGCGCACCTCGAGGTCGTAGAGGTTTTCCATCCGGCGCCGTTCCCGCGGGCTCATCATCCGTCCCTTGCGCAGGTCCACGGTGGGGCCGGAGTCGTAGCGGGCGAATGATCCGTGCCCCCTGGCCGGGTAGGCCTCGCGGCGGTACTTCCCCCGGGCGACGTAGGGGTCGTGGGGGTCCACCAGGTGCAGCCAGAGGAAGAAATTCCCGCCGGCATTGGCTTCGATGTAAGCGATGGCCTGGTCCACCAGGTTCTGGGCCACCGATCGGTCGGGCTTGGGCGCATAGGGATTGGATCCGAGCCCCAGGGCGTAGGCCGCGCGGCGGCTGACCAGGCCCGGCCACCAGACGGGCAGTGCCTGGGTCGAGTAGGTGAACTGGTAGTTGTCGAACCCCTGGTGCAGGTTGAAGGGGAAGTTGAGCCAGCCGTTGGCCAGCACGGCCTTGGTCGTCATCCCCTCGCGGGAGATCGATTCGGCCAGGCTGACGATCTTCGGCGAGAGGCGGCTGCCCTTGCCATAGGTGCCGTGGGCCGAGGGGTGCATCGAGGTGATCAGTGAGGTCACCGAGGGAAGCGTCCAGGGGGATGGCGCCTCGGCCTCGGTAAAGGTCGTGCCCCGGGCGGCCAACCGGTCGATGTGCGGCGTGTTCACCCGGCGGGGATGGCCCGGCTCCAGCCGGTCGCCGCGCAGGGTGTCCACCGAGATGAGCACCACGTTGCGGTCGGCCCGCCAGGGGCCGGCGTCGGCGCTGCGGTTGGTCTTCCACTGCGGTTCGCCGGCCTGCCACCCGGGCACACTGAGCAGGGCGATGATGACCAGTGCCCCCGCGTCGAACCAGCGGGCAAAGGGGCCGGCCGTTCCCGGCCGTCGCGTCGAGGCCGCCAGGCGCCAGAAGACGAGCAGCGCCACCGCCACGCCGCTGGCCACGGCCAGGCCGGTGAACAGCCCGGCCTGGCCCGGCTCGAGCAGGCGGCGAACCTGTTTCAGCCCTGAAAAGTGGAGGAACGGCCCGGCCGCGGCCAGGGCGAACCCCGCCGCCACGATGCCCAGGCCGGCCAGCACGGCGGGACGCCGGCCCCGAAGCTGGTGGAGCAGCAGGCCCACTGCCGTGCCCAGCAGCAGGCAGACGAAGATCAGCCGCAAGCTGGTTTCCAGGGAGTCGCCGTTCAGGGCGCGGTTCAGGTGGATCCGGGACTGGATGGAGAACCGGGCATAGAGAATGAGGACCAGGGCCGTGGTGCTGCCGGCGATCAGGGCGGCCAGCCCGCCCCGCGTGCGCCCGGGCCCGGCCAGCCGCGCATGGGCCGCGTGCAGCAGCAGGGCCAGGGGGAGAGCCAGCAGCCCGCAGGCCAGCCCCTCGGCCAGCACCGTGGTGCCGAAGATGCGCAGCACCTCGCGCAGGATATCGCCCAGGGCGATGTTGCCCCAGGTGGCCCTGACGTGGGCCAGGGCGCTGAAGCCCTGCAGCAGGCCCACCGTCATCCCCGCCGCCAGGCCGCAGCGCAGCCCCAGGCGCAGTGATCCGGCCAGGCGAGGCGTGTCGTTTCGAGATGGGCCGGGGTTGCTCTCCATCGATCCTCCATCCGCCGGCGGTGGGCCCGGCGGGCATCGCC
>Ga0180435_10004510_pt1 | contig 13711 bp, 12 predicted proteins | sample SS_ome_3_FD_132467 | JGI IMG/M metagenome (GOLD analysis project Ga0180435, IMG submission 132467) | Hypersaline lake sediment archaeal communities from the Salton Sea, California, USA - SS_3_S_1 metaG | ecosystem: Environmental > Aquatic > Non-marine Saline and Alkaline > Hypersaline >... | reverse complement strand
TCTCCGGCTACTGCAAAAATAGCCAGGCCGTCAGCAGTCTACCGTATTTATCACCCTGACAACAGCTTCGGCAGCCACAGGCACAGCTGCGGAAACAGGATAATAATAATCACCACCAGGGCCTGCAGCCCCACAAACGGGAACACCCCGCGATACATTTCCGGCAGATCCAGCCCCACATTGATCCCTTTCAGGTAAAAAATCGAGTAGGCAAAAGGCGGTGTCAGAAAGGATATCTGTAAACTGGTGCACACCACAATACCCACCCACAGGGGGTCGAATCCCAGGCTCAGGAGCATAGGAGAAAAAATGGGCACCACGATCATCAGGATGCCGATCCAGTCGATGAACATCCCCATGAAAAGGATGATCAGGAGCATGGTAATGAATATGCCCCAGGGTCCCAGTCCCAGCGCCACCAGGCTGTCGGTGATCACCTGGCCGCACCCGGCACTCAAAAAGGCGCCCGTGAAAAGGCTGGCAGCCACGGCGATGAAGACGATCATGGCTGTCACCCGGATGGTCACGTAGCAGTTGGCCTTGAACATCTCCCAGTTCAGTCGGCCATAGGCCGCCCCCAAAAGAGTCGCACCGATGGAGCCCACAGCACCGGCTTCCGTGGGAGAAGCCACGCCAAAGAAAATGGATCCCAGCACCATGAACACGAGCAAAAACGGCGGGAAAAGATATTTGACCCCGTTAATCAGGGATTCCTTGGTGAAAAAGGGCAAATGCTCTTCCGGCGGCAGGCTGGGTCCCATACTTGGGTTGATGGCGCATCTGACCAAAATGTAGATGATATAGGCGGCTCCCAGCAGGAGACCGGGAACAATGGCACCGGCAAACATCTGCAGTACCGAAACCCCGGCCATGGGTGCATAAAGAATCAGCATGATCGAGGGCGGAATAAGAATGCCCAAGGTGCCGCCGGCACAAACACAGCCGCTGGCAAGGGACTTGGAGTAGCGGGCTTTGAGCATGGATGGCACGGCCAAAAGGCCGATGGCGGTTTCCGAAGCACCCACGACACCGGTTGTGGCGGCAAACATCATGGCCAGCACCACAGTGGCCACGGCCAGACCGCCGTTGGTTCCGCTCATCCAGCGGTGGAGGATTCTGAACGCTTTTTCTGCCACCCCGGAACTGGACATCATGTTGCCCATGAAGATGAACAGCGGTACGGCCGCAAGGATGTAGGCCGACAACACACCGTCCATCACCCGGATGGGGATCATATAGAGAAAGCCCGGGCCGCTGGTCAGCAGGCCGAAAACCAGGCCGACAGTGCCCACGCCAAAGGCCAGCGGAAATCCGGCCAGCAGAACCAAAAGGCTAGCGATCATTAAAACAGTGGTTAACTCAGGTGTCATGGCGCTCCCCTTTGATGGCGGTTGCCAGAGCCCGGATAAATTCCGCAATTCCCTGGAGATAAAAAAGAAAAATACCAAAAACGATGGACAGCTTGAAGGGCGCCATGTAGGGACGCCAGACACTGGCTGAACTGCGTTCCCCGTGCAAAAGGGACCAGTACGCGTTTTCCCCGCACTTGTACAGAAGCACCGAAAAAAGAGGAAAGAACAGCAGCAGGTAACAGATCACGTCGGTGATGGCCTTGCCCCTTTGGGAAAGTTTCCCGTAAAGTAAATCCATGCGCACGTGGCCGTGCTCCTTGTGGCAGTAGGCTGCCCCGAGCATGGTGTAACTGCCATACAGCATGTAGGTGGAATCATAGGCCCACTGGTTGGGGATGGCAAAAAGATACCGGACGGTGATGTCGTAGCCGATGGCCACCACCAGCACCACCACCAGAAAGCTCGCTAGTTTTCCGGTCCACACACTGGCACCGTCGATGATGCGCAGAAACTTCTCCATTTACTACCTCCAAGAACAATATAGTTCTAACCACTGTTTAAAAAAGCGCCTAAGTAAGTACCCGGGTCCATACGGTCCGGCACTGGTTTCACCCCATAGGAGTGTAGCCAGCTTAAAAGCAACCTATAGGAGTATTGGAGGGATGGAATGATGGGTAATGTATAGCATATGGTTTTTTCCAGACCATAACCCATCCAACAACGGTAGTGCGCCTGCCATCAAGCCCAATATCCCAATATTCCATTACTCCAGCATTCCAGGGCTTTTATTTTTGGCCAAGCCTAATGGCTCTGACGCCCGCAAAGCGGTACTGGCTTGGTCCAGAGGATCAGACTTTAATTGCTGGAATAAAGGCCGTCACCCCGGTTTTTCTGGCCGGGGTGACGGTCAGCTTTTTGTTATGCATCGATCACCTGAACCGCAATAGCGAGCGCATTCCCCGCAGCTTGCTACGGGGTGAGCGAGCGAATTAAAATTAGGCCGAATTCCTTACGGTCGAAGATTCCTCGCGGCTTGCCGCGAGGAATCTTCAATCCTGCAGGTGTCAATTGCTCCCTTCCTATACTTAATGAGGCAAGGTATACAGCTTGTGGTAGGGGTACCACTTCTTGCCATAGGCCTTCTGAGATTCCCATACCTTGGCAAAGGTTGGATCCTTGGCCGAGCGTTCATCCAGGTATTCGTGCGCCCATTTGACAAGCGTGGAAATGGTTTCCGGGTCCATGGTCACGAACTCAATGCCGTTGGCCTTGAAGAATTCAACCGCCTCGATGTTGGTCGTCTCCATCCACAGCCACTCGTCAAGCCGGCTCCTGGCGATGGCCGCATGGAGGGCCATTTTCAAATCGTCGGGCAATTTGGCATAGGCCTTCTTGTTGACCAGCACTTCAAGCTGGGAGGCTGGCTGGTGGATGCCTGGCAGCATGACGTATTTGCAGATCTCCCAGATGCCCAGAGTCTTGTCAAAGCCGGGGATGGAGTATTCCGCGGCATCCAAAACCCCCCTGTTCAGGTTGGGCATGATCTCACCGCCGGGAACAAAGATCACGGAAAAACCATGTTTTTGCAGTACATCGCCCATCAGGGGCATCATTCTCATTTTCAAGCCCTTGAAGTCATCCAGCGACCGGATCGGTCGCTTGGCCCACATGAAATTTTCCATGGCAATGGGTGCACCGGGTATGACCTTGACGTTGAAACCGGCTTCGTCGTAAACCTCCTGCCACAGTTCGGCACCGCCGCCTTCATTCAACCACATCTGCATGCCCAGGGGATTGAACCCGCCGGGACTTGCGGTAAAGAGCGGGGCCACCGGAATCTTGCCCACCCATTGGGCGGAGTATCCGAAATTGGCCTGGTAAACCCCGTCACTGACCGCTTTGATTCCTTCAAAAGGCGGTACCAGGGACCCGGCCGGGTGCACCTCAAAAACCAGCCGGCCACCGGAAGCTTCCTTGACCTTGGCAGCCAGACGCTCGAGGGTTTCATGAAACAGCATACCGGCCGGAACAAAACCCTGCACCTTCCAGGTAATTACCTTGCCGGCTGCCATTCCAGTCGATGCAAAGACGCACACCATTACAGCGATCAATAGGACCTGAACAGTTTTTCTCTTCATCACAAATCCTCCTTTCATGGTTTTTGGGTATTGCATGACGTTTACACGATGCGGATGAAAACGTTCCCCTCCTTTCCCGGTAACACGACGTTACTCGCTTTCATTGAAAGATGGATTACCTGAGCTTGGTTAGAAGCATTCTAATCCAGGGCAACCAAACGTACATATTATTCGACAGTGTTAATCTTGTTGGGTAGGCATACGCTATCCTGGAATGAGCGATCCTCAAAACCTGCCCCGTCGATGGGCGGGGTTGCTTTAAATAGAAACCATCATTTCTGGGATATAAATCTGCTTATCACGCATCCAATACACTGTAAAGGTCCTTTTACAGCGTCTGTTATAAGCAATTTCCTAACCGTAATTTGCCGTGGGCCTTGCTTTACACCTGATGACGTTAAAGCAATTCCAATCCAAACCCTATTCTAACTAATTTTAGACTTCCGCCTGTTGGCTTTGTTATAAAATGGATGTATAATCATTGGAAACATGTGCCAGCCACCTCGTATTCAATATCCCAGCGTCAGGGATTGGTGATATGGTTCTCAAATGTGCTTTACTGTTTCCAATGAATGAAAAGGAAAGAGATATGCAAGAATTCACCCCCGAACAGATTACCGCATTGTCAACCTTTGTCGCTGCCGACCGTTTCTCCACAGGGATATCCCACAGGGAACTGCACCTCCATGACATTTCATATCATCAGGGAAATCTGCCGGCCGGCATCATCTGGCCGGAGACCACCGAGGAAGTGTCCGGCATCCTCTCCTTTACGTATGCCAACGACATCCCGGTCACCCCCTGGGGCGCGGGAACCAGTACCGAAGGCAATCCTGTACCCACCAGGGCCGGATTGGTCATGGACCTGACCCGTATGGCCCATGTCATCGACATCCGGCCGGAGGACCTCCAGGCCGATGTCCAACCCGGTGTGCTGCGCAAGGAACTCAATCGTCGGACAGGTCAGTACGGCCTTTTCTTTCCACCGGACCCGGGTGCCGATGCCAGCATCGGCGGTATGATCGCCAACAACGCCTCGGGTGTCCAGACGGTAAAATATGGGGCAACCAGGGATTATGTGATGAAGATGACCGTGGTGCTTCCTGACGGCAAAGTCATCCATACCGGGTGCAAGGCACCCAAATCATCTTCCGGCTACGATCTGACCCGCCTGTTCGTGGGCTCCGAGGGCACCCTCGGCATCGTTACCGAGGCGACCCTCCGGCTGACCGGCATCCCCGCCCACCACCTGGCCGCCACCGTGACCTTTGAAAAGCTGGAAAATGCCGTCCAGGCGGTAGCTGTTTTGATCGGTTCCGGTTTGGAGGCTGCGGCCCTGGAGCTGCTCACCCCCGGTTTGATTCAATTGATGAACAGGGAAAAAGGCCTCGGTCTTCCCGAGGTGCCATCCCTATTCTGCGAATTTCACGGTATCAGCCCTGCCGCGCTGGCGGAAATCGTGGACCTTGCCCGGGAGCTATGTCTCGACTGCGGGGCAAGCGGTTTTCAATTCGGCGTAAAGGAAAAGGAGCGCAAGGAACTGTGGCGGGCGCGGCACGAAGCCTGGGAAACCATTCACCGCGCCCATCCCGGGATGGAAACCATTATCGTGGATGCGGCCGTGCCCATCTCCCGTTATCCGGAGATGATCCTCTATTCACAGGACCTGGTGGATGAATACAAGGTGCCGGGGTACGTTTTCGGCCATGCCGGTGACGGCAACCTCCACGTGGTCCTGGCAGGAGACCCGGCGGATGAGGCAGCATGGGACGCCCTGAAGACAATCAACCAGCGCATTGTTAAACGCGCTGTCGAACTGGACGGCACATGTACGGGCGAGCACGGCATCGGCATCGGCAAACGGGAATTCATGAAATTGGAACACGGTGCAGGATGCGAATTGATGAAAATGATCAAGGACCTGATCGACCCCAAGGGCCTGATGAATCCGGGCAAGATGTTCATGTGCTGAAAAAAACTTTGAGTCCTTTGTGCCTTTGTGGTTCAATGAAGTTCCATGCAGCGTTCTGGTATAAAAAAAATTATGATCCTGATTGTCTGCACAGGCATCCTTCTTCTTTCATCAGGAACCGTCCTTTCAGACGAGCCCAGCCAAAAAACATATGGCCATGCTTTTTTGGGTCAAATGATCATACCCGAGACCGCCTCGGAGCTTGAAGACGACACCCAGGAAATCACCATTTTCGGTGCCGAAGCTCAGCGACCCTACGCCAGCGGCATATTTGAACTGGGCATCGAAGCCGGTGCCATCTTCAGCTGGGACAGCAGTCTTCGCTATTTCAAGGCGAGTTCAGGCGAGGGCGGGGGTACTGTCGCCATTGGTGTGACCGTAGATTCGTTTATGATGGATTATTTTTTAGGCGGCTTCGCTGATCTGCAGCCCTTTGAATGGCTGCGTTTTGGTGTAGGGGCCGGCCCCTTAATCATCTGGGGCATGCGCACGATAGAGCCTGAAGTCACTGCGGCCGAAGACACTACGGCGGAATCGGTGGTGGAATTCGGTGGCGGCCTTTACGCCCGCGCCTTTATCGATATTTACATATCCAAAATATTCGGGTTGTACGCCGGCGCCCGCAGGGCTGAAACAACCCTCAGCTTCGAAGACGCCACCGGCACGCTCGATATCGAGGGATGGCAATACTATGTTGGTCTCTCTTTTCGTCTATAGCCATTATAGCGTGGGCACAGAAACAGAGAAATAGCCTGGCATCTCGGCACGCAGGTACTATGTTTCTTTAGTTTTAGGTTTTCCGTTTTAGGTTCTAAGTATGGCTCACTACTATCAGCAGAAAGCGACTTAAAACCTAACACCTAAAACTTAAAATGGTTTCTTGCGATGTTTTCTTTATCACGAAAGGACGAAACCACGAAAATTTGCTTTAAACATTTCGTGCTTTTTCGATTTCGTGTTCACGCGGCGCAAGCGCCTGCGCTGCGTGTTCGCGATTCATTTTTCTGATAAACCACAGACCACCGACTACCGCTTACCTTTCAATTTTCTGTTGCTCCGACACCGATCTCCGACTTCTGCCCTCCGCTAGGGTCCGGGCTCATCGAAGTCGACATCCAGGACCAGATCCATCTTGATGTAATAGTCCAGTTGGTAACTGCTGTACAGGTTGGTATCCCGGCACAGTACACACAGCATGAATTCCGCATGGGGTGAGTTCAGATAGTTGACAAATGTGACGCTTTGATCGGCCGGCATCCATTCCGAGTTACCCAACTGAATTGTTGTTACATCGATATCGCCACCGCCTTTGGAACCATCGATACTCGAGCCGCAGACAATCGTCTCCAGCGGGTTGAAAGAATCCCAGACAGCATTTTCGTATTTTACATCCAAAGCCTTCATGGCCCAGCTGATGATTCTGATGTCACGGGTTTCGTCTGGCAACACCTCCCGAGCCTCAGCACTAATAGTTGTTAAATCCGTGCACGCCTGGGTTATTGGCTGCGTGCCATCATAGCTGACAGCAATGGTATCGAATGTGAGACTGGCGTTAATGGTTTCATAGTCATTCGATGAAGAATCATCACTGGAACCTGTTATGGCAGCCACACCGATCAGAAATGTGGTCAGGATGCAAATAAAGCGGAAAAAACCAACTGACAGGGTATTTTTATTAATGGCAATGGGTGCATCACCCCGCTTCAATGTCATGTAAACCTCAGTGTCGGGATCAGAGCTTATCTTTGGGTTTTATCTATCATGGCTTGTTTTACCGTGCTTGATTCGATTTCATACCAGCCTGGTCGAATATTTTCAAGGGTTCTAAGTGGTTGCAATGTTTTTATAAATAAAGTATTAAACAATTTGCCAAACGTCAGGAACAAAGGAGCTATTAAGTGGTTTCAACAACTTGCGGCAAAATCACCGACAACCTGTCAACTGTTATTGTCGGCAAGGAACGCACCATTGAGCTGCTGCTCGTCGCCCTGATCGCCGAGGGGCATATTCTCCTTGAGGATGTGCCCGGCGTGGCCAAGACCCTCATGGCCAAATGCCTGGCCAAAAGCATCGGTGGCACCTTCAACCGCATCCAGTTCACGCCAGACCTGATGCCTGCCGACATTACCGGGTTCAACGTCTGGGATCAGAACAGCGGCCAATTCGCCTTCCACCCCGGCCCGGTCATTTCCCACGTGGTCCTGGCCGACGAAATCAACCGCACCATTCCCCGCACCCAGTCCAGCCTGTTGGAGTGCATGGAGGAGCGTCAGTTGACCGTGGACGGCAAAACCTATTCCCTGCCAGACCCGTTTTTTGTCATCGCCACCCAGAATCCCATTGAACTGGAGGGCACCTTTCCCTTGCCGGAAGCCCAGCTGGACCGGTTTCTGTTGAAAGCCAGTCTGGGATATCCGGAAAGGGAAGAAGAAATCCGCATTATGGATAAATTTCAGGGAAAAGACCCCTTTGAAGCAATGGAAGCTGTGGCCACTTCAGAAGAAGTGCTGGAACTCAGAAAGAAAAGGCGCAGCATCCGTGTTGCAGAACCGGTTAAAGCCTACATCGCTGATATTGTGCGCGCCACCCGCAAGCATTCGGCCATTGAATTCGGTGCCAGCCCGCGGGGGTCATTGGGCTTGATGCGGGCCGGTCAGGCCCGGGCCCTGGTCAGGGGCCGGGAATTCGTGCTTCCGGACGACATCAAGTCTTTGACCGGCCCTGTGCTCGGGCACCGTCTGGTGCTCAAACAACAGGAACGACTGCGCGGAGAGGAGAGCCGCGCCATCCTCGAGTCGATCCTGGAAGATATTCCTGTTCCCTCCGCAGAAGGATAATCAGATGGAAACGGATTTCCTGGAAGACCCGAATCTCCTTCAAGATCGTGAACCCACCATTTTCAATTCACTGTTGATCCTCTTTTTTGTAGGGATCACACTTTTTATTGCCCTTTTGTACCGCCAGCATGACCTTTCTCTTTTGGCGCTTCTGGTTCTGTTCGTCATGGCCGGTTCAAAGGTGTGGAGCGTTCTGAGTCTCGGAGGCGTAATCTGCGAAACCAAGGCAAAACAGGAAAGGGCCTTTGCAGGGGAAACCATCGCATTGGCGACAACAGTGGCCAACAAGAAATTCCTGCCCATTTGGATCCGTCTGGAATGGCCTGCCCGCCACCTGGCGGTGATCAAGGATGGGAACGCAACAGCCACGGCCCAGGAAGCCGCAATCCTGTGGCATCAGCAGGCCTGTTTCCAACAGACCTTAACGGCCCTGCGCCGGGGGGTTTATTCAGCCGGGCCAACACGCATCCAGACCAGTGACTTGTTCGGATTTTACAGAACAAACAAAAGCCTGTCCAAAACAAACACAATCATCGTTTACCCCAAACTGGTTGAGGTTAAAAGGATTGACCTGCCCAGGCGTGATCTGTTCGGGAAACCAGGTAGCCAGCACCCCATCAAGGACCCTGTTTACATCACCGGCACCCGCGACTACCACGCCGCCAGTCCGGCCCGGCACATCCACTGGAAAGCCAGTGCCAGACATGCCAGGCTCCAGGAAAAGGTGTTTGAACCGTCCCAGCAGGGCAAAATCATGGTGGTGCTGGATGTGGAGGGATTCTCGAAACATTTGCTTGAAAACGAATTCGAGCGCACCCTGGAAGTCATTGCCTCGCTGTGCCTGCAAATTGAAAACGCGGGCATGGCCCTGGGCTTTGCAACCAACGGCACCACCCTGGGCGGTGACTACACGTTAACACCCACTGGCCAGGGGCCTCAGCAAATCCCGGCTGTCCTGGAAGCACTGGCCCGGGTGCAGATGCGTTCCGGCAAGTCACTCACCGAAACCATGCAGCAGGCTGTCATGCCCGTGCGCGGAACCAGCTGCCTCTGCTTTGCATGTGAGGAATCTCCGGAATTGAAACAGATGCGCCTGTTGTGCTGCCAAAAACATATCCCGCTTACCCTCTTTGTCCACCAGCCAGATGGTGCATTTACGGGAAAAGATGCCCAAGGTACGGCAGGCAGCCAGTTCATCCAATACCTGCTGTCATCCGGGGAGGCGCTATAAACTGCTGAAAAAAATTTATATTTCTTTGTGTCCATTGTGCCTTTGTGGTTCAATTTATTTCTACTCAAAGGCGATCAAATATCATGCAAGATTCAGATATTAAAAGTCGAGGCAGTACATTGCTTGTGCTTTCCCGGGGAGCCATGGAGCTCGCCTGGCGCTATGCCTGGGCCTTTTTCCTGATCTTCCTGTCCCTGGGCGTTGTTTTCCCCTTGTTTGCAGCCGCCTGCATCCTGTGCGTTTCCGCCCTGCTGAACCGGGCACCTCAAAAATGGGGTTGGCAGAATTACTGGATGGTGCTCCTCAACATCCTGGGCTTCTTGGTTTGTGCGCTGCTCTTTCTGCACAATTATCGCTATCCAGCCTATTCCTTCTGGAGCATGGCATGGGTGGAACGCCTGGTGGGTGATCCTTCCGGCGTTGTGGAATGGTTTCTGCTGCTGCTGACTTTGTATTGCCTGATATTGGTCTGGCAGGGTGGCAGGTATCTGAAGAAAACCACACGGAATCATCTTGCCGTGTGCCTGCAGTACGACAAGGGATTGGGCCTGCTGTTCAGCCTGTTGATTGTAAACGGTGTGCTAACCTACAAGGCCGGCATGGGCCTGCCGGCCCATACCATGGGATTTTTGATTCCGTTCTATTTGATCTTCGGGTTGGCGTCCGTGGGGCTGAGCCGCCATCAGCACGAGGTTGAGAAATCCTTCCTTGCCGGCTACCGCGGCCTGGGCATCATCCTCGGCATTGCCGCCATCGCCATCCTGTTATGCTGCGGCCTGGTATTTCTTTTCCACCCCTATCTCTTCCCTGCAGCCGATGCCCTGATGGCCACCATTGACCGGACCGCAGCACCCATGGTTCCCTATCTGATCCGTTTCCTCCGCTATATCCTGACCCCGAACCACATGCTGCATGTTGAAGGCACGCCGGAGAATACAGATACAACACAGATCGACCTAGCCCAGCCGCCGGAAGCAGGATCTCTGGTTGTAACCGCGAATATCCTGGTCTGGGTGTTCATCGCCCTGGTGATTTTGATGCTGGCCGGCCTTGTCTTTTATATGCTTAAACGCCTGTTGGCCTGGCTCCTTTCCAAGGACTCCCAGGACGGCCCGCCCCTGACATTTTACGCCTGGATACGCGGTCTTCTGAAAAGCCTCATGGCCATTCCAGCTAGCTTGTGGCATTTTCTGGTACCTTTTTTCAAACAAGTGGACAGTGCCGCCGTGGTCTACGTGCGCTTGCTCAGGTGGGGACGGCACAGCGGCGTGCTGAAACGGCCAAACGAAACACCGGACGAGTACGCCAGCCGGCTGATGCGCTTTTTTCCCGACATCAGCCAGGACATCCGCCTGATTGTGAATGCATTTAACCGGGAAATATACGGGCTTATTCAAACCACACCGGACCTGCTCACCGATATCCAGAACGCCCAGCGCAGAATGAAAAGCATCCGGCTTTGGCCGCAAAGGGTGAAGGTGAGGCTGTTGTCGTAAAATCCAGAAATCAGAAGTCAGAAGTCGGAGGCCCAGAAAACCATTATGAGTTATGGAACGGACGCGTAGGGGCGCCCCGGCTCAACACCATACCGGGGCAGGCCCTGCATGTTCGCCCATCAGGACAGAAATCGGACGGCAAGCGGTAGTCAGTAGTTTGTCAAAAAAATGAATCACGAAAAGACGAAATTTCAAAAGCACGAAATGTTTAGAGCTAATTTTCGTGTTTTCGTCCTTTCGTGATTTCGTGATGAGAGCTCTTACATTCAATTGTAACGTTTTAGTGCTAATTGAATCCATGAAATCCGTGAAATCCGTGTCTGATTATTTGTGTGGGAGAATACGCTTAATACGGTAACAACTTTACACCAGGGCTATACCTCAGAAGAATAAATATTAGACAAGATTTACAGGGTATAGTCCAACATAATATATTACATTAACTTATTATTATTAACTATTTTATATTATTTTATTTTTGGTACTTATATTGTACCTTTTTAAAGGAATACTTTAGATTTTCTTTGTGTCCTTTGTGCCTTTGTGGTTCAATTTATTTCTATTCTAAGTTCAGCAAATCTTATGTAAAACAAGGAGCCTATTATGACGGATTTAACGCCCACTTGTGCCAAATGCCCCTATCCCTGGCAGGAGAGACTTTGCCGCATGGACAGCGGTAAAGGCCTGGCTTCCTGCCCCACGGAAACCAAAAAGGAACTGCTCGAAAAAAGCATGCAGAAATACGAGGATCCCCAGGAACTGCGCTTTGCCCGGAATGCATCCATTCAGGAGGCGGAATGTTACGAACGGCTAGCGGGAGGTGGGGTCAAACCGTTGAAACCCCGTATTCTGGAAATCGCCGAGTTTGCGGATAAGATGGGATATCAACGCCTGGGGTTGATCTTCTGCGTGGGACTGGCTTCAGAGGCCAAGGCCGTGGATAAATTCTACAGCAAAAGGGGCTTTGAAATGGTTTCTGTGGCCTGCAAGGCCGGACGCACACCCAAGGAGGCCATTGGCTTGAGCGAGGAGCAGAAAATCCTGCCCAATACTGCTGAGCCCATGTGCAATCCCATCTTTCAAGCCGATATTCTCAATGACGAAAAGGTGGATTTCAATATCATCATGGGCTTGTGCGTGGGCCACGATTCCCTGGTGATCAAATACCTGGAGGCGCCGGTGACTGTGTTGGCGGTCAAGGACCGCCTCATGGGCCACAACCCCCTGGCTGCTGTGTACAACATGGGCAGCTATTATGCTTTTCTCAATAAGCCTTAAGCTCAACGGTCAAAAGCTTTCATTTTAAAGAAAAGGTTTCGGGTGTCAGGAGTCAGGTCGTCCCAAGCTATCAGTAATCAGCAAAAAAATAGTTGAACCCTCGGGGTGTTTTACCGTCATCCCCGCGAAGGCGGGGATCCAGGGCATTCAGCTAATCGCTATTTGCTGATAGCATTTGTTTAATATAATCCTGTCTAATACTAATGCTTCAGACAACATACCTTAACCATTTAATATCATAAAATAATTAAGGCAGTAACAAGTAGCAAACATGAACCAGGCGAAAGCTATTCACAATGATGCCATTATAATCGATTGTACCTGTCCTTTGGCCGCCATGGAGGGATATCTTGATAATTACAAAAGCGGTGGGGTGACGGTTGTGGCCGCGACCGTGGGCTACGGCATAGCCAATATTGGAACGCTGGATTTCACCATGAAGAACCTTGGCAAATGGTTTGCACAAATCAGGGGAAATGGCAGCGATTTGATCCATGTAACCAGCGTGGATGATATCCTCAGGGCCAAGGAGTAAGGCAAACTGGGCATCATTTTCCATTTTCAGGGAACAAAACCTTTTGAGGATGACATCAACACGGTAGAACTTTTTCATCGTTTGGGGTTGCGCATGTGCCAGCTCTGCTACAACGATGAGGACCTGGTCGGCTGCGGGTGTGCTGTTGAAAAAGACACAGGGCTGACTGAATACGGTGAAAAGGTGATCAGCGAAATGAATCGCCTCGGCATAGTGGTCGATTGCGCCCACACCGGCCACAACACCAGCCTGGATGCCATAGCCGCCTCGAAAAGCCCGGTGATCATCTCCCACGGCAATGCCAGTTCAATATGCAACAACAAAAGAAACTGTGAAGATGATTTGATCAAGGCCTGGATCAACACCTATTTTCCGGTAAATATTGGTTTACGTTTTTCCATGAAGGCGGTGACCGCCTCTGTGAGGTCGTTGGACGGAACAATATTGGTGCTGATGGAGGCCACATAATCCAGCCCGTCTTCTATGCTTTTGCCCACGCCATAATTCAGCACATCCTTTGAGGCCTGGACTGCAAGGGGTGAATTGGCGGCAATCTCTTTCGCCAAAGCCTGGGCACCTGCAAACAATGCTTCTTTGGTCGGAAAAACCTCATTGACCAGAAGAATCTCCCTGGCCCGCTGGGCCGTGATGGTCTTGGCGGAATAGGCCAGTTCCCTTGCATGGCCCTGCCCCACGATCAGGGGAATCCGCTGGAGCACACCCACATCAGCCACAAAGCCCACGGCCGCCTCTTTGAGGCAAAACCCGGCATCTGCGGAACACAATCTGACGTCACAGGCCGTGGCCATGTCCAGCCCGCCCCCGATGCAATGACCGTGGATGGCGGCGATCACCGGCTTTTTACACCACTC
>Ga0180435_10004508_pt1 | contig 13716 bp, 9 predicted proteins | sample SS_ome_3_FD_132467 | JGI IMG/M metagenome (GOLD analysis project Ga0180435, IMG submission 132467) | Hypersaline lake sediment archaeal communities from the Salton Sea, California, USA - SS_3_S_1 metaG | ecosystem: Environmental > Aquatic > Non-marine Saline and Alkaline > Hypersaline > Sediment... | reverse complement strand
GAAGCTCGACACGCCGATCGATATCGCCGGGCTCCAGCGGTTCGCGGGCGATGTCGAGCTGGCGGGGCTCGCCCCGGTGCCGGAGATCCCGGCGTCTCGAGGAGTTCGCGTCGCAGTCATCGGCGCCGGTCCGGCAGGGCTCGGGGCGGCGGCCGAACTCGCGAAGGCCGGAGTCAGCGTCACCGTCTTCGAGAAGGCCGACAGTCCGGGTGGCGTACTGACCCACGGCATCCCTCCCTTCAGACTTGACCCTTCATTCGCGACCGACGAGTTCTCCTATGTCGAGCGTCTGGGCGTGACAATGAAGTACGGCGTGAACGCGGACCCTGCGGCTCTTCTCGGCGAAGGGTTCGATGCGGTCTTCGTCGGCATCGGTCTCGGACGGCCCTACACGATCGGTCTCGACGGTGAGGATCTCAAGGGTGTGCACATCGCAGGTGATCTTCTGGCTTCCGTTGCGGCGGGCGAGACACCGACGCTGGGCGACGACGTCGTCGTGATCGGTGGCGGGAACGTCGCAATGGATGCCGCGATGACGGCGCTCAGACTCGGCGCAGCGAACGTCCATCTCTGCTCGCTCGAGTCACACGAGGAGATGCCGGCCTTCCGTTCGGAGATCGATGAGGTACTGGGTGAGGGCGTGGTCTTCCATACCCGGACGATGCCGGTCCGCATTCTCGGTGAGAACGGTAGGGTCACAGGGTACGAAGGAATCGGCATTCGCTGGAAGACACCGGGCGTGTTGGTTCCGTCGAACGCCGAGCAGATCCCCGGGACCGGGTTCGGCCTCAAGGCCGATGCGGTCATCGAGGCCATCGGCACGGGCGTGCTCGACCGCTTCGACGGCGTGGAGACCGACCAGCGTGGCGTGATCAAGGTCGATGAGGAGACTATGAAGACATCGATGGACCGCGTGTTCGCCGGCGGCGACATTGCCAACGGTGGAGCGACCGCGGTTCTTGCGTATGGAGAGGGAAAGCGAGCGGCGCGAGCCATCATCGAAATGCTCGACCGTGAGAGCGGGAAGGGAGGTGGCGCCTGATGAAGAAGCCGAACCTTGCAGTCGACTTCTGTGGAGTCCGATTCCCGAACCCGTTCGTTCTCGCGGCGGCGCCACCGACCGATGACGCCGAGATGATCGCCCGCGGTTTCGAGGCGGGTTGGGCCGGTGCGGTCGTCAAGACGCTTGGGCTCGAGCACGTCGAAGTGAACCTCGTCTCGCCGATGATGGTCGGGATGGACTATGAGGACAAGCGGCTGGTCGCGCTTCAGAACATTGACCTCATCTCAGACCGCGACATCCGGGAGGTGCTTCCCGAGGTCCGCGAGCTCAAGAGGAGCTACCCGGACCGCATCGTCATCGTGAGCATCATGGCGAGCACCGAGGCTGAGTGGAAGGAGATCACCCGCCGGGTCCAGGAGGCCGGGGCGGACATGATCGAATGCAGCTTCTCCTGCCCGCACGGGATGCCCGAGCGCGGAATGGGCTCCGCCGTTGGACAGAACGCCGAGCTCACATACGAGCGCGCGAAGTGGGTCGCGGAGGCGGCCGATGTCCCGGTGCTCATCAAGCTGACACCCAACGTGACGGACATGCGTCCGGTGGCCGAGAAGGTGAAAGAGGCCGGGGCCGAGGGCGTGACCTGCATCAACACGGTCAAGGGCCTGATCGGGTTCGATCTGGACTCCATGACGCCCATCCCCTCGGTCGACGGCTACTCGACCGAGGGCGGCATCTCGGGACCGGCCATCAAGCCGATCGCGCTCCGGTTCGTTGCCGACGTCGCGCGCGATGTGGGAATCCCGGTCGCGGGTGTAGGTGGTGTGGTGACCTGGAAGGACGCGGCGGAGTTCCTGCTCGCAGGAGCCGGCATCGTGGAGGTCTGCACGGCGGTGATGCGGTACGGCTACGATATCATCGAGGAGCTCAACGAGGGACTGCTGCTCTATCTCGAAGACAAGGGCCTTGGCTCGCCGATGGACCTCGTTGGCAAGGGACTTCCGAAGATCGTCGGACACGGAGAGCTCTCTCGCGCGACAAAGGTGCTCGCGACCGTTGATGAGGACACATGCATCGGCTGCGGCGCCTGCGTCATCGCGTGTCGCGACGGTGGACACCAGGCCATCGAGTTCGCCGGTCCGGATGCAGGGGATGATGCACGCGTGCCGAAGGTCGATGATGAGAAGTGCATAGGCTGTGGCTTCTGCCGGACGGTTTGCCCGGTGGATGGTTGTCTGACGATGCAGCCGCGGGAGGACTAGGTCACGGCGCGCCAGGTGAGGACGACGCGCGCTCCTCAAGACTGGCAGTACGATGTGCGAATGTGAAGGGTCGGCTCTGACACGGTATGTCAGGGCCGATTCCTTTTTATGGGTAATGGTCAGGAACTATGAGTAGCCTGTGCGAATTATGTACTGTGTTGTCATCAGATAGGGAGAATAGTGTGAAGTTAAATGGAGGTAGTGGAGAGACACAGATTTGCTTGTGTATTCTTGTTGACTTGTCTTGGAACTCGCAGTATAATGTCATCGTTTCCTCCCTCGGGAAACGCCCGCCCCTGCCGCCCGGTCTCGCAGCCGGGCGGGGGGGTGGGACGTGAGGGCAGGAAACGCCGCGGACGTGGAGAGAGACACAGTCACATAGTGAGTAGAAAAAAGCGGGCGACTGGTGATGGATTCGCAGCCATCCAGTCGCCCGGGCGGAACCGAGTGCGCCCGATCCGTGAGGATCAGGGACCGGCTCCGTATCTGTACAATCTGCCTGCCGCCGTCCGTGATGTCAAGCCTGGACCTGCGGCACCAGAGCGGATGGAGAGGCAGGGGGCCACCGGTCCCGGAGAGTGAGCGCGGGTCATCATGAGAGAGGTGGAGGATATGCGCTATGTAACTGCCACGCAGACCGCGACGGCCGGCGACGAACTTCGCAAGGGCGGTTGGCTGTGGAAGGGCGCAGGAAGTCGGACGGTCGCGCTGGTCCTGGGTGTACTTCTGGTGGCCGGTCTCGGTGCTGCCAGGGAGGAGGAGCGCGCGTCGCAGGAAGGGATGCCGGTGCAGTCGGGGGGGATGGTCTGGATCACGACGGACGCGGAGTTCCTGTCTCTTGACGACGAGGTGATGCTCCCGCCGGTCGAGGGGATTCCGTCACAGCCCGCCCTCCAGGGCTCACTCGCTTTCAGCGTCGCGTCACCGCTCCCGGCGTGGTCGGTGAGAGTAGAGATCGAACCGACGGCGGGTCCTGATGGTCCCATCGACATCAACTGTCTGATGGTCCGCTCGCCCGCCACGGGTGGCGAGTTCGTGTGCGTGGGTGACGGGCTCATCATTGCCCAGGGGCATGGTCCGGCGCCCGCAGAGGACTTGTGGCTCGAGGTCCAGGCCCGGCCGGGGTGGACCGACGAAGCGGGTCTCTATCAGGGGCTGCTTCATCTGACGCCCGAGGTGTCGCCCGAGCATCACGACTCGGAGATCGAACACCCCGGCGCGCTCCGGGTGGTGACGGGGAACGGCGCAATGCTCGCGAGCACACTCGGTCCACGCGTCACGGTCCCTGTCGTGATGACCGTGGCGCCGCTGACCGTGGTCATGACGTCGGAGACGGAGTTCAACATAGAGACCGGCCCGGGTCCCGGTCGCTATCTCGTGGAACCGGACCTGGATGTCGTCGTGGCAACGAACGAGGAACAGTGGGAACTGCTGCTCCAGGGGACGCCCTTCGTCTCCGACGAGGACGAGATCTCCCTTGAGCGAGTCGAGTGGGCGGTCCTGGACGCGGGAGGTGAGCCCGGCGAGTGGACTGTGGTGGGTGACAGCAACTGTCTTATATCTGGATACGATGAACGGGGTGTTCTCTCCGCGAGCTTCCGGATGGCGCTCGAAGTGATCGTCACGGATGTCGCGGGCGAGTACATCTGCGAGCTTCACTTGGTCGGGTCGCCGCGGTAGGTCGGCGACCTTCGCTTGTCTGGACAATCCCGGTGCGGTGGAGGCGAGAGCGGTGTTCCTGGGAGCGGTCTCCGTCCGTGCGGGATCCAGAGCGTCGAAAGGAGCTGCCATGGCGTGCTGGTCGCGGCCTCGGGCCGCGCACAGACAGACCGGCTCCCCGAGGACTGAGCCGGGCGGGGAAACCGGGGTGATCCGCCACCCCCGGCAAGGGACAAACCCTGACAGGACGCATCCCTTTCCCTGAATCGAGACCGAGGCGGACCAATGGGTTGCGTGCAACGAGCAACCTTCAAGGAGACCTTATCATGCTGCGCGTTATCGTGGCAATCATGGCTGTCGTGGCTCTCGCGGTTCCGGCTGCGGCGTACGAGACCACGTGGGACGGCGACGCTGCCGGTGACATCACCATCTATCTCACCCTGGACTGCTACATCCAGATCGAGTGGCAGGATACCGACATCGTCTTTGACGGGGTCAGTGGGTGGTTCTGCGATCAGCTTGAGGATGTTGCCTACGCGGCTTGACCTGACGGGGACGGGAAGTTCCCGACCGACCCGTGGGCCGGTAGCAGCTACTACGCCAGCGGCGGCTTGTTCTACGAGTCGGCTGACGGCGCGGTGATCTTCATCAGGTCCAACAATCCGTTGTCGATGAGCGTGACGACGAACGGCGACCTGTACTTCGAGGAAGAAGGCTGCGAGTCCTACATTCCGACCTGGTTCACGATGTGCGCCGCGCCGTTCATGGTCGACGGTGTCTGGACCGGCGTGGGGGACATCCCGGGCGACGGCTGGGGTACCTATCTGAACGAGACCGGCGCAGGCGTGCTCGGGTACAACGACCCGGTCGAAGGGAAGCACCCGAACCAGACGGCCTTCCCCTGCGCCCCCCCCGCGAACAACTGGGTGCTCGGACCTCTTTGCCCCGGCATCGAGGGCACACTGAAGTTCCTCGGTCGTATCCACCGCCACGGCATGGAGGACATGGGCGGCAACTACACCACGGTTCTGAACGTGCTGTTCACGAGCCCGTAAGCGGAAGCTCGGGAGGCGTCGGGAAGGTTTTCGGCGCCTCCCACCTCCCTCGCGGGCTCCCAAGGAGGAGGGTCATCGTGGGTTCATCTCATCTCACTCTTTGCCTTGTCGTTATCCTGGCGGTAACTCTTGCCACAGGCGTTGTTGCCCAGGAGACGGAGGTTCGCGAGGGCGGCATCGGTATCGGTCCGCTCAAGCTCATGGCCGACGCAGTCCCGGGTGAGACCTGGGAGGGCAGCTTCCGTATTGTCGGGAGCGTGCCCGGCAGGCGTTCGGTCTTCGACATTGGCGTGCGCGATCTGAGGCAGTCGGCGATCGGACACAAGGAGGCCGTTGACATTGGGACAGGTGCCAGGTCCGCCTCCGACTGGATCGTCGTGGATTCCGAGATCAGCGTCGAGGGAACCGAGCAACGGGATGTTCCCGTCGCTCTCAGCATCCCCGAAAATGCCTTCGGTACGTACTCCTCATTCCTTGTTGTCAATCTTCGTCCCGACAGACCGGCCGCCCAGCTCTCGGCGACAGTCGTTCCGACGGTCAACGTCGAGATCCTGGTGCGCGTTCGCTCGAGCGGTCCACTTGAGCTTGGCGTCGAGGGAATCGAACTCAGTTCGTGGGGGGGCGAGAGCGAACTGATCGTCGATGTCCGGAATTCCGGCGTCTGGGTCAGCGAGCTGCGCGGCGACGTTCTCCTGTATCCGGAGTCGGGCGGCTTCCCCGAGCGCATCGAGCTCCCGTACCGCAGCGACGGGCGACCGTTCGATCTCTATCCCGGGCAAACGATCCGGCTCCGGGCACCCACACCGAGGGTTCCGCCTGGAACATACCGTGCGGTCGGACGACTTGAGCTGGGCGAACGGCGGGAGTCGAGAAGCGAGTTCGCACTGGTGGTCTCAGGTGTAGGAGGATCATCGGCAGCGGCCCTGGTTGACGGAACGAAGTCGGAGCTTGGGACGGATATCTGGATTGAACAGCCCGTGCACGAGCTCAGCCTTCCGCCGGGTGCCGTCAGGTCGGTTCCGATCCGCGTGAGCAACCTGGGCGATAGTGCAGTCACTCTGGATGTTGCTGTGGAGGATGCGCGCCTCGAGTCCGACGGTCGGTGGACCTATGCGAACTCGCCGGTCCCATCGCCGGGACTCTCGGTCAAGGTTGTGCCCGACACGCTCGTGCTCGGGCCGAAGGCGAGCTCCGCTGTGAGGGCGACCGTACAGATGGATCAGGATGCCGAGTTCGATTCGACCGTGACGAAAGGGGTGCGGTTCGTCGGACGCTCGGACGAGGCGGGTGGTGAGTGGCAGACGGTGTACGACGCCGGCGCTCTCCTCATTATCAAACCGAGAGGCGCCGGACGCGCGTCGCTTCGCGTGAAGGGTCTCGATCTGGTCCGCTCGCATCCCGAATCCAATCCCGGAAGCGCCGTCCTCACCATTGCCAATGAAGGCGATGGTGTCGGGGAGGTGCGCGGTCGCGTACTGCTGCAGTCGGAGGCCGGCGAACTGATCGCGGAGATGGCCGTTGGGAGCAGGAACTGGGAGCGCGTGATGCCGCAGGGTGAGCGGAAGTTTCGTATGTCACTGCCTCTCGTTGCCGAGGGCGTGTTCACGGTCTCCGTCGACCTCGAGCAGAACGGCGACGAAGGGGAACCGCTCACTGCTGATGCCTCGTTCACGAGCGCGGAGGCTGTGCCGGAGGGACTGCGATGAAGACCCTGCGCTCATGCACGGCGGCCTGTCTGGGAGCGCTTGCCCTCGCACTCCTGTTCGGGTGCGCAGCACAAACCCCGCTCCAGGACGACGCGGAGCTGCTCCTGGGACACGACGCGACCGTCGAGGAGGACCTGAGCGTGGCCGCGGCGCGATACCGCGAAGGTGAGTACGGGGAAGCGGCGAGGCTGCTGCGTGGCATTCTCGAGGACAACACGCCGTACCGGATCATGCCGGACGTGCTCTATCTGCTCGGTGAGGCCGAGCTGGCCGCCGGGAACGGCGACAAGGCGGCGCTCAGTCTCCATCTTCTTCGGGAGTACTACCCGCGGAAGTGGTCCGTGCTGCCCGGACGCGCGGAACTCGAAGCGGTGGCTGACCGACACACGCCGGCCGCGACCGGAACAGACTCCGTGTATCCGCTTGGCGGCATGGTAACGGCCGCCGGCGCCCCAGCTGAGGAAGCGCGCGTCACCAACATGTTCTACGAGACAGACATCCTCCAGGTGCTCTCGGATGTATCGGCGCAGACCGGAGTCCCGATCTTTGCCGCCAAGGGCGTTCGGGGGCTGGTCACCGCCGAGTTCGATGACGTTCCGCTCGGGCGGTGTCTCAGTCATCTCACTGTCCCGCTCGGGCTGGGCTATCGGTGGATGGATGGGTATTACCTCGTCGGGGTGGCCGATCCGAGGGATTCGGGATCCATGCTGCTGGCCGAAACGATCGAGGTCCGGCCGCGACACCTCCTCGCGGAGGAGGTGGCCAGACTGCTTCCGCCCTCGTATGAGCGGTACGTCCGGGTCGACCCCGCGGGTGGGAACGTCCTGACGCTGACCGCGCCGCCGGAGGTGACGAGCGCGTTCCTTCGAGACGTCGCGGCCATCGACCGGCCGCCTCGCCAGGTGACCATCGAGGCTCTCGTCGTCGAGGTGAACAGCGACGTGAGCCGTGAGTGGGGCATCGACTGGGAGGTGCTCGGAAGCGAGGGAGGGGCGACCTTCCGTCTCGCCAAGCTGGCGCCTGCACTGCTCGACTCCTCGTTCATCGGGATGATCACTGACACGGGGCTCGGCGGCGTCGACGCCGTCACTGACATCGGCGTCGCCGTCAGGGCGCTGGAGGCCGACGGGGCCGCGAACGTTCGCGCCAACCCGCGGCTCGCCACGCTCGACGGTCAGGAGGCGCGAATCCGCGTCGGAACCGAGGCGTACTACTCGCTGTTGAGCGGGTCGGTCAGCTATGCGTACTACACGCTCCAGAAGATCGCGACGGGGATCACGCTCAAGATCACGCCGTACGTCGGCGAGACGGCCGACATCACGACGGACATCTTCGTGGAGGTCAGCGACGTCCGCGCGTCAGGCGTGAACGATCTGCCCGTGACGAGCGTTCGGGAAATCGAGACCCGCGCGTGCGTCGGCAACGGCGAGTCGATCCTGATCGGCGGGTTGCTGTCGGAGTTCGAGCGCACCAGCGAGAACCGCATCCCCGTTCTCGGGAGCATACCGATCCTCGGTGCCCTCTTCGGCCACACGAGGATCGAAAAGGAGCAGAGCGAGATGCTCGTTCTCGTGACACCGCACGCGATGATCGATCCAATGGAGCTGGCCGGGCTCCTCGAGTGAGGTAGCTCGGAGCAGTCGGCGAACGGGGCTGATGTGAAGTGGAAGGAGAGGCACAGATGGTGACTGGTATCGAACTGCGGACGCCTGCACGCGTGCGGGCCGGACCCGGAGCACGGTGGCCGCGTCTCCTCGAGCGGGCAACGGTGCTTGCGGTCATCCTCGTCTGCCTTCTGGGCGCGCGACCGGAGTGCGCGTCGGGCGAGCCGTTCAGCATCTCGACAGGACTGGGCATCAGCATCCGCCGCGCGGTCAAGATCCGGTACTCCAGCCCGTTCGACCCGAACCCGCGCTACATGGCCGGCATGCAGACTGCGGCGGCCGAAGAGCCTGTCGGGAGCGTGGAGGCGGCGGAGATCGTCGTCACGACGAACGATGTGAAGTGGGGCGTCGCTGTGCGTCTCGAGCTCCCGAAGGGGAGCGAACAGCTGTTCGCGAACTCCGTCGCACAGTGCCGGCTGCTCACGCTCGACGGCAAGCTCATCAGCGAGCGGTTCGTCGACGCCCCCGAGGTCTTCCTCGAGGGCAACGGGGTGTGCGGTGAGCAGAGGCTCTACCTGGAGGTCAGCGGCCACGCAGAGGCCTTCGGGATCGAGGCTCTCACCGAGGACGTTGTCGGTGTCGCCGGGTGGTCGTCGAGAGAGGAGAAGTAGGGGCTCACACGTGTGTGCCCCAATAGACCCATCAGAGCAGACGGGAGGTGTTGTCATGAGACGATTCCTCGCCATCCTCATAGGTGTGCTTGTTGTTCTGGCGCCAGCGTCGGTGTCGGCCGACATCACGGACGAGGTCGATATCGGGGTGCCTGAGTCGGAGCTTGGTCACAACATGGTCGGGTGGGGCGACGTGCAGTACGGCGACCTCCATGACCCGCCGGGTGTGTACGGCGACGTCGACAACTGCCGGGGCATCGACTGCCCGGAGTCACTCGGCGATGGTGACATCTCGGCGCTGATCGTCCTCGACTTCGGAACAGAGCCCGAAGTGAGCGGAAGGTGCATCACGATCAGACACCTCGAAGGTCAGGCTCTCGACGCGTTCGATCTCTACGTCTACGATATGAACGGAACGCCCCCAGGCGAGCTTGTCCTGAGCTATCCCGGCGACGAGACCAACACGGAACTCCAGTGGCTGACCACGACAGTAGAGAATGTCTGTTCGTGCGGTCCGTGCGTTCTTCACTTCGTCTGCACGTCGGAGCACTGGTCCGGCTGGGGCACGTACGGACAGATGTACATCGACTGGATTCGCGTGGAGTGCGATCCCGCTCTGCCGGCGGACGTGACCACGTGGTCTCGGATCAAGGCGATGTACCAGTGAGAAGCGCCACGCCAATCGTCCTGAGTCTCTCTACCACGGACACACTCGGAGTGAGAACGTGAGACACGCCGCGCTCGTCCTGCTGCTCCTGCCGCTGTTCGCTGGAGTGTGCCTCGCAGACAACATCGGCTTCGTCGAGACGAGTGGCACCACGTTCGTCGTCAACGGCGAGCGATACCTCTACGCCGGCGTCAACTACTGGTACGGCATGAACCTTGGTTCCGCAGGCGCAGGTGGGAACCGCGAGCGCCTGCACCGGGAACTCGACCAGCTGCGGACGCTGGGCGTCACGAACCTCCGCATCATGGTCGGGACGGAAGGCCCGGACACGGAACCGTGGCGGATCGTGCCGTCGCTTCAGACCGCCCCGGGGATCTACGACCCCGACGGCCTCGATGGTCTCGACTACCTCCTCGCCGAGATGAACGAGCGCGGGATGCGCGCCGTCGCGTGTCTCACGAACTTCTGGCACTGGTCGGGCGGCATGGCGCAGTATGTCTGCTGGAACGGCGGGGGGTCGATCCCGTACCCCCCGCCGGAGCCGGGCGGCGACTGGAACGTGTACCAGGACTACGCCTCGGACTTCTACTCCAACACCGGCGCGATGGAAGACCTCAGAGACCACATCGCGTTCCTGGTCGGGCATCTGAACCCGTACACGGGTCTCACGTATGGGGACGACCCCACCATCATGGCATGGGAGCTCGCCAACGAGCCCCGCGGGTTCCACAACAACGAAGCCGCATTCAACGTCTGGCTCGACGAGACGGCTGCGTACATCAAATCGATCGATGCCAACCACCTCGTGACCACGGGATGTGAAGGGGACACCCCGTGGCCTGCGTGGAACGGGCTCGACTTCGCGCAGAACCACAACGGACCCGACATCGACTACGCGACGATCCACATCTGGCCTCAGAACTGGGAGTGGTTCGACCCGTCGGACCCGGCGGCAACCTTCCCGTCAGCCCTCGCATCAGCCGTAAGCTACTTCAACGATCATCAGGGCGAAGCCGCGATGCTTGGGAAGCCGCTTGTTCTCGAGGAGTTCGGACTCGCGCGCGACGGTGGCTCGTTCGATCCGACGTCGTCGGTCGCGTGGCGTGACTCGCTGCTCGTCGAGCTGTACGAGCTGATCGAGCTGTCGGCGGCGAACGGAGGACCCGCCTGCGGTGACAATGTGTGGTCGTGGTCGGGTGAGGGAAGGCCCAGCGAGCCGCCCGGCGGTCACTGGAGCCCGGGAGATCCATGGACTGGCGACCCGCCGCATGAGGACCAGGGGTGGTACAGCATCTACGACAGCGACGCGACCACGTGCGATGTGCTCGCGGCGCACGCTGATGAGATGACGGCGATCGCGCTCGGGACGTCGGTCGCGGGGGACTCGGAGGGCGTCGGAGCAGCACTCCCGCGCCTCTCGGTCCACCCGACGCCGGCCTTCGGAAGCGTGTGGATCCGCGCGGAGTTTCCCGCGGACGATCGCGCGCGACGTGTCGATGTCTTCGATGTGCGGGGGCGACGGGTCCGCAGCTGGCGCGCTGGCGATGGTGAGTTCGTCACCTCGTGGCCTGCCCACGAGGCGTCAGTTCCTGCGGGAGTCTACTTCGTCCGGGCGCGCGGAGACGCCGGTGCGGTCTCGGACAAGCTCGTCTATCTTGGTGGGCTGCCATAGATAGACGGCGGCTTCAAGAGTACGTGTGTGACATAGCGCTGGTCTCGCCGTTGCTGACGATGACCAGCGTTTTGATTGTGTCACAGTCAGCATGGGCGACTGAACTGGACAAGCTGTATTTGTTGTGCTTGTCCATCTACTTACATAGTATGCACTTAGATGTCTGTAGTGGACTGACTGAGGTTTCATGGTGATTCGTCGTTGACATATCGGGCCGTGGGCAGTATAATGACAGCGTTTCCTCCCTCGGGAAACGCCTACCCCTTCCGCCTGGTTTCGCAGCCAGGCGGGGGGTGGGAAGTACGGGGGGAAACGCCGCGGACGTGGAGAGACACGATCACAGGTAGGTAAACAAACGCGGGCGACTGGAGGAATGGTTCGCAGCCAGTCCAGTCGCCCGGCCAAGTGCGGGGCAGCTTCGCGCCGAGAGGCGCCGGCGTGCCCGCTCTTGTGCTTGGGAAATATACGCGCGGGGCTCAGGACCGTCAAGAGCCATGTGCGACCTGCCGGAGCGGCGGGGGGAGGAGCGATGGAAGTCAGCTGGATGGAGTGTCCCCAGGTACTGGTTCTTCCTCACAGCGGGAGAGAGGAACGATGAACGGACGGAACCTCTTGGGCATGACGGCCTGCTTGGCGCTGGTCGTTGTGCTCGCCATCGGGTCGGTCGCAGGCGCCGCCACGATCTCTGTGGGTGGCGCGACGCATCTGACTGCGAACGGGGAGTACGACCGAAATCCCTCGGTCACCTACGACGGGAGCGACTACTGGCTGTTCTGGGCAAAGGGCGACGATACCAGCACGGCTGGTGTGCGGACCGGCGGCTACAACCCGGACGCCGACACGTACGTGATCTACTACAAGACAGCGGGGAGCCTCGCCGGTCTTGCGACTGCAGCGGAGACCAAGCTCGGACTCTCCGAGACTGCTCGGCCCGCGGGGTTCGACCAGCGGGTCGTCTCGGCGGTCTCGTTCGGTGGCGAGGTCTACGCGTTCGCCTCGAGCGGTCAGTCGGGTACGGACAGGGGGCTCTACTACTACAAGTGGGACGGTGTCTCCTGGACGGGTCCGACGACGCTGATCACCGACGGCACCGAGCGCGGCGGGCACGTGAACGTGGCGACCGATGGGAGCTATGTCTACATCGTCTGGGAGTCCGGGATCGATGCGAGCTCGGACTGCTACACGTGGGATGGCGTGACACTCAGCTCCAAGATCGACATCAGCACCGACAACCAGCCGAAGATCGCACTCGACGGCACGACGCTCTACGTCGTGAGCATCGAGGACGGAACGGGCGACATCGAGGCGTACTCGGCGAGCGCGGGGGCAAGCCCTACGTTCTCGGCCCACTCGACGCCTGTGCCGGCCGGCGGATTCTATGATCCGTGCATCGTGAGCGACGGCACGGACCTGCATGTCATCACGGCGCCTTGGCTCAGCGGGACGGACCAGCAGTACCTCGTCGAGACGGTCTACTCCGGCGGTTCCTGGAGTGCTGCCAACGACGTGACGCTCGGCGGGTATGGCGGCGTCTACTGGTGGGACTTCTGGCCGATCGCCTTCCATGACGGTTCGGACACCTACGTCTTCTTCACGACCGAGACGTCGAGCGCGTCCTTCAGCGATGGCGAGATCGCCATGCTGAAGATGGACTGGGACCTCGACACCGACCACTACCTGTACATCCAGAACGCGGTCGATCAGGCGAGCTCGGGTGATCTTCTCGACATCGCCGGTGGCACATATGTGGAGCAGGTCACGGTCAACAAGACGCTCCAGCTCGACGGAGCTGGTGAGGGTGTGACGACGATCGAGGCTCCGGCAACGCGCACCGGTACGGTCGTCCAGGGAACGAACACCTGGGACTACATCGTCGGCGCGTGGGCTACCAGCGGGACGATCGATTTCCTCCTGAGGAACGTCACGATCGATGCCGCAGGTCACGCCAAGACCGCTGGTACGAGCGGTCTTGTTGGCGTGTACATGTGCGACATCGACGAACTCAACTGGGGGCTCCACTCGGCTACCATTGAGGGCTTCCAGGCTGTCGAGTACGAGAGCTGGGGAGTCCGCGTCCACGGCAACACGCTTTGCGCCGTGCGGCTTTGCACACTCCGCGACTACACGCGAGACGGGATCGTCGTGAATGGTGATGACGGCCCGGCGGCCGATCCGTACGTGACCGTCCGAGACAATGACCTGACCGGCAACGCGCTCGCTCTCAACGGAATCCAGATCGGCTACGGAGCTGATGCGGTAGTGGAACGCAACACTGTCCGCGATCACACCCGGTCGTCGCCGTGGGCGGCGGTCGGTCTGTTCGCACACAAGAGCCCGGGAGTCGACTTCGGCTCGGTTGGCAACGGCAACACCGCCACGAACTGCAAGTACGGGCTCGTGCTTGATCAGTCGGACGGCTG
>Ga0180435_10004507_pt1 | contig 13717 bp, 15 predicted proteins | sample SS_ome_3_FD_132467 | JGI IMG/M metagenome (GOLD analysis project Ga0180435, IMG submission 132467) | Hypersaline lake sediment archaeal communities from the Salton Sea, California, USA - SS_3_S_1 metaG | ecosystem: Environmental > Aquatic > Non-marine Saline and Alkaline > Hypersaline >... | reverse complement strand
GTCTTGGTCAAATTTCCTTCACAAAAGATTTACGCGGCCGAATGTGTACTCTCCCTGTAAATGGCATATGTCGTTAAAGGCAGTTAACACCGGCATACCTTTGAAGAAATCAATAATATTAATCGAAGCGTTGAAGGCATTAAAATTCATATGACCCTCCATGGGAGGGCCAAAATGATAAGACATAAAGCCCTTTATAGTAGCCATGTGCATAACAGCGACTACAATCTTTGAGGGATGCTTATCTAAGATTTTCTTCGAAAAACGCTCAATGCGGTCATAAAAACTCATAATCGTTTCACCACCTGGAACACTAGGACGATTGACAGTTGGCCCTTGGGGATTATTGAGCCAGTCCACCATTTTTTTATGGAATTCGGGTAATTCCGCCTCAACATCAGACATTTTTTTATTTGCAATTAATCCGAAATCAAATTCTCTTAAATCTTTATCATTTATGGGCGCGAGCCTCGTAGCGTTCGCGATGTATTGCGCGGTTTGGCGGGTCCTGAGCAGGGGACTGGTATAAAGAACATCCGGCCTCATTGTTTTTAACCGATCGGCCAGTTTCTCTGCCTGTTCCTCTCCTTCTTTATTAATAGCTATATCGGCCAGGCTGCCAATTCGCGCTTCTTTATTGGCTTTTGTTTTCCCATGGCGGACCAGGATGAGTCGAGTGATATCTTGCAGGTCCGCTTCAAATAAATTGGTCATGAATCCCCTTTCTATGCGATGATTCTAATAGCGGCGATTATTTAAAAATCGCCTTCAACACCCCAAATAATAATGGATAATACGCACAATAATCCAAATTCCCGCCCCCGCTTATTGTTGAACCTATGACAGTAGCCATGGCAGCGGATCCCCAAACCTGAATAATTCCCAGTATAAAAGCGGCTATTACTGTCCCTCTCAACCCGCCGTACTTCGAACTAACCACTCCTAATGTACTTCCGCCGAAAAACATTGGAATTATTGAAGGTATTGTTAGAATCTGTGACTGGCTAAAAATTTGCAAAGCCATACCTACCGCCATTCCGAAGAATGTAAAAATAAAACCAATCAAGGCTGCATTTGGTGCATAGTCGAAAAACACTGGAATATCGACAGCGGCTACGGCACCCGGTAAAAACTTCCGGGAAATTCCTTCAAATGCCGGCATCAGTTCGCCAATAAACATCTTGACCCCAAGAATGATAATGGTAATGCTTGCCCCGGTATCGACCCCTCTTAACAAGGAATACATCAGATAATTGGATTCCCCGCTAACGTGCTGGCCGACCTCTGGCCCAGCCAGGATTGCGACGATCAAATATAACAATCCCATTATCAGGGCATAAGAAACAGCCGTATCCTTAAGAAAGGAGAGCCACTCTGGAAATTTCACGTCTTCAGTGTCTTGCGATACGTCACCTGTCAATTTCGCGATTGTGATAGCCAGCCAGGAGGATACAACCATTTGATGTCCGATAGTGATCTTTTCCTGGCCCACCAGAGGCCTCAATCGGGGTGACAATATTGACGGGAAGAACCACCAGTAAATTGCGAGAAGAAACACAGATCCAAGAAATAGTTTGATATCGGACCATCCTGTGGCCATAAACAAGTAATAAATGACAAGGGTTGTATCGATAAATGCGACGTGACCTGTAAGGTAAATTACGCGGAGTTTAGATAGCCGTGAGAATACAAGGTGAACGATCCAGGCGGTTATCATCACAGATCCGATAAGGCCGCCCAATCCAGCCGTGTTCAGTATTTCCAGTCCTTCGCCGGCCGCAACCCAAGGATCCGCAACCCTGCCAGAGATTTCAAACCTCTCGACAAGCATTTCAAGAATCGGTTTGGAAGCAGTGACTGCCAGACCGGCGCCCACCTGGAGTATTCGGATCCCTACAAACGTGTTTATGGCGGATTTAAGCGTTTTGGTTAAATCTTTGGTGATGGTAAAGGAACCAAGACTAACAAATAAGGATAAGAAAATGGCTGGTTCCCGGAAAATTTGCTGAAGGATTTCTAAAAATACGTTCATACAGTTCCAGGTAATTTATATGACTCCAAAACCGGATACATGTTCTGTACAAATCAGTTCGCGACCAGCCGCAGGATCTCGCGCGCGGTGCCGTCGTCGATGATCAACACATTGAAGTGCCCGCCTTTGATGGCGGCGATGAACACCGGCGCTTTCATCGGGTTGGCGCCGATACCGATTGAGTATTTCGCGGTTTTGATGACATCCAAAGATACGCCTACAACGCTGTCGTTATACGGATGATCGATCATTTTCCCGTCATCATCGATCAGGCGGCCCAGGGAATGTCCGATGGCGCCATTCGCCTGGTATTCTGACCGATTTTCTTTTGCCAGGTACCCGGAACGCTCCATGCTGGAGAGGTTATCGGCCAGCGAACCAACGCTTGATATGGTGATGCTCGCTTTTTCGGCATACGCGATAGTTTCGGCGATGTATTTTTCCTGCATCAATTGATTGGCGAGATTGGGCGTTTCGATAACGGCCGGCGCCTGGATATAGCGGTAAGAGGCGTCAAGACACACTGCCATGCGTCTGGCCAATTCAGGGCCGTCAATAGCCGGGTTGTCCGACCCCAGCCCGCCCATAAGCTGGACAATTTCTATATTTTGCTGGTCGAAATCAAACTCATCCAGGCGATCAACCAGATTATGCAGGGTGACCCCGAAGCTGATGCCGATGATGGTATCCGGTTTCAGAATACGGGAGAGGTATTCCGCGCCGGCATATCCGACGTTTTTGAGGGCCTGGTTATTGCTCATACCCCCTTCAACAACAATGACCTCTTTAAGCCCAAAAACCCCTTTGATCTGGTCGGCAATCCCCTGAAATTTCTCGACCGGCCGGCGGATGGTGATGTGCACAATGCCGGATTCAAGTGCTTCGGCCAGCATGCGGGAAACGGTTGAACGCGAGCAGCGCAGTTTTTTTGCGATCTCGGTCTGGCTGAGCTGGTGCTCGTAATAGAGTTCCGCCGTACGGATAAGGTTCGATTCCCTCGTATTTAATTTCACGTTGGGTTAACTATAAATTATTTTTCGAAAAACCCAATTAGTTTTTCACGGATTTCACCGGCGGTTTTTGCTTTTCGAATTAATTCCAAATGTTCCGGCTCACAGCAGAAGAGCGCCATCTGGCGCAGGGCAGCCATATGGTCTTCTTTGTTGGGTGCCGCGAAGCAAAAAACGATGTCCACCGGGTCATTGCAGGGTACGCCAAATTCAACCGGCTCTGCCAGCGTGATGAGGCTGAAGCAGGTGTGGATCACACCGGCATCCGGACCGGCGTGCCCAAGGGCAAGCCCCGGGGCGATGACCACGTACGGCCCCAACTCATCAATCATCTTGATGATTTCGTCATAATAGCGCGGTTCCACACCGCCTGATCCCTCCAGCAAGTCCACGCCGATCCGCAGCGCTTCTTTCCAATCTGAAGCGGTCACGTCCAACCGGATCATGTCCTCCTGCAGCAGGTCAACGAGCGTTTTTCCCATTTTCGATACTCCTTGATTAGATAAAGAAAAAGTGCTCCGAAAATGCTATTCAGGCAAACGGAGCACTCTTTTTTATTTTCCTATAAAACTAAACGGTCGGTGGTGGGACGGGGAGTCCGAGCGCGGAACCAACCAGGCGGAGCAGATAGAAAACTGCCGGCCAGAAGGTTGCCCAGTCAAAGTTGCCCATCCAGCCGCCGGCCATACCGGTGATCGGGACCACGAGCGCGGAACCGAAGACCTGGATCAGGCCTGCGAGGGTGCAGAAGAAAGCAACCGCTTTTGTGCCGCCGTGTTTATTGGCGTAAACGCCGATCGGGCCGCCGTCGAAGAACAAGGGAACGAAGCCAGCCAGCACAACAACGGGTGAGCGCAGGGCGATGAGGATGCCGATGGCAACCAGGTGCCCGATTGTGGTGAAGATGAAGCCGAGCATCCAGGCGTTGGGGGAGTAGCCCATGATGGCGGGGCAGTCAACCGCGACAACCGCGTCTTTAAGCAGTTTGTCGGAAATACCCTTGAAGGAGTTGGCTAATTCGGCAACGAACAAGCGGACACCGGTCAGGATGACGGTAACGTAGACCGCGAATGAGAAACCCGTGAGCATGGTGTACACAAACCAGTTGTCTGCGCCAGCCATTTCTTTGACGGTGGGGAGGCCGAGGGCGAGCATGATGATGAGTACGAAGAAGAACATGATGATCGCCATGGCGACGATATTGTCCTGGAGGATGGAAAGCCAGCCAGGCAATTCGAGGTTTTCGGCATCATTCTCTTTGGGATCGCCGAATTTGCCGCCCCATTTTGATGCAGCCCAGTCCATGAACATCTGCTGGTGGCCAATGGTAAAGCCGGCTCCGTTGGTAACGGTGTCGGTGGGTTTGATCAGCAAGTGTGAGCCGATTGCCCAGTAAAGACCTACCAGCACGCCGGAAATCAAAACGGTCGGGAGCAAAGGCAAACCGAGGTTGTAAGCAACAACGGCGGTCACGAGGGCGGACTGAATGAACATGATGTGGCCGGTGAGGAAGAGGCCCTTCATTTTGGTCAGCGCAACCAGGAGGATGTTGATACCAAGCGCGATGAGGATGGTGTAACCCACCCAGGCGCTGGCATTCATCGCCTCAAGAGATGCATTGGCTGCCGGGAAGCCCGCGTATGGATCCAGGATGGTGCCTGAAACGCCGAAGCGGTCAGAAAGCGCCAACAGGATCGGGCGGAAGTTGCCCACCAATTGTCCTGCGCCAAGCTGGAGGATCATGATACCAACCGCGGTCTTGATACCGCCGGCGAGGATGTTGGTGAACGGACGTTTGAGTAATGCGTACCCAAGCATAACGATGATCGCAAGCAGCAGCTGCGGTTTAGTTATAACCTGGCTAAAAATAACATTCCAAATATCTAACAAGAACTGCATTTTAAATCTCCTTATTTTTATTGACGAATAGTTAAATAATTAAAGTGCTTTAATGGAAAATTTTGTTTGATCAATCACCTCCTTAAATTGATATAGCCCTTTGAACAAAAATATTATTTATTATTTTTGACGTATTCGAGGACTTTTTCGGTGAGTTCGTTCTTATCGAGCAGGTTATCGCAAACGATGAGCTCTTTATCTTCCGGGACGGAATGTTTGATGCCGTTGTAAAAGCCGCGGCCGACCAGGATGACATCCGAGAAGGGCATCATGCCGGCTGCCTGGGCCACACTGGTGCACTCGATGATCCCGTTTACGCCTTCGTCTGCTAAGACACCTTCGAGGGCCATCTTGACGATCAAGCTGCTTCCCAGCCCATTACCACATACTGCGAGAAATTTTATCGCTCTTGCCATTAGCTCTTCTCCTCATTTGATTAGATTTGTCTAATCAGTATAACATTTAACACAATTCTGCTTAAAATGGTTCGCGAATGAAAATAATTGCATAGTATGCAACAATGATAATATAGTACAATATGTGCAGATTGTTGTCAAGAAGTTGCAGCAACAAAAAACAGCGTATAAGTAATTTCCTCTCCGTGAAAAGGGAAATGAATCACATAATTGAAATCAAAGAGACTGTAAGGAGCGAAAATGGGAAAAGCACGAACAATTTTAGGCGATGTGGACGCAGGCGATCTCGGAATCGTTGACGCGCACGAACATCTTATCCGCACCGGCGGATTGGAAATCCTCAAGAACGGCGAACCCTGGCGGCTGAATGATGTTGACAAGGCGATCGCTGAAACGAAGCTGTTTGCTGCCGCGGGCGGCAAGACGATCGTGGACATGAACCCTGTCAGCGCCGGGCGCGATATTCGTATGCTGCTGGAAGTTGCGAAGGCCGTACCGGAAGTACACATCATCGTTACCACCGGGTTCCACGAAGGCCGCATCTATGATGAGGTCACTCACTGGACAGCCACCTACACGGTGAACCAGATCGCAGACCTGCTCATCGCGGAAGTGGAAGAAGGCATCGATATTTATGACTACATGGGCCCGATTGTTGAACGCAGCACTGCCAAAGCCGGCTGCATCAAGGTCGGAACGGCGTACAGCAAGATCACACCTGTTGAAGAGAAGAACATTGAAGCAGTAGCGATTGCCGCGAAAGAAACAGGCGCGTGCATCAACACCCACACCGCCGGTGGCACCATGGCGCTGGAGCAGGCGGAGCGCTTTATCAAATACGGCGTAAAGCCGGAACGCATTATGATCGGGCACGTGCAGCGCAACCCGGATGTGTGGTATCACAAGAAGATCCTCTCATTGGGCGTCAACATGATGTACGATGGTTCCTACCGGATCAAGTACCTTCCGGATTCATCCCGGGCCATGCTGGTGCATGAGATGGTCAAAGCCGGTTATCAGAAGCAGATCACGCTGGGCACGGATGCGGGACGGCGCGGCTACCAGAAATCCTGGGGCGGCGGCGTTGGCATCGACTACGATCTGGAAGTGTTTGTACCGCGGCTGCGCGACGAAGGCCTGCCGGAGGACGCGATCGAAGACATCTTGATCAACAATCCCGCGAGAATCTTCACGATTGAAAAATAATCAATAATCTCCCCAAATCGGGGAGATTATTATTTAATTTATTATTTAATTAAGGAAAAGGGAGCTGTTATGAGCTGGTTTAAAGATGTGTTTGGAAAAGACAAGGTGATGATCGCCTCCATGTATCTTCCGCCGCTGCCCGGAAGCCCGAAATACCGGCAGGGTACGTCGCTGGCGGAAATCATCGAATACACCCGCAATGAGCTGCAGCATTTACAGGACGGCGGGATGGATGGCGTTTCCATCGGCAACCAGCAAAACTGGCCGTATGAAGTTGGGGTCGGTGCGGAAACTTCAGCGATCATGACGCGCGTTATCACAGAAGCCATGCAGGGATTATCGATCCCCTTTGGGATATCCATATTCTGGGACGACCTGGCAGGTATCGCCATCGCCAAAGCGACTGGCGCGAAATTTGTGCGCGGCGTTTTCCGCGGGACGTATGTCGGCGAAATGGGAACGATGAACATGAATTCAGCGGAGATGCTGCGTTTCCGTAAGACGATTGACGCGGAAGATATCAAGCTGATCTTTATGCTGCGCCCGATCCTAGCGAAATCTGTGGTGGACCGGTCGCTGCTGGCTGAGGTGAAAGACTGCGTGTGGGGATCCAAGCCGGATGGCTTCACACTGTGCGGCCCCATCCCCGGGGAAGCGCCCACGCTTGATGAACTAGAGACAGTGAAAAGCAACAGCAAAGGCGCGCCGGTGCTGATGAACAACGGCGCCAATCCGGATAATATCGGGGATGTGTTGAAGGTGTGCGACGGCGCGGTTGTAGCTACCCACCTGCGGAAAGACCGTGTTTCCTCCAATCCGTTCGATGCTGATAAAGTAAGAGAATTCATGGCAGTGGTGGATAAGCACCGCTGATCTGCGGGGGGAAAATATAGATGCGGGATATTATGGATTTCCGGTTCGGGATTTATGAGAAAGCGCTGCCTTATTCGATCGACTGGACAGCTCGGTTTGACCTTGCCAGAAAACTCGGTTTCAACTATGTGGAGATGTCCATAGATGAAAGCCCGGAGCGGCTGGCGCGCCTGGACTGGACGCGGGGTAAGCGGGATGAACTCCTGAAACTTTCCCGGGATGCCGACTTCCCCATTTTCAGTTTATGCCTGAGCGCGCACCGGAAATGGCCGCTGGGAAGCGCGGATGACTCTACCCGCAAGCGTGCGTTTGACATCCTGGAAAAAGCTATCCAGCTGGCGGTTGACCTGAACGTCCGCATCGTTCAGATCATGGGGTACTGGGTGTACTATGAGCCCATCGAGCCAGATTCGGAGGAGAAGTATCTGGAAGGACTGCGGCGGGGTGCGGATCTTGGTGAAAAATACGGAGTCATGCTGGGCATTGAAAATATTGACGGGTATACCTATGTGAACTCCATCAGCAAGGCGATGGAATACATCGATGAAATCGGCTCGCCGTGGTTGAAACTGTATTCTGATTTTGCTAATCTGGCAGCGTATAAACTGGATGTGAAGAACGAGTTGATAAAGGGCCAGGGCGAGTATGTCGCCATTCATGTCAAGGATTCGATGCCGGAGGAGGTCCGCCGGATCCCATTTGGCGAAGGGATGGTCGATTTTAAGGAGGCGTTTGACACGCTGGCTGACATCGGCTACATGGGGCCGTTTTTGCTGGAAATGTGGAATGATGACTCACCGGAATCCGCCGACCGGATCGCGGGAGCGCTGCAAAAGACAAAGGAGTATCTGCGCCAATCGCGCTATTTTAGTAAGTGATTATTTTTATATATGAGAGAGGCCTAATTCAGCATGCCAAATTTTTTCAGCAGCAAGCAGGGTGATGTTTCGCGTCTGATCGTCATCCGCCACGGGAGAACGAAAAAAAACACCGAGGGGCGCATCGGTATTATTGATGACACACCATTGGACGAACTGGGGGTAAAGCAGGCAAAGCTGGCCGGAGAGCGGCTGAAGAATTTTCCGGTAGCGGCGCTGTATACCAGCCCGGTTGTGCGGGCGGCACAGACGGCACAGATCATTTCGGAGGCCATCGGCATCCCGCCGGAAGTGCACGAGGCATTGCGGGAAATGGACCTCGGGAATATATCTGGCCGTACTTTCGCCGAGGTACGCGAGGAACTACCTGAGGATTTCAAAAAAATTACCGGCTGGATCAAGGGGCAGCCGGACGAGGCCATCATCCGTCCGGTTTATTCGGGCATGGAGCCGATCGAAGAGCTTGAGGCGCGGGTGAACACATTTGTGAAGATGATCCTTGAGAACTATGCGCGTAAAACCGTTTGCGTGGTGACGCACCTGGCGTTTATCAAAGGGCTGATGGCGACCCTGTTCGGCCGGACGGTGCACAAGCCGATGAATTTCCTCGCGTTCAACACCTCGCTGACGATCGTCGATTTTGAGAATTCGGTGCCGGTCCTGATGCGCTTTAATGACTGCGGCCACCTGGACATGGACGATGTCTACGGAAAAGTGACCGCGCTTTAAATGAAAAGCGCTTCCAGGATTGGAAGCGCTGCGATCATAATTCGTTGCTGTTATTCTTCTTCCATATACTTGATCGGGCCGGAGAGGTTATTCAAACCGATCAGGATGGTGATCAAATCTTCATCGATCAGGTCAATTGCTGAGCCTGCGCGTTTTGCCTGGGAGTTGAAAAAGCCGATCTTTCCGTCCGCCGGGTCCGGCTTTTTACTTTCTGTCTTTGCCCTGTCGCTCATGTCGCGCTGGATGTCCTCGAGGACCTCGATCATCTCATCGGCCAGGTCCATCAGTTTATGGATTCTCGGATCGGCTGCCATCATTCACCTCGATTTCTACTGCCGCGCCAGCGATACGGCAGCTTGATGATTGTGCCTGGCTTTTCAATCTGATAAAGGAGTTTGAGACTTTCTTGTACGATCTCCCGCTGCGTGTCAGGTTCAAAGGCCGGCCCGACGGAATATCCGTACGGGTAGCGGATATAGACCGCGCGCGGAACGTTCATGAAATAGGAGACTTCCGGTTTGAGAGTCATCGCGATGGTGGCGATGCCCACCTTCTCAATCGCCGACTGGATGATTGCGATGGTATGGTGGCACATGGCGCAGCCGGGCGTCATGTAGGCGACTTCCACGCCGTCCGCCTTGAGCCGATCCGCAACCTCGGGCGCGGTTTTTTCGCGCAGTTCCGTGGTGTCGGGGATGAAGCCCATAAATCCGAAGAAGGTGTCATTGAGGGCGCCGATCTCCCCGGCCTGGCGCATCTCGTTCAGATGGGTGATCGGGAATAGGCAGTTGATGTCTTCATCGGCGTCCGTGTGATCGTAGTGGGTGTCGCTGATCATCAGGGCTTTGGGGTCTGTTTCAGCAGGGATCTCGCGGTAGGACCAGTCGCCATATTCGCTGACCACATCAAAAGGCGTGTCCGTTTTGAGGTGCACCCCCGCTGTTGAGACAAGGGCGAGTTTGGATTCGGACAATGGTTTTTCTGGAGTGGTGAAGTAGTATTCTGGATTGGGCGAAAAAACAAAATGGTCATGCCATTTCGGCACACTTTCCAGCCAGCGGTCTAAGCGGCTTTGCAAGCGCTCAATCCCATCCTGATCGTTTGGAAAAATCTGCATGATGGTCCTTTCTATAAGCTGCCGAACTTCTGGAATGCGGCCAGCTCATACTCCAATGCCTGCTGCGAAATACCAACGGCCTTTCCGCGACGGTACTCAACGCCGATCAGACCGCCGGCAGGCGTACAGCAATTATCAATGATCTTTTTGACCTGATTTGTAATATCTTCCTTAATTCCGTAAGGGAGCGTCGCCTGGATATCGACGGATACTTCCAGGCACACTTTTCCGCGCAGCTTTTCGCGGATCTCATCAAAACCGATCAACAGCGGCTGGTGAATGTTTAGAATGTCCACACCGATCTCGACCAGATCTTCAAGAATGGGATTGATTTTCCCGTCAGAGTGAAAGCGGAAATACATGCCGTTATCGTGGACTGTATCAATTAGTTTTTTATAGCGGGGCTTGAAAGCCTGCCTCCACATTTTGGGGCTGATGAACATCCCGGCCTGTGTACCCCAGTCGTCGGTTGTATCGAAACAGTGGATGCGGCTGCCGCCCAGCCTGCCTGCCATTTCAGCGATGCCGATCTGAAAGCCGATGATCGCATCGAGAAGTTTTGCCGATTTTTCTGGCTCGAGTGCGAGATCGCATAGCGAATCCTCAAAACCGCGCAGGAAGTGCAGACGCTCAAAGAGGCAAAACGGGCTGTTCAGCTGGACGAATTTTTCGCCGGATAAAGCCAGCGTTTCCTCGATGCGGGGAAAATGCTTCGGATCGTACGGGTCCGGGAACGGGTAGTCCTGCGCTTGATCAATATGCTTGATGGGCGGATCGAGCACCTGCCCCATGTCAGATTCCTCCACGCCGCTGACATTTTCCCACTTGCAGCCCCACTCATCGATATTGTCCGGATATTTCCGTTTTTTCGCCATGCTGATTTCACCGCTTGAATCGTTGGCCACGTTTCCGGGATGCTGAACGTAGATGCGGTGTACATCGCTGACGCCGAGAGCGTTGAACCGCAGGCCGATGCGCTCGGGGTTTTGAAATTTGATGTTCTTTTCGATGATATCTCTTGGGGTCATTTTGTGCTTTGATATTCCTTCACGTATGTATTCAGTGATTTACATGCTGCTGGAAATATTGTACACAAAATGAAAAGAATATGTATTTCTTAATATCCCCGATGATTTTCTGATGGACGTTAAGAGCTAACTTGTTTTTCCTGTCCCGACGAGTGAATTAATGATTGTGAAAATTACCTCATAAGACTCATTTGGAAGTGTGTGCTGGAGCATATGGGACATGGCCAGGATGAAGTGTCCGTTCTTCTCTCCCGCGATGCAGGCATTGGTTATGGACTGCTCTAATTCCCCAGGCGTCATGCTTTCTGCCCGCTGAACATCTATTCCGGTGGCAAAAGCCAATTCTCCGCCGGTCAGAGCGTATGCCTGCCGGAGGTCATTGCCAGCGCCGACCTGAAGGGATTGGAGCGCGTCCACTCCGGCGTCAACATAGTGTTTGAGGAACGGCATCTGGAAACCGCACGAGTGAAGCATGAACGGCAGTCCGGAGCTGTGGGCAGTTTCTACCAGACGGGCCAGGCAGGGGAGCGTGATCTTTTTCCACATATCCATGGAAATTAATGGGCGGTGGTTGGCGCCGTAGTCATCCTGTAGAAAAATGATATCAGCGCCCGCACCGGCCGCCAAACTGATGATGTTCTCCAGCCAGGCGCACAGCTGCCTCATAAATCGGATGATCTCATCCGGACAATCGTAGAGTGCCAGCATGAACGATTCGGCACCAAGAATATAATCACACAACAACTGCTGCATGGCGCCGATCTCCACGACCAGGCAGGCATCCGGATACCGCCGGCGGAAAGCACGCACCTGTTTGAAATGGCTTTCGGTTACCCGGGGAAACTGGTAGGCGTGCAGACCAGCGGCATCCTTCACGGCGGGTTCGGAGGGATGCATATAAACACCGGCGAAGGTCATCCTTCCGCCAAACGGGCCGGGCACGCTTATCGTCCCGTCGGAAAACCGCAGATAGCGAATGAAACTGGATGGACTGATGAAATCAGGCGAAAGGATGGCGGTGTCGCTGCCGAGCGCAATCGCGTATGTGCTGTTGCCAAACTCTTCCAGCGCCATAGGCAGAATGCGGGTGAATGCGCCGGCATCCAAACCTCCGCGGTGTATGAAGCGGCGCCAAATGGCGCGTCCCATCAATCGCGGGAGGGGCGCGGCGGGCGGATGGAAATCAGCGATCAGCCGGCAGGTTGTGTGGGGGTTGAGCCAGGTCATGACCGGCAACCGGTCAACTGGTTTCCCTCGTATGGCTGCGAGTACCCGTTCGCGGGAGGACATCTTGTTTTTCATGGTCAACACCTGTATAATAAGACAATAGTTGCAAATATAACAAATGTCGCATATATTGTAATCGGCGTAGCACATCAGCACAAGCATTAAACGACCGCCTTTTGTCGCTTATGCAACAAAACAGGCGCTTTTGCCGGAAAAGAGGAACGCATGGACCTGCGGATCAAACGCACCCGGAAATTCATTCGGGAGGCTTTTTTTGAACTGCTGCTGGAGAAAGGATTCCCGGCGGTGACCGTCGGGGATATCACCGAACGGGCGATGGTCAACCGCAGCACGTTTTACCGCCATTTCGCGGACAAATATGACCTGGCGGAGAAGTGTCTGGATGCCCCTTTCGCGGAACTGCTTGAGCAGATCCGTGATGATGACGGGCGGGAAGACCTGCCTCCGGGCACCCCGCCGCGTAACTTCTTAATTTTGTTCAAACATATTGAGGAGAAAGCAGAATTGTTCCGGGCTTTGTTTGGCAAGGACGGTATCTCCATCTTTAAGTCCCGCCTGAGAGAATATATCCTTGAGATCCTGCGTGTGCGCTTGAAGGATGTCAATTGGGAGGAAAGAGACGATGGGCTGCCAGAAGAAATGTTTGAAGAATATCTTACCGGCGCATATATGGGCGTGATCCAATGGTGGCTTGACCATATGGAAAGTTATTCGGCGGAGACAGTCGCGTACTGGGTCTACACATTAGCAGCCAAAGGCGCGGAGGCAGCGCTGAATTGATCGTAAGAGGAGAAGTGAGTGAATGAGACCGATGAAGTCTTTCCGCGGCCGCTATACAATAGAGATATGAAATGGATAACTGTCAACGATAAAATGCAGAGCGAGTATGCGTATGCCCTCACAGAACCGGAAGGAGAGAATTTCGCGGACGGGTTCGCGCCGGAGCTGGTCCCGGCTGAGATGTTGTCGATGGGGGTTTTTGGTGGCAAGTACATGACCGACTGCCGGGCTGAATTTCCGGACAACTGGTTTGAGAAGGCGAAGCTTTCTCCGGAGAAGAAAGACATCACCCTGAATTATTTCAAGGTGGATGCCAGCAAACCGCTATCCTACTGGCGCGAGAAGGGCTGGATCCATGAACAGGATCCCCGCGGCTGGTTCCAGTGGTATTGCCGCTATTTCCTGGGTCGCAGGACAGAAGATGACGCGCGCCAGATCAAGCGCTGGCGGCAGATGCGCCGGCATATCGGGCAGTTAAAGAAGCACTGCGTGCCCGGCGAC
>Ga0180435_10004506_pt1 | contig 13718 bp, 12 predicted proteins | sample SS_ome_3_FD_132467 | JGI IMG/M metagenome (GOLD analysis project Ga0180435, IMG submission 132467) | Hypersaline lake sediment archaeal communities from the Salton Sea, California, USA - SS_3_S_1 metaG | ecosystem: Environmental > Aquatic > Non-marine Saline and Alkaline > Hypersaline >... | reverse complement strand
TGGCCACCGTTGTTTCCATGGTCTTGAATATCTATATGTGGATCATGGTTGCCCGGGTGGTGCTCTCCTGGGTCAATCCGGACCCCTTTAACCCCATTGTACGGTTTATTCACGGTGTCACCGAACCGGTCCTGCATCCCATCCGTCGCAAACTGCCGCTTAGCTTCGGCGGCATAGATCTATCTCCCATCATCGTATTTTTACTGATCGTGTTTCTGCAACGCTTTGTGGTGGCCACCCTGCAGGGGCTGGCCCTGACCTTGCGCTAAATCCCTAAGGAGAACCGTCATGAAAATGAATCCGGTGGAAATACAGGAACGCCAGTTTAAGATCAAATTCCGGGGATTTGATGTTCGTGAAGTTGATGATTTTTTAGAGCGGGTTGCCCGCACCTACGAAGGTGCGCTGGCCGAAAACCAGAAGCTGAAAGAGGAGATCAACAAGATCAACCAGAATCTTGAAGAGCATCGCCACAGGGAGAAAACATTCCAGCGCACCCTGCAGAATTCCCACAAGGTACTGGAACAACTAAAGAAAAATGCCAGAAAATCTTCCGAATTAATCATTTCTGATGCCGAAGGCAAGGCCGAACGCATCCTCAACCGGGCCTATAACCGCCTCTCCCAACTGCATGAGGACATTGCCCAACTCAAACGTCAGCGCATGCAGATTCAACAGCAAATCCGCACCATCGTGGAAACCCACTCCAGAATGCTGGATATGAGTGAACAGGAGATGCAGGCCATGGAAGAGCAGTATAACAAGGTGAAATTGCTAAAGCCCGCGCTCTAAACGACCGATAATTCTAATTGTGGTGATGACCTCAACCGGGAGATATAATAATGGCTAAAATTGACGCCTTTTTTAAACTGATGCACGAACATGGTGCCTCGGACCTGCATTTAGTAGCCGGCCAGCCACCGGCAATTCGAATTCATGGCAGTATGGAGCGGGTCAAGTACAAATCCCTGGACAGTGACGACCTGCGGGAGATGCTCTACGAAATCGCTCCGGAAGAGAAGATTAAAACCTTTGAAGAGACGGGGGATGTGGACTTCGGTTACGAAATCCCTGGCCTGGCCCGCTATCGTTCCAATTTTTTCATGCAGCTCAATGGTGTCGCGGCGGTTTTCCGCGAGATCCCCAGCACGATCCAGACCGTCCAGCAGCTCGGCCTGCCGCCGGTGATCTCCAAGCTGGCCAGCCTGCCCCGGGGACTGGTGCTGGTCACGGGACCCACCGGCAGCGGTAAATCAACTACCCTGGCCGCCGTCATCGACGAGGTCAACCGCACCCGGAAAGACAACGTCATCACCATTGAGGACCCGGTGGAATTTGTGCATCAGAGCCAGGGCTGCATCATCAGCCACCGCGAAGTGGGCATGCACACCAAAACCTTTACTGCTGCGCTTAGGGGTTCTTTGCGCGAGGACCCGGACGTCATCCTGGTGGGTGAAATGCGGGACCTGGAAACCATTTCACTGGCCATTGAGGCGGCTTCCACCGGCCATCTGGTCTTCTCCACCCTGCATACCACCAGCGCCGCGAAAACCGTGGATCGTATCGTGGAGGTGTTTCCAGCCTCCCAACAGGCGCAAATCCGTTCCACCCTGTCGGACGGCGTACGCGCCATCATCGCCCAAACGCTGCTCAAACGGCGCAACGGCCGGGGCCGGATTCCGGCCATGGAGATACTCATCGCCACCCCGGCCGTGCGCAATCTTATCCGCGAAGCCAAAACACATCAATTACCCGGAATGATGCAGGCCGGCCGCAAATACGGCATGCAGCTTCTGGACGATGCCATCATGGACCTGTACCAGCAGGGCATGATCAGTGCCGATGAGGCCTACCTCAAGTCCAATGACAAAGGAAAGTTTGCCCCCTTGCTGACCCGCCCGCCGGCGGATTTCACTGAAGCCTGATTTCATGATGCGAAAGCCGACAGCAGCCTAAAGGAGCCATGCCATGAAAAAGCAGGAGATGGATTATATCCTCACCCGCATGCTCGATTCACAAAAACATGTTTCCGACCTCAACCTGACCGTGGGCAAACCGCCCCAGGTGGAAACCGCCGGCCAGCTTGTGCCCGTGGACCTCAATCCGCCCATCCGGGAACTTTCGCCCTTCCAGACCGAAACCCTTGCCCTGAACCTCATCAACAACGACCGCCGTCTGATGGAGGACCTGTTTCGCCAGGGTTCCTGCGACCTCTCTTACAGCCTCCCCGGCAAAGCGCGCTTCAGGGTGAACATTTTCGCCCAATCCAATCGCCTGGCCATTGTCCTGCGTAAACTGGAATCCAATATCCCCACCTTCGAGACCCGGGGATTGCCCGGGGTTTTCAAGGACATGGCCCATGAACGCAACGGCATCGTATTTTTTACCGGCGCCACCGGTTCCGGTAAAACCACATCCCTGGCGGCTATTTTGAATGAAGTCAACGAAACCCGTTCCGTGCACGTGATTACCCTGGAAGACCCCGTGGAGTATCAGCACCCCCAAAAAACAGCCACCTTCAACCAGCGCGAACTGGGCAGTGATTTCGACTCCTACGCCAACGGCCTGCGGGCCGCCCTGCGCCAGGCGCCCAAAGTGGTCCTGGTGGGTGAGATGCGGGATCGCGAAACCGTTGAAATCGGCCTCAATGCCGCTGAAACCGGCCATCTGGTGCTGACCACCCTGCACACATCCACAGCCGGCCAGACCATCAACCGCATCCTGGGCATGTTCAACACCGAGGAGGAGCGCCAGGTGCGGATCCGCCTGGCCGAAAGTATCCGCTGGGTGGTCTGCCAGCGCCTGCTGCCCAAAGTGGGGGGGGACCGCGTGGCGGCCTTTGAGATATTAAAGGCCAACGTACGCGTAAAGGATGTCATTCTCAATGGCGAAGGAGAAGGCAAGACCTATTATGACATCATGGATTCCGGAAAACCGTTCGGGATGACCACCTTTGACGACCATATCGTCAGCCTGTATGCCAAGGGCCTGGTTACCGAAGAGACCGCCATGGCCTATGCTTCGCGCAAGGCGGCCGCCGGCCGGGGTATCGACGCGGTGAAGAGCTCCCGGGGCGAGGCAACCACCAATATCGACAACCTTGAGTTGGATCAGGAATATGACCAGACCTATTAGTACCATCCATACCCCGGACCCGATGGTGACAAGCATTTCCTACAGTGAAGAGGGTTAATCCAATGGAAATACATTGCAAACAGTGCCACAGCCGATTTAAAATGCCAGGCATCAAACTGCCGGCCGGCAAGACAGCAACCCTGAAGTGCCCCAAATGCCAAAGCGTCATTCCGGTTTCCGCCGCCCACATTAAAAAGTCCCAGGCCAGGGAAAAGGCCACCCAGACTTTGGATGCAGTCATGGGCGAAACCTACGATTCCAAGGCCAAACCCTTTGATTTCATCGATGAAAATGCCCAGACTGCCATTATCTGCGAACCCGATGCCAAAGTGCGCGAGTTTATCAGCAATGCCCTAAAGGAGATGGATTATTACGTTACCGAAGCCAAGGACGGCCGTGATGCCCTCCGCAAAATGCGCTATCACGGATACAATGTCGTGGTCTTCAACGAAATGTTTGACTGTGAAGATCCGGATGCCAACGGGGTCTTGGCCTACCTGCAGTACCTGCCCATGAACCAGCGCCGCGAGCTGTTCATTATCCTGATCAGTCACCGCTTCCGTACCATGGACAACATGATGGCTTACAACAGGAGCGTCAATCTGATTGTAAATTTGAAAAACCTCAATATGTTCAGCAAGATTCTACAGCAGGGATTGGTGCTGTATCACCGCTTTTACAAACAGTACCGCCAATGCGCCGAAAACAGCTACCTGGGCTCCGGCTAATACAATGGAAAAGCGTGCCTCGGAATCGACCTACACCTGCGCCGATTATCGTCTGGAGATGATGTTGCTGGGCTTGACCAAACAGTTGCAGGAGCCCGGGATCACCCCTGCGCAAAAAACGGCCCTAGAAAAAGAGATCCGGCGCCTGCAAAGGCAATTGGGCATGGACTAGGTTTTTCTGTACTGTCGGACCGGGGAAAAACAACAGCGCGGCGGGATCTAGCCCGAGCCCGCTGCCCGGGTATCAGCACCATTGAAATCGGCTGTCCTCAGCCCGTCTGGGGGCTGGCGCAGTAATTACCGATAATCCGCAGACCTTCCAGGGTAAGATCCGGCTCCACCGCCTCGATGGAGCGGCTCACTTCAGCGATCAGTCCCGCCAGTCCTCCGGTGGCGATCACTTTCACATCCCCGGCTATTTCAGTTTTCAGCCGCCCCACCATGCCATCCACCAGTCCGGCATAGCCGTAAATCAACCCTGAGCGGATACTGTCAATGGTGGTTTGACCGATCACTTTTTCCGGCGGAGCGAAAATCTCAACCCGGGGCAGCTTGGATGCTTTCATGAATAGCGCCTCGGCAGAAATCTTCAGGCCCGGCGCAATGGCGCCCCCCAGATACTCCCCCCGGGCGGAGATGATATCGAAGGTAGTGGCGGTCCCAAAATCGATGACAATTAGCGCGGAATTGAATTTTTCAAAGGCGCCCACGGCATTGACAATCCGGTCCGCGCCCACTTCCGAGGGATTGACCACCTTAAGGGGCATGCGTGGATAGGATTTAGCCTCCACCCAAAGGGGTGCGTGTCCGAAATAGTGCTGGCAGAACTCATGCAGGCTGTTGACTAAAGGGGGCACAACGCAGGAGATGACTGTTTGGCGGATATGATCCATGGGAATCCGGGCGGCACGGAACAGGCTGGAAACCAGGACGCCCAATTCATCCGCCGTTGAATGTCGTTCGGTACGCAGCCGCCAACTGGCTCGCAGTTCCTGTTTAGCGTATACCCCCATAACGGTATTGGTATTGCCGACATCAATAACAAGTAGCATGCCTGTTCCCACTAGTTTGTAAGATTATCACCGGGCGGGCCGCCTATCTGCACCGTAAACAGTTCGGGATCGACATCGCCCACCAGACACGCTGCCAGCGGCAGCACAATGGATGCCCGCCGTACGTAAACTCCGGGTTCCAGCCCCTCAAGATCCACATAGGCTTTGATTTCGTCTGCCGCCCGGGGACCCTCAAGCAAATCCGAGGGCCCTTTGACTTCCAGGGCAATGTTGGTGGGGTGAATGGTGAATCCATGGGTTGTGCTCCGGCCCACAACCGGTATGGCGTTAAATTGCCGCACCACGGTGCGGGTGCTGACACGCACGGTGGCGACGAGCATCGTCTGTTCTTCCGGGAGGACGACATCCGGAGGTAAGGCCAGGGAAACCTGCTTGACCACATCCGCGCTGGCCGCGGCAATGTCAATGGGCTTGGTTTCCACCGCATGCATATTGGCCAGGCGCCTGGCCGGTCCGCGAAGTTCCACGGTCCCGGGGGAAATTTCTGTTTTCGTCGCATAGAAACCGGGGGCCGGTGTTCCTAAATAGGTAATCCGCACGGGGAGTTCCTTGCGGATTTCCGGGGCTACCCGCAGCGTGATGGTTGCGGGACGCAGATTTTTAACCTTCACCCGGCGGGGCAGAATAAGACACTGCCCTTCCAGGGTTAAAGCGTGTTCGCCCGGCGCCAGTCCGGACAGGTCCAGAGGATAGACCAGCTGGCTTTGATCCCTGAATTTATCCAGGACCTTTACCGGCCCCTGGACTCGAATTTCAATTCCCTTGGGGGGATTGCCCTCCAGGGTCAGGCCCTGGGTCAACCCTGTCATGGCAATGGGCACGAAGAGGTCACGCTCAACTGCCGAGGTTCCTGCCCACAGCATGAAACCGCAGGCCACCACCAGCAGAACGGCAACCGAAATGGTGAGGGAGAGTTTACGCATTGCGCAGAGCATCCACCAGTGCACAGGTGATACGGGTGTTGGCAACGTCATGAACCCGCACGATGTGCGCTCCGGCCAGTATGGCCGCTGCTACACTGGCCTGGGTACCTGTTTCCACGGCCCCGGGCGGCGGATCTTCACCTGCAAACAACCCGGTTTTCAAGGTGTTACGAATAAACGATTTTCGCGACGTACCAATGAGCAAGGGCACCCCCAGATCCTGGAGTTGACCCAGATTGGTAATGATCTGCATATTGTGGTCCACGGTTTTACCGAACCCGATACCGGGATCCACGATCAGGCGGGAGTTTGCCACGCCTTGCTCCCGGGCCGCGGCCATGGCCGCCGCTAAATATTGCCGGATCTCCCCCAGCAGATCGTCATAATGGGGCTGAACCTGCATGGTGCGCGGCTGTCCCTGCATGTGCATCAGGATGAGCGGCACGTCAAATTCAGCAGCCACCGCCCCCAGTTCCGGCTCCAGCCCCAATGCGCTGATATCGTTCACCATGGCCGCACCGGCCTCAAGCGCACGGCGGGCCACAGCGGCCTTGGTGGTGTCAATGGAGATGGGCACAGCCACCGCCTCGGCCAGGGCTTCGATCACCGGCACTACCCGCCGGATCTCTTCCGTTTCATCCACCGACTCGGCAAAGGGCCGGGTTGATTCACCGCCAATATCAAGGATATCGGCTCCCTGGGCGGCCAGTTGCCGCCCATGGGCGATGGCGCTGGCGGCGTCAAAGAACTGCCCGCCATCGGAAAAAGAGTCGGGGGTGACGTTGACCACACCCATCACGCAAGTTCGCCGGCCCAAAGAGAGGGTGTGGCGCCCCCAGCTCAATTCAAAACGATCCATTAACGCTCTTCCGCATCTTCGGGGGACTCAGCGGTTGTTTCCGCGGTGGCTGTCTGAGCGTCCTCCGCGGCCTCCGCGGTTTCCTCAACTGTCTCCGCCTGATCCTCTTCACCGGAGCCACCGCTGGATTTCCCCGAAGGCTGTTCCTCTTCCAGTTCCGGTTCCAGTTCCAACTCATCCTCGTCCGCAGGTTTTGACAACTCAATCCCCGGCCGCAGGGATTCGATGAGTTCATCCAGTTCCTGGCCCATCACTGTCTCTTTTTCCAACAGCAACTCCGCCAGTTTGTGCAGGATATCGATATTTTCCTCCAGCACCTGTTGGGCACGGTTATAGGCTGAAGTAATCAAGCCGGATATCTCTTCGTCGATCTGGCGGGCAGTTTCGTCGGAATAGTCCCGGTGTTGGGCAATTTCCCGTCCCAGGAATATCTGTTCATCCCCCTGGTCATAGGACAGCGGCCCCAATTTTTCACTCATTCCCCAAACACGGACCATGTTCTGGGCCAAACTGGTGGCTTGTTTAATATCGTTGGACGCTCCGGTGCTGATCCGGTTGAAAATCAGCTCTTCAGCCACACGGCCGCCAAAGGCCACGGCCAATTCGCTCTCCAGCTGATCTTTGAATTTGAAGTCCCGCTCTTCCGGCAGGAACCAGGTTACCCCGGCCGCCCGACCCCTGGGGATGATGGTAATTTTATTTACGGCATCGGTATCGGGCAGGAACCTGGCCACCAGGGCGTGCCCGCCCTCATGGTAGGCCGTGGTGCGCCGATCCTCTTCCTTGATTACCTTGGATTTACGCTCCAGCCCCATGTACACTTTGTCCTTGGCATCCTCGAAGTCGATCATGTCCAGGTGCTCTTTTTCCCGTTTGGCTGCCAGCAGGGCCGCTTCGTTGACCAGGTTTTCCAGGTCGGCGCCGGAAAACCCCGGGGTGCCTTTGGCCAGGATCAGCGGTTTTACATCCGGGGCCACGGGGGTGCGGCGCATATGCACCCTGAGGATCTGTTCGCGGCCCTTGATATCGGGCATGGGCACCACCACCTGGCGGTCGAACCGCCCCGGGCGCAGCAGGGCCGGATCCAGCACATCCGGCCGGTTGGTGGCCGAAATGAGGATCACGCCTTCATTGGATTCAAAACCGTCCATCTCCACCAGCAGCTGGTTGAGGGTCTGCTCCCGTTCATCATGGCCGCCGCCCAGTCCTGCTCCGCGATGGCGGCCCACCGCATCGATTTCATCGATAAAGATGATACAGGGTGCATTTTTCTTGCCCTGTACAAACAGATCCCGCACCCGGGAAGCGCCGACACCCACAAACATCTCTACAAAGTCGGAACCGCTGATGCTGAAAAAGGGCACACCCGCTTCGCCGGCAATGGCCCGGGCCAACAGCGTTTTTCCGGTTCCCGGCGATCCCATCAGCAAAACGCCCTTGGGAATCCGGCCGCCCAGCCGGGTATATTTGCGGGGATCTTTGAGGAAATCGACGATCTCGCTCAGCTCCTCTTTGGCCTCCTCGATCCCGGCCACATCCTTAAAGGTAACCTTGGTCCCCTGGTCCGAGAGCAGGCGCGCGCGGCTTTTGCCGAAGGAGAGGGCCTTGCCCCCGCCAGCCTGCATCTGGCGCATGAAAAACACCCACACGCCGATGAGCACCAGCAGGGGGAACCACGACACCAGGATGGACATGTACCACGGGTTCTCAGCCGGGGGTTTGGCCTGGATGCTTACCCCTTTGGTTCGCAGAATGTTGATCAATTCCGGATCCCGGGGCGCGTAAGTCTTGAATTTGTTGTTGCTGACGTCGGTGACGTACAGTTCCTGACCCTGAATAACCACTTCACTGATGATCTCTTCATTTACCCGGGCAAGGAATTCGGAATAACCCACCGGTTGTTCGGAAAGGGTCTGGGTATTGAAGAGTTGGTACAGCATGACCATCATCACGAGAATGACCAGCCACAGGGCAAGGTTTTTGTAAAAGGGGTTCAAAAGTCGTCTCCTCCTTAATAATCTTAAATTAATTCTTAGGATGGGTTGGGCAACCCGATGGATATAGACCACCCAAAAGTAAACACGATCCATCAGGAAACAAGCTGCCGCTCCACCTTTAAAATATTACGGCTGGCAGGCGCAACTTCACCCGCCTCCCCGGTGCCCAGGCCCACGACCCAAAGAATTTCAGAACCACACACCAGCAAGGGGAACGCGCTCCGGGCCGCCCGGGAAATATTATGATCATACAGATACTGATTGACTTTTCGCGGGGCCCCACCTCCTGGCGGACGGAAGCGATCCCCGGGCTGAACACTCCGAATTCGCAATGGAAACCGGAGTTTATCCATATCAAACAAGGCCATGGACTGTCCAGGCCGATAATAGAGGGGCACTTGTGGCGGGACTGTCCGTGTAAATTGAAAGCGTGAGTTGAGTTCAGGAATAACCACCTGAGTCGCACCATCCCGCCGGGGTGGCGGGACCAGGTAGGCATAGTGATGCGGTGCAGCGACCGCAGGAGGGCCGGGGGGTCGCATCCCGGCTGCCGGCAGCCTGCGTCCCCGGGATGGAAAAATCGCCACCAGCGGCCCGGATCGGCGGCAGCGAATCCTCCCGGGAAGGTCCACGGCGCAAGGCAGGGGATCATCGGCGCAAAGCCCGGCCACGGCAACCACGTGGTCGTAATCAATGCGGCGTAGGTCACCCTTCACCCGGCATACCGCCTGCCGCACTATCTGCCGTTGCAGCCCGGCGGGCATCCGCTGCAGGGCTCCGGCTTCAAATTCCAGACCGCCCCCGGCAAGCGGCCGTGCCAGATAATCTACCCAGCGCGCCACCGCCGGCTCCAGCCATTTCCTCTCTTCAGCCAGGATGGCGGCCGATCGATTGAGAGCCGCACCGATCCGGGGATTGTATTCCGCTTTTAACAGGGGCATGAGCTGGTGGCGAATACGGTTGCGGGTGAAACCGGGGTCGCAATTACTTTCATCATTTAAAAAGGGCAGGCCCCGCCCACAGAGGTATGCCTCTATTTCCGTGCGCGCCACTCCCAGCAGCGGACGAATAAGGGTGGCGCCGCCCCTTGCGGCGGGACGTATGGGGGGGATTCCCCGCAAGCCTTCCGGACCGGCGCCCCGCAGCAGAAACAATAAAACCGATTCTGCATTGTCGTCCCGGTGATGACCCGTGGCAATATGCGTATACCCATGCCGGCGGGCAACTTCCCTGAGATAACCGTGGCGCACATTGCGGGCGGCCTCCTCAATGGACAGCCGTTTTTGCCGGCGCAAAGCGGGTATGGATCGTTTAGCGCTGAAAAAAGGAAGACCGGCCTGGCGGAAACAGCCCTTTGCAACCCAACGGGCCACCGTCGCGGCCTCTGCGTCCGCCGCAGCCCGCAGGCCATGGTTCAAATGGGCTGCGCCGATGCCTATCCCCAATTCCGGCGCCAAGCGGACCAGAATATCGAGAAGCGCCATGGAGTCGCCCCCGCCGGACAAACCCACCAGGACACGGTCACCCCGTGCCAGCATGGCATGGGTGTTAAGGGTCTCTCGCACGGCGGTCATCAACTGCATATCCGGAGTCAAAATCAAACGCTCCTCAAAAGGGACTTAATAACCTTCCATTATATAGTCACGAATAGATCCGGGAGCAAACATCTTCGGCGGCAGGGGGCGGATATAAGCCGCCCATTCCCCAGGTTCCGGGAATCCTTGGGGGCTGCCCGTTTTTGCTTGCCATGCTTCCGGATAGTGTTTAATATAGCCCCGGTTGTGCTAGGCGGGGAGCTAGCGGTGCCCTTTACCCGAAATCCGCTTATGCGGGGCTGAATTCCCCCTGGAGGCATTAACCCGAACCCCTTGAGCCCGGCGGATCGGCCGCCGCGCAACAGACGCCCGCGAACCTCGTCAGGTCCGGAAGGAAGCAGCGATAAGTGGTGTCGGCTGTGTCGCGGATCGTTCCCGGTCAAGCTTAGGGCTCTTCTGTTCGGGGTAATTTCAAAGGGGGGTGCACAACCCACCTGGCCATGGTCAAAACCACCGGAACCAGGACCAAATTTCCCTGCAACAATTTCCCGCTTCGCCCGGGTCATCCCCACCACTTTAAATCCTCCGAAAATGCCACTGATTTAATGAACTTATAAGCCGGCCGCCTCCGCCTTGACAAGATAACAATTCGCATTATTTTCTTTTAAATTTTTGGCTATTAATCGAGAAACGAAAAGGCTATCGAGTTCCATGACGGAGAAAAAAAAGTCCGCCGCAAAAAAAAATGCGAATAACAGCCGCCATCCGGACAGTGAGGATGGCATCAAAATTCCAATTTCAAATTCAGCCGGAGACTCCCCGCAAGAAGCTGACCCGGACCAACCCTTAAGCGCACCTGCCGCCCAGGGGAAAACTGCCCCTGCCCCGGAAGACCAGCCCTCCTCCGGAGATCAAAGCATAGAGGATCAACTAGCCGGGGCCGAAGCGCGGGCCCAGGAAAATTACGACCGCCTGCTGCGCATTTCCGCCGAGTTTGACAATTACAAAAAGCGCACGGCCCGGGAAATGAGTGAGATCCGTAAATACGCCTATGAAGGGCTTTGCCGTGATCTGTTAACCGTAGTGGATAACCTGGAAAGGGCCATGGAAGCCGCTGGGAGCGACAGCCACATTGAGGACAGCATGCTGGAGGGCATCGGCATGACCCACAAAGAGTTGCTCAAGGTATTGGAAAAATACCATGTCACGCCCCTGGAATCGGAGGGCGAGGCCTTCGATCCCAACATTCACCAGGCGGTGCTCCAGGAACCCACCGGGGATCAACCCGCCAACACTGTTATCCGGGAATTCAGCAAAGGGTATATGATTCGCGAAAGGTTGCTTCGTCCGGCCATGGTAGTGGTCGCCAAAGAGCCGTCAGATTAATGAAAAGCATAACATAGTAAATAAAAATAATTTTGAACTGCAAAATTTCCACAAAGCTGGTTCAGCAAGTAAGGAGGAAGACACAAAATGGGTAAGATTATCGGTATCGATCTGGGCACCACCAACTCCTGTGTAGCTATCATGGAAGGCGGCGATGCCAATGTCATTACAAATCCGGAAGGCGGCCGAACAACCCCTTCCATTGTTGCCGTCACCGATAGCGGGGAACGCCTGGTGGGCCAAATCGCAAAACGGCAGGCCATCACCAATCCCGAAAACACGGTTTTCGGTGTTAAACGCCTCATCGGTCGCAAGTTCAAATCCAAGGAAGTCCAGGATGATATCAAAATATTGCCCTACCTTCTTGAAGCGGCTTCCAACGGTGACGTGCGTATCAAGCTCCAGGGCAAACGGTACAGCCCTGCCGAGATCTCTTCATTTATTCTCGCCAACATCAAAAAGACTGCCGAAGAGTATCTGGGTGAAGAGGTGACCGACGCCGTCATCACGGTACCGGCCTATTTTGATGACAGCCAGCGCCAGTCCACCAAAGATGCGGGTAAAATCGCCGGTCTCAATGTCCAGCGCATCATCAACGAGCCCACGGCGGCCTCCCTGGCCTATGGCCTGGACAAGAAGAGTGAAGAGAAAATCGCCGTGTTCGACCTGGGCGGCGGCACTTTCGACATATCTGTGCTTGAAATCGGGGAAGGCGTTTTCGAGGTAAAATCAACCAACGGCGATACCCATCTGGGTGGCGAGGACTTTGATCTGCGGGTCATCGAATACCTGGCGGATGAGTTTAAAAAAGACCAGGGCATAGATGTCCGCGATGATAAAATGGCCCTCCAACGGCTCAAGGAAGCCGCCGAGAAGGCGAAAATGGAACTCTCCACTTCCATGGAGACCGAGGTCAACCTGCCGTTCATTACCGCCGACGCCAGCGGCCCCAAACACATGAACATCAAAATCACCCGGGCCAAACTGGAGGCGCTGGTGGCTGACCTGCTGGACAAGCTGGAAGGCCCCTGCCGCACGGCCATGAAGGATGCCTCCCTGGGAAGTGGAGAAATCGGAGAAGTCATCCTGGTCGGCGGCATGACCCGCATGCCCGCCGTGCAGGAACGCGTCAAGAAAATCTTCGGCAAAGAGCCCCATAAGGGTGTGAATCCGGACGAGGTCGTGGCGCTGGGCGCCGCCATCCAGGGTGGTGTGCTCAAGGGTGATGTTAAAGACGTGCTGCTGCTGGATGTAACGCCGCTTTCCCTGGGAATTGAGACCCTGGGCGGCATTATGACCAAGCTCATCGAGAAAAACACCACCATACCCACCAAGAAAAGCCAGATTTTCTCCACAGCCGCAGACAGCCAGCCGGCGGTTTCCATTCACGTCCTGCAGGGCGAGCGCGAGATGGCCGGGGCCAACAAGACCCTGGGCCGCTTCGAACTGGTGGGCATACCGCCAGCTCCCCGGGGCGTGCCCCAGATCGAGGTCACCTTTGACATCGATGCCAACGGCATCGTCAACGTATCGGCCAAGGATTTAGCCACCAATAAAGAGCAGTCCATCCAGATCACCTCCTCTTCCGGCCTCAGCCAGGATGAGATCGACAAGGCGGTCCAGGATGCCGAGCTGCACGCCGATGAGGACAAAAAGAAAAAAGAATTGGTGGACGCCCGCAATACCGCCGACACGCTGATCTACACTACGGAGAAATCCATCAAGGACCTGGGCGAAAAGGTCGACCCCGAAACCAAGAGCAGGGTTGAAACGGCCATCGAGCCGCTGAAAAAAGCCATGGAGGGCGAGGATGCCGAAGAGATCCGGCGCCTCAGTGAAGAACTCACCCAGGCTTCCCACAAACTGGCCGAAGCGATGTATCAGCAAGCCTCAGCAGAAGGCGCCCAGGCGGGACCGGAAGCCGAAGGCGCCGGAGCCGCCGGCGAAGGCGCCCAGCCTGCTCCGGATGACGATGTGGTGGACGCCGATTTCGAAGAGGTCAAGGACGACAAGAAGTAATCACGGCGAATCAATGGTGATTTGTGAATAGTGATTTGTGATTTGTGGATGAAAATCAGCTTT
>Ga0180435_10004505_pt1 | contig 13719 bp, 13 predicted proteins | sample SS_ome_3_FD_132467 | JGI IMG/M metagenome (GOLD analysis project Ga0180435, IMG submission 132467) | Hypersaline lake sediment archaeal communities from the Salton Sea, California, USA - SS_3_S_1 metaG | ecosystem: Environmental > Aquatic > Non-marine Saline and Alkaline > Hypersaline >... | reverse complement strand
TCCAGTCGACCTTGTCGATTTCGCGCATGGCCGCCTCGCGCAGGCCGTTTTTGTCCATGCCGATAAACCACTGCGGGGTGGCGCGGAAAATGATCGGGGTCTTGTGCCGCCAGCAGACCGGATAGCTGTGTTGCAGCTTCTCCGCATGCATCAGCTTGCCGCGCTCGCGCAACACCTCCAGCACATGATCGTTGGCGGCGAACACATGCTCACCGGCGAACAGTTCGGTGCCCTCGACGAAAACCCCGTGACCGTTGACCGGGTTGTCCACCGCCAGACCGTAGTGCTGACCGACCACGAAGTCCTCGACACCATGCCCCGGCGCGGTATGCACAGCGCCCGTGCCCGCATCCAGGGTGACATGATCGCCCAGAATGAGCGGCACCTCGCGCGGGTAAAAGGGGTGTGCCAGGCGCAGGTGTTCGAGGGCCGCGCCCTGAGTCCTGCCCAGGACCTGGTAGTCGTCGATGCCCCAGCGGGTCAGTGCCGACTCAAGCATCCCCTCCGCCAGCACCAGGCGCTCATCGCCCGCCTGTAGCAGCACGTACTCCAGAGCCGGGTTCAGCGCGACCGCCTGGTTGGCCGGCAGAGTCCACGGGGTGGTCGTCCAGATCACCACCGAAAGCCTGCCACTGCCCGGATCGCCATCGAAACGGCTTGCGAGCGTGTCCGGGTCGACTGCCTCGAAACGCACGTCGATGGCCCACGACTCCTTGTCTTTGTATTCCACCTCGGCCTCGGCCAGGGCGGAGCCGCAATCGGTACACCAGTGCACCGGTTTGGCGCCCTTGACGACATGTCCGTTGGCGGCAATCCGTCCCAAGGAGCGGATGATGTCGGCCTCCTGTGCGGGGTTCATGGTGAGGTAGGGGTCGTCCCAATCACCCAGCACCCCCAGCCGCTTGAAGTCCTCGCGCTGACGATCGACCTGACGAAACGCGTACTCGCGACAGGCCTTGCGGAATTCGGCGGCACTGACCTTGCGGCCCGGTTTACCGACCTTCTTTTCGACCTGCAGCTCGATCGGCAGGCCATGGCAGTCCCAGCCGGGCACGTAGGGTGCATCGAAGCCATCCAGGGTTCGCCCCTTGATGATCATGTCCTTGAGCAGCTTGTTGACCGCATGCCCGATATGAATGTCGCCGTTCGCATACGGCGGGCCATCATGCAGAACGAACTTCTCGCGCCCAGCGAAGGCCTCACGGATCTTTCGATACAGGCCAGCCGCCTCCCAGCGCTTGAGCATCTCCGGCTCACGCTGGGCCAGATTGGCCTTCATGGGGAAGCCGGTTTTCGGCAAGTTCAAGGTGTCTTTGTAGTCGCTCACGTCTGGACCTGGTTGTGTGGTTGCGCACCGGAAACCTGCGACAGCAACACTCGGGCTGCCTCGGCATCACGCAGAATCTGTGCACGCAACTGCTCAAAGGATTCGAATTTTTTCTCGTCTCGGATGCGTTGGATGAATCGCACCGTGACCGCCTTGCCGTAGACCTCACGGTCAAAATCGAACAGATGCACCTCCAGCAGAAAGCGGTCGTCTCCCTGCAGGGTGGGGCGATTGCCGATGTTGGCCACACCCTGCACCGCTTGCGGGCCGAGGCCGTCCACCTCTACCGCGAACACGCCGCGCAGCGGGCTCGATCGCCTCGCCAGGCCGACGTTCATGGTTGGAAAGCCGATTGTACGACCGCGCTTGTGCCCGTGCTCCACTCGACCGCTGATGGAGAAATCCCTCCCCAGGCAACAACGGGCCGTCTCGAGGTCACCGGCGAGCAGGGCCTTACGCACACGCGTGCTGCTGATGCGTCCGCAGGCATCGCTGACCGTGGACAGGCTCTCCACGGAGAAACCCAGCCTGCGGCCTTCCGCTTCGAGCAGGGCGTAGTCACCGGTGCGATCACGGCCAAAGCGGAAATCATCACCGACGTAGAGATGGCGCACACCAAGCGCATCGACCAGGATTTCCCGGATGAAGTCCGTCGCCGGCATGAACGCGAGGTCCTGATCGAACCGGAGCAGCAGCACCCGGTCAATCCCCGCCGCGCGGATGAAGTGCAATTTCTCGCGTGCCCGGGTGAGGCGAGGCGGCGCCAACTCGGGGCGGAAGTACTCCAGTGGCTGGGGTTCGAAGGTGATCACCAACGACGGCAGGCCATACGCCGAGGCACGCGCCTTGAGCGCCTCGAAAACCGCCTGGTGCCCAAGGTGCACACCGTCGAAATTGCCGATGGTCGCCACGCAGCCACGGTGCTCGGGACGCAGGTTGTGCTGTCCGCGGATGAGAAACACGATACCCCCAGAAATGCAGACCGACGATTATATCCCAAGCCTGCCAGTCACCGGCGTCCAAGCCCGACCGCTCAATTCCCGCGACGACGCGTTTCCAGCAACCAGTCCAGCAGCATCAGGCTCACGCCGAGCGTGATTGCGGCGTCCGCCAGGTTGAACGAGGGAAAATAGTGTTGCTCCCAGTGCCACTGCAGAAAATCGACCACCTTGCCGATGCGCAGACGGTCGATCAGATTGCCCACGGCACCACCAAGAATGAAGCTCAGCGCCAACGCCTCCAGGGGTCGCTCCGATGCGACCCTGCGGATCCAGACCACCAGCAGCAAAGACACCACCGAAGCGAGACCGATGAACAGGTAGTGCTGCCAGCCACCCGCATCCGCGAGAAAGCTGAAGGCCGCTCCGCGATTGAACACCAGGGTCAGGTTGAACACCGGCCAGACCTCCAGAACCTCGTATTCGCGGAAACTTGCGAGCACCCAGAACTTGCTGGCCTGATCGAGCAGTACCACCAGCCCGCTCAGCATGAAAAAACGCACCATTCAACCAACCTCCCGGCGTAACAACATCGACGGCCGCAGCCCCAGGGCCAACAGCACCCCGAAGTAGGCCACCACCCCGGCCAGCAGCCATCCCGCAAGGCGCAGCACCCGCTCGCCAGCACCCATGGCGAACCATGCTTCGAGTTCCCCCACCCCAAAATGCAGCAGCAGCGTCATCGCTGCGCACGCGGAACCCACCTGGAGTAGGAGACGCCCCCAGCCAAGCAGCGGCCGGTAGACCCCGTTGCGATAAAGGCCCCGCCAAAGCAGGTAGGCGTTGATGTAGGCCGCGAGGCTGGTTGCGAGTGCCAGTCCGGCATGCTGCAACGGGAAAATCAGCGCGAGATTGAGCACCATATTGGCCACCATCGCGATCACTCCGATACGCACCGGGGTGCGGGTATCCTGGTGCGCGTAGTAGGCAGGCGCGAGCACTTTGATCAGGATGAAAGCCAGCAGCCCGGCCGAGTAGGCGACCAGACTGCGCTGCGACATCCTGACGTCGTCCGGGGTGAAGACATCCGAGAGAAAAAGGGTGCCGATCACGGGTCCGGCGAGGACGGCCAGGCCGACGGCTGCCGGCAATCCGAATACCAGTGCGATCCGCAGACCCCAATCCAGGGTATGCGCGAAATCCTGCGGCGACTCGGCGGCGCGTTCGCGCGACAGTCTCGGTAGCAGCACCGTTCCCAGGGCCACGCCGAGCAGCCCCACGGGGAATTCCATCAGCCGATCGGAGTAGTACAGCCAGGAGATACTGCCGGTCTGCAGGGTCGAGGCCAGCACGGTATCGATCAGCAGGTTGATCTGGGTAACCGAAACCGCGAACAGTGCCGGCACCATCAGGCGCAGGACGCGCCGCACTCCGGGATCGGAAAAAGCGGGCCGCGGTCGCGGGAGCAGATCCAGGCGCCCCAGGAAAGGCAGTTGAAACACGAACTGGGTGATCCCCGCCAGGAGCACCCCCCAGGCCAGCGCCACGATCGGTTGCTGCAGTTGGGGACTCAGCCACAGGGCGCAGCCGATCAGGGACAGATTCAGCAGCACGGGGGTGAAGGCGGGCACTGCGAACCGGTTCCAGGCGTTCATGATGCCGCCGGCAAAGGCCGTCAGCGAGATGAAGAAGAGGTAGGGAAAAGTCAGACGCAGCATCTCGGTGGCCAGGCCCAGCTTCGCCTCCTGCTCCCCCATGACCCAGCCGAAGGCAAACACACTCACCACCGCGGGCGCTGCCACAACCCCGAGCAGGGAAACCAGCAGAACCACCAGGCCCAGGCTACCGGCGATGTGATCGACGAAGCCCTTGAGCTCACTGAATGCGCGCTTCTGCTTGTACTCGGTCAGAACCGGCACGAACGCGGTCGCGAAGGCGCCTTCGGCAAACAATCTCCTCAGGAAATTGGGTATCTTGAAGGCCACGAAGAAGGCGTCGGTCATGGCGTTGGCGCCAAACACCTGCGCCAACACCAGATCGCGCACGAAACCGAGTATGCGCGAAGAGAGCGTGAACACCCCGACCGTCGATAAGGATCGAAACAGAGACAGCTTTCGGTCCCCCCAGCAAGCGAAGGGGGGATTATAGAGGCCTGCCGCGGAGCCAACACCATACCCGGCCCTTGACTTGACAAGGCGCGCGTCCGCTCCCATAATCCGCCGTCTTTTTACGAAGCCAGACACCTTCCAGGAGATCGAAGTGGCCAACTCTGCACAAGCACGCAAGCGCGCACGCCAGGCGGAAAAGCGTCGTCAACTCAATGCGAGCCGTCGCAGCATGATGCGCACCGAGGTGAAAAAGGTCATCAAAGCCATCGACGCGGGCGACAAGGCTGGGGCAGAAAGCGCCTTTAAGGCAGCCGCCCCGCTTCTGGATCGCATGGCCGGCAGCGGCCTGATCCACAAGAACAAAGCCGCGCGCCACAAGAGCCGCCTGAACGCACAGATCAAGGCGCTCTGAGGACTCTTTCTGCGAGCGACCCGAAAAAGCCGGCATCGCCGGCTTTTTTATTGCCCGTTTTGCAGCTCCAACTTCAGACTTTTCCTACAAATTTGCGGGAACTTATCGCAAGCGCTGAAACGGGAGTTGCCCAATACTGAAGGTGTCGCCGAAGGGACTCCAGGGATGAACACGCTGCCAGGAGGCTCAATGGATCTCAGAGTTTGCCAACCAAGCCGGGCGACATCCTGCCCTGCCGCATGGAAGCGGCGGGGTTTTTTAATCCTGGCAGCCTGTCGGACTTAACACGAACATTTCACCAGTATTCGGAGAGCCTGCGTGTTTCGCAGCCGTTGTGGGGCCGGCTATACCAGGACCAGGTTGTCGCGGTGAATGAGCTCCTTCTCATCCACGTATCCCAGTATCTGCTCGATCTCTGAAGATGGCCGCCCGATGATGCGGCGCGCCTCGCCCGCCGAATAGTTGACCAGCCCACGAGCGATCTCGCGACCCTGTTCATCGCTGCAGGAAACCAACTCACCACGACGGAACAGGCCATCCACCTGCCTGACCCCGACAGCCAGTAGGCTGGATCCGGACTGCCGAAGCACCCGCACAGCGCCCTCGTCGAGTACCAGGCGCCCCTTGACCTGGAGCTGCCCCGCCAGCCAGCGCTTGCGCGCCGCCTCCGGTTCCTGCGCCGCGCGCAGCAGGGTGCCAACCGACTCACCCTGGGCCAGGCGCCGCAGCACGTCCGGCTCCCGCCCCCCGGCGATGACTGTGGTGGTGCCGGAACGGGCCGCCAGTCGGGCGGCCCGCACCTTGGTGGACATCCCGCCGCGACCAAGACTGCCACCGGTCGCACCAGCCATACCATCCAGTTCCTCGGCGCCAGCGAGCGCGATCGGCACCAGACGCGCATCCGGATTGAAGCGCGGGTCGGCATCAAACAGGCCGGACTGATCGGTGAGCAGCACCATCAATTCGGCCTCGATCAGGTTGGCAACCAGAGCGGCCAGCGAATCATTGTCGCCGAATCGCAGCTCGTCGTTGGCAACTGTGTCGTTTTCGTTGACCACGGGTACCACCCCGAGCGACACCAGCGTGAGCAGGGTCCCGCGAGCGTTGAGGTAACGGCGGCGATTGGACAGGTCATCGTGCGTCAGCAATACCTGCGCAGTGTGCCTCCCGCGACGCTGGAAGCAGCTCTCCCAGGCCTGCACCAGGCCCATCTGACCGATCGCCGCGGCCGCCTGCAGTTCGTGCAGGGCACTCGGGCGGCTGCTCCAGCCCATGCGGGACATACCCTCAGCAACAGCACCGGAGGAGACCAGCACGATCTCGTGCCCCTGGTCCAACAGATCGGACAGCTGGTCGACCCAGTTGCGCAGGCCCTCGCGATCGAGCCCCTTGCCATCCCCGGTGATCAGGGCGCTACCGATCTTGACCACCCATCGGCGCGCCTGGCAGATGTCCGCATGCCCCTTCATAAGCGGGTCGGATCGTAGGGAATCTGATCCGCCTCCGAGGGTTCAGCGCTGATCTCTGCCGTGCCTGGCGCGCTTGCCCGCGCCTGCTGCAAATGTCGCACGATCGCATCCTCTAGGGCCTTGAGGCCGGCACGCGAGACCGAGGAGACACAGAAAACCGGGCCTTTCCAGCCGAGCTCGGCCACCAGGTGGTCACGCGCGCGATGCAACGCCTGTTCCTCCAGGAGATCGATCTTGCTCAATACCAGCCAGCGCTCCCGCTCCGCCAGAGCGGGATCGTACTGCGCCATCTCCTGCTCGATCTCGCGCACCTGAGCAACGGGGTCGACCGACTCGTCCATCGGCGCGACATCCACCAGGTGCAGCAGCAGACGGGTGCGCGCGAGGTGCTTGAGAAACTGGATTCCCAGCCCGGCCCCCTGCGCGGCCCCGGGGATCAAGCCGGGAATATCGGCGATCACGAAGCTGCGATCGGAACCGGCACCGACGACGCCGAGGTTGGGATAGAGGGTAGTGAACGGGTAATCGGCCACCTTGGGATGCGCCGCCGACATCGCACTGATCAGACTGGATTTGCCGGCGTTGGGCAGACCGAGCAGGCCCACGTCCGCGAGCACGATCAGTTCCAGACGGAGATTGCGCCGCTCACCGGCGGTACCCGGGGTCGACTGCCGAGGCGCCCGATTGGTACTGCTCTTGAAGTGAATGTTACCTAGCCCGTGCTGACCGCCCTGGGCCACCAGCAGGTTTTCCCCATGGGCAAGGACCTCGCCGAGCAGCTCCCCGGTATCGTCGTCAGTGACTCGCGTCCCGACCGGGACATGCACCAGCACATCCTGCCCCTTGCGCCCGGTCATCTGACGCCCCATGCCATTTTGCCCCCGCTCGCCTCGGTGACTGCGTTGGTGGCGGAAGTCGACCAGGGTGTTGAGACCGCTGTCGCCGACCAGGTAGACGCTGCCACCGTCTCCGCCATCTCCGCCGTCGGGGCCTCCCCGGGGAATGTATTTTTCGCGGCGGAAGCTGACGCAGCCGTTACCGCCATCCCCTGCCTCCACCCGGATTGTCGCCTCGTCAACGAATTTCATGGGATCAATTATTCACCACAGGGAACAGAAAGTTCTCAAGGAGTTCGATTCACACCTGGAGACATCCACGGCACATCAGGCCGCCACCCGGCCAGGCCTGCTCGCAGGCTTTGTGGATGCAGGCGGAAACAAAAAGGCCCCGTCGAATGACGAGGCCTTCTGGGTTCGATTCGTGCGCGGCTCAGGCCGGTACAACGCTCACGAACTTGCGGTTCTTCACGCCCTTGGTCTCGAACTTGACCACGCCATCCGCCTTTGCGTAGAGGGTGTGGTCCTTGCCGCAACCGACATTGACCCCAGCGTGAACCCGGGTGCCGCGCTGCCTTACAAGGATACTGCCCGCACTGACGGTCTGACCGCCAAATCTCTTGACGCCGAGGCGATTGGACTCAGAATCGCGGCCGTTACGCGAACTACCGCCTGCTTTTTTATGTGCCATTTTCCTGTCTCCCTCAGCCGGCGCTGATGCCGGTCACTTCCAGTTCGGTGAAGGCCTGCCGGTGGCCCTGACGCTTCATGTGGTGCTTGCGCCGCCGGAACTTCACAATCTGCACTTTCTTGCCACGGCCGTGCGACTTAACGGTCGCGGTGACCTTGCCGCCGTCGACATAAGGCGCGCCAACCTTGACGTCATCTCCGTCAGCGACCATCAGTACGCGATCGATCTCGATGCTGGCGCCTTCATCGGCGGCGATTTTCTCCACTTTCAGGGTGGATCCCTCGGACACGCGATACTGCTTGCCCCCGGTTTGGATTACGGCGTACATGGCTGCACACTCTCCGATAGCTGTGATTGTTCGGCTGTTGGATGCCGCTCCACCGGACCTCGTGGCTCCGGGAGAGCAGAAAGACGCGGGATTCTACTGAGCGAACAGGGCGCCGTCAACCATAAGTCCGGCGCGATTCTTGACACCGCGGACGGCACGCCTCTAGGATGCCGGTCTTTTTTCCAATCCGAATTAGACGCATGGATCTCGATAGCATCCGCGAACTGATCGCCGAAGACCTTCGGGCCACGGACCAGCTGATTCTGGACCGGCTGGCCTCCGACGTCGCCCTGATCAACCAGGTCGGGCACTACATCATCGGCAGCGGCGGCAAGCGCCTTCGGCCCATGATCGTACTGCTGGCCGCACGCGCCCTGGGCTACCAGGAAGACCGCCACATCGACCTCGCGGCCATCATAGAGTTCATCCACACCGCCACCCTGCTGCACGACGACGTGGTCGACGGATCCGAGCAGCGGCGTAGCCGCGACACCGCCAATGCCGTCTGGGGCAATGCCGCCAGTGTGCTGGTCGGCGATTTCCTCTATTCCCGGTCTTTCGAAATGATGGTGTCGGTCGACAGCATGCGGGTCATGGATATCCTTTCTTCGGCCACCAACCGGATTGCCGAGGGCGAGGTGCTGCAACTGCTCAACTGCAACGACCCCGACACCGACGAGGCTCGTTATCGCGAGGTTATTTTGCGCAAGACAGCGACCCTGTTCGAAGCGGGCGCACGTCTCGGCGGTGTCATATCCGAGGCAAGCCAGCCGGAGGAAGAGGCGCTCGCGGATTACGGTCGCCACCTCGGCCTGGCCTTCCAGATGATCGATGATGCGCTCGATTATGGTGCCTCCGATGCCGATATCGGCAAGAACATCGGCGACGATCTGGCCGAAGGCAAGCCGACCCTGCCGCTGATCCGTGCGATTCAGGTAAGCGACCCGGACACGAGCGCGATGCTGCGTGAGGTGATCGAATCGGGAGGCGCAGACCGGGTCGAAGAGGTCCGGCTGGCAATTGAATCGTGCGACGCAATCACTTACACTTCGCGCCTCGCGAACACAGAGGCGGAGAAGGCGAAGCGGGCACTCGAGGCCCTTCCAAGCAGCGCCTACCGCACCGCACTGGAAACGCTCGCCGACTTCTCGGTCGACCGTTCTTTCTGAGTTCGTACCCAAGTTTCGGAGTGTAGCTCAGCCTGGTAGAGCACTGTCTTCGGGAGGCAGGGGTCGAAGGTTCGAATCCTTTCACTCCGACCAATCAAATCAAGGGGTTATCCCGTACACCCCTTTCCCTCGGACCTGACGTGACGCTTCGTTAAAAAGGGCGGCGGCACTCCTCTGGGGATCTGGAGACAACACAAACAACCCCGGCATCGGCCGGGGTTGTTTGTGTCTGGCGCTCTCCGGGACGACCAGCTGCGCCTGTCCGGTCGCACCTGGCCGGGTTAATAGTAATCGGCCTCGTCAATGTGCTCCATCTGACCATCGTGCACCTCGCTACGGCGCTTCTGCAGATAGGAGTCGCGTACAAAGGCATACGGGTCAAGTGCGGCCTGATCGACAACGCGGCTGGCGCTCAGGAGATCGGAACGCTTGTCGACGACATCCAGGCCTTTCAGGCTGTAACGCACGGTGTCGTCTTCGATGTAATTCACAGGGTCCGTAAACCAATCCGCCACCCGGCCGACCACATCGCGCCCGGTGGAGGGCCCGAGAACCGGCAACACGATGTAAGGACCGGAGGCCACACCCCAGGTCCCCAGGGTCTGACCGAAGTCTTCGCCGTAATGGGGCAGGTCCATGTTGCTGGCAACGTCGAACAGGCCACCGATACCAATCGTGGTGTTGACCGCCACGCGCCCGAGGTCGCTGACCGCCCGCCCGACCTTGAACTGCAGCAGGTTGTTGATCGCCGACGTGACATCGGAAAGGTTGCTGAAGAAATTGGTCACGCCCTTGTCCACAGGCTCTGGCACCACCGCATCGTAGCCTTCGGCCAGCGGCTTGATCAGAGCGCGGTCGAGCAGATCGTTGAAACTGTAAACGGCCCGGTTGAAGCCTTCCCAGGGATCGCGGGGGTCGGCGAAATCCGGGTCCACGGTGGCGCAGCCGCCCACGAAAATGACGGTCGCGACGAACAGGGAACGCAGCATCGCCCCTTTGAATACGGTGAACTTCATTGTTATTCCCAAACCTTGCAGAGCTGTATTCCAGGCAAGCCCGGATTATAGGCGTTTAAAGCTCATGGAATCAGTCGGATTTTTCCGAATGGCGTTGATCTCTTCGGCTGCAAATACAGGATCTTTATGACCACCTCGCCCGAACAACTGATCGCAATGAGCGGCGCAAAAGGCCGCTCGGCCGGGCGTTTCCCCTCGCGCTGCGGTTTCCCTTATTCTGGGGCGATGAACAGCAGTCTATACAACCCCCTGATGGCGAAACGGTTCCGCGGCTATCTGCCGGTCGTGGTGGACGTGGAAACCGGCGGCTTCAATGCCGCCACCGATGCGCTCCTCGAGATCGCCGCGGTAACTCTCCGCCTCGATACCGATGGCAGAATCGTTCCCGCGGAATCCTTTGGCGAGCATGTCCTGCCATTCGAGGGCGCCAATCTTGATCCGAAGGCGCTGGCGTTCAATGGCATCGATCCCACCCATCCCCTGCGCATGGCCAAGACGGAGAAGGACGCATTGACCAGTCTGTTCGCGCCCGTGCGTGCAGCAGTCAAGGAAAGTGGCTGCAAGCGCGCCATTCTGGTGGGGCACAACGCCTTTTTCGATCTCGGGTTCGTGAATGCCGCGGTGGCGCGCTGCAATTACAAGCGCAACCCCTTCCACCCCTTCAGCACCTTCGACACGGTGACCCTGAGCGGAATGGCGCTGGGCCAGACAGTACTTGCGCGCGCGGTGCCAATGGCGGGCATCGATTGGGACCCCAACCAGGCACATGGCGCGCTCTACGATGCCGAGAAAACCGCGGAGCTGTTCTGCCGGATTCTCAACCAGTGGCGCGAGCTCGGCGCCCCGCAACCCTGGCAAGATCCGGGACGTGACGCCTGAATCAGGACGCGGCGTCCTCTTCGGGCCACTTCTTGGCCGCTTCCTGGACCATTTTCTGGAGATCGCCACTGGCGTGCATCTCTAGGGTGATATCGCAACCGCCAACCAGTTCACCGTCGATGTAGACCTGCGGGAAGGTCGGCCAATCGGCGAAACGGGGGAGATTCTCGAAGATCTCGGGGTCTGAGAGCACGTTCACATACGCGAACTTCTCGCCGCAATCCTGCAGCGCCGCCGCCGCGCGCGAGGAAAACCCACACTGAGGAAACTGCGGTGTTCCCTTCATGTAGATAATGATGGGGTTGGATTCCACCTGCTGCTTGATTCGCTCGAGTACGTCCATCGCCGATTCACCTTTCGTCTGAATTTGTCTTGGGCAAGTGCGCCCACCTGCGAGCGATTGTAGTGCTTGCCACCCTCAGGTAAACCCACTCTCCCGCGGGGGAATCCCGCACAGATCACAGGCCGTGACGCTGTAGCCAGAACTCCAGCAGGGCCAGGTGCCACAGTTTGCTCCCCATGATGCGCGTGTGATGCATATCGGGTGCTTGCAGCAGCATGTCGACATAGGCCCGATCAAACACACCACGCGTGCGACACCGCTCGGAGTTGAGGATGTCGCGCATGAAATCGAGGAATTCGCCGCGCACGTACTTCAGCGCCGGCATCGGGAAATAGCCCTTGGGGCGGTCGATGACCGCATCCGGCACCAGCCCGCGCGCAACCCGCTTGAGCAGGTACTTGCCGTCGCCCTTCAGCTTGATGTCGACCGGGCAACGCGCCGCCACCTCGACCAGCTCATGATCGAGGAAGGGCACGCGCGCCTCCAGGCCCCAGGCCATGGTCATGTTGTCCACGCGCTTGACCGGATCGTCCACGATCAGGGTCGTGACATCCAGCTTGAGCACCGCATCCATAAAGTCATCACTGAGCGCATCGTCGAGGTGGGCAGCGATATAGCGGCCGGTGTGATCCTGGCCGTGATAGGCCGGGGTCAGCATACGCAGCATCTCCTCGTGATCACGGTCGAAATAATGCCGGCGGAAGCGTTCCAGGCGGGTACCTTCGGTCTCCGCAGCCATGCGCGGGTACCAGAAGTAGCCGCCGAAGACCTCGTCCGCGCCCTGGCCGGACTGGACCACCTTGATGTGTTTCGAGACCTGTTCGGAGAGCAGGTAGAAGGCGACCGCGTCCTGCCCGAACATCGGCTCCGCCATGGCATCAACCGCCTCGGGCAGACGCTTGAGCACCTCCTCGTTCGGCACCAGGAACTTGTGATGGACAGGCTGATAGCGCTCCACCACCAGGTCCGAGTACTCGAACTCGCTGCCCTTCTCCTCGGGCTGATCCTCAAAACCGACCGAAAACGTGTGAAAGCCCTCGACCCCGATCTCGGCCAGCAGGGCCACCAGGAGACTCGAATCCAGGCCACCGGAGAGCAGGATGCCGACCGGCACATCCGCGACCTCGTTGCGCTTTCGGACTGCGGCGAGCAGTTGCTCGCGGACGCGCTCCACCCACTGCTCCTCGCTCAACTGTTCGCCGCCGCGGCGTGCATCCAGGTCCCAGTAACGGGTCTTGCTCAGCTTGCCGTCGCTTGCCACCCTGAGGCTGTGCGCCGGCTCGAGTTTGCGGATACCGCGCAGCACCGTGTGTGGCGCCGGGATCACCGCGTGCAGGCTGAACTGGAAGTGCAACCCGACCGGATCGAGCGCGGTATTCACCTCGCCGGCCGCAAGCAGCGCCTGGGTGTTGGAGGCGAAACGCAGCCAGCCGTCACCCTCAGCGTAATAGAAGGGCTTGATCCCGAAGCGGTCGCGGGCAGCGAACAGCTCGCCCCGCTCGCCGTCCCACAGGGCGAAGGCGAACATGCCGTGCAGGTGCCGCGGGCAGTCCTCGCCCCACTCGCGGTAGGCCTTGAGGATGACCTCGGTATCCCCGTCCGAGACAAAGCGGTGCCCGCGGGCACGCAGTTGCTCGCGCAGTTCCCGATAGTTGTAGATCGCGCCGTTGAATACCAGCACCAGCTCACCGTCCTGCATCGGCTGGTGTGACCGGCTCGACAGGTCGATGATCGACAGGCGCCGATGCCCGAGCGCCACCGGACCGGCCTGCCATTGCCCCACATCGTCCGGCCCGCGACGTTGCAACGCCGGAAGCATCCGCGCCACCCTGTCAGCGGAAGCGGAAGAGGAATCGAATCTCACTTCGCCACAAATGCCACACATCGGCTCTACTGCCCTCCGGATTGCGAGCGGCCCCAGCCACCGCCGCCCGGTGTTGCCACGCTCAGGCGGTCACCCGGCTCGACGAAGGCCTCGACCTTGCCCGTAAGCTGCTGCCCGTTGAGTCGGTTCGACCCGGTCGATCCATTGCCACCGCCGAGACTACCCCAGGGTGGATGTTGGCGGCGCTCGCTCAACAGCGTGAAATGCGCCCGGCGCAGGAACTCGAACTCCCGTACCAGGCCATCCCCGCCGCGATGCAGGCCTTCGCCCCCGCTGCCACGACGGATGGCATAGCGACACACCCGCAGCGGGTACTGG
>Ga0180435_10004504_pt1 | contig 13720 bp, 14 predicted proteins | sample SS_ome_3_FD_132467 | JGI IMG/M metagenome (GOLD analysis project Ga0180435, IMG submission 132467) | Hypersaline lake sediment archaeal communities from the Salton Sea, California, USA - SS_3_S_1 metaG | ecosystem: Environmental > Aquatic > Non-marine Saline and Alkaline > Hypersaline >... | reverse complement strand
GGATCGTTCCGAACATCATCCTCGTACCGTGCTACGGCGACCAGGGAGTATGCTGGGAGCCGTTCGAACGCTATAACCGTGCGAGCAGCCGTGGGCGTCTTGCAATCCCCATGTACCCCAAGGATCTGCGGGTTGCCGTGATTTCCGCCCTGGGAGACCTTCGGTGGCAGATTGCCAAAGAGAAGGCGCAGCACTACTGGATGGAAGAGGGACTCACCGGCTGGTACTACCAGTGGTTTACCGAGCAGAAGATCAAAGGCGACGTGAAGGATCAGTTCATTCAGGATTACATTCTCTGGATCACCAAAGAGAGCGAGGGGACCCAGAAACTCGCGCGGGAGATCCGCGACATCTTCTGGCGCTACATGTCCTTTCCGCAGGAGCTCAAGGACGAGCTCAAAAACCGCGGGTACGTGTACTCGGAGCTGTACAAGAAGGACCGCAACCGGGCGATGTCCGACGGGTATTGATCAGTCGCCGCGGCGCGGACCGTCGCGACGACCAAAAAGCGGCGCAAAATACTGTTCAAGATTGTACTTGTGGGTCGCCCACTTCATGATCCGGTGATAGATCACATAGGTACCGATAACCGAACCCACCAGCAGCACCGGCGGCAGGATACGGTTAATCCCCGGCGGGAGCACCGGAGCGAGAAACCGCGCAAACAAAATAAAGGTCGCCAGAAACAGTACGAACATCAGAACGATGTTCAGCACCGTGGCTGCCAGGATAAAGAGCACCGAGTTTAGTCGTTTATTCATTGCGTACCGTCGTCGTAAAAAGCATCGAGATAATCAGAACGATTCCGCCCACCACCACGCTCGAGTCTGCCACGTTGAACGTAGGCCATCGTTCCATTCCAAAGAGACCGTAAAACTTGACATCGAGAAAATCCACCACTCCCAGCGGTCGAAATACGCGATCGATGAGATTGCCGATGCCCCCGCCAAAGATCGCTGCGATGCACCAGCGTTGTCCCTGCCCGATCTCGCGGCTCCGATAGATCGTGAAGAACAGCAGAACCAGCACCACCAGAGGCATCGCGACAAACAGCGCCTTTCGCATCCAAAAAGGAAGCCCGTTGCCGATGCTGAAGGCGATTCCCAGGTTTCGGGCATGGATGATCCGAAAAAAATCACCGATCACCTCGATCGTAAAGCCGCTTTCGTAGATAAGCGGTACGTTTCGAACGATGATCAGCTTGGTAATCTGATCGACGACGATGATGATCGCCGTCAGGATCAGCGGTACCAGGAGTTCTTTTGCGTCAGGAGCGCCTAACCGCGTATCGTACTGCCGTGCGTTGTCACCCACCGATCAGAGCCCCGTGGGAATATCGAGAAAAAAGCTGTCCACATCGCTGTCCCGTCGCAATCGTTCCGCCACGCTTTGTACACCCCATATCTCGGTCGCGTAATGTCCGCCGAAAATAGCATTGATCCCCGCCTCCCGGCAACGATGGTACGCGATGTGGGAGGCGTCGCCGGTTATGTAGAGATCCAGGCCTTCTTCGATCGCCTGGTCTACCTCGAGGGGGGCTCCGCCGGAGATCAATCCTATCGTCTTCACCTGCTCCACGCCGAACGCAAGCACCCCCAGCGGCGAAAACCGGTCACCGAAGAGGGTGGCGACCACCTCGTCCACGCTCAACGGGTGCGGCAGCCGTCCCTCCACGCCGATGGGAATCCCCTTGTAGAGTCCGAAGGGTTCGATATCCTGCAGATCCAGCGCGGTCGCCATACCGGCGTTGTTCCCCAGGGAGAGATCCGCGTCCAGCGGAAGATGTACCGCGTAGAGCGCCAGATCGTTCTCGATCAGCGTCCGGATTCGGTCGTAGTGCGCGCCCGTCATGACCTGCTCGCGCCCCCAGAAGAGCCCGTGGTGCACAAAGAGCAGGTCCGCCTTCTCCCGAATCGCGGCGTCGAACACCTCCTGCGCCGCATCGACCGCAAAGGCGGCGCGCCGGATCTCGGGATTGCGTCGCACCACCTGCAGGCCGTTCCGGGACGAGTCGATCCTGCCGAACTCCTCGATCGGCAGAAGCGAGCGTATATAGCGATCAAAATCGGTGATCGTCACGATGGCGTCTCCTCATTGCACCCGGATCGACGACACATCTCACGTGCGGTGGGCTCGTCGATAATCAGCTCGGTCATGTACCGCGCCTGGAGCGCCGCCAGAAGACCGGGGATCTTTGCGCGGCCGCTGACAACGCAGATCGCCCGTTTCGCATCGCGGTACATCGTGAGCGGGGGCCCGCTGGCACGTCGGTTGAGCGGAATGTCCTCCCAGCTCCCGTCGGATCTGAAGAATACCGTTGCCAGATCACCCACTACGCCTTCCCGCTGGAGCTCGTTCAGGTCCTCCGGCTCGAGATAGCCCTGGGAATAGACATGGCTGGGAACGCCGGCGTCCACCGCTCCGATACTGTACAGGTACACGTCCGCCTTCTCCTGCAGCTCGATGATCCGCCGGACGCTGCGTTCGCGCCACATGGAATCCTTTGTCTCCTGGTAGTCAAAGAAGGTCGGTACGGGAAAGAGCATCACGTTGGCCTGGTAGCACTCGGCAAAGTGCTGCAGGATATTGGCGGCGTAGCGGTTGTCCGGGTTGAAAGTGTTTCCGGAACCGTTCAACTGTACGATTTTGAGGTCCGCCAGGCGTTTCGGGATGAGGTTGGCGGCGATCTCGCTGATCGTGGTTCCCCAGGCGATCGCGAGAACCTGGTCGTCCGAGAGCACTCCGTTTAAGTAGTTGGCAGAGAACCGCCCCACCCGTTCGAGCCAGACGTGTTCTCCCATCAGCTCGGGTACGGGAACAACGTGTACCTCTTTGAGTCCAAAGCGGTCACGGATCTCTCGTGCCAGGGGCGAAACCGCCTGGTGAACATCGACGATCCGAATCTCCACAAGACCGTTCTGCCGCGCGTAGTTGAGCAGGCGGCTGACTTTGGGCCGCGAAAACTCCATCTCCCGTGCGATCACCTCGGTGGTGAGGCCCTGGTAGTAGTACATCGTTGCGACCCGTATCGCTTCCTGGTACAACCGGTTCTCGGTGTTCATCGATCCGATCAGTCTATGCGGCGCGATAGACCTTGGCAACCGTTCCTGTCGGGGGCTATACTGCCGCGCATGCACGTGAACGAACGCTATCGTCTCGATCCCGCGCTTGTTCGGTTCGCAATTTCCGACGACGAGACGATGGAGGATTCCGACCGGTACCGACCGGGACGGATCATCGGGCAGCCTCGTGCGGTAGAAGCGCTCAAACTCGCGCTGGCGATCAACGCCAAGGGCTACAACGTCTTCGCCGCGGGGTATCCCGGTACAGGCAAGCGGACCGCCATAATGCGGATCCTCAAGGAACAGCCTGTTCAACCGGAACGCCTCCGTGATATCGCCTACGTCAACAACTTCCGGAAACACGATCAGCCGCGGGCGTTGTACTTTTCGCCGGGTGATGCCGATCGGTTTCGTCGGCGCCTCCGGGAACTCGTGGGCGAACTGCAGGACCAGATTCCATCGCTGCTTGAGCAGGGAGCGTTCCGGGAGTCCCGGGACGGGATCATGCTTACCGTGGAGTCCTCGGAGAACCAGGTCCTGGCGGCGTTCGAGGAGCGACTCAACGGCGAGGGCTTCACGATCACCCAGATCGACGAGAACGGCGAACAGCGCAGCGATATCCAGCCGCTCGTCGACGGTACTGCTACCGATTTTGAGACGCTCCACGGGGCGGTTACAGCGGGCGAGTTTGACGAAGCAACCTACTCCGGTTTGCGCGAGCGCTACTACCAGCTGATGGATGAGATGAATTCGATCTTCCTCTCGCTCCGAACCGAGCGTGCCTCGGCAGAACACAAACTTCGAACCCTGCAGCACGAGACGGCGGCCCCGCTGGTCCACGGTCTGGTGGAGAAAGTTTCGCGGGACTTCGTGGGAGAGGAAATCCAGGAGCACCTGTCCCAGCTGGAAGAAGATGTACTGGACAACCTGGATCTCTTCTTTCCCGACGATCGGGACAAGGTCCAGATCGCTCAGGAACTGCTCCGGTATGAAGTCAACGTTCTGCTGGATCACGGTAACACCGTACGCAACCCGGTGCTCTTTGAGAGTCATCCCGATTACCACAAACTCTTTGGAACGCAGGAGTTCAACCCCGATCTCGAGGGACGCCACGGGTTTCTCTCGCTCCGGGCGGGTAGTCTCGTCTCCGCCTCCGGGGGATACCTGGTGCTCCGGGCGGAAGACGTACTCGGCCAGGAGGAGGTCTGGAACGGCCTCAAGCGGGCGCTGCAGGACGGGGTTACGGAGATCCGGACTCCACCGATGCCCTACGGTCCGCCGGTACCGAGCCTCAAACCGGAGCCGGTCCGGGTGGATATCAAAGTGGTACTCATGGGAAGCGAGCACATCTACGATTTTCTGTTCTACCAGGACGAGGAGTTCGGAAAGCTCTTCAAGGTGCTCAGCGAGTTCGACTCGGTTATGGACTACAATCCGGATACGCGGCGCGGGTATCTGGACTTTATCCGCATGATCTGCGAGGAAGAACACCTGCTCAAGCCGGACGCCGACGGCAAGGCAGCGGTTCTCGAGTACGGGATCCGACTCAGCGAGTTTCGCTCGAAACTGAGCACGCGATTCTCCTTGATCGCCGACCTGCTCCGGGAGTCGAGCCACTGGGCGAAGGTGGAGGGGAAGGACACGATCGATCGGGAGGCGGTGGAGAAAGCGCGGGACGTCCGGAAGTACCTCCACAACCTCCCCGAGGAGAAGTACGACGAGCAGATATCCTCCGGCGAGATGATCCTGCAGGTGGACGGAAAACGGATCGGCGCGATCAACGGGCTCTCCGTTCTCGATCGCGGCTACTACGCCTTTGGACGCCCCATGCTGATTACCGCCCGCGTTGCTCCCGGGTCCGACGGGATCATCAATATCGAGCGCGAGAGCGGCCTCTCCGGCGAGCTCCACGACAAGGGCGTATACATCATCCAGGGATTTCTCCAGGCGACCTACGCGATCGATTTTCCGCTGTCGATCAACGCGAGTATCGGGTTTGAACAAAGCTACGTCGAGATCGATGGCGATTCGGCCTCGAGTACCGAGATCTACGTACTGCTCTCGGCGATCGGCGACCTGCCCCTGCGCCAGGACATCGCCGTTACCGGAAGCGTAAACCAGTTTGGGCAGATTCAACCGGTAGGCGGGATTAGTGAGAAGATCGAGGGGTTCTACGCCACGTGCAAACTCGTAGGACTCACGGGGCGGCAGGGCGTAGCGATTCCCCGAACCAACATCCAGAACCTGATCCTCTCGCGGGAAGTCCAGGATGCGGTGATGGACGGAGCGTTCCATATCTACGCGATCAGCACGGTGGATGAGGGCATGGAGATCCTCACGGACCGATCCGCGGGAGAACGCGGTCCGGACGGTCACTTTGAAGACGGTTCGATCAACGCAATCGTCGAGCGACGCTTGCGGGAGATGGCGGAACAGGTAAAGGACTTCTCCTGATACGGTCTCCCGGCGCGAGCGTGTCTATATAGAGATATTTGCCGCGACAGTTGCCGGGTAGGAAATTCTACGGGTATACTGGTGCCTATGGAAAACTCCGGTGCATCGACGCTGATGGACAAAGCTCGTCTGGCGGCACGCGGTCAGAAACCGCTCGTCATCAAGAGCTACAAGCTGCCACCCTCCACCGAGCAGCAGATCGAGGAAGTGTTGGGGGTTTTCCTATCGGAGCTCGGCCGGGAGCAACTCAAGGACTCTCTGGCCTACTGCCTTCGGGAGCTCACGGTAAACAGCAAGAAGGCCAACACCAAGCGCGTCTACTTTCAGGAGAAAAACCTCAGCCTCAAGGATCCCGAGGAATACCAGAAGGGGATGGGGGCTTTCAAGCAGGAGACGCTGGACAACATCGACTACTGGCTCCAGAAACAGGAGGAGGCGGGGCTCTACATCAAAGTAAGCTTCCAGATCCGCGGCCGAACTCTGGAGATCAAGACCGCCAACAACACCCAGATTACCCGGAAGGAACAGATCCGTATCTACGACCGCATCGCCCGCTCCCGGGCGTTCCGCTCCCTCGAGGAAGCGATGACCTCGGTCCTCGACGACAGCGAGGGTGCCGGCCTCGGGATCGTGATCCTGGTCCTTATGCTCAAGAAGATGGGCCTCGACGAGGAAGCGTTCGATATCGATGTGGAGGGCGAAGAGACGGTAGCCCGCCTGGTAATCCCCATGGACAAGGCTGCCACGGACAGTCTCAATATTATCTCCAAGGAGCTTGCGGATCATATCGAGCGCCTGCCGGAGTTTCCGGAGAGCATCATCGAGCTGCAGCGGATGATCGAGGATCCCGAGTCGGAGATCACCGAGATCGCCCGCACCCTCGGAAAAGACCCGGCCCTCACGGCAGAGGTGATCAAAACGGTCAACAGTGCCCGGTACATGCTTCCGCGACGGATGGACAATGTGGTGGAGGCGATCAAGATACTCGGGCTTCGCGGTCTGCGGCAGATGCTCTTCAGCTATGGAACGCAGCGCATCCTCAGCGACGGCGTCCAGAACGAGACAACCCGCAATCTCTGGGACCACAGCCAGCGTACCGCGTTTTACTCCTACGCGATCGCCCGGTACGTCACAAAACGCAAAGATATCTTCGATGATGTCTACGTCGGGGGGATTCTCCACGACATGGGCAAGATCGTCTTTGCAAATCTGCACCCCAAGACGGCGGAACGGGTTCGTCAGATATCCCTCGCCAAGGGTATCTCCACCTCGGTTTTTGAGGCGATGAGCGACGGCGTGGACCATGCCGAGGTGGGTGCCCGCATCGCCAAACGCTGGAACTTTCCGGAAACGCTGGTGGAGACGATCCGGCACCACCACACCCCCCTCAACGCCCAGGCGCAATACCGCGACGTGGTGGCGATCGTCTATGTGGCAAACGAGCTCGCCAACCTCACCCGGGACGAGTACGACCACATCGACGTTCGGGCACTCCGGATCATCGGTATCACCAAGCGCGAGCAGATCCGTACCGTGCACGAGCGGCTTCGTACGCAGTACGACAGCGAACGCGAGCGCGCCAACCGCATCTGATTGCGGAGTTGACACGGCCAGTCTGAAATAGTATTTTCGCTATATACAAATCTCTTGATTATGGAGGAATCGCATGGCGGTTAGTGTTTACACAACACCATCGTGTTCATTCTGCACTAAAGTGAAGAAGTACCTGAAGGAGCACCGCATTACCTTCAAGGAATACAACGTTGCCAAGGACAAGCGTCGAGCCGACGAGATGGTAAAGAAATCGGGACAGATGGGTGTACCGGTTCTCGATATTCATGGGAAGATTATCGTAGGCTTTGACGTACCAAAAATCGAAAAGGCTCTTCGGAGGTAATATGGCAGATACAACCGCCGTCTGGCGCGGCGACATGTCGTTCGAGATCGAACTGCAGGGTCACAAATTTATCGTTGATGCCGACGAGGTCGTCGGCGGAAAAGACCAGGGCCCGCGCCCCAAATCGCTGATGCTGAGCTCCCTGGCGGGGTGCACCGGCATGGACGTGGTGTCGATCCTCAACAAGATGCAGATGCCATTTGACAAGTTCGAGATCGAGATCGACGGCGAAACGACGGATCAGCACCCCAAGGTCTACAAGAAGATCGTGATGGTGTACAAGTTCTGGGGCGACGCGCTGGAGCTGCCCAAGATCGAAAAGGCGGTCACGCTCTCGCAGGACAAGTACTGCGGCGTCTCCGCAACGCTCAAACAGCTTGGCGAGATCGATTTCTCGATCAAACTCAACCCCTAGTCAACCTACAGGGCTCCGCGGATCGGCGTTTCGGAGCGCCGCGCTCCACCATGACAGCGCGGCGCCCAGCGCCACCCCCACGTTGAGCGACCGTTTGACACCGTGGAGGGGGATCGACACAACGCCCCCGGTCGCCCGCGCCGCGGATAGCACCCGCTCCGACAGCCCTAACTCCTCGTGACCCAGGGCAATCACACCCGCCGCCGGGAAGGGGAATCGCTCCACCGGAGTGCCACCCGTTTCCAAAGCGACGAGCGACGCGTCGCCCGGCGTGGCCGCCTGAAGCACCGCCCGCGCCGTCTCCTGGCCACCGCGGACAACCTCCAGAAGCCGCTCGCCTCCCATAGCCGCCCGCAGAAACCGCGGATGATCAAAGGCGGGACAGTCCGGTCCGAACACCACCCCGCGGATTCCAAAGGCGGCGGCGCTCCGAACGATATTGCCCCCGTTAAAAGGTGATCGGATATGGGGGACCCAGATCACGATCGGAAGCGGGCGTTCACCCGGGGGGGACCTCGGCGCGGCGCCGTGCTCCTGCGCCGGCGCGTTCTCGTCCAGCCCGGCACCCCGCCGGAGCTCCTCGATCAATGCCGCACGGGCGCGGGACAGTGCGTCCCGTTCGACGTATCCCGCGGCGCCGGTGACGACATCCCGGAGCGTTCCGACCCTGCGGCGGAGTTCCGCGGGTCCGGAAGGATCGTCACGGAGCATCTCCAGAACGACCCGCAGATAATCGGACGTGGCGGGGTTCTCTCGTTCGATCAGGGGAATCAGGTATCGTGCAAGGGCTCGAGGGGAAAGAGCGCGGACGCGAGTGATCGAGAGGTATCGCTCATCCACTCAACAGCGTCCACTCACTCAGTACGCTTCCGCGATGAGCTGTTGAAGGTCCCCGGCGGAGGCACCACCGGGGACGGCGGCGTTCATCCGAAACTCCGAAGCCTCCTCGGCGGCGGCACTCAATTCGTCCAGCGTCACATCCAGGTCGCGAAATCGAACCGGCAGGTCCACGTGTCCCAGAAGGCGCCGTATACCGCGGGAGGCGCGTGCCGCGTCCTCCGCGTCGATGATCCCCTCCACGGGCTCACCGATCGCTCCCGCCACGAGCGCCATTTTTGCCACGTCCCGGGTGGTGAGAATCTCTACGACGTGGGGAAGGAGGATCACGGCGGTCCAGGACTTGGGGAGATGAAACCGGGCGTTGATCGCGTACGAGAGCGCCCCGCCCATGCCCTGTCCGGTTATGGAGAGTCCCATCGCGGCCAGGAGCCCCGCCTCGGCGGCGCGCGACCGGAACCGCGTATCCTGGGGATTCTTTACGGCGGTGATTGCCGCTTTGTAAAGCTCGCCGATCGCGGTGATCAGGAGGGTACTGGAGTAGAGGGAGCCCGTAGTTGACAGGTATCCCTCGATCGCCGCCAGGAGCGTATCGAGAATCGCCGCAATCGCGTACTTGCTCGAGAGCGTCTGCGTCAGGGTGGTATCGACGATCGCCGCTCGGACCGTCCCGGGCGGCACCGGAACAAATCGCGCCCGCTTGTCCGAGGAATCACGAAGAACGATTTCGTTGCGCATGAGCAGATGGTTACGGTAGGAGGAGGGAATATCGATGTATGGAAGCGTCTGTGACGGAACAGCCCCCTCCATATAATCCCAGACACGCATCCGTTCCGCCGCCACCGCCGCGACACACCGGGCCATGGAGAGAACCCGCATGCCCCCGAGACCGATGATCAGTTGCGTCTTGCTCGCCTTGGCAAGCGACGCGATCTCATCGATCACGATCGTCGGCGTGGAGGGCATGAGTTCGTCATACACCATGATCTCCAGACCGGCTCGTTTGAGGATATCCGCCACGCGTTCCACGTACCGGCCATCCTGCAGTACCGACTCGGAGACGATCATCGCCCGGTTTCCAAAACGGCGCGCGATCGGACCAAGCTGCGGGAGAACATCCTGGCCAAACACAACTGTTTGCGGAACCTGTAATAGAAAGCTCTGCATCTGCTACGCCTACCTATAAAAAAAGGCAGTGCCATCAGTATAGCACTGCCCCGTTTCCGGTCTCAAATCGTTTGTGCGATCAGATGATGTCGAAGGCCGACATGATCTCGTCGGCGACCATCTCAACAACGCGCTGATCGATATAGGAAGGATCCTCGAGCTTCTGTCGCACCTCGGCAACGCGGTCCTGCCGGATATCCGGTATCGAGCGAGCCTGTTCGACTGCCTGCATAATCTCAGAGCGAACCCGTGCTTCTTCAGATACGGAAATCGAGTCGCCTTCGGATTTTGCAGTCGGCTTGTTGACCTTCTCCGCCTTGTTGTAATTCTGTATCGGGTCAACTGGCCCCAACCGTTCAATCGTCATCGATTGATCCTTCCTTTCAATACCTATATCGGCCGTTCTGCGTATAATTTTAACCGTTTTTACCCGGCCAAACAAGCACCACGAACTCTCCCCGAGCCGGAATGCCACCGGATTCGAGTTTTTGGGCAATATCGCCCACGGAACCGGCCACAATCTGCTCGTGCAGCTTGGTAAGTTCCCGTCCGACCACCGTTTGGTAGTGCGGAACGATCTCTCGGAGCTCCCCAAAAAGGCGAACGATCCGGTGCGGCGCCTCGTACAAAACAAAGGCCTCTCGTCGCTCCGCCAGGTCCGCAAGACGCCGCGTCCGCTTGGCGCCTTTTGGCGGCAGAAAACCCTCAAAAAACCAGCCTCGCCCGGCGATTCCGCTCACGGAAAGAAGCGCGGTCACCGCCGACGCCCCGGGAATCGGGATTACCTGGTGTCCCGCGGAGCGGACCTCCCGAACAAGGGTACTTCCGGGATCACTCACCCCGGGAGTTCCCGCGTCGCTGATATACGCTACATCGGCATCACGAGCCAATATATCGAGTACTCCGCGCACACAACCGCCGTCCGCCGCCTGGGACCGGCAACTGATGAGCTGCCTCGAGATCCCGAAATGTGTCAGAAGCCGCCGACTGTGGCGGGTATACTCGCAGGCGATCGCCTCGACCTCGCGCAACACCGAGAGGGCCCGTTCCGATATGTCACCGAGATTTCCGATAGGAGTTGCGACAACGTACAAACGCCCCATACAATACAGAATACCCGATTGGAGGGGTTGGGTCATCGAAGTCCCGGTTCTCGTGTCGCTGATCATCATCATTCTCGCCCTTCTGGTGAGCCTCGTCCGGCTCCGCCGCCACGATTACACGGCGATATCCAATCGGATGGCCCAACGGAGCCGGGACAACCTCATCCTGGTAAAACCCTGCCCGATCTGCGGGACGCTTCTTCACAGCGGCGAGCGTGTCCATACCCATGTGTATTCCGGTGTCCCCGAATCACGTCGAAAGAACGCTCCGGAGGAATCGATCGTCCACATGTTTGGCTGCCCCTATTGTTACCCGCCAAACCGATCGTATACTCGCTACTGTCCGGTCTGCGGCAAGGCGCTCCCGGATGACGGATACCTGGTCGCCAGGATGTTTACCAGAAACGAACGCAAGCACGTTCATGTGCTCGGGTGCACCGTATGCAGAGAGGGGACAGCCAATGCCCAGGCACGAAATTCTCGTTGACCTCGTGCTGACGGAGGAGCAGCACCTCGAGATTGACTCCTACGAGCTGACACGTATTCTCGGAACGCTGGAGGACGAATACGAGCGGTTTTCCTCCTCCCTGGAGCGGCGTACCCGCGTTCCCGACGGCGCCGAGGTGTTCGGACGGATCCGGCGGGTGATCACCGCCGGGCACAGCGTTGAAACGGTCGTGGGGGAAATCCTTACCCTGCGCAACTCCATCCGGGACGAACTGGAGGACGTGCCGGTGTTTTCCGCCTCTCTCGACCTGCGCCGGCGGACGATCATGCGCCTCTTCGATATGCTCGACAGCAGGATTCGGCAGGTTCGTGCCCCATCCCGAACGACAACCACCTGGATCGATCAGGACCTGTTTGCCTTTGAACACCTCTTTGAGCTGTATTTCGAGGTGATGAGCTCCACCGGCGATTCGCCCTACCGCGTCCGGTTTACCGACTCATCGGATCGCGACGATACCTACCGGATCCTCCTCTCCCTGACCGCGCAGAACGACGAAACGATGCGAGTCCCGGCCCGACTGTGCGACATCATGATCGATCTTGCGGAGAACGCGCTGAAATTCTCCGAGCCCGGTTCACGGGTGGATATCTCGATCGCGGAAAAACCGGACCACCTCGAACTATCCGTTCGGGACAAGGGGATCGGCATCCCCGAGAAAGAGATTACCCGGGTGGTCGGCTACGGCGCGCGCGGAAGCAACGCCGGAGACGTACCCTCCGGCGGTGGCCTGGGCCTCACCAAAGCGTACAGCCTGATCCGCGGATGGGGCGGCCGCATGTGGATCGAGAGCTCTCCGGCGGGCACCACGATCGAGGCAGAGGTTCCCAAACCCGCTCCGTAGACCGCCCGGGCGCTGTTGCGCTACGATCGGCCCCATGAGCGACACCATCTTTGACAAGATCGTCAACGGCGAGATGAAGGCGGACTTCGTCTACGAGGACGAACACGTCGTGGCATTCCGCGACATCAATCCGCAGGCGCCGGTCCATGTTCTGGTGGTTCCCCGCCGCCGGATGGAGAGTATCGCCGACGCCGCGGATACCGAGGATCTCCCGGATCTCGGCGCGTTTATGCGCGGTATCGCCCGGACAGCCAGGACGCTCGGGCTGGACGAGAAGGGCTACCGGGTCGTTCTCAATACCGGCGCCGACGCCCTGCAGACCGTAGCGTACGTGCACGCCCATATTCTGGGGGGCCGAAAGATGGGGTGGCCCCCGGGTTGAGAACCCTCCAGGGGCAACGCCCAGGACGGTAGCCGCCGCACCCCTGCCGTGAGTAGTTTCCGCAGGTGGACGTCCGCCGGTATACGACAATGGACGAGATCGATCCCGCCGAATGGGATCGACTCACCAAAGACCTTCCGACGCCGCTTCTCGACCACGCCTGGCTATCGCACCTGGAGCGCAGCGGCAGCATCACGCCACGATCCGGCTGGGATCCGCACCATCTGGTCCTGTACGAGAAAGGGCGCCTGGTGGCGGCGGCACCGCTGTACCTTCCCGACAACAGTTGGGGCGAGTTTGTCTTCGATTTCGCCTTCTCCCAGGTAGCCGACGAGATCAACGCACCGTACTACCCCAAGCTCGTAGGGATGAGCCCCGCCACACCCTCCAGCGCCTACGCGCTCCTCACCGAGGAGGGGCGGGAGGCGGAGCTCTCTGCGCGCCTTCTCGAGGAGACGGAGCGCTGGTGTCGGCGGGAGGGCGTACCGGTACTGCAGTTCAACTACGTACTGCCGGATTACCGGACACCCTTTGAGACCGCCGGCATGCTCGCCTGGGAGCACCACGGGTATGCCTGGTACAACGAGGGATTCTCGCGCTTTGAGGACTACCTCGCGCGGTTCCGAAAGAACCAGCGCCGCAACGTCAAGCGGGAGCGGCAGTCCCTGGAGGAGCAGGGGCTGACGGTGCGGGTAGTCCCCGCCGCAGAGGCGCCGGAGCATTACTTTACCCGCATGGCTGAATACTATCTCCGCACGAACGCGCAGTTTGGGCCCTATGCGGCGCGCTTTCTGGAGAGCCGCTTCTTCACGACGATGCCGGAGAAGGTACGCCGCCTGGTGTACTTCGTCGTCGCCCTGCCGGTGGACGCTGCGGGGACCGGGGCGGAGATCGCGGCAAACAGCGATCCGGTGGCGATGGCTATGCTGGTACGAAAGGGATCACAAATCCTCGGCCGCTACTGGGGCACCCGGGAGCCCCTGAAGGACCTGCACTTCAACGTCTGTTACTACGAACCAATCGACTGGGCGATCCGTGAAGGGATCGAGGTGTT
>Ga0180435_10004503_pt1 | contig 13720 bp, 14 predicted proteins | sample SS_ome_3_FD_132467 | JGI IMG/M metagenome (GOLD analysis project Ga0180435, IMG submission 132467) | Hypersaline lake sediment archaeal communities from the Salton Sea, California, USA - SS_3_S_1 metaG | ecosystem: Environmental > Aquatic > Non-marine Saline and Alkaline > Hypersaline >... | reverse complement strand
TGCAGGCGGTCCTGGTTGCGGGCGATCAGCTCCGGATCGGCCGTGATGTAGCCGTCCGGCCCGTGGGTGGAGGAGGTCTGCCGGACGGCGCGATTCCCGCCGATGGGCAGGAAATCGGGGGTCAGGTGCTCACCGGCGGTCCCGAAGGGCAGGAACTGCTGGGCCGGGTCGGCCTGTCGGCGGTTGATGATGTCCGGCAGCACGATAGCGTCAAGGTCCACGGTTTCACGGGTCATGGAAATTTCCTTGTTGGCCGCCAGGAATACCGGGCAGCGATAGGTCTCCGCCAGGTTGAAGGCCTGCATGGTGAGCACGATGCAGTCGGTGATGTCCACTGGTGCCAGCACGATGACCGGCAGGCCGCCGCTGTTGCCCCACTGCAGAAACTGAATGTCGCCGTCGGCCCCCTTGGTGGCCGAACCGGTGGAGGGCCCCAGGCGCTGGACATCGATAATGACCACGGGAATCTCGCTGCCGATGGCAAACGATATCTGTTCGCTGTAGAGGCTGATGCCCGGCCCCGAGGTCGCCGTCATGGTTTTCCAGCCGGCCATGGAAGCCCCCAGGCAAAATCCGATGGAGGCAATTTCGTCCTCGCCCTGCATGCAGATGCCGCCCCCGGGGGGCAGCAGTCTCAGCATGGCATTGTAGATGGTCGTGGCCGGTGTGATGGGGTAGCCGGCGAAGAATCGGCAACCGGCGGCCCGGGCGCCCCAGGCAATCGCTTCGTTGCCCTCCATCAGTGTCAGCGCCATGGTGCGCCTCCCTGTGTCATGTGATCAGATTCCCGCTTGGGTTTTGGCATAGTTAAGTTCTCTGAGCCCCCGCAGGACGTGTTCCCGGACCCGCCGGATGTGGCCGGACAGGGTGCGGCGGGCGGTTTTCAGGTCGCCGCCGGCAATACTGTCGAACAGCGCCTGGTGGTCGGCATCGGCCGAGTCCATCGAGGTGGAAAAGAGCACGTTGCCGCTGTATTTGAGGTACAGCAGGTCGAAAAGATCTCTCAGGATCTTGCAGTGCACCCGGTTGCCGGAGAGTTCGGCCAGGGTGAGGTGAAATTCCATATCCCGCCGCAATCGCTCGGCCAGATAGATTTCCCGCGAGGCTTGCAGGTGTGCCTCGAGCGCGGAGCGCAGGGTCCGGATGCCGGTGCGGTCGATCGTGCGGACGATGCCGGGCAGCAGGCTCAACTCCAGGGTTTCCCGCACGTCATAGATTTCTTCAACTTCCCTGGGATCGATGGGAGCGGTGAAATAGCCCCGGTTCGGTTCGTGACGCACCAGTTGCTGGAACTCGAGCCATTTCAGGGCCTGGATGATCGGGGTCTGACTCATTCCGAGGCGTTCGGCCAAGTCGCGATAGGCTATCTTTTGCCCGGGCGCGAGTTCGTTGTGCAGCATCAGATTGCGAATGCCCAGATAGGCTTTGCGGGTATGGCCGACGGGATCTCCGGCATAGATCGGGGTGATGGCGGCACGTGGTGTCATGAATAGATGACCTTAAATAAAATCTTAAATTTGATCAAATATAAAATCATATATTTTGTGCGTTTGTCAATAACCGTTATTTCATGGCGCCTGATCGCTGGGTGTACCCGATGAAGGGAACTCTATCGGTAGCGGCAAAAACGGCCGTAGATGAACGTTTACGGGCAAGGGGATGCCCTTAAAGGCAGAGGTGTGAGCGGTAAACCGATTGCCGCGGCATGGCCGATGCGTCAGTCGCCCAGATGATCGATGAGCCGGCCGCTGGTCTGGCGCAGGTACTGGCTCATCTGTTTGGCGATCTTGAGGGCCAGGGTGATGCCGATACCGGGCAGGGCTTCGTTGAGGCCGTTGAACTGCGCGGCCGTCATGACGAACAGGGTGGCCTCGGAGCCGGTCACGGCGGACGCCGAACGCGGCTCCCCGTCAATGATCGACATTTCGCCGATGGTCTTGCCCGGTCCGATAGTGGTTATTTTTTTGGGCGTACGCTGGGAGTCGAACTTCACCACGTCCACCCGCCCCGTGATGATCAACACCATATAGGCGCTTTTTTCGCCTTCGCAAAACAAGACGGTGTCCTGGGCGACGTCGTAGACGCTCATGTAGCGGACGAGTTTCTTGAGCTGATCGAAACTGAATTCAACGGACCACCGCGTGGCATCGATCAACTCGGCTTTTTCGACGATCGAGAGATCTTTATGTTCCTGGGCCAGTAACCCCGGTGCCTTGATAAGGTCTTGGGCAGATAGCATGGCACGTCATCCTCGATTGGCCGAAATCGGCTGTGGAAAGGTTTCCGGATGGCCTTGAAGGCATTATCGGCGCTTTTTCGAAAGACTTGAGTCTCGATGACGATGAGAGGCGATGGCACGTCGCACCTATGGCTGTCTGCCGGCGACGCTTTTCAGGAAATGATCGGTCAGGGTCTCCTCGATAGCGGGGGTCATATGCTTCGAAAACGCCTGCGTGGCGATCTGAATGGCCGTATCGACCATTTCGTTGCGCAGGGTCTGGCGGGCGTCGCGATGTCGGGCTTCGATGAGCTGGTGTGCTTTGGCAAGGCGCCTTTCCGCTTCCTGCCGGCCGGATTCGATGATCTCGCGGCGTTCCAGCCGGGCCCGCTGCATGGTGCGCTCGTGCCAATCCTCGGTTTTTTCTTTGCGCGCCGCCAGGCTTGCCTGCAAGGCCTGAACCTCATATTTCAGCCGGCGTTTTTCGTTTTCAAGCCGATCGAGGGTTTCCTGGATGGCATCCTGCTGGGATTTTAATAACTGGCCCAGAGGTTTGCGGAGAAATTTGAACAGCAGCGCCAGCAGAATTGCAAAATTGACCCACATCATCACCACATCGTAGGTGGATCGCCAGCTGCTGCCGGTGCTGGCGCCCAGCGCTGTCAGAGGAAACCACAGGCTTGTCCCCAGCGTTAGCAGTGTCGACTTAACATAAATCCAACGGGGAGTCGGAATGGTCACGATGCGGTTCTCCTGGGCTGAAACTGCTGGATAATGGATTCGGCCAGTTCCTGCGATTCATGGTCGACCTGCCGCCGTGCGCTTGCCAGGGAGGCTTCCAACTGTTCTTCCGCCTCCTGCTGGAGGGCCCTGATCTCTTCCAGGGCCTTGTCCAGCAACCGTTTGGCTTCTTTATGGCCTTCTTCGTGAAGCGCTTCACCGGCCCGTTGAGCCGTGGTTCGCAGTTGACTTTCCTCAGCGTCCGCTTGATCGGAAAGGGCGTCGATTTCTTCCTTTAGCAGGTGGATGTCCTGCCGCAGATTCAAAAAGTAGACCTCTCTGTCCGCCATATTGCGTCGCACCGGCCGAAACATTACGCGGTTGATCAGAAAGAGAAAAATCAGGAAAAAGATCAACTGAACCCAGAGGGTTTCGTTGATGGTGATGAGGGCCGTTGTCTTGATAATTTCCATAGGGCTACCGCTTTTTCTCGCCTGTCATGAAAGGTTTCCTGGGAAACCGTCAGGGTTAGACGACAAACAAGAGCAACAGGGCGATCACCAGTGAATAAATCCCCGTGGATTCGGCGACCGCCTGTCCCACCAGCATGGTTCGTGTCAACAGACCGGCTTCTTTAGGATTCCGGCCGATGGCTTCGCACGCCTTGGCGGCCGCCATGCCTTCACCGACCCCAGGGCCGATGGCGCCCAGGCCCATAGACAGTCCTGCTCCCAAGAGTGCCGCCGCTTTTACCAGATCCACCCCTTCGATTGCCATTGCATTCTCCTTGCTTTTAAAAAAAGGTCCATCGAAATCCAACGGGACAATTATCACCTTAAACGACAAAGATGAGTACCAGGCTGACCACCATGGCGTATATGGCGGTGGATTGGGAAACAGCCTGCCCCACCAGCATGATACGCATCAAATCACCGGCGTAATCGGCACGCCGGGCAACCCACCGCACCGCCCCTTCCGCCGTCATGCCGTTGCCGATACCGGGGCCGATACCGCCCAATCCCATGCACAACCCGGCGCTCAGCAACCCCACCGACGCACTCAGCGCCGTTGATTCGGGAAACGACCGGAACATCAGGACGAAACTGATCAGCAGCCCAAATACGGACGGTGTCTGGGCCACGGCCTGACCCACGAGCATGGTCGTCGTGACAGCCGTGGTGGTTTCAGGCTGACGCGAAACGCCTTCACAACTGGCGCCGGCTGCCATGCCGCCGCCATAGCCGGAGCCGATGGCCGCGAGACCCGTGCTGAGGCCGGCCCCGATCAGGGCGGCACAGGTGGGAAAGGCTGCCAGATCGCCGGTCGGTTTAAACAGGAGAATCAGGGCCACCACCATGGCAAAGATGGCCGGGGTCTGACACACGGCCGTTCCGATCAGCATATTCGTGGTGATGCGCCCGGATACGGCGGGTTGGCGGGCGATGGCGAGACAGGAGCGCCCGGCGGGAATACCGGCCCCAACACCGGATCCGATCGCCCCGAAGCCCATGCACAATCCTGCTGCCAGGAGGGATGCGGCTTTCGCGATGCCCGGATCGGAAATATCCATGAACAGCAGCAAAATGGCGATGACCAGAGAGAAAATGGAAGCCGATTCGGAAATCGCTTGTCCCACGAGCATGTTCTTGATGATGTCGCCGGCATTTTCCTGGCTGCGGGCAATAGCTTCAGATGCTCGGCTGGCGGTGAACCCTTCCCCGGTGGCCGCCCCGATCGCCCCCAACCCCATGGCGAGGGCGCCGCCGATATAGGCCGCGGTATGCGTGAGTGCCAAGTTGTCCAATCCCAATAGGGTCATTTCAACTGTACCGAGATGTAGACCACGGTGAGCATGGTAAACACAAATGCCTGTATCGTTCCGACGAAAAGTGCGAAAAATACGTTGAGAAACGGGGGCAGAAGGATGCTGAAGGTCAGGTATGAGACCACCAGGATGATAATGGCACCCCCCATGATGTTGCCGAAAAGACGAAAGGAGATGGATACAATCTTGGCCAGTTCGCCGATCACGTTCAGCGGCATCAAGAAAAAGACCGGCTCGAAATACGATTTGATATAGGCCTTGAAGCCCTTTTCACGGATGCCCACGTAGTGCGCGACCACGAAACCGAGTATGCCGAGACTCAAGGGTGTATTCAGATCGCGCGTGGGTTCTTCGAGATGGGGCAGGATACCCAGCCAGTTGGAAAAGAGAAGGAAGATAAACAGCGCGCAGATCAACGGCGCGTAGGTTTTGGCATGAGCTCTACCCAGGGCTTCTTCCGTGAGACCATAGAACGTCACCACGATCAATTCACCGATGATCTGGAAGCGGCCGGGCGGCATGCTTTTTTTCCGGCTGACCGTAAATCCGAATGTCAGTGCAAGAAAAAAAACGACAGCCGTCATCACCAGCACTTCCAGATTGATGGTGATGGTGTATCCGGGTAAAGGGATCAGCAGTTGATGAATTTCACCCAAACGATCCATGGCCTGTTCCCGTTCAGAATAAGGGTGATTTATTGCCACGGAGAAGATTGAAAACCGAATCCGCGATGATGAAAAAGGGTACCATGAAAAGGCCGGCGATCGTAGCCGGCAAATCGACCGGGGGCAGTTTCACAGCGATGATCACCGGAACGGCCCAGAGCAGATAGCGGCCCAGCTGGGCAACGAGGGTGATGAGCCCTCCCCCTGGACGCGGGTCGGTCAGCTTCCGCACCATTGTTTTTCCCAGCAGGACAAAATTGAGGGCACTGAAAAGGCTGCCGACAATCAGCCCCCGGGTCATCGCCGGCCACCCGGCCAGGTAGCATCCGGCGCTCAGGGCGACCGCTAGCGTGAGGGCGCCCCCGCAATAGCGCCGCTGCAACCGTTTAATCGATTCCATGCTCGGATCCTGAATCCTTCGTCGTGCCGTCCGCGAAGACGTCCATGATCTGCCGGTAGGACACCACACCGCCTCCGATGATGCCGAACACGGTCAGCAGCACCGTCAGGATGCCGCGGCTGCCGGCCCAGCGGTCCAGATAATAGCCGGTGAAAAAACAGACGATGATGCAGCCGGCCATGGTCAGTCCGATTTGCAGGACGATCGAGAGGTTTTCAGCCCAGGGTCGATGCTTTTTGTAGTTCAGAGCCATGGCCTTTGACCGTATTACCCGCAGAATGGTGTTTGGTCGTGCCGGGGTTCCGTTGGAGGACAGGTCTGGGTGGTTCGCGTCGAATCCGAAAAGGGAAGGGCAGAGGAATGATTTAATTTTTAAATGGCTTTGCGTGATTTGTCAAATGTTCACCAATATAGTATAGAAATTCTTCACACACACAGCCGCCGCGCGCCCGTTTTTTTATCCTGCGTGCTCGATGCTCTCCCTCCGCTGCTTCCTGTCTGTCGCGATTTGCCGTTGGCGACTGTTTTTCCCCCACTTATCACCATAGGAGGTTGCCATGGCCGTCCTCACGATTTCACGCATGTTTGGCACGGGCGCGGAGGCTTTGGGAGAGCTGATCTCGAAGCGTCTGGGTTACACCTTTTACCACAACGAATTGATCCAGATGGTCGCCAACAAGGCCAAAGTGTCCACGGACTGGGTCGAAGCCATGGAAAAAGAGGCCGGCGGCAAGTTCCAGAAGCTCATGTCGACCCTGGCCCCCAAAAGCCTGGTGGACAGGATTCTTGATTCGGATCGGGGGTATCTGGATGAGGAAATCTACACGGACATGCTGCACCATATCATCACCAAGATTGCCGATACCGGCGATGCCGTCATCCTGGGGCGGGGCGGACAATACATTCTGGAAGGCCGCCCGGATACCTACCATATCCTTCTCGTGGCGGATCTCGACTATCGCGTGAAATATGTCGAGGAGCACTTCAACCTGATCCCCAAACAGGCCATGCTGGCCGTCGCCATGGAGGATAAACGACGGGTGAACCTCTATCGCAAATTCGGCATCGTCGATTACAACCAGACCGACCACTACCACGTGGTGTTCAATATGGCGCAGATCGATACCGAAAAGGCCTGCGACATGCTGTGCACGCTGTTGGGCAGTTGCCGCTTCTGACGTCTGTTTAAGACCGATGGGCCGCCGCATACGATTCATCATTTGTTTGTTCAGCGAACGCATTGCCGTGGCTGGAGAAACGGTCTCGTTCGATCGACGATCCACTGTCGCTTTCTTGACACTCGGCCCGGCATTGCGTCAATCCAAACACGGTCTGTGCGCTTCAATCCCACCTCGAAATTCACAATACACTGAAATAATTATATTGTTATGCGCTATTTGGTGGCGGCACAAAAATTGCTGAGATAGTGGCGTGCACGCGACACCGGGTCCGCCGGGCGTGGTGTTCAACGAAAACCCCCCAACTATTTGGTAGCGGGGATACGTGTGGGTATCGCCATGATCGCGCTTAATCCGTTTCACAACGAAGGCCATCGACCGTCGGATGCGGCGGACCCATTCACACCGGGTCGCGTCTATATGGCGTATTTCCAGTTTAAATGCCCGCCCTTTGCCATTACACCGGACCCCGAATTTCTTTTTCTTTCGGAAACCCATCGCAATGCCATCGAGAAAATTCAATACGGCATTCAAAGTCGACAAGGTTTCATGCTGCTGACCGGTGAAGTCGGCACGGGCAAATCGACCCTGTGCCGCGTTATGCTGGACCTATTGCAGGCCGACGCGCAGACGGTTTATATCATCAACCCTTCCTTGAGCGGCCGGGAATTGATCGCCACCATTCTGGACGATCTGGGCGTGGCGCGGTCGGGGGAGGCGTCCAAAAAGGCGCTTATCGATCAGCTCAATGCCTACCTCCTGGCAAATGCCAGGACCCGGCCGGTCGTGATCATCATCGACGATGCGCAAACCATGTCCCCGGAAACCCTTGAAGATATGCGCCTGTTATCCAATCTGGAAACGGATAAGGAAAAACTTTTGCAAGTGGTGCTCGTGGGGCAGCCTGAATTATTGGATCAGATCGAGCACCCGGCCATGCGCCAGCTCCGGCAGCGCATCGCGGTTAGCTGCCGCCTGGATTTTTTAAAAATCGATGAAGTGGGGCGCTATATCGAACGCCGGCTGTTTATCGCCGGAAACCATGTTCAGGCGCGCTTCACCCCCCGTTTGGTCAAGCAGATCCATAGGAAATCGCAAGGGGTGCCCCGTTTGATCAACAAGATCTGCGATCTGGCCCTTACGGCGGCCTACACCGCCGATACCAGCGTGGTGGATGTTTCCCACCTTACCATCGCAAAAGAGGAAATCGTTGAACTCATGCCGGTGAAAACCAGATCGACGCCGACCGCTCCGGGACGAGCGGTGGCTTTCGGGAAACCCCTCGTTGTGGTTTGCAGCCTGATCGTGGCATTGGGGTTGGCCACCGGCGGATTTTTGTCTATGAAAGGGCTGCCGGAGGGAGGCGGCGACGCATCCCCATCGAAGCCGGCGGCCAGCTCTGCAACCGGCCCGGTACCGCCTGCACCCCAACCGCCTGCTGTGCCGGTCGACAACGCGCCCCTCCCATCTTTACCATTTGAGGGGGTCGGGCGCCATGTGGGTGCCTATATTTTGCAATTGGGCTCTTATACGACGCTAGACACCACCCTGCGTGCCATCGATATCTATGCCGGAAAAGCGGTCGACGCCTATTGGGCGGCCCTGCCGAATGACGATGATACGGTATGGTACCGTGTGTATGCCGGACGTTTTGCCGACCGGAAGGCCGCCCAGGCCTATCAGCAGACCCATGCCCTCGAGGAGGCCGTCATTCGTTATGCGCCCTGGACGGTTGCGGTGGGCGATGCGGGCTCGACGGAACAGATTGCGGCGCTGCACGAACTTCTGAAAGTGTATCGATTGGATGGCCAGGCGGTGCCGGGGGAGGGCGACCAATGGCACCTCCTTGCCGGTGCGTTCTTGTCCCGCCAGGGCGCCGAAACCATGGCCGGCCAGATTCATCAGCGCACCGGTCTGGCCACCCGCATCACGGACCTCGGCGGGCGGCAGTCGACGGCGGAGGCCCGCCCGACGATTTCAAAGGAAAAACGGTCGTCATGAGTCTTCTCAATGACGCTTTGCGGAAAAAAAATCGTGAGCAGCGGACGCCGGGGAACCTCGCCGACGGACGCTTCCAAGGGGCTGCGCCACGGAATGAATGGTACCGGCGCCATTGGGTGGTTGCCATCGTAACCACATTGCTGGTGGTGATCGGTGTCGGGGTGGGACTGATCGTGTATTCCTTCGAGGCGACGTCGGTGTTGGCCTTGGAACCGCTCCCGAGCAAACGGGCGGGAGTTGTCGCCGGCGCGGATGGCGCGGCGTTGCCGACTGCGGAGATGCCCGCATCGCCCGAAGGAGCGACGGCCCCTTCACCGCAGGCCAGCGCGAGCAGGACCACCACGGCATCCGTTCCCGGGCAACCGATAGCGGTGGATTCGATCGATAGGCGTCCGGAGGACGAATCCGCATCGATGCCGTCGGACAGGGTGTCGATCCCGCATCTCCAGGATAACGCTTCTGAAGCGTCAGACCGGCCGCCCGAAAATGCTTCCGATCAAACGGCTGCGCGGCCGGTGGTGATAACGCCCATTGCGACCGGCCGCGATACTTCGGCCCCTGCAGGGCCGGCCCCCCAGGCGCAACGGTATTATCGCAAGGCCCTGTCCTACCACCGCCAGGGTCGCATGGACCGGGCCATCGCCCTATACCGCCAGGTGGTGCAGCTGCAGCCGCAGCATTTCGATGCCCATTTCAATCTTGTCTCGGCCTACATCGATACCCGGGAATTTACCAAGGCCCACCGCATCGCCTCGGAACTCTACCGGCAGGACAGCACCAACCAGCAGGTGTTAGCCAATCTGGCCATCGCTAAGATCGGCCTGGGACAATCCCGGGAAGCCCTCCAGTTGCTGGACGAGGTGGCGGATTTACCGCACGCTGCGATGTTTACGGTCTATCTCCACAAAGGTCTGGCCTATCGCAATCTCGACCAGATGGAGTCCGCCATCGGCTGGTACCAAAGCGCCGAAAAACTCAAACCCGACAACCCGCAACTGCTGTTCAATTTGGCTCTGGCGCATGACCGCCAGCAGCACTACCGCGAGGCCGTGCACTACTACCAGGCCTACATGCAGCAGGTCCAGGGCGATGAACAAGGGCGTGCCTTGAAAGACATTCGGCAGCGCATCCACACGCTGCGGTCCTATGTGGCGGAAAGGACAGCACAGGAACAGAGGGGGCAATGAGAAAACGGATCGGCGACATATTGATCGAAATGGGGTTCATCGACAACGACCAGCTTCAGATGGCCCTGATGGAGACCAAAAAAACCAATGCCATGCTGGGCGAAGTCCTGCTGCGTCTGGGATGGGTGGTGGAAGAAGACCTGCAGATGGCCATGGCGGTCCAGAGCGGCGCCGAGATTCTCGACACGGAAAACGTGGCCATCGATCACGGTCTGATGGCACGCATTCCCATCGAATTCGTCAACGACAACCGTATCTTTCCCTTTGCCATCGAAGACGGCACCCTGCTGGCCGCCACCAACAATCCTTTCGACGTCATCGCACGGGACAAATTGGCACGGCTGTACGGCAAACCGGTGAAGACCCTCATCGCGGCCAAGGACTGGATCGCCAAGGCGATTGAAATTTACTACAAGACCGCCCAGACCCTGGACGATGAGATCAATGCCATCACCTATGGACAGAAAAGCGTGGTGGCGGACGAGGATCGCCAGATCATCAAACTGTCCGGCCTGCTGGTGGACAAGGGCTATGTCTTAGGCGCCAGCGATATCCATATCGTGCCGGACACCAACCTGGTCCGGGTCTATTACCGTATCGACGGCGTCTTGCACCAGAAGTATTTGTTTGCCAAAAACTTTCAGCAGGCCATCGTGACCCGCTTCAAGATCATGGCCGACATGGACATCTCCAACCCCAACATTCCCCATGACGGTCGGATCAAATACCAAAGCCGGGTGGGGGAGTTCGATATGCGGGTCTCCACCTTTCCGACCCAGTTTGGCGAGACCGTGGTTATGCGGCTGCTGGTCTACAACAAGGTGGTCGGGGATCTGAACAATCTCGGGTTCGAAGCTGAGGATCTGGCCTGCTTCAAGCGGCATATCGAGCGCCCGTACGGGTTGATGCTGACCACCGGCCCGACGGGATCGGGCAAGACCACCACATTGTATTCGGCCCTGATGACCATCAACAGCCCGAATATCAATTGTATGACGGTGGAGGACCCCATCGAATACGCGATCCCCACCATTCGCCAGACCGCCGTGAACCCCAAGGCCGGCCTGTCTTTCGAGAATGCCCTGCGGTCGGCCATGCGGCAGGATCCAGACGTCATCCTGGTGGGGGAGATCCGCGATAAAGTGACCGCCGACCTGGCCATGCAGGCGGCCCTGACCGGCCACCTGGTGCTCTCGACCCTGCACACCAACGACGCCGCCTCGGCCATCAACCGCCTGCTGGACCTGGGCGTCAACACCAGCATTCTGGCCTCGACCCTCTCCATCGTGCTGGCCCAGCGCCTGATCCGGAAGCTTTGTCCGCTGTGTGCCGAGCGCTACGCACCGGATGATGACGAAAAGGCCGTGTTCGAGCGCAACGGACTGGCCGTGCCGTCCGAGATCGCCCGGGCCGCCGGCTGCGAGAGCTGCCTGCAATCCGGGTATCGCGGACGGGATGGGATCTACGAGGTGATTCCGGTGGATCGAACGATTGAAAAGCTGATCTTTTCCGGTGCCTCGCACAGCGAAATCAAGGATGCCGCCATCGCGGCGGGGACGGTGATGATGTTTACCCAGGCGCTCCGCAAAGTCTCCCGGGGGCTGACCTCGCTGGAAGAAGTCCGGCGCGTGATTGTCGACAATGCCTAATTACCGCTACAAGGCCGTCGATGCGACGGGGAAGGTGTTCAAGGGCACCACGATTGCCCAGGACGAAGCCCATGTCGAACAGGATCTGATCGCTTCGGGCCTGTATCTCATCAAGTGCAAGTCCCTCACCGAGAGTGCCTGGCGGCAGATGCTGAAGGGGGGCGTCAAGCCGCGCACCCTGGTGGAATTCTACCACCGGTTTTCCCAGACCCTCGAGGTCGGCCTGCCGGTGCTGTCGGCCCTCGAAGAAAATGCGCGGTACCTGCCATCGGCGACGATGCGGCAAATTTCCAAGGAGATGAAGGCCGCCATCGAGGGCGGCCGGACTCTCTATGAAGCCATGCAGCGCTATCCGCGCTATTTCCAGAAACTGGATATGGCCCTCATCCGTATCGGGGAGCAAACGGGCGGGATGGCGCAAAGCCTCAAGAACCTGGCCGCGTTCCTCGAATGGAAGGAAGATATCCGGTCCACGATTCGCAAAGCCGCCATTTATCCAACCTTTGTCGTGCTGGCCATCATTGGCGTCATCGGGGTCTGGATCGGTTATGTGCTGCCCCAGATGGTATCGGTGCTGTCGGAAATGGAGGTGGCGATCCCCACCGTGACCACGAGCGTTTTGCGCATCAGCCAGTTTATCCAGGCCCAATGGATTTGGATGGTCGGGGCCATGGTGATACCGGCGCTTGCGGTTTTCGCCTTTTACAAAACCCGCCGGGGGGGGTTGTTCATTCACCGATCGGTCTTGAAATTGCCGCTGGTGGGGACCATCGTTCTGCAAGTTGCCATGGCACGCCTGTGCCATAATTTTGCGACGATGCTCTCGTCCGGCATATCCATCCAGTATATCTTCGAAACCCTGTCCACCCATGCCCTGGGCAATCGCTATATCGAAGATTGCCTGCAGCGGGCCTTCCGTGAAATTGAAGGCGGTGAATCCATCGCCGGAGGATTCGAAACGGCGGGCGGCTTTCCGTCCCTGCTGCTCGGCGCCATCCGCAACGGAGAGGAAACCGGCACCCTCGACGACACCTTCCAGCGTTTGGGGGATTATTTCGACGGCGAAGTCAAACGCACGATCCAGACCATGGTCAGCGCCATCGAGCCCTTGACCCTTGTCGCGCTGGGCGGCGTGTTCGGCCTGATCGTGCTTTCGGTTCTCCTGCCGTTGTACGACGTCATGGCCGGCATGGGGAATGCCTATTGACCCGGGCTTCCGGTTTTTTCCCTCTTTGCGTTTCGATGCGATCTCTCCTGAGAGCGGATTTTTATAAAGTGTTGTATATTTGCTTGTCGCAAAAAGCCGCCGAGATAATTCTTTCGTCATCCCTGTTCAGGCGGGGATCCATTTATTTCAATGGGTTCGCGACTTCCGCCTGCGAGGCTGCGTCACAATTAACAAACAAAATCCAACAGGTTTTCGTCATTCCGGCTAAAGCTTGCAGCTCTTAAGGGTGGCGATCGGATGTCTCTATTTCTGGAGCGGCGAATGGGGGGCGTCAGGGGAGAGTCAGCGTGGCGCCCCGGCCGGCCAGGGCAATGGGGGTTGGCGGTGTCGAGGCAACAATACTGCCCCCCCCGCCGGCGCTGCTGCGTAACTCGAAGTGGGATCCGGAAATGACGTTGAAAAGGCCGGCGGCACTATTGTTGACGTTGCCGATATCGTTTCCCTGATTGGCGTCGTACAGATAGACGGTGCTGCCACTGTTGTTGTTGACCGCCAGGGAAAGGTACTCGCACACTTCCGCCGACAATTCGTGGGCGCTGATATACACCGCCAGATCATCATAGGCGGCCACCATGGGATGGCGCAGGTAATTCGGATTTCCGGTGATATTGTTGCCTTGATGCGTGCCCGATGCCAGGGCATCAAAAAC
>Ga0180435_10004502_pt1 | contig 13724 bp, 13 predicted proteins | sample SS_ome_3_FD_132467 | JGI IMG/M metagenome (GOLD analysis project Ga0180435, IMG submission 132467) | Hypersaline lake sediment archaeal communities from the Salton Sea, California, USA - SS_3_S_1 metaG | ecosystem: Environmental > Aquatic > Non-marine Saline and Alkaline > Hypersaline >... | reverse complement strand
GTCATCTCGGGCACTTACGGCGTGACGCTGGCGTCTCCCGGCCTCACGCGGAGCGCCGTCGTGCGCGTGGCCCTCAACACGGCGGGCGGGACCATCAGCTTCTGACCCCCACCCCCCCCTCCGACCACGGCGCCCCCGGACCAATCGGTCCGGGGGCGCCGCCTTCTCCGGGTGGGCGGCCGCCTATGCGGGCTTGACGTGCGCGTAGACCCCGAAGGTGCCGGGGCCGACGTGGGCCGCGATGACGGCGCCGATCTCGTAGACGTGGCCGTCGGCGAAGGTGACGCCGGCGTCGTGCACGGCCGCCTTCAGGTTCTCCGCCAGGCTGGCGTCCTGGATGTGCAGGAAGTCGAGCATGAGTTCGCCCGGGTGCTGCGCCGCGTGGGCCTTGACGCGCTCCACGATCTCGGCGATGGCCTTCTTGGTGCCGCGCGCCTTGGCCGCCGGCGCGATCTTCCCGTCCTCCAGCGTGAGGATCGGCCGGACGTTGAGCAGGCCGCCGAGGAACGCCTGGGCGCGACCGATGCGGCCGCCCTTCTGCAGGAACTCCAGCGTGCCGACCGAGAAGAGCACCATCATGTGGCGCTTCATCGCCTCCAGCACGTCGACGATGGCCTCGCGCGCGGCCCCCGCGTCGCGCATCCGGGCCGCCTGCCGCACCAGGACGGCGATGCCGGCCGAGGCGTGCTGGCTGTCGACGATCGACACCGGCACGGTCGCCTCCTTGGCCGCCAGGTTGGCCGATTGGAAGGTGCCCGAGATGCCGCTGCTGATCGTCACCACCAGGATCTCGGTCGCCCCCTCGTCCACGGCGGCCGTGTAGGCCTTGGTGAAGTCCTCGGGGCTCGGCTGGCTGGTGGAGGGGAGGTCGGCGCCCGCCTGCACGCCCGCGATGATCTTCGCCGGGTCGATGTCGACCCAGTCGCGGTGAACCTTCCCCTGGAAGTTGACGTACAGCGGCACGCTCCGCACCTGGAGCGCTTCCAAATCGTCGGCGCGGAGATCGCAGGTCGAATCGGTGATGATGGCCAGCATGGGTTCTCCTTCGTTCCGGCGGGGGACGGCCGGTGCGCGCTGTAGTCGGCTGGGAACACTGGCGTTAGGTTAGCAGAGGCGATGACCGTCGCCGAAGGGGGTGGAAGCCCGTGAACGAGATCCTGTGGACGCTCCTGCAGCCGAGCGCGGTGCTCGTCCTGCTGGCGGCCCTGGCGCTGGTCGCCACCTGGCTACGGTGGCACGCGGTCGGCTCCACGCTGCTCACCATCTTCCTGCTGGCGGTGACGGTCGTGGTGCTGCTTCCGGTGGACGAGTGGCTGGGCGCGCCGCTCGAGACGCGCGTGGCCGGCGTCGCCCTGCCCGCGCGCGTCGACGGCATCGTGGTGCTGGGCGGGGCGGTCGATTGGCGCGTGACCCGTGAGCGCGGCCAACTGTCGCTCAACGCCGCGGGCGAGCGCATCGCGGCCGCCGCCGCGCTGGCGCAGCGCTACCCCGAGGCCCGCCTCATCGTGACCGGCAGCTTCGCCGACGCCTTCGCCGACGACCTGCGCGCCGACCCGAGCGACGGCTCCCTGTTCTTCGGGCCGCACTTCGCCGGTCGCGCGGTGACCTACCTCGGCGCGTCGCGCAGCACCTACGAGGACGCCCTGCTGACGCTCGCCGAGGCCGAGCCGCGGCAGGGCGAGACCTGGCTGCTCGTCACCAGCGCGTGGCACATGCCGCGCGCGCTGGGCACCTTCCGTGCCGCCGGCTGGAGCCTCGTTCCGGTACCGGTGGACTACCGCACGACGGGCGAACTGCGCGTCGCGCCAGACTGGGACGTGGCGTCCACCCTCGCCGACCTCGACCGGCTGGTGCGGGAGTGGGGGGCGATCGCGGTCTACCGGCGCGAGGGGCGGATGGTGGAACCGGCGTCAAGGCCGTAGGCCCCGGTGCGTCGGAGCCGACGTCTCCGACGCCTACAGCCGCTCGGCGATCTGCAGCGCGTTGAGCGCGGCGCCCTTGCGGATCTGGTCCCCGGCCAGGAACAGCGCGATCGCGCCCGGCAGGCTGGCGTCCTCGCGCACGCGGCCCACGAGCACCTCGTCGCGGCCGCTGGCGTCGAGCGGCATCGGGAAGCGGTTGCCGTCGCGGTCGTCGACGATCTGCAGACCGGGCGCTGCTGCCAGGACCGCCCGCGCCTCGTCCTCCGTCACCGGTCGCTCGAACTCGGCGTGGATCGCCTCGGCGTGCGCCCGCGCCACGGGCACCCGGACGCAGGTGGCGGAGATGCGCAGCGCCGGCAGGCCCAGGATCTTGCGCGATTCGAGCAGCAGCTTGCGCTCCTCGAGGTTGTAACCGTCGACCCCGACCTCGGAGTCGTGGCTGAAGAGGTTGAAGGCGATCGGGTGGGGGAACCGCTCGGGCCGCGCCGGCTCGCCCGCCAGCACGTCGCGCGTCTGGTCGACGAGCTCGCCGATCGCCGCCTGGCCGGCCCCCGACACCGCCTGGTAGGTCGCCACCGTCGCGCGCGTCAGGCCGAAGGCCCGGTGCAGGGGCGCGAGCGCCAGGAGCGCGAGGATCGTCGAGCAGTTGGGGTTGGCGATGACGCCCTGGTGCCCGGCGATCGCACCCGGGTTGACCTCGGGCACCACCAGCGGCACCCGTGGGTCGAGGCGCCACGCGCTGGTGTTGTCCACGACCACCGCTCCGTGGCTCGCCCACGACCAGGCATGCGCCCGTGAGAGCGTGCCGCCCGCGGAGGAGAACACCACGTCCGCGCCCAGGTCGCCGTCGTCGGGCAGCGACTCGACCGGGACGGACTCGCCCCGGAAGGTGACGCTGCGGCCCACGGAGCGCGCCGAGGCGAAGGCCCGCAGCGACGTCAGCGGGAAGGCCCGATCGGCGAGCAGTTCGAGCAGCTCCTGGCCGACGGCCCCGGTGGCGCCCACGATGGCGGTCCTCATGGAGCGCGAGCCTAGCACGGGTGGCGGTGCGCGCACGCCTTGGGTCCGCGGCGCACCCGCGAAACCACGGGTCGTACACTGGCGCGCGTGAGTGCCGCCCCCCGCACCGACCGCCGTTGGCGCCGCATGGTCGTCAAGATCGGCAGCAGCTCCCTCACCGATGCCGCCGGGGCCGTCGACCCGCCGTCGATGTGGGCCGTCGCGCGTGGCGTCCAGGTGCTGGCCGAGGCGACCGGCGCCCAGCCCGTGCTCGTCTCCTCGGGCGCCGGCGCCGCCGGCCGCGCGCGCCTCGGCCTGCGGTCGCCGCTGACGCTGCCCGAGAAGCAGGCCGCCGCGGCCGTCGGCCAGCCGCTGCTCATACTCGACTGGGCGCGCGCCCTCGCCCCGCTGCCGGTGGCGCAGCTGCTGTTGTCGGCTGGCGACGTGCAGGAGCGGGAGCGTTACGTGAACGCCAAGAACGCCCTGGAGGCGCTCTTGCGCCTGGGCGCCGTGCCGATCGTCAACGAGAACGACTCGGTGGCCACGTCGGAGATCAGGCTGGGGGATAACGACACGCTATCCGCCTGGACCGCCTACCTGGCCGACGCCGACGTCCTGGTGCTGCTGACCGACGTCGACGGCCTGTTCGACCGCGACCCTCGCCGCCACGCGGACGCGCGACGGATCGCGGTGGTCGACGACCTCGATGCCGTGGAGGACATGGCGGGTGTCAGCGACGACCCCCGCGGCACCGGCGGCATGGTGACCAAGCTGCGCGCCGCCCGCATCGCCCAGCGCGCGGGCATCGAGACGCTGATCGTGGGCGGCGGCGGGCGGGGCCTCGAGGCGTTGGCCCGCGGCGAACCTCGTGGGACCCGGATCACGGCGCGGCGCAGCGCGTCGGCGCGCAAGGCGTGGATCGCCGGGCAGGCGGTCCGCGGCAGCCTCGAGGTCGACGCCGGCGCCGTCCGGGCCCTGGCGGGCGGGCGCAGCCTCCTCCCGTCGGGCGTGGTCGCCGTCGAGGGGGCGTTCGCCTTCGGGGACGCGGTCGACGTCGTCCACGCGGGCGCCGTCGTCGGGCGCGGCCTCGTGAACTACGCCAGCGACGCCGTCGCGCGCATCCGCGGGCGACACACGCGCGAGATCGAGGCGCTGCTGGGCGGCAAGGACTTCGACGAGGTCATCCACCGCGACCAACTGGTGTGGTGGGGGGCCTCTGGTACCATGCCCGCGACATGACGACCCGCACCCAGCTCGCCTACGCAGCCGCCGGCGTCGTTCTCCTGCTCGGCCTGCTCAGCCTCTTCAACCCCGTCCTGGCGACCCGCATGCTCGGCCTCGAAATCGTCGCGCCGCGCGGCCTGTCCGAGGTGCGCGCCACCTACGGCGCCCTGTTCGTCACGATGGCTGCGCTGCTCCTGTGGGCGCTGCCCCAGCGCCCGCGGGGCGCGATCGTCGTGCGCGCGATGGGCATCCTCTGGGCTGGCGCCGCGGCTGGTCGCGTCGCCAGCATGGCGATCGATGGCATCCTCACCGTCGGCAACTTCGGCATGCTGGCCGTCGCCGTGGCCGTCGCCGTCTTGCTCGTTTGGGGCAGCTTCGAGACGCCGCCGACGGCGGCCGAGTCCGCCGCCCGACGCGAGGCCGCGGCGGCTCGCCGCGCGGCCGGACGCGCCAAGAAGCAGGCTGCGGACGCCCGCAAGGCGTCCGCGGACGCCCGCAAGCAGTCCGATGCCGCGAAGGCGCGCCTCGCCGAGCGAGAGGGTGACGGCGACGCGTGAGCTTCAACCCGCCCGACGGCACGCGCTACGTCCTGCCCGATGCGGCCGCCCGCCGTGCCGAGGTGGTTGGCACACTGCGCGACCTCTACCGCGCCTGGGGCTACGACATGGTCGAGGTCCCGGCGCTCGAGCGCTACGACGCCGGCCACCCGCGGCAGGCGCAGTCGTTCAAGCTCAGTGACCGCGACAGCGGCGTCCTGGCGTTGCGCAGCGACTTCACGCCGGCGTTGGCGCAGCTGGTGCGGGCGGAGCACCCGGCCGTCGCGGGGGGCGCCCGGCGGCCACTCCGCTGGCAGTACTCGGGCACCGTGTGGCACGCGATCGACCCCGAGCTGGCCCGCACCCGCGAGTTCAGCCAGATCGGGCTCGAGCTCATCGGCGTGTCGAACGCCCGCGCCGACGCCGAGATCCTCCACCTCGCCCGCGAATCGGTGCGGGCCGTCGGGCTGCAGCCGCGGCTCGAGGTCGGCAACCCCGGCTTCGTCCGTGCGCTGCTCGATGCCGCCGCGGTGCCGGACGATCGCCGCGACGGGCTCGCCGACGCCATCGATCGCAAGGACCGGCGCGACCTGGCCGACCTGCTCTCCTCGACGCCAGGCGGCGTCGCCGCGGATGCCGAGCGCGCGCGCCAGTCGCTGCTCGCCGTGCCCGACCTCTACGGCGGCACCGAGGTGCTCGCGCACGCCCGCGCGGTGGCGCCGTGGCCCGCGGCGCAGCGCGAGATCGATCGTCTCGCCGGCGTGCTGGCGGAGTTCGAGGACGCCAGCGAGTTGATGCTCGACCTGGCGATGGCCCGGCGCCTGTCGTACTACACGGGGGTCACGTTCCGCGCGTACACCCCCGACTACGGCCAACCGCTGCTCGGCGGCGGCCGCTACGACGGCGCTCTGCTCCCCGCCGCGGCGGGCTTCTCGATCGGCGTCGAGCGTTTGCTGCAGGCGACGCTCGCCCGCTTCGCGGCACCCGAGCCCGCCCCGCGCGTGCTGGCGCTCGATGACCCGGCCGCGCGGGCCCTGCGCGACGCCGGCGTGCGGGTCGTGCGTGCGCTGCACACCGACGCCCAAGCGGCGCGCGCCGAGGCGTGCGACCTGCGCGTCCCCTTCCTGCTCCTCGCGGGCGAGCTCGAACCGGTGGCGGGGGTGGCGGCCGAGGAAGACGAACGCACCGCCCTCATGGCGCTGCTGCGGGACGTCGACGTGGAAGGGGGCCCCGCGTGAGCGCGCCGTCGCGGCTGACGCTGGCGCTGCCGAAGGGACGCGTCATGGAGCAGAGCCTCGAGGTCCTGCGCGCCAGCGGCCTGCGGCTCGACACGGGCGGCGGCGCCCGCGCGTTGCGCTACGACGCCGGCGAAGCAACGATCATCGAGATGCGCAACGCGGACGTCCCCACCTACGTCGAGCTCGGCGTGGCAGACGCCGGCGTGGTCGGCAAGGACGTGCTGCTCGAGTCCGGCTCGCAGCTGGTGGAGCCGGTCGATCTCGGTTTCGCCGCCTGCCGGCTGTCGCTCATCCGGCCGCGCGGCGCGTCGGGCACCGTCCAACGCGTGGCGTCGAAGTACCCCCGGCTCACCGGCGACTATCTGCGCCGTGTCGGCTCGGGCGCCGAGGTCGTCAAGCTCAGCGGCAACGTCGAGCTCGCCTGCGTGAGCGGGCTGGCCGACGCGGTCGTCGACGTGGTGCAGACCGGGTCCACGCTCGTCGCCAACGACCTCGAGGAGGTCGACGTCCTGCTGCACTCCAGCGCCCGTTTCGTGGTCAACCGGGCCGCCCTCAAGCTCAAGCACGAGACGCTGCGCCCGCTGATCGAGGCGCTGCGCGGCCTGCCGGGGAGTTTCTAGCGCCCTGCGCCGCTTCGGCGATCCCCGTCTTCAGCTTCCGGGGTGTCGAGTTCCGCCATGTCGACGCGGACGTAGCTACGTGGCGGCACCGGGGCGCCGGCCAGCCGACGCAGGGTGAGCAACTGGCCGACGTGCGTCACGGCATCGAGCAGCGGTCCCTGCAGGACCTTCGCGGCGGAGGTCTCGCCGGTGGGGGTCGGCCGGTCGCGCAGCAGTGTGTCGAGCGCCCGCAGCTCGACGCGGAAGGCGACGACCTCGGCCTCCCAGCTGCCGGACGCCGCGGGCGGCGCCGCCGTTCCGCTCCACAGGGCGCCCGCGAAGCGCATGAGGCCGCCCAGGTGGCGCACGATCTCCACCGGTCGACGCGTTTCGCGACCGGGGTCGAAGTCGCCGAAGCCCGGAGGCGCGTCCGCGACGGCGTGTTCGAAGCGGTCGCTCAGCGTCACGAGCACGTGCCGCAGCGCGTCCTGAACGGTGGCGAGGTCCTGAGGCACCGGCGCCGTCCCTACAGCCAGCGCCGGCGGCGGAACCACACGACCGTGCCGACGAAGAGACCGGCCATCAGCCCCCACGCGGCGAGGTACCCCCAGCGCCAGTCGATCTCCGGCATGTTCGCGAAGTTCATGCCGTACACGCCCGTGACGAAGGTGATCGGCATGAAGGCGGCCGTGAAGAGCGTCAGCACGCGCACCACCTCGTTCGTGCGCTCCGCGATGGCGGCCGCGTAGGTCTGGTGCAGCGTGGCGCCCACCTCGCGCAGCGTGTCGACCGCCTCCAGCACCTGCAGGGCGTGGTCGTCGACGTCGCGCAACTCCTCGAGCCAGGTGCCGAACTCCACCGGCGGCTCGCGGCGCAGCGTGGCGGTGAGCTGGCGCGTGGCCGCGGCCACCCGGCGCAGGTGCGCGAGTTCGCGCTGCAACTCCGTGAGCTGGGTCAGTACCGCCGGCTCGGGCGCCTCGAGCACCCGCTCCTCCAGGCCCGTGAGCGCCTCGGAGAGCGCCTCGGTGGCGACGAAACCCTGGTCGACCAGCAGGTCGAGCAGCGCGTACGCGAGGTAGGCGGCGCCACCCTCGCGGACGCGGCCGCGGCCGCGTCCCCAGCGGGCGCGCAGCGCGTCGATCGCCTCGTGGGGGCGTTCGCGAAAGGTGACCACCAGGTCGCCGCGCAGGACGATGGACACCTGCTCGTCGCGCAGCGCGGGGGCGGTGCCGGCGATCGCCGGCCCCACCGTCCAGCTGCGCGCGATCACCACCAGGTAGCCTTCGTAGGGCTCGGCCTTGGGGCGCTGGCCGACGTGCGCGAGGTCCTCCAGCGTCAGCGGGTGGAGCTGCAGCGCGCGACCGACCTCCTTCAGCGCCTCGACGTCGTGGACGCCGACGATGTCGAGCCAGCGGGGGCCTCCGGCGCTCGTGCCGGCGGCGGTGCCGGTGCCGCCGGGAATGCCGGTGCCGCCGGGAACGCCGGCGCCGGTGTCGAGGCCCGAGGTGGCCGCCGCGACGGCCTCGGCGAGACTCAGGTCGGTGCGGCTGCGCACGGTGCTGCCGTCGAACGCGACGACGTGCGCGCGGACGTCGTCGTCGCGCGGGGCGCCGGTGTAGCGCAACTCGCCGGGCGGCAGCCCGACCTTGGCGGTGGTGGGCGCCAAGCTGGTGCGGTGCCGCCGCGGCGGCCGTCGCCGCTTCATGACGACCGCGCCGGGGGCGCGCCGGTGCCGCCATCTGCCGGGCCGGCGCTGGTGGAAGCGGCGTCGCTGCCGTCACCCCCGGCCGGCGAAGATGCGCCGCCGTTGGCGGGCGCCACCAGCTGCACCGCGAGGGGCGTGAGGGCGGGCTGCAGCGTCCGCTGCGGGAAGGGGATCTCGATGCCGGCCGCGTCGAAGGCCTCCTTCACCTCGCGCGTGATCGTGTTGCGCAGCGTCAGCCACTGCTCGCTCTTCGCCCACACCGCCAGCATGTAGTCGATCGACGAGTCGCCGAAGCCCATCGAGATCAGCAGCGGGGCGGGCTCGTCGAGGCACAGCGGGTTGCGGGCGGCGACGTCGAGCAGCGTCTGCTGCACCAGGCCCAGGTCGGAGTGGTAGGCCACGCCCACGTTGAGGTCGAAGCGCCGGATGGGGTGCCGGTTGAGCGTCACGATCTCGCTCGTGACCATCGTCTCGTTGGGGATGCGCACGTGCAGGTTGTCGAAGGTGCGTAGCTTGGTGGACAGCAGGTCGACCGACACGACTTCACCCGTGCGGCCGCCGATCGTGACGATCTCGCCGGGGCGCACGGCGCGCTCCAGCACCAGGAAGAGGCCCGAGATCAGGTTGGAGGCGGACGTTTGCGAGGCGAAGCCGACGGCCACCGTGACGATGCCGGCCGCCCCCAGGAGGACGGCGAAGTCGAAGCCGAACTGGCGCAACGCCGAGATGACGAAGAGGGTCAGGACCGTGTAGCCGGCGATGCGCGTCAGCAGCATGCGCTGGCCCGCCTCGAGGTGGGTCAGCGAGCGCTGGACGCCGAAGCGCACCATGCGCGACACGATGACGCCGATGACGAGGTAGAGGACGGCCCGGGCGACCGACCACCAGAACGTGGGGTCCGCGAGCGCGGAGAGGAAGGCGAAGCTCTCGGGGATGGCGTCGGCGATCATCGGTTCTCCCCACGCAGCAGCCGGCTGAAGGTCTTGCCGATCGTCTGGCCGAACGACCGCGTGTCGCGCGGCTCGGCGAGTCGCTCGCCGCCAGCGGGTGCCCTCGGCGTGACCTTGACCGAGGTGTCGTCGTCCGCCTCGCGGGTGAACAGCACGCCGTCGGTCCACAGTCGTCCGCTGCGATCGACGTGGAGCGCCAGGAACGGCATGGGGGCCTCGATCCGGGCGATCTCCATGGGCGTCGAGGCCTGGTTCTCGACCGTCACCGGCGTCACGGCCCGGTGCGGGCGCAGCGGCAGCTCGGCGACGTCGGTCCGTGCGGCCGTGCGCACGGCGTAGCACAGCTCGCCCTCTCGGGTGGACGGACCGAACCAGGTGTCGCTGGGGCGGTGGCTCGGCAGCTCCGTGAGGACGACGGGGCTCGCGCCCTTGCCACCGCGCTTCGGCCGCCGCACCTGCAACTGCAGCGCCATCCACACGGGACAGCTCGCGTAGAGCGTCACCCGTTCGCCCGGCGGGATCGACAGCGCCGACTCCGGCCGGACGATGACGGGGCGGTCCGCGAGGGCCGGGCTCACCGTGATCGTGTCGGGCGTCTCGGCGAAGCTGAAGCGGGCGGTCGGTGCCGTGTACGGCGGCTCTTCCTCGATGCGCCGCGCTCGCTCGGCGTCCACGGCGTAGGCGTCGGGAGCGGTCTCGTGCCAGATGCGCCAGTCCGATGCTCGGCGCTGCACGGTGACCGTGCTCGGACCCGCCCGCCAGCGGGCGACGCCGCCGACCGGCAGGGTCACCGACCCCCACCAGCGCGGGTCGAGGGGTTGCTCGGACGGCTCGGCCGGCGGCTTCTCCACCGTCGGCACCTCGTCGGCGGGGCGCTCGAGGTGTGGACCGCCGGCGTCGCTCGGCGCTTGGCTCATGCCGACAGGGTAGCAGCGGGGGGCGCTACCGGGTGGCGCTCGACGCCGCGGGCGGGGCCTCACCCCCGTGAGCCCGGTTGCGGGCGACCTTCGGCCGCGTACGATGCGCCCCATGGACTGGCTCCCGGTCGCTCAAGCAGCCCTACGCGCGCAGGGCCTCGCCGCCTGGTGGATCTACGACTTCCGCGGCAGCAACCCCGTCGCGTCCCGCTTCATCGCCATGCCGGAGGCGCACTTCAGCCGCCGGGTGGTGCTCATGGTCCCCGCCGAGGGCACACCCGTGCTGCTGGCGCACGCGATCGAGCGGGGGGTGGCCGAACGCGGTCCGTGGCCGGTGCGCACCTACGCCGACCGCCACGCGCTGCGGGCCGCGCTGGCCGAGGCGAACCCGGGGGGGCCGGTGGCGCTCGAGTACGCCCCGGAGGCGGACCTGCCGTACGTGTCGCACGTCGACGCGGGCACGATCGAGCTTCTGCGCGCGGTGGGCGTCGACGTGCGCTCGTCTGCCGAGGTGCTGCAGGCCTTCGCCACCTGGACCCGCGAGCAGGTCGCGGCCCACGAGCGCGCGGCCGAGGCCGTCATGGCCGTGTGCCGCGGCGCCTTCGACGAAATCCGGCGCCGTCTCGCCGCCGGCGAGACCGTGCGCGAGCACGAGGTCCAGCGCTGGATCGCCGCGCGCTTCGCCGAGCGCGGCCTGGTGACGGGGCACGACGCCATCGTCGGATTCGGCCCCGACGCCGGCGACCCGCATTACGCGCCGCGGGCGGGCGACGACCGCGCGCTGGCGGACGGCGACGTCGTCCTCATCGACCTGTGGGCCAAGGAGGACCGGCCGGACGCGCCGTACGCCGACGTCACCTGGATGGGCGTGCGGGGCGAACCCTCCGCCGAGGTCGCGCGCGCCTGGGCGGCCGTGCGCGACGGCCGCGACCTCGCGGTGCGGCTGATCGCCGAGCGCGCTGCCGCCGGCGACCCGCCGGCCGGCTGGGAGGTCGACCGCGCCGTGCGCGACCACCTCGCGGCCGCCGGCTATGGCGACGCCTTCGTACACCGCACCGGCCACAGCCTCGGCTGCGGCCCCATCCACGGCGAGGCCGCCCACCTCGACGACTTCGAGACCCGCGACGTCAGGCGGCTCACGCCCGGCTTCGGCGTGACGGTCGAGCCGGGCGTCTACCTGCCCTCGTATGGCATCCGCAGCGAGCTGAACGTGCTGCTCGAGCCCGGCGGGGCGCGGGTGACGACGGGCGTGCAGGTCGAGTTGGAGCACGTGTGAGCCCTTCGGGCTCACCTGCGAATCCTACGGATTCGCCCGTTGAGCGTGGTGGGACGGCGCCCGAGGCGGCCGACTCGGTCCACGCCCGCGAGGGCGAGGGCCTCGACGCGGCCGGACGCAGGCCGCTGGTGGTCGTCGGCGACGTCGTCTGGGACGTGCTCATCCGCACGAACACGGCGCTGCTCACCGGCGGCGACACCTACGGCGAGGTCGAGCTGGCCCCCGGCGGCAGCGCTGCCAACGCCGCCGTGTGGGCGCGGCGCTGCGGCCTCCCGACCACCTTCGTCGGCAAGGTCGGGCGCGACCGCTTCGGCGCCTTGGCCGAGGCCGACCTGCGTGACGAGGGCGTCGAGGCCTACCTCATCCGCACGGCCGCGCACCTCACCGGCTCGGTAGCGGTGTGGATCGACCACGACGGCCAGCGCTCGATGGTGTCGGGCAAGGGGGCCGACCACGCGCTGCTGCCGCAGGAGCTGCCGCGCGACCTGCTCGCCGAGGCCCGCCACCTGCACCTCTCCGCCTGGGCGCTGTTCGCCGACCCGCCGCGGGCCGCGGCGTGCGAGGCCGCGCGGGCGGCGAAGGCGGCGGGCGCGACCGTGTCGCTCGACCCGGGCTCCTTCCAGATGATCGAGTCGGTGGGCGTCGACGCCTTCGTCGCGCTCACCGCCGGCCTCGGCGTCGACGTGCTGTTTCCCAACGCCGAGGAGGCCGCGGTGCTGACGGGCGGGGAGGACGCGCCGGACGTGCTGGCCGCGCAGTTGACCGAGCTCTACCCGGGGGCGCTGATCGCCCTGAAGCTCGACGCCGACGGCGCGCTGGTGCTGCCGCCTGGCGGGCGGCCGACCGCCGTCCCGCCGCAGGTCAACCGCCTGATCGACGCCACCGGCGCGGGCGATGCCTTCGCCGGCGCCTTCCTGTCGCGCTGGCTGCGGGGCGCCGACACCGCCGTGGCCGCCCGCTTCGCGGTCGGCGTGTCGGAGTGGGTCATCCAGCAGGTGGGCGCGCGGCCGCCGCTGGACGACGGGTTGCGGGGGTACCTGGCCGACGGCTAGGCGTGCGGCCGATTCCGGGGCCAGAGCGCGATAGGCTCGGCGGTATGGGTGATCCCTCGAGGCGCGCGGAGAGGTCGGCCGCCGACGTCCTGCAGCGCGCGCAGCTACGGTTCGGTGGCGAGGTGGTCGGGACCGTCGCCGCCTGCGACCCCGGCCCCGTGCTGCTGAACTACCGCGAGTGCTTCGTGCGCGACTTCGCGGTCTCGGCGGCGGCGCTCCTAGCCGCCGGGCAGGCGCGCAGCGTGCGGGCGTTCGTCGTCACGGTGGCGAGGCTCCAGGCCCACGGGGGGGTCGATGCCGGCATGCGCCCCGCGCCCGGACTCCTGCCGGCCAGCTTCGCGGTGGTGCGCGACGCGGGCGCAAGCGAGGGCGAGGGCGCCGAGGAGCGCATCGTGGCGGATTTCGGTCAGCGGGCGATCGGCCGCGTGGCCCCGATCGACGCGGCCCTGTGGTGGCTGCTGATCCTGCGGGCGTATCGGCGGGCCACCGGCGACGAGGAACTGCAGCGCACCCCCGAGGTTCGCGGCACGATCGAGGGCATCCTGTCGCTCTACCTGCAGCCGCAGTTCGAGATGCTGCCGTCGCTGCTGGTGCCGGACGGCTCCGCGATGATCGACCGCCGCATGGGCGTGTACGGGCACCCGCTCGACGTGCAGGTGCTCTTCTGGGCGGGCCTGCGGGCGGCGTGCGAACTGCTGGACGCCGGCGATCCGCTGCGCGACCGGGCGTACGAGCGCCTCGTGGCGCTCGGGCTGCATCTGCGGCGCAACTACTGGCTGGATCGCGGTCGCATCGAGGAGATCCGGCGCTACCCGGTCGAGGAGTTCGGCGACGCCCAGCGGAACCCGTGGAACCTCCATCCGGACGCCATCCCCACGTGGACGATGGCCTGGCTCTCGGAGGGCGGCGGCTACTACGCCGGCAACCTCGGGCCGGCGAAGCTCGATCCGAGGCTCTTCGCGCTCGGCAACCTGCTGGCGGTATCGACCGGGCTGGCGCCGGCGGCGCACGCCGACGGCCTCTTCTCGCTCATCGAGCGGCACGAGCGCGACCTGTTGGGGGAGACCGGCGTCAAGCTGGCGTACCCGCCGCTCGAGGGACGCGACTGGGCCCTCCTGACGGGGTCGGACCAGAAGAACGTGCCGTGGTCCTACCACAACGGCGGCAGTTGGCCGATGCTCCTGTGGCCGCTGGCGTCCGCCGCCCGGGCGGCGGGCCGGGTCGAGTTGGCCCGACGCGTGCTGCAGGGCGCCGTTCCGCGCCTCCACCGCGACGACTGGCCGGAGTACTACGACGGTCCGTTCGG
>Ga0180435_10004500_pt1 | contig 13727 bp, 6 predicted proteins | sample SS_ome_3_FD_132467 | JGI IMG/M metagenome (GOLD analysis project Ga0180435, IMG submission 132467) | Hypersaline lake sediment archaeal communities from the Salton Sea, California, USA - SS_3_S_1 metaG | ecosystem: Environmental > Aquatic > Non-marine Saline and Alkaline > Hypersaline > Sediment... | reverse complement strand
GGGCGTCGGCGTAGACCGCCTCCATCGCGCGCGCGCAGCTCGGCCAGCCCAGCGCTTCCTCGTAGGCGCGCCGCGCGCCCGCGGACGCGGTGGCGTGCGCGGCGTCGTCGAGGACCAGACGCTCGAGCTGTCGCGCGAGCAGCTCCGGCCGCCCCTCCACCACCGCGCCGGCACCGAAGCGCGTCACGAACGGCGCCATCCCGACCTCGGGCGTGACGACGACCGGGCAGCCGACCGCCATCGACTCGACCGCGGCGTTGCCGAAGTTCTCGCTGTACGACGGCAGCACCGCGACGCGCGCGGCGTCGAGCAGGGCCTTGCGATCCTCGCCGGCCGTCGCCTCGAGCACGGTGATGCGCTGCTCGAGCCCCAGGCGCTTGCGGCGCCGCAGTACGGTCTTCCTGTATCCGTCGTCGGGACCGACGATCGCGAAGTGCACGCGTTCGTCGCACACGGCGGCGGCCTCGACCAGGCGATCCAGGCCCTTCTTCCAGTTCAGGCGGCCGAGGAACAGCACGAACGGACCGCGCTCGATCAGCGCGCGCACCTGCGGATCGAGCCGCGTCGCGTCGCCCGACCAGGTCGTGGGCTCGACGCCGTTCGGCACCAGGTGGCGCGGCGGCCAGTCGAGGCCCTTCAGGTTCGGCAGCTCCGCGATCTCGTTGTCCGCGGTGAGGTGGATGGCGCCGGCGCCCTCGAGGTTCTCACGCTCGAGCAGGCGCAGCCACAGCCCCTTGCGGGCGCGACTGCGCAGCGCGATCGCGTCCTTCATCAGCATCCCGCGCGGGCTGATGACGTACGGGATACCGGCGCGGCGCGCGCTGCGTGCCGACGCGTAGGACAGCCAGTTGAAGACGCCGTGCACGTGCGCCACGTCGAAACGGCCCGCCGAGCGCTCGATCTCGGTGTCGAGGTCGGGCGAGTAGCGCAGCCGCGCGGGACCCTTCGTGCGGAAGTAGCGCACCGTCAGCCCGTCCAGGTCGACCGGCTCGTTGTGCGGCACGTCGAGGATGACCTGCTGGTCGCGGTTCGAGGTGAACACCTCCACCTCGTGACCAGCGGCGCGCAGCGCCTGGCTCAGGCCGTACACCGATCGGATCGGACCTCCGTACCGCCATCCGGGCAGGAACGACGGGACCACTTGCAGGATTCTCATCGCGCGACCTCCTCCTGTGGGCGCTCGCCGGACCCTAGCACGCCGACCGGGCCCGTCGCGGCGCGCGATCGCGGCGATCCACCGCGCCGGGCGAACCACAGCACGACGAAGAAGAGGATGCCGAGCTGGAGGACCGCGCCGACGACGAGCGAGAGGTCGGACTCGATCTGCGTGAGTGTGCTGAAGAGGAGCGCGGAGAGGACCACCGCGCCGTCGCCCGAGTCGCCGCGGTTGAAGCGGTCGGAGAGCCAGCGGTAGAAGGCGCCGATCGCCGCCATCCCGAGGATCACGCCGGCCCAACCGAAGTTCGCGAACAGCTCGATCAGCTGCGGCAGGTTCACCGCCGTCTTGTGGTCCTCCTCGTGCAGCAGGCCGTAGCGGTGCCCGAAGGCTTGGCCGAGCTCCTTGGTCGGCTTGTTCGGCCACAGCGCGCGCGGGATCAGCGTCGCCGGGAGCGTCGCCAGGGTCTGGCCGTTCCAGTACGGCACCGCCTCCGGCGTCAGCTCCATCACGTGCCCGAGCAGCGCGACCTGACTGACGCGGTCGAGGATCGTCTCGGTCGCGTTCTGACCCGAGTCCTGCGTGAGGCGCGAGAACGAGAGGCCGACGAACTGCGAAGCGCGTTCGAGCGGCTGCTCGCTGACGAGGTGCGGGTGGTGCTGTTCGAGCGAACGGAACTCCGCCGCGCCGCCGCGCAGGGTCACCGCGGCGAGCGCGCCGAGGCCGATGAGCCACAGGGGCACGCGACCGCCCGTGCCCCACACGAGCATGAGGAAGAAGATGCCCGTGCGCAGCGCCTGACCGATGGCCGCGTCGGCGACCTCGGAGAACATGAGCATCGGCGCGAGGACGAAGAAGACGAAGCGCGCCGTCGTCCGCGGCAGGTGCCCGCGCCGCGCGAGCACGAACAGCACCCCGAGCGCGACCGCCGTGCTCTTGGCGAGCAGGATCATCGGCTGGCGCAGGATGCCCGGCAGCTCGAAGAGCAGGGTGGACGCGTGCGCGAGCACGCCGACCGGCAGGAGCATCCACGCGATCGTCAGCGCGCGCTGCGGATCCCAGTCCAGGCGCATCCTCCGCGCCGCGCCGCCGTCGATGGAGCCCCACGCGCCGTAGCCCGCGTAGAGCGCGACGAGCCCGACCGAGGCGCACACGAGCGCGCGCTCGAGCTGGGGCACGCTGAGCTCCGCGCTCATCATCCCGACGCGGTCCGCGACCAGGGGCGGCAGCGCGAAGTACACGCCGTAGATCACGCCGAACAGCACCATGAACGGCACCGGTCGACCGCGCCCCACCGCGCACAGGCGCGCGAGCGCGGGCAGCATGCACCCGAACGCGAGGGCGAGCGCGAGGTACGGGATCCAGTAGCCGTCGGCGCCGAAGTCGCGCTGGAGCGCGGACCAGGTCGCGAGCGTCGCCGTGGCGATCAGCGCGAGCCAGCCGCTGCCGCCGACGCGCGGGAGCGCGGTGCGACGCGGGCGGTCGAGCCGCGCGAGCTCGAGCGGCGTGTCGAGGCTGCGATTCACGCCGCCTCCAGGTCCACGAAGCTGCGCGCGAGGGCGCGCGTCCATTCGCGCGGACCGTGGTTCACCGGTCCGTGGCTCACCGACGCGTGGCTCACCGACGCGTGGTTCACCGATCCGAGGCTGCCCGGTCCGCGATCGCGGCGGTGCGCGCGCGCGGCCCACGCGCCGAGCACGGCGCGCGCGTCGTCCGCGACGATCGCGCTCGGTGCGAGCAGCGCGCCGGGCTCCACGCGTCGCGCGCGGCGCACCACGATCGGACCCACGCGCCGCCAGAGCGCCAGATCGCAGAAGGGCAGCTCCACCTCGACGCCGTGCGCGGCCGCGGCCCAGTCCACGTCGCGCAGCCGTCCGCCGCGCAGGCGCGCGAGCGCGTCGACCACGCGCGCGAGACCCGCATCGTGATCCACGACGGGGCGCTGGGCGCGCTCGTCGGCCGCGTGCGCGTCGAGCGCCGCGAGCCCGTCGCGCGCGCGCTCGACGCCGAGCACGGCGCCGAGTTCGTGGCGCTCGAACACGCCCGCGCCGTTCGCGAACGACGCCGGCGCGCCGCGGCTCCAGCCGTCGTCGAACAGGAGCGATCCCCCGTGCCCGACCACGGCGCGCGCCAGTCCGAGTTCGCGCGCGGCCTTGCACGCGAAGTAGGTCACGAGGCCGCCCAGCGTGGGCTGGTCCATCCGCTCGGCGACGCGCGGCCACTCCGCGAGGAAGCGCTCCTCGCCGAGGCCCGCGCACGACACCTCGGCACCGGAGCGTCGGGCGACCTCCTGGACGCGCCGCGCGGCCTCGCCGTCGAGCGCGAGCGCGCCGGCCGCGTGCCCATCGGGGTACCCATCGAGATGCACGTCGAGGTGTACGCCGCGCACACCGCGCGCCTCGTCCTGCGCGACGAGCGCGAGCAACGAACGCGACGCCACGCTGCCCGAGACGAGGCAGGCGAGCCCCGCGTCCGACGCGTCGGTGTCGCGCGCGAGGTGCGCGTGCACCGCTTCGCTCGCCGCCGCCGCGAGGTCACAGCTGGACGCGATCGGGCCGGGCTCGCGCGCGTCGCACGCCTCGTCGACGCCGTCCGCCGCTTCGACGGCGCGCGCGAGTTCGCGCTCGAGGCGCACCCACGCGCGCGGCTCGTGGACGACGCCGTCGCCGGCGCGGATCCACAGGAAGTGGCCGGCCGGCAACGCGCGGATCGCGCGTCGCCAGGTGAACGGTTCGGGAACGGCGCCGGTGAGCAGGAAGCCCCCCTCGGCCGCGGGATCTCGATCCAGCGGCAGTTCGCCCGAAGCCTCGAGCGCGCGCACGGTCGACGCCGCGCGCAGCACGCCGCCGTGGTCGGAGTAGTACAGCGGCTTCGCCCCGAAGCCGTCGCGCGCGAGCAGCAACGCGCCGCGCCGCTCGTCCCAGTACGCGAGCGCGAAGGCGCCGCGCAGGTCGTGCAGCGCGCGTTCACCGCGCAGCTCGAGCAGGTCGAGAACGAGCTGCGCCGACGACGCTCCGTTCGGAGCACCGAGTCCGCGCGCCTCGTAGCTCGCCGCGAGCGCCGCGCGATCGAGCAGTCGACCGTCGAGGACCAGCGCCGAACCGGTCGTCGGCGACACGAGCGGACGGACGCCGCCGTCGGCGCTGCCCGCCGCGGCGCGAGTCGTCCGCTGGCCACGCGCCGCGAGCACCACCTGACGCCGCGTGTGCCACCAGGCGTCCCCCACGGCGCCGCGCGGGCCGAACGCGTCGGCGACGCGCTCCACCTCCTCGCGCGCGAGGGCGGGCGCGCGATCGGACAGGCGCAGGAAGGCGGCGAGGGCGGACATCGGGGCGGCGGAGGGGCCCGCGCCGAGAGCGGCGGCCTTCCTCCTGTCCGGTGGATCGACGCGGGGCGCGGCTCGAGCTGAGCGGGCGGTGGCGGCGGGTGTCGCGGGTGGGAGGCGGGGCCGGGGCGCCGGAGGGAGGGAGCGAGGGAGCCGGGGTCCGGCCATCGCGCGGGCGCTTCCGACATCCTGGGCGGCGTGCCGCCCGCCCCCGACACCGCTGGATCCGGCCGTGCCGACCCCGACCGTGCTCGCGCCGGCCCTGTTGGTTCGGACGCCGCCGAACGCGACCGTTCCCGACCGCCTCACGCCAGCCCCGCTCTCGCGCTCCTCGCGACGGGCTTCGCCCTCCTCGTCGGCCTCGCGCTGACCGTCCTGGCCGTCGCGGTGTTCGGGCCGGACACCGAGCTCGCTTCGGCGACGGACGAGCGGCCGATCGAGGTGGTCGACTCCGCGCTCGACCCCGTGCTCGACGACGAGCTGACCGACCGGGAGGGCGGCGGCGCGCCCGCGAGCTCGGGACGCCGTTCGGCCCTCGCCGCGCGCTCGACCTCGGATCGCGCACCGATCGTCGATCCCACGCACACGGCCAGCCTGCGCGGGCGCCTGCTCGGACCCGGCGGCGTGCCACTCGCCGACCAGGTGGTGACGGCCCAACGCCACTCGCGCTTCGCGGGGACGCGCACGACCGACGCCGATGGAGCGTTCGCGTTCGAAGGACTCGAGCGCGGCGTCTACTTCTTGTCGCTCGACGAGGAGCGCGTGCCCCAGCAGCTGCATGCGAACCTCGGGCACGCGGGCCGCTTTGCGCGCCTGTCCCTTTTCGAGGGTGAAGGATTCGAGGACGACTTCCAGTTGTCGACCGCGGCGTCGCTCGAGATCGTCGTCCTCGACGAACGCGGAGAGCCCCTGCGCAATCAACACGTGCGCGTCCTGTCGCGCGAGCACGCGCGCATCGAGAGTGCACGGACCGACGCTTCGGGTCGCGCGCTCGCGACCGATCTGCTGCCGGGCACCTGGGAGGTCGCGGTCCCGGTCCGACGCGGACTCGAACCGGTGCCGCAGCAGGTCGAGTTGGTCGAAGGGGCGGCCGGACGCGTGACCATCTCGCTCGCGACCGGCGGTGGCACCGTGGTCGACGGACGCCTGATCGATCTCGACGGTCGCGTCGTCGCCGACGCCCAGATCGAGCTCGTCGGCCTGTACGAGTCGCGGATGCGCCCGCGCTTCGACGCTCGGACCGATCGCTACGGGCGCTTCGAGGTCGGCCGACTTCCGGCCGGCTCCTACCGCGTCGTCCTCTGCGGTGGATCGCGGTGGAACGCGCCCGATCCCGTGGTGACCGAGGCGCGGGAACGGATCGAAGTCCCCGACACCGCGCAGTGGGACCTCGGCGACGTGGTCGCCCACTGGGGCGACGCGTGGGTGCTCGACGTGGAGTACGCGATCGACGCGGACTGGGCGCGTGCGAACGACATCGACCTCGCGTCCCAGTGGATCGCGTTCCTGCTCGAAAGCGAGCCGCAGGTCGAACCAGCGACCGGGGCGCCCGACCTGGATGATTCGGAAGAGCCCGATGAACCGCGGAGCTCGTCGACCGCTCCCACCGAACCGACGCTCCAGTTCGTGGACAGCTTCGTGAGCGACTCCGTGCGCGACGCATTCGTCCTGAGCTCGACGCAGTGGCCGCCGGGGCACCGCGTCGAGACGTGGAACACCGACCTGGTCGTGGTCGTGAGTTCGCGAACCGAGATGGTGGACGAGGACGACTACGACGACTGGAGCGAGTTCCCTCGATACGAGCCTTCGTCGAAGTTCGAGTTCCGCTTCCCCGTCGCCGTGCCGCGCGGGCATCGCTCCCCCATCGAGATCCGCGTTCCGTGACCCAGCTCCGTCGACGACCCGCTCCGCACCGCGCGGTGCTCGCCATCCTCGGCGCGCTCGCGGCCCTCGCCCTGCTCGTGCTCGTGTGGCCGCGCGGCGCGTCGCACGAGCTCGACTCGGTCCGACCCGACGGCCCGACCGCCGCCGATCCCCGGTCCGGTCGCACCGACCCACTCGTGGCGCCGGCGAACGGCGACCCGACCTTTGCCGACACGGAGTCCGAGCGGATCGCCTCCGAGCGATCGGTGGTGCTGGCGGCGTCCGACGACGCGACGGACGCCGATCCGCTGCCCGCCGCGCTCGCGACCATCGAAGGACGCGTCGTCGATCCGGACGGGATCGGCGTGGCCGACGTTCGAGTCCGGCTCGTGAACGAATCGGCCGGTCGCCGCGGGGCACTCGCGCGAACGCGCGCGACGGACGCGGACGGCAGGTTCGACTTCGCGGACCTCGCGCTCGCCCGCTACGCCCTGTTCCACTCGGGAGGCGAACCGATCCTCGCCTTCGCGGCCCGCATGATCCCCGAGTCGTCGTCGCAGGGCGGACGGCTGGCGAGCGTCGAGATCGACGAAGCGCGCACCTACTCGGTCGAGGTCCGCTTCGTACCGACCGCCACGCTCGTCGTGCGCGTGTTCGACGCGTCCGCACGCGCGCTGGCGGACGCGGACGTCGCGGTCCGATGGAGCGGCACGAGCGTCGGTAGCACGACCGACGCGAACGGCGAGTTGAGCTTCCCCGGCCTCGAAGCGGGGAGCTACACCGTTCGCGTCCGCACGGACGACAGCGCCTTCACCCCGCGCGAGATCGAACTCGAGAACGGCGAGTACCGCATCGAGGCGTTCGACCTCGGCACGACGCTCGGCGGCCGTGTCGCGGGACGCGTCGTGGACGCGAACGGAACACCGGTGACCGGCCTCGAGCTCGAAGCCGTCCCGCGGGACGAGGCGCTCCGGACGATCGACAGGGACTTCGAGATCCGCGCGCGCACCGACCTCGACGGGCGCTTCACGCTCGGACGGCTGGCACCGGGTCAGTACGCGCTCACCGTCCAGCGACCTGCGTCGCGGCGCGAACCGTCGCTGACCCACGGCGCGTGCGAGTTCGAGATCCACGGCACCGACCTGGAGCTGGGTGACCTCGTCGTCGGCTGGGGCTCGGGTTGGGCGGTGACGGGCGAGCTCGAGATCGCGGACGGCTGGTTCGACGCGCTCGGCGTGGATCGCGAGACCGGCTGGGTGGAGGTGGCGTTCGAGTCGGAGCGTGTCGTGTACGCGCGCGAGCTCTCCCCCTACGACACGCCGAGTACCGGTTCCGCGGCCGTTCGGCAGCACTTCCAGCCCGCGCGGCTCACGCCGTGGAAGCACGACGCCGTCACCTTCACCTTCTCCTCGGACGCTTCGCCGTCCGACCAGGACTGGCCGACCTGGCGACCGCGCCTCGTGGTCCGCGTCCTGCGCGAGCGGGGCGACCCCGCGCCCTTCGAACGCCTCGTCCCGCTGCAGCTCGAACGCGGCGCGCGCACGCAGGTGACCGTGACGCTGCCGTGAACCGGCGCGCGCCCCGCGGCGTGCTCGCCGGACCGGATCACCGGCTCGGCCCTACTGCACGGGTCCGCCGAGCCCGAACAGGCAGGCGCGGGTCGGGCCGATCGGCGTCGCGGCGCCCGTGGCGGGATCGATCGCGAGCAGTTGGCGCGTGAGCACGTCGGTGCCGAACAGGGTGCGCGTCGGCTGGTCGTAGGTCAGGCCCGCCACGTGGCCGAAGCCCACCGGCCCGATCGCGGTGCCGGTGCCCGTGCTCGTGTGCGTGTCGAAGGCCAACGCGCCGACCTCGGGGAAGCCCACCTGCCCGACGACCGTGGCGGCACCGCTCTGCGGATCGATCTCGAGCAGCTGATCGGTCGTGCGGCGCATCGCGTAGAGCTTGGCCGCGACCGGGTCGCACGCGAGGCCTTCGAGGTCGTCGAAGCCGGTCGCGCCCACGAAGGTGCCCTCGCCCGTGGTCGGGTCCACGCGCACCAGGACGCCGTCCGCGCTCGTGGTCGCGAACAACGCTCGCGCGGCGTGGTCGTGCGCCATGCCGTCGAGCGCGCCGAAGCCGAGCTCACCGATCGCGCGCGCGCGTCCCTCCGCGCGATCGAGCTCGAGCAGTCGCCCCTCGCCCACCGTCGCGCAGTCGAGGCGCCGCTCGAGCGTGTCGATCGCGAGCCCGCGCATGGTGTCGAAGCCCGTCCGGCCCACCGACTTGGGCGTGCCGGTCGCAGGGTCGTAGGCCACGAGCAGATCGTCGTGCGTGACGGTCCCGTACAGCGTGTCGTCGGCCGGGTCGTAGGCCAGGCCGTCGACCGCGGGATGGACCACGTCGGCGAGCGGCGTGCACGCGGCCGTCACCGGATCGATCGTCACGAGCTTGCCCGTGTTGCGGTCCGAGCCGATCAGAACGCCGCGTTTCGAGTCGAACGCGAGCCCCAGCACCGAGTCGTAGGCGAGCGGCCCGATCTCGGTCGCGACGCCGGTCGCGGGGTCGACGGCGATCAGTACGTCGAACAGGTCTTCGACTCCGTAGAGGGTGTCGCTCAGAGGATCGAAGGCCAGCGCCTTGACCGCGTTGTAGCCCAGGTCCCCCACGGAGACGCCCACGCCGGTCTCCGCGTCGATCGCGACGAGTCGATCGAGGAACACGTCCGAGCCGTACAGCGTGCCGGAGCTCGTGTCGAACGCGAGGCCGCGCACGTCGCGGAAGCCCAGGTGTCCGGCGACGGTGGTCGAGCCGTTGGCGGGGAAGATGCGCACGAGCTGCAGGCGCTCGACGTCGACGCCGAGGAGCACGTTCGCGGACGGGTCGAACGCGAGCCCGCTCACGGCGCCGAAGCCGAGCGGCCCCTTCACGCTGCCCGCGCCGACCTGTTGGTGCAGCGACACGAGCTGGTCCGTCGCCTCGTCCACGCCGAGGAGCGTGCCCGAGTTGCTGTCGAACGCCAGCCCCGTGATGTTCGCGAAGCCCGTCGGGCCGAGCTGCGTCGTCGCGCCCGTCGCCGGATCCACCGCGACGAGCACGTCCAGCGCCGCGTCGACGCCGAACATGGTCCCGTTCGCCGGGTCGATCGCGAGCGCGTACACGCTCGTCGTGCCCATCGGCCCCACCTGCGCGATCGAGCCGTCGTCCGGATCGATCGTGAAGAGCTCGCCGTTCGTCACGTCGGTGGCGAACAGGAGCCCGCTCGCCGCGTCGAACGCCAGTCCTCCGACCGCGTCGCAGCCCAGTCGCGCGAGCACGCTCGGCAGCCCGGTCGCGAGGTCGATCTCGAGCAGTTGAGCGGTCTCGGCGTCGAGCGCGAACAGCCGCTTCGCGCCGGGGTCGTAGGCCAGGTCGCGCACGGTCGTCCCGCCGAGCCCCAGCCCGGAGCGCTGGCGTGTCTCGCCCGTGTCCGGCGACACGTCGAGGACCGACGCGCCGTCGTTGCCCGAGAGCACGCGCGTGCTCTGCGCGGGCGGCGCGCCGGTCCCGCCGCCGCCCCCGCCTCCGCCGCCGGAGCAGGCCGACGCGGGGACGAGGAGGAGCAGCGACGCCGCGAGGGCGACGCGCGCGGGGGGGGCTCGGTGGCTCGCACGGGCGAGGTGGCGCGGAGGAGGTGGTTTCGACCCTGGATGTGGCTCATGGGACGCGTGCGGTCCAAGAGCGACGGCGCGGAACCGGTGGCAGGTTCGACGCGCGCGATCCCCTTCGATCGCGCGCGTCCGGGCGCGGCGTCGCTCGGTGCGGACGCCCGGGCCGATCGATGCCTCTTCTCGATCCGCACGGGCGTGTGCGAGCGCGCGCGATTGGAGCGCCCGCTCGAAGAGTCGACCAGAGCGAGCCGCGATTCCCGCTCGCGGCGGCGCATCGCGATCGTCGGAAACCGCGTCGAATCACCCGTTTCGGGGCCGTGCGCGCGACTCGCGCCGCCGCGTCGACTCACGCGCGCACGAGACGCTCGGCGGGCAGGTCGAAGGCGCGCAGCGCGTCGCGCGTGTCGACGATCAGGCGGCCGTCGCGCGCGAGCGCCGCGAGGTCGACGCCGGGCTGCGCGACGGCGACGATCACCGCGTCGTACACGGCGAAGTCGATCGCGTCGGGGTCCTGCGAGCGGCGACCGCGCAGGCGCTCGTCCTCCTCGTCCGCGAGCGACGGGACGAGCGGGTCGAGGTACTCGGGGAGCGCGCCGCGCTCCTCGAGGTCGATCAGGATCGACAGCCCCGGCGACTCGCGCGTGTCGGACACGCCCGGCTTGTACGCCGCGCCGACCACGAGCACGCGCGCGCCGGCCAGTGAGCGGTCGCGGTCCTGGAGCGTCGTCGCGAGCGCGTCGACCACGCGCGCCGGCATCTCGCGATTGACCGCGAGCGCGAGCTCGACCAGGCGCGACGGGACGCCGGCGATCCGCGCGGCCCAGGTCAGGTACGCGGGGTCGACGGGGATGCAGTGGCCGCCGAGTCCGGGGCCGGGCTCGAACGACATGAAGCCGTAGGGCTTGGTCGCCGCCGCGCGCACGGCGGGCCACGCGTCGATGCCCATGGCGCCGAGCACGAGCTTGAACTCGTTGACGAGCGCGATGTTCACGGCGCGGAAGACGTTCTCGAGCAGCTTCGCCGACTCGGCGGCCGCGCAGGACTCGACGGGGTGCACCTCGTCGATCGCCTCGCCGAGCACGGCGCGCGCGTGCTCGAGACTCGCCGCGTCGACGCCGGCGACGAGGCGCGGCACCTCCTTCGTTCGTCGCCCCGATCCCGGGTCCTCGCGCTCGGGGCTGTAGGCGAGCCGAAGATCGCGCCCGACCTTCAGCGGGCTCGCCTCGTCGAGCCAGCGCGCGAGCACGTTCGTCGTCGTGCCGGGCCAGGTGGTCGAGCACAGGACGACCAGCGTGTCGGGCACGAGGTGCGGTCCGAGCTCGCGCGCCGCCGCTTCGATCGCCGAGAGGTCGGGCTCGCCGTCGTCGCCGAGCGGCGTCGGCAGGCACAGGAAGAGCGCCTCGCACTCGCCCGCCCGCTCCAGGTCGCCCGCCACCTCGAGGGCTCCCCGCGCGCGACCGGCCGCGTCCGTCGCAGCGAACCAGCGCTCGGCCGGCACGCCCAGCGCGCCGCCGTCCCCGGCTTCGACCAGCGCGCGGCGGCGCGCGTCGCGCTCGAACCCGATGACGGGGCGCCCGGCGTCGCGGAAGGCGCCCGCGAGCGGCAGGCCGGTCATACCGAGGCCGACGACGCCCAGCGGGCGAGGGGGGACGGGCGGTTGGCTCATGTCGTTGCGAGGACGGGTGTTGCACAGCCCGCCCGGAGCAGCGGTCCAGCGGTCCAGCGGCGCGGTGGACGCCGCCGCGGCCATCATCTTCCGTTCGAAGGGCCGTTGCCAGCAGGAGCCGCGCCGCAGACGCAACGCGAGGTGGAACCCGTTGGTCACCCCCGGCGTGTGAAGGATAGTTCAAGCTGGCGCCAAGGCCGTCGTCCCCCACCCCCGACCCCTCCCGATGCTCCGAGCCCTCCTCGCCGCCGTCGCCCTCGCCGTCGGCACGACCGCTCCCGTCCTGGCCCAGGACTTCTACGACCCCACCGTCCTGCGCACGGTCGAGCTCGACTTCCAGGACACCAACTGGTGGCCGCTCCTGCAGCAGAACTACCAGTCGCAGACGAACATCCTCGCGGACCTGACGGTGGAGGGCGTCACCTATCCGGACGTGGGCGTGCGCATCCGCGGCAACACGAGCTACGCGGCGCTGCCCCCCGGCTCGCAGAAGGTCTCCCTCAACATCGAGACCGACTTCGTGCACGCGGACCAGGAGGTGATGGGCTACCGGAACCTCAACTTCAACAACGCGTTCACGGACCCGACCTTCTGCCGCGAGGTCGTCTACATGAACGTGCTCGCGAAGTGGATCCCGAGCGGCCGCGCGAACCACGTCGTGGTCGAGCTGAACGGCGAGAACTGGGGCGTCTACGCCAACGTCCAGCAGTTCGACAAGACGATGCTGCGCGACTTCTTCGAGGACGAGGACGGGCTGCGCATCAAGATGCCGAACAACCCCAACGGGCCCGGCCTGCAGTACCAGGGCCCGACGGCGGGAAGCTACTCGCAGTACGAGGTCAAGGACGACGGCGGTTTCGCGAATCCGATCGGCCAGCTCATCCAGCTGTGCGAGGCCGTCGACACCTTCAACCCGACGAACTGGCCGCTCATCGACCGCTACTGCGCCGTCGATCCGTCGATCTGGACCGTGGTTCTCGAGAACCTGTTCGCCGACGACGACAGTTACATCAACAAGGGCGCGGACTTCGTCCTCTACCAGAACCCGATCGACGGTCGCAGCCACATCTTGCAGACCGACGGGAACGAGACGTTCAAGCACGCGAACTGGGCGCTCGACTACAAGTTCAACTCCGGCAGCAAGCCCTTCCTGAACAACGTGCTGTCGAACCCCGAGCTGCGCCAACGCTACGTGGCGCACATGCGCTCGGTGCTGCACGAACTCGACTGGGCGAACCTCGGCCCCGTGGTCGCCGCGCACCGGCAGCTGATCGACGCGGCGGTCCAGGCCGATCCGAAGAAGCTCTACTCCTACAACCAGTTCGTGAACAACTTCACGAGCTCGGTGAACATCGGCGGCTTCCCCCCCTTCGGCGGGACCATCCTGGGCCTCGAACAGTTCGCGAACCAGCGCCACGCCCTGCTCGCGAACCACGTGGAGGTGCTGGCCTCACCGCCGGCCGTTGCGAGCGCGATCGCGAGCACGGATCAGCCCGGCACGACCGTCACGCTGCGCGCGCTCGTCAACGCGCCGGTCGACCCCGTCGCCGCCGTGCGCCTCTACTACCTCGAGACTCCCAGCTCGAACTGGCGCCGCGTCCCGATGTTCGACGACGGCCTGCACAACGACGGGGCCGCGGGTGATCGTGTGTACGGCGCCGACCTGCCCTTCGTCGGCGCGCCCGGTCAGCGCGTCCCCTACTACGTCGAGGCCATCTCGGCCAACGCGTTCGGTACGGCCAGCTACTTCCCCGAGCGCGCCGAGATGGCCCCCAGCGTCCTCGAGTTCGACGTCCCGCCGACCAACAGCGACATCGTCGTGAACGAGGTCATGGCCCAGAACCAGAGCGGTGTCCAGGACGGCACGGGCTCGTTCGAGGACTGGTTCGAGCTCTACAACCGCGGCACCGCGACGATCGACCTGTCGGGCATGTACCTGACCGATTCGATCGACCAGCCGACCGCCTGGCAGATCCCGGCGGGCGTCACGCTCGCCCCGGGCGAGTTCGCGTTCTTCTGGGCCGACGACGACACGGCCGAGGGCGCGAACCACACCTCGTTCAAGCTGTCCGCGAGCGGCGAGGTCGT
>Ga0180435_10004499_pt1 | contig 13728 bp, 12 predicted proteins | sample SS_ome_3_FD_132467 | JGI IMG/M metagenome (GOLD analysis project Ga0180435, IMG submission 132467) | Hypersaline lake sediment archaeal communities from the Salton Sea, California, USA - SS_3_S_1 metaG | ecosystem: Environmental > Aquatic > Non-marine Saline and Alkaline > Hypersaline >... | reverse complement strand
TCAACCCCGGCAAAGCTGACGGCCTGATCGCCCTCAAGGCCGAGTGTATGGACCAACACGGCGGCTATTTGAAACCGGCAGGTTGGGCTGCCGTGAACGACCCCGCGCAAACGGCCGCAAACGCGCCAGCGACGCTTTATCGCCTTGATGCAGACCGGGTGGCCCGTGACATTGGCGATCCCCGATCCGTAAACCTGATCATGCTGGGGTTCGCCCTTGCCGACAACCAAACGGGGTTGTTTTGCCGCCTCGATGAGGTAACCGCCGTCTTGCAAGAAAGGCTGGACAGCAAGCCACAGCGGCTGCAGGCCTCAATCCGCGCCCTCGAAACAGGCGCCGTCCGTGCGACCAAGTCGTCTTGACATAGATATCGCCCGGCTTGCCCAAGAACCGGACTCCACTCAGGCTGCAACTTGTGGCCCCTGACCGGTATGGCCTTCACGGGCCCTTTTCCGCCAGATTCGAGCGCATCCGGGATATCTCTTTGGCACCCCGACGCCTTGACCCAACCCATCCGTCGGGAGTCCACCACCCCCCCACCATTTGCCCCTTTAGATTTCCCGCAGACCGGCCGATACAGTTACACGGTCCATGATTTTTCGGTTGACCCTGTGCGGATGCGACTACAATTGATACGGATTTGAAATCATGACGAATCAAGCCAACGCCGATGCAGCCACTTTGCACACCATTATTGGCGACAATGAAGATTGGTTGATTGACCGGGTGGTCTTCTATGCCAAACGCCAGGGGTACACCCGCTATACCTCAACCCTTCGTGAAGCCTGGCGTCAGTCCATTGGCGGCCTTTCGGCACCGTTGCTGGACGCCCTGCAAAAAGGCATGCCGGACGCAGAACTGACTCCCGATGAAGACTATACCGAGGACCCGTTGGCCCGTTTTGGAATCATCGAAGCCCAACTTCATCGCCAGCGGGGGGTGGATCTGGCCATGTTCCTGGGACTGATGAAGTACTACCGCCAGAGCTACATGGACCTGATCGATCAGGAATCGGAAGATCCCGCGAGCCGGCAGCGTTTTGGCGTCACCCTGAAGCGCTTTTTTGATCGCATCGAAATTGGCCTGGTGACCGCTTGGCATGAGGCCCGGGACGAGGAGCCCATCGCGGACCTGCAATTGGCCAACCGCACCATCACCAACGAAAAAAACAGATACGTAACCATTTTCGAGAGCCTGCTGTGTCCGGTGGCGGTTTTGGATCAGAATTACGGTATCGCCGCCCTCAACCACGCCTGGGCCGTCCTGTTCAGCCGATCCTCAACCCCCGGGGTCGATTATTACGGCCCCCGTGCCACCGGCCAATCTGTCGAATGGCTGGACGAGGATATGAAACGCTTCGATTCCAATGGCCTGGCCGAACAATCCATTGAAAAAACCATAACCACACCTTTGGGCGAAAGGCGTTTTATGGTCAACATAAAACGCATGCTCGATGTCAGTGAGAAGTTCAGCGGGACCGTAGTAACCCTCAATGACATCACCCAGCAAAAAGAGGCCGAAGCAGCACTCCAGGAGACTACCATCTGGCTCAAGGAGATGTTCAACGCCCTTGAGGAAGCGGTCTTTATCGAAACCCCCAACGGTCGCATCGTTGATGTCAACCGGTCCGCCCAGCAGACGTTTGGATACAATGCCGATGAATTAAAGGACCATACGACGAAACGGCTGCATGTGGACTACGATCATTACGAAGCGTTTACCGCGCGGGTCCGCAAAGCGCTGTCCGAAAAGGACACCGCCACATTCGAATACCCTGCCCGGCGTAAAAACGGGGATGTGTTTCCCGCAAGAGTCAAGATCGCTTTGCTCAAAAAAAAGGACCGGACTCCGCTGGGCATCGTCAGTGCCCTGCACGACATGTCGTCTCAGAAAAATGCCGAGGCGGCGGCCCGTAACAGCGAACGTTTTCAGGGCGCCCTGGAACTCGCCGGCGCCGTCTGTCACGACATGAATCAACCGCTTATGGCCATCACCGGATATGCGGAATTGCTCCTCATGGATTGTCCGGAAGACTCCCCCATGGCCGACAAACTCAAGAAAATCACCGATCAGGTGACCAAAATGGGCGGCATCACCCAAAAGCTGATGCGCGTCACCCGATACGAAACCAAAATGTACATGGACCAACAGATCATTGACATCGACAAATCCTCCGGAAATTGATCCGTTGTTCCGCAGATGGTTTCACCTTCTCCCCCCTGAATCGGTTCGAACCCACAGCCGTCTGGTTGCTCCAACCATAACCCGGAAAGATAGCGGTATTTTTCCAATGGGGGGTTGATCCTTCACCCGGAATCCATTACATCTGTCGCGATCTAGTTTCGTTGATATTGGAAAGGGGGCACTCATGTTCACTGCCCAGGACATCCTGGACATCGCCATCCGATTGGAGAAAAACGGGGAGAAAACCTACCGGGATGCCGGTGGCCATACGACGGATGAAGATCTGAAAGCACTCCTGAACTGGATCGCCCAGGAAGAGCAGGTGCACGCCCGCTGGTTCAGCGAACTGAAAGAACGGCTGTCAAAAGGTGAGGACGATCACCTGCTGGCAGAGATGAGCCGGGCCCTGGTGGAAGACGTGATCCAGGGGCAGGCGTTCTCCCTGCAGGAAGTGGACTTTACGGCCATCGACACCCCCGAAAAAATGGTTCGCACCTTTATCGGCTTCGAAGACGACACGGTCGCTTTCTATGAAGTGCTGAAATCGTTTATCGACGACCCGGCTATCGTCGGCCAACTGGAACAGATCATCGCGGAGGAAAAAAAGCACATCGCTCGGTTTAAGGACCTGCTGCAGACTTCCTGAATCCGGCGCTGAGCATTTCATCTAAACGTGAAAAGAGGATGAAACGATTCATGGAGATACCATCTGACCCAAGCCCCGGACTGCTGTTGCTGGTCGTCGGCGCCAAAGGGGCCATCGGAACGACGCTGGCCGCATCCACGGCCGCCATGCAGAAAAATCCGCAGTTGGTGCTTTCCGGTCTTAGCACCGCTGACAAATTTCCGTTTCTGGGAGACTGCGCATCCGTGGCCATGGCCGGCTGGGATGCCGACAGGGAGGACATTACGGAGGCCATTGCCCGCCACGGCGTGCTGCCCGAGGGCATGTGGCGGCCCTATGAATCCGGCCTGAAAGCAATCGAACTTTTCCCGGCGCCCGATCCGACCCGATCCATTGCCCACCAGATCAGTCAGCTGCAGGCCGATATTCAGCAAAGTCGCGATCGTTACCCCCAGGCACAACCCGTGCTGGTCAACCTGCTGCCGGCGGCCTGCGACCTATCCGATCCGCAACAATACGAGACCGTCGAACAACTCATTTCCAGGGCCCCTCAAGGAATTCTGCCGGACCTGGCATATGTCCTGGCGGCTATCGATGCCGGCATCCCGGTGGTCAATTTCACGCCCAACACGGTGGAACTCCCCGCCATCTGCAGACTGGCAATCGAAAAACAGGTACCCATCGCCGGGCGCGACGGCAAGACCGGTCAGACCTATTTCAAGGTGGTTCTGGCCTCGGCCCTCAAGGCCCGTGGACTCTACGTGGACGGCTGGTACAGCCTCAACATCCTGGGTAACGCCGATGGGCTCAACCTGATGGACCCGGACCACGCCTGCGGCAAACTGAACAATAAAACCAACCTTCTGGACGACATCCTCGGCTATTCGGTAGGCGAGCGCTACGGCCGACCGGCCCACAAAGTTCATATCGACTACTACCCGCCGCGGGGCGATGCCAAGGAGGCCTGGGACGTCATCGACATCACCGGCATTTTCGGCATGCCCATGAGCCTGCGCCTCAATCTCCAGGGCCGGGATTCCATCCTGGCGGCCCCGATGGCCCTGGACCTGGCCCGCTGGACCGCAGCCCTTCAAACGGCCGGATTCGCCGGGCCGGCCCCCAATCTGGGCTTCTATTTCAAAAAGCCGGTCGGTGGCGATGCCCCCCTGACCTTCGAAGAACAGTTGGCGGCCCTGGAAGACCTTGAGTCCCGAATCGCTGCACGAATCAAACAAGACCCCAATAAAATGTAATCCATGCTACGATGTACAAGGCTTTAGGAAAGCGCTTTTGGCAAGGCCAGAGGAAGCAAGCCGTATTCAGACATACTGCGACGACCGATAACGCCGTCCAGCCACGCTTTCCTGAAACCGGCCATGAAAGGACCAATTATGATATTCGGTTATAGCACCAACGCCTATGTCAAATACTCCCTGCTGGATTCATTCGAGAGGATTGCCCGGCTGGGTTTCGCCGGGGTCGAGATCATGTGCGACCAGCCCCACCTCTATCCGCCTGAATACGGCACTGAGCAACTGGCGCTGGTCAAGAGCGCCCTCGAGAAAAACGGGCTGAAACCCACCAACCTGAATTCGTTCACCCTGTTTGCCGTGGGCGACACCTACCTGCCCTCCTGGATCGAGCCCGAGGCCGGGCGCCGCCAAATTCGCGTTGATCACACCCTGGCCTGCCTGGAGATTGCCGCCTTCATCGGATGCGGCAACATCTCCGTGCCGCCGGGAGGCCCCCTGCCGCAGAACATGACCCGCCAGGAGGCGTTGCGCCTGTTTCACCAGGGCATGGACCAGGTCATCCCCAAAGCCGAAGAACTGAATGTAAACCTATTGATCGAGCCTGAACCGGACCTGCTCATGGAGCGCACATCGGAAATCAAACCCTTCGTGGACGAAATCCAGGCGGCCACCGTGGGCATCAACTTCGACATCGGCCATTTTTACTGCGCTGGCGAGGACCCGGCCGCCGCTTTCGAAGCGCTTTTCCCCTGGGTGGGCCATATTCACATCGAAGACATCGCCCCCACCCGCAAACACAACCACCTCATCGCCGGCCTGGGCGCCATCGATTTCGCCTCGGTGTTCAACGCCATGAAACGGCTGGATTACCGGCATGACATGAGCCTGGAGCTTTATCCCTACACCGACCGTCCGGATGAAGCCGGCGAACAGAGCCTGGCCCACTTGCTGCCCTTGCTGGAGGAGGCGGGGTTTTAGGATTTGCGGGAACGCGATTATTTTTGACAACCCCCGCTCTTTTGGCCAAAATTGAGGGCAGTCGCCAACACACACCCAGCAGAGGGAGCGCATCATGATCAAACACATCCTGTGCCCCACGGACCTGAAGGAAAGGGCCTATATCGCGTTAAAGGAAGCGTTACAGATCGCCCATCAGTTCAACGCCGGCATCACGATCCTCAACGTTCACAATGAGTTTTTGGATAAGGACGAGCGCAAGATGCTGCGGGTCAGCGTCGACAAGCAGAAGGAGAAATATCGTCAGATCGCCTTCGAGTCCAAAGCGGAAATGAAAGCCGCCATCGACAGGCTGCATGCGGACGACATCGAAATCAATTATCTGTTGCGGGGGGGCAAACCGGCGGAGACCATCGTCGCGGTTGCCGCGGCTGAAGGTGTCGATCTCATCGCCATGTGTACGGACGGCCGCGATAATATAAAGGACTTCGTTACCGGTACGATTACCGAACAGGTGATCAACAATGCGCCTTGTTCGGTCCTCGTGGTGCCCCAAAAGTCATGAACGGGGGTCGCCTTAAATGACCCCCACCATCTCCGCCATGGTCACCAACAGCATGGCCGCCATGCCGATCATGATGAGCCCGGCCAGCAAGTCTGCCTGCCTCCGGTAGCGTTTCATCAATACGGCCGCTCCGGCCCCTATCGCCAGAAGACCGGGCAGCGTGCCCAGACCAAATACCAATGCGCTTGCCAAACCGGTTGTAACATCTCCCGATGCCAAGGCCTTGGAGAACGCGGCATAGGAGAGACCGCAGGGCAGCCCTCCCAAAACCAATCCCATGGCAAAGAGATCCAGGTTACTGCGCTGGGCCGCGGGACGCTTGATCAAATGTTTCCAACCGGGCATGCGGTTGGGCATGGCGACAACCATCCAACGGGGTTCGGCAACGAAACCCAACCGGGAAAGCCCGAAAAACAGCAGAAACAAACCAGCCAGAAGGCTGATTCCCGCCTGGGTCCGGATCACCCAGACCATGGGGTCGTTGCCGACGGCCACAGCCATGCGCGTCAATCCCTGACCGGCGGCCCCCATCAAGGCCCCAATGCCGCCGTAGGTCATCAGCCGACCGGCATGATAGGCCAGATGGGCAGAAAAACGCCCGGTCTGTCCCGGCAGGGCCACAACCAGTGGCCCGCACATACCGATGCAGTGACCGGTGCCGAGCAGGCCCAGCATAAAAAGTGCCACCATATCGATCGGAGCCGTCATCAGTCATCGCCTTCCAACTGGAAACATCATCGATCTTGCAGTCTGGCATAAAACCGTCTAAATTGGTATTCTCTTTTATCTCCTCAATCAGGAGGCATCGCTTTGCATTCTTCTTTCTTCTCAATCCATAGGCGGGCGGTACTCTTCTCATTCCTGGCAGCGATCCTGGCTGCCGGCCCTGGAACGGCTGCCGGCGACGGACCGCTGCCGGCATTGAAACCACTGGCCGCCGATGGGCAGCTGGCGCTCAGCAAGACCGACCGCTGCCCGGTTTGCGCGATGTTCCCGGCCCGATATCCCCGCTCGGCGGCCGCCATGGCATTGAAAAGCGGGGCCGCCTTTTATTTCTGCAGCAACGGCTGCCTGCTCCGATCATTTCTGCGGCCAACCGCTTATTTGGGAGCCAAAAAGGAATCCATCGACCGGTTGGTGGTCCTGGACTACTTTTCAGGCAGGCCCATCGACGCACGCACGGCCACCTGGGTGGCCGGCTCCGACGTGCTGGGCCCCATGGGTCCGGCGATCATTGCCCTGGGTGAAGCCGGCCACCTGGCCGCTTTCACCGAACGCCATGGCGGCGATATCGTATTCTCTTTCGATCAGCTTGACGACAACCTCTGGAAAAAAATCAGCCGGCACACGCTTCCGGAGCCCTGACATGAATGCCTCATCGACTGAAAGACGAAGAGAACAACCGGCCCCCTGCAGGAAAGCGCGCAACCTGCTCATCAGCGTCGTTGCCGCAACCGGTCTGCTTGTATTCGTTACGGGTTCTCATCTGCTTGTGCGAACGCATCATGGCCAGGCACCTGCCGAACGATGGATGCAGATATTGTCTCTGTCGGCGCCGGCACTGTGGCCGGCCGGCAGCCCCAGGCGCCACCCGGAAACACTCCACCCGGGAATCGACCTGCGCCATGCCGTCGGCGTGGAGCCGCTTCCATGACCTTTTTGAAACGCTCGTACCCGCTGATCGTTTGGGCCGCCCGGGAAGTGCTGCGACGTCCCGGTCGCAATCTGCTCCTGCTGGCCTGCCTCGCCAGCCTGACCTTTCTGGTTGCCACGGCCCTGTTGTTCACCCGGGCGCTGGACCGGACCTGGAGCCGACTCATGGATCAGGCTCCGGATCTGGTTGTCCGGCGCATCGACGCCGGGGGCTGGGCGCCCATACCCGTGGAGGCGGGCCTGGCATCGGCATCCACCGTTCCCGGTGCCCTTTCTCCCAAAGCCCGATTGTGGGGCGTCGTGCCAGGGCCTCGAGGACCGGTAACCGTGACCGCATCAACAGCGACCATTCCCCCGAAAGCCCTGGCCGGGCTTACCCCTCCGGTTCGCGGCCAGGCCGTGGTGGGAACGGGGGTAACCGACGCCCTTGAGGACCAACGCCTGGTTCTCGATGGCCGCACGGCCCTGACCATTATCGGGAAATTTTCCCCCGAGACCAGCCTGGCCACCCATGACCTCGTCTGGATAGCACCCCAAGATGCCCGACAGTTGCTCGGCATCCCCGCCGGCACGGCCAGCGATTTGGCCATCTACCTGTTCCACCAGCAGGAGGAGGAGGCCATTCGTGCGGACCTGTCGGCAGCCTTTCCCTGGCCCGTTCACGTTTCCGGCCGCAGCACCAGCGCCTTGCGGCATCATGTCCGGGCGGTCCGCATGGGCGGCATCGCCGTGGTGGCTTGCGTACCTGCCGTTTTGGCAATGGTATTGATCGTCACCGGTACGGCTGCCGGCAGCAGCAGCCGGCAGTCTCAATGGGGGCTTCTCAAGGCCATGGGATGGACGACCGGAGATATCGTCCGCCTTCAGGTGGTTGAATCCGTCATCGTGGCCATACCGGCGGTCACCTTCGGTCTGGCATCGGCCTATGCAGTCGTTTTCCATCCACCGGCGGCCGGCCTTGCCGCCATGTGGATTACCGGGGGCCAGCGTCTGCATGAGCTGGTGCTCGACCCTTCCGATGCGGCCGTCACCATGCTTGAAATCGCTGCGCTGGTGGTGCTGCCGTATCTGGCGGCGGCCTACCTGGCCACCGTACAAGGGGTCGCCCGCGATCCCCTGCTCCTGATGCAGGAGAATCCATGGAAATGAAAACAGGGCTTGAGTGCCGCAGCCTGGACTTTGCCTGGCCCGGAAAACACAAGGCCGCTCGTCAGGTCCTCACGGACGTATCCACAACGTTCTCGCCAGGCACCCTGTCCCTGATCACCGGAGAAACGGGTGCCGGCAAAAGCACGCTGCTGCACCTGCTCGCCGGGCTGCTGCGGCCGACGGCCGGCGAGGTGCGGGCCGACGGCCGGGCCGTCTCCCGCTGGCCGGCATACCACCGGGATCGATGGCGCCGCCGGGTAGGCATCGTCTTCCAACATCTGGCGCTGGTTCCGGACATCACGGCGGCCGAGAATCTTCTTCTGGCATTGCTTCCGGGGAGCACGTCCTGGTCGGGCATGCAGGCAGCTATCCGCAGGCAGCTGGTCGACGCCGACCTGGCCGACCTGGCCCAAACCCCCGCCGGAGAGATGTCCGGCGGCCAACGGCAACGCCTGGCCGTGGCCCGGGCCATGGTCGCAGCCCCGCGCTTCATCCTGGCCGACGAACCCACTGCATTCCAGGATGATGCGCACGCCATAGGGGTCATCGGGCAACTGCGGACGGCCGTCGAAGCGGGCGCCGCTGCCGTTGTCTGTTCCCAGGATCCGCGCCTGAAATCGTCCCCGGCCGTGCATCAGCACTACCATCTGATATCCGGCAGGCTGCATCCTGGACCGGGCCACCAGGATCCACCGTGACCTGGCATCCCCTGACATGGGCCTTCTGGGCCGCCGTGGCTGCCGGCATCCTTCTATACGGGATCGCCGCCGTCCGGGCCATGGATGTCTTTTTGAATTGGCAACCGGATTGCGCGGAGGCACATCAGCTGCGCAGGGAACACGGTGCGGAAATCGCTTCCCTGCTGGCCGATGGATCCTTTGCCTGCTTCACCGCCGCCGCCGTACTGGGGCTGATGGGCGTCGCCGTCGGCTGGCACCCGGTCGTTCCCGGCGCCATGTGCGGTACCGGTGTTCTGCAGGCCATGGGGTCTTACGGCCGCCAGGCCATGATTTTCTGGGGGATTGGTCTGGCCATCCTGGCTGCCTGGCGGGTCCTGGATCGCTTGAACCGCAGACACCCCGAATGGGCAGCCACCCGATCCGCCGGGCGGATGCTGCTCACGGCCGCACCCTTCCTGCTTTTGGCCGTATACTCCTCCTGGCAGGCGCTGATGCACGCCGAAAGCGTACCTGCCGTCAGCTGCTGTGCTGCGGTATACGACCGGGTACTTACGTCCTCCGGTGGACCGGCATATCCCATCCGAATCCCCACTCTCAGTTTCTGGGTGCATCTGATCGGCGGCATGGTATTGATGGTTCTGGCAATCTTTGAAATCCGGGCTGCCGGCCGGATGCCGGGCGCCGTAACCGCTGCAATCGCCATTGTATGGTCCGTAGGCGCGTCTGCGGCCGTCAAGCATGTGTGGTCCGCATACTATTACCAAGTCCTGTCCCACCCCTGTCCCTGGTGCCTGTTTCTGCCGGATTACCATGGCGCCGGCTTCCTGATCTTCGGCTGTATGGCCGTGATTGTCATGAAGGCTGTGGCCGTCTGGTCGGCGGACAGTGCTTGCCGCCGCCACCCGCAACTTGCAAAAGCGGCTCACCGGCGACGTCATCGGTCTGGCTGGCGCATCACCTGGGCCCTTATCGGGTTTACAATTGCCGCCGCAGGCCCCGCCATTGCCTGGCGCCTGAGTACGGGCGCCTGGATGAAGGACCTCTTCTGATCCTTACCGGGCTCTTCATTATAAAGAAAAGTAACTGTTCTCGATTAGGGTCAAATTCACATAGTAATCGTATGCTTAAATTTTAATAATGATTCATGACGAATTGACACATTTTTCCTATTTTGGTATCGTTTGCCTGAATCACCACCAATTCACGTCACCTCCGATGTCTTTCCACAACAACGGCAACTTCCCCACGGGGACGTGAACGACCATTGAACCGAAACGTATCCATTGGCAGTGCAAAAAACGGGACCGATCCATCCATGCCACCGGCATGGGAATCCTGGAACCGACAGGCATCGCGCATGAATCGCAGAACTTTTCTCAAGATGGCATCCATGGGCAGCGTCGCATTTGCTGCCGGCTGTTCCTCCAAATCCGACAACAACCTCTACACCATGGTTCAGGCCACCGAAGACATGGTCACCGGCAAGGCCGCCTGGTATGCCTCCACCTGCCGGGAGTGTCCGGCCGGCTGCGGTGTGTTGGCCAAAAACCGAGAGGGGCGTGTCATCAAGCTGGAGGGCAACCACCTGCACCCGGTCAACCGGGGAGCCCTTTGCATGCGCGGGCAGGCCGCCCTGCAGGGAATCTACAATCCCGACCGCCTGCAGCAGCCCCGGATGAAAACAGCCGACGGCTGGCAGGAGATTCCCTTCTACAAGGCCGAGGAAATCATCCGGCAGAATACCGAGCAAGCGGCTGCCAATGGGAAAGGACGCATCGCCCTGGTCACCGAAACCGTGGGGCAGGCCCAGCTGGATCTGTTCACCCATGTTATGGATCACTTCGGCGGCCCGGCACCGGTAATCTTCGAGCCATTGGCCTACGAGTCGCTCAAATACGCCTGCCAGCAGCTTTTCGGCAGCGCCATGCTGCCCGGGCTGCACATGGATCGGGCGGACCTGCTGCTGGGTTTCGGGGCCGACTTTCTGGAGACCTGGCTGTCGCCGGTGGAATACGCCCGCAAATTCAAGGCCCTGCACCTGTTGACGGGCGGCGGCAAAGGCGTCTTCATCCAGGTGAGCCCCTTCCAGTCGCTGACCGGCGCCAACGCCGACCGCTGGATCGGCTGCCGGCCCGGCACCGAAGCGGCGGTCATCATGGGGCAAATCCAGGCGCTGATGGCTGCCGACAACGGTCCCACGGTCGGCGTCAATCTCGGTAAAATTCTCCGGGACATGACTGCGCCCTACACGCCGGAAGCCGTGGCCCGCATCACCGGCGTATCCGCAGCAGACCAGAATGTCGTCAGCCGCCGCCTGCTGGCCGCCCGGCGGCCCCTCATTGTTGGCGCCGGCAGTACCGGTGAAAGCGGCCCCGCACTGGCCACTGAACTGGCTGCGCTGATGCTGAATCTGGTGCTGGATCCCGATCTCTCCCTGTTCGATTTCGAAAACCGCCACCGGGTGGAAATCGCCGCACCAAGGGCATCGGTTCTTGAAGCCTTCGAAACCATGGATGACCGATCCGTGGAGCTGGTTTTTCTCAACAACGTCAACCCCGTCTTCTCGATCCCCGGCGGCCAGCGCATCGCCGGTGCCTTGAGGGCCAAAAACCGCTTTGTCGTGGCCTTCGCCAACTTCATGGATGAAACCACGGCCCATGCCGATCTCGTCGTTCCCGTCCAGATGGCCCTGGAAACCTGGGATACCTATGAAACCAACGGATCCTCAATGGCCACCCTGCAGCCGGCCATGGGTAGCATCAATCAGGCCCCGGCCCTGGGGGACCTGTTGCTCAACCTGCTCCCCGAGGGTCAACGGCCGGCCGGCAGCTACCAGGCCCTGGTCACCCGGCACGTACTGGACAAACTGGGCGACAACAACGCCGCCGCCTGGCTGCGAACGATTCAAAGGGGCGGTCATTTTTCAGAAGCGGAGGGTGCCGGCGGTGCGCCCCGCGTCAACCTCAGGGCCACGGCAGCGCTCAAACGCCATCTGGAAACCCTTCCGGAATCCAGCGAAACGCCTGTATTGCTCGCTCCGCCTTCGGTCCGTTTCTTCGACGGCCGCGGCGCCAACCGACCCTGGCTGATCGAAACGCCGGATACGCTCACCCAGATCCCATGGCAGACCACGGCCCTGATCCATCCGGATACGCTGGCCGTTTATGGAATCGAGGAAGGGGATGCCGTCCAGCTGAAAACCAAAACCGGCGAGGTGGAAGTACCGGCCTATGCCTATGCCGGCGTTTATCCGGGCGTCGTCGTCGTGCCCGCCGGCCAGGGGCATACCTCTTTCGGCCGCTGGGCCAGCGGCCAGGGAGTCAGCCCACTCGCCGTTCTGGACCCGGCGGTCCATGCCGACACCGGGGCGCCCTCGTTTGCAGCTCCATTGGAAAAACTCACGAAAAGCGGGCAAGCCGTCAAGCTGGCCTCGACATCGGGCAGCCGGGTGGCCTATCATCGTAAGATCGCCCCCACCGTGGCCATCGAGCAGATTGGTCACAAGGACGGCCACGGCAAGGCGGGCCTGACCATGGACAGCTTCCCCCTGACCCCGCCAACGCCCGAGGGCTACGATCCCAAACGGGATATTTATCCGCCCCACGACCATGACGGCTACCGCTGGGCCATGGTCGTGGACATGGACCGCTGCATCGGCTGCACGGCCTGCGTGGCGGCCTGTTACGCCGAGAACAACATCGGTATCGTCGGTGAGCAGCGTATCCGCGAGGGCCGCGAGATGGCCTGGCTGCAGATCCAGCGCTACCATGACCCGGACAATATGGCCCGCATGACCTTTCTGCCCATGATGTGCCAGCACTGCGACAATGCGCCCTGCGAGGCGGTCTGCCCGGTCTATGCCCCCCACCACTCCAAGGAAGGGCTCAACAACCAGATTTACAACCGCTGCATCGGCACCCGTTTCTGTGCCCAGAACTGTCCTTACAAGGTGCGGCGCTTCAACTGGTTCGACTGGCGCTGGCCCGAACCGTTGAACATGCAGCTCAACCCCAACGTCACCGTCCGCAGCAAGGGCGTCATGGAGAAATGCTCCTTCTGCATCCAGCGCATCAAGCAGGCCCACAACACGGCCAAGAACGAAAAGCGGGCCATCCGCGACGGCGAGGTCGTTCCGGCCTGTGCCCAGACCTGCCCGACCCAGGCCTTGACCTTCGGCAGCCTGATGGACAGGAACAGTCGGGTCAGCAAACTGATCAAGAACCCGCGGGCGTATCAGGTGATGGGGTATCTCAACACCAAACCGGCGGTAATCTATTTGAAGAAAGTGACCCAAACCGTTTAAAAATGGTAGTCGTACACCGCAAGTTACCGTTTAGGCGACGAGAGACAAATAACAATAATCAAAAACCAAATCACCAATACATCCCAATGACTCAAATTCCAAACCACTGGTTTGGGCATTGTTTGAGATTTGGACATTCGAATTTGAAATTTATTTGAGATTTGGTGCTTGTGATTTGTTAATTCCGATTCAACCGGAATAGGACAAAGGATACGATGGAGCAAACCCTCACCTACCAAACCATCGACGACACCGTTCTCGACACCCTGACCCCGCCCCGGCGCAGCTATTGGGTAACCGTGGCCCTGTTGTTCGCCGGCGTGCTCATGGGGGCTGGATGCTGGCTTTACCAAATTTTT
>Ga0180435_10004498_pt1 | contig 13730 bp, 9 predicted proteins | sample SS_ome_3_FD_132467 | JGI IMG/M metagenome (GOLD analysis project Ga0180435, IMG submission 132467) | Hypersaline lake sediment archaeal communities from the Salton Sea, California, USA - SS_3_S_1 metaG | ecosystem: Environmental > Aquatic > Non-marine Saline and Alkaline > Hypersaline > Sediment... | reverse complement strand
CGCCATCTCACCCGGGGGGACCAAATCGGAGAGGATTGGCGGCGTGACCAGAAAGTCTTCAGGGGCGCTACGAATCAGCGCCTCGCGGACATCCAGTACGCCCTCCCCTTCACTGGCAACCGTCTGCACAACGGCCGACGTCTTCTCCTTGAGCGACTCGATCGCGGCGGTATCCGGCGGTGACATATCCGTCTTGTTGAGCACGGCAATCGCCGGGATCTTGCGATCACGTAATTCCGTCAGCACGGCGTTCTCGAACTCACCCCAACCATTCTCACCAGAGACGATCAAACCAACGTCGGTTCGATCGAACACCTGTCGCGTCTTCTCGACCCGCATTTCACCGAGTGCGCCGACGTCGTCAATTCCCGCCGTATCGATAAACAGCACCGGGCCAAGCGGCAAAAGCTCCATCGGTTTTTCAACGGGGTCGGTTGTCGTTCCCGCAACGTCTGAAACGATCGAAACGTGTTGACGGGTCAGCGCATTGAGCAGGGAAGACTTGCCAGCATTTCGTCGGCCAAACAAACCGATGTGAAGTCGGAAGCTCTTGGGGGTAGGACGCATGGGACGGGGATCAGGGGTCAGAGGCCAGGGATCGGAGGCGGATAGGTGACGCCGCTCGCAGCTTAGCAGAACTTCGATGCACAACGCATTTATCTTAACTCTTTGCCGGAATGCTCGACAGGGCGATGGCCCATCACCCATCGCCCTGCGTTCCGGGGGCGAAACGGGCCACAAAACCTCACCGCCTACTGGCGACGCCACGGCTATCGTATGCTGAAACGATTCACCCCACTTGAAAGACAAGGCCCCCCGCCGATGAGTATCAGCGTTTTTGATCTATTCACAATCGGCATCGGACCATCGAGTTCCCACTCGGTTGGACCGATGCGGGCTGCAAATCGATTTATCGACGAATTGCTGCGTGACGAACTCATCGATCGGGTCTCCTCAATTCGCGTCGAGCTGTTTGGTTCGCTGGCTTTGACCGGCAAAGGACACGGCACGGACAACGCCATCCTGCTGGGGCTCGAAGGCGAAACGCCGGAACAGGTCGACCCCGACACAATCGTCCCGCGAGCAACCACCATCCGCGAATCGAACCGACTAAGCCTTCAAGGCGGGCGCTTCGCAAAATTCCACGAAGATGAACACCTCCTGTTTCACAACAACGAAACCCTGCCCCGACATGCCAACGGAATGCGGTTCACCGCCGCAGGGGCAGACAACGAAACCTTGTGTGTGCGTGTCTTCTATTCGATCGGCGGCGGATTCGTCGTGGACGAAACAGAGCTCGATCACCCGACTGCCGACGACTCTGAAGTCAAGTATCCGTTTCGAACCGCGGCCGACCTGTTGACGATCTGCAACGAAACCGGATTGCCGTTGAGCCAAATTGCCTTCGAAAACGAACGGTCATTTCGCAGTGATGCCGACATCCGTGCGGGACTGCTGAAGATCTGGGATGCGATGCAGGCGTGCGTGAAACGGGGATGCCAAGCTTCCGGTGTGTTGCCAGGACAGCTCGGCGTGGTCCGTCGCGCACCGATTCTATACCGTGAGTTGTACGATCGGCCGGAGTCGTCGCTGCGCGATCCGCTTTCGATTCTCGATTGGGTCGATCTCTACGCCTTGGCCGTCAACGAAGAGAACGCCGCCGGCGGCCGAGTTGTCACGGCGCCAACCAACGGAGCCGCCGGCATCATCCCCGCCGTGCTGCACTACTACGAACGGTTCATTCCAGGAGCCACTGAAGACGGTGTCGTCCGTTTTCTATTAACGGCCGGGTGCATCGCAATGCTTTACAAGAGAAACGCGTCGATCTCCGGGGCAGAGGTCGGCTGCCAAGGAGAGGTCGGCGTCGCTTGTTCGATGGCCGCGGGCGCGCTAACCGAGGTGCTTGGCGGCACACCGGCTCAGGTCGAAGAGGCCGCCGAAATCGGCATGGAACACAACCTAGGGCTCACTTGCGATCCCGTCGCAGGTCTCGTGCAAGTCCCCTGCATTGAACGCAATGCGATGGGAGCGGTCAAAGCGATGAACGCCTCGCGACTCGCCCTGCGGAGCGACGGCGCCCATCGGGTCTCTCTCGATCAAGTCATCGAAACAATGCGGCAAACCGGCGCCGACATGCAGCAGAAATACAAAGAGACGTCGCTCGGCGGACTCGCCGTGCATGTGGTGCAATGCTGAGTGGTGAGGCGTGAGGCGTGAGGGATAGCCGCTTGCGGCTCAGCACTGATAACTGACGACTGAAAACCGACAACTATCCTCCCAACCGCATCACCGCCTCGGGGGTGATTGCTTGATCGAATTCGTCGGCGGTCATCAATTCCTGTTCGACAACAATCTGCCGGACGGTCTTGTCCGTCGTGCCCGCCAGCTTGGCCACCTCGGTCGCCTGCTCGTATCCAATGCGATCGACCAACGCCGTTACCGCCGCCGTGCTGTTCTCGACATGTTGACGGCAGCGGTCGCGATCAACCTTGATCCCGCTGACACAATGTCGGGCGAACATGTCACACGCCCCACTCAACAGGTTGATCGACGTCAGCAGGCTGTCGGCTACCAGCGGTAGAAAGGCGTTGAGTTCCAGATTGCCGGCCGCCACCGCTTGCACGACCATTTGATCGTAGCCAATCACCGCCATCGCTGATTGCGTAACCGCCTCGGGTATGACCGGGTTCACTTTACCCGGCATGATCGATGAACCGGCCTGACGGGCGGGCAGTAGAATCTCCCCGAAGCCGGCATCCGGGCCCGAGGCCATCAACCGCAGGTCGGTCGCGATCTTGATCAGGCTGGCAGCCAAGGCTCGCAGAATGCCACTCACCTCAACGAACACATCTGCGTTCTGTGTTGCTTCGACGAGGTTTTCGGCACGAGCCAATCCAAGGCCGGTGATCTGCTTGAGCTGCTCGACGACGCGAAAGATGAATTGTCGCGGGGCGCCCAATCCCGTGCCGATGGCTGTGCCGCCGAGATTGACCACCCGCAGCCGCTCTTCGCATTTGTAGATTCGCCAGCGATCTCGGGCTAGCGCGTCGGCATAGGCGCCCATCTCGCGCCCCAGCGTCGTGAGCACGGCGTCCATCAGTTGCGTGCGGCCGATCTTCACGACATCGGCGAATTCCCTTTCCTTTGCCTGAAACGCTTCCAACAGTGCGACAACTTTCCGTTCCAGTTCGCGAACTCGCTGAATCGCAGCCACCTTCAGCGCCGTCGGATAGGTGTCGTTCGTCGATTGGTGCAAATTGATGTGGTCGTGCGGATTGACGGTCTCATAGTCGCCGGGGGGTTTGCCGAGAATTTGCAGAGCGCGATTCGCGAGCACTTCGTTGACATTCATGTTCGTCGACGTGCCCGCCCCGCCCTGCAACGCGTCGACCACGATATGATCGTCGAGCGAACCGGCGATCATCTCTTCACAAGCCGACTGAATCGCATCGAAGACATCGTCGTTCAAGTAACCCAACTGATGATTCGTCCGGGCGGCAGCAAGTTTAACCGCGCCACAAGCATGTACCAAATCACGCGAGACCGGTCGGCGAGAAAGCCCTGAAAAATTTTCCGCGGCGCGCTGTGTATGGATCCCGAAAAGAGCGTCTACAGGGACCTCAAGCTGGCCTAGCAGATCCGATTCTTGACGGTAGACTGTCATCGCATTCCGTTAAAACACCCAAGAGACTATTTTTGGTCGGTGTTGACCTCGCGCAGCAATGCTCGAAAACCTGCTTGTTCGAAATGCCGGTCGGCCGTCAGGGCGAAATGGATGTCGCGATCTCTCATCACTTCGAAGCTGCAGCAACCGACGAGTCCCCAGGTCTTGTCCGCTGATTGCTCGTAGAGATCCAAAGAATCCTGAAAGAGCCTGTCATCAGGTTCGATAAGGGTGAACACATCAGATCGCAGGGCGATACGAACGGCTTGACAAAACTGCGATCGCAGGCGAGTCCGTGCCAATCCATTGCCCGTTTCGGCGAAAACCCACGTGGTCGTCACGAGTCGACGACGCTCTTCGCCGAACTGCTGAAAAACCCTCGCAGCAACGGAGAGGAGACTATCGTCCGCATTCAACAATGCGATGAAGCCGCTGGTGTCAACAAATGCCGTATCATTCGCCACTTTCGCTCACCTTGGGGTGTCCGTACAGATAATGGTCGATGTTTTCCGCGAGGTCGGGGACCCCTGTCGATTTCGCCAACTCACCCAACTTGAAAACGTCGTCGCCTGAATCGCTCGCCGCCTCGACGCGCACGGGCATTCCATCCGGCAATTGAACCCCGTCATCAAGAACAATCACGCCATTCTGAACGAGACCGCGATACACCATCCCTAATATCTCCAAGGCAAACGAATACCGGCAAAAGGCGATACGCTCCATTTTACTCCGGGATACGTCGTGCAGGCAATACAATGCCCCGGCTTTCGGATCATTCCGAATGTGGTATTGGCTCCGCTACTGGCGATGCGCCCAATTCGAAATTATGATAGTACGATGCTCGATCACCGGGTTTTGAAGGCATTCCAATGGTGATTGCAGGAATACAATCAACCGGAGATTTCATCTCCGGCTCGTCAGAAGATTTCCGCACCGCACACCAAGCAAGGATCAAACAGGATGAGCAGCGACGCATCCGCTGGGCCACAAGTCCCGCTCGATCAACAATTGGGACTGTTTCGCGACGACTTCGCGGCCATCAAAAAACAAATTTCTTCGGTGATTGTCGGCCAGGAGGAGGTAATCGACGCCACACTCACGGCCCTGGTCGCAGGTGGGCACGTGCTCGTATCCGGGGTGCCGGGCCTTGGCAAAACGTTGTTGGTGCGAACGTTGGCCGACGCCGTCGACGTCGAGTTCCGCCGTATTCAGTTCACGCCAGACATCATGCCCGCCGATGTAATCGGCACCTACATCGTACTCGAAGCCCAGGGGCGCCGGAAATTCGAATTTCAGGAAGGCCCCATCTTCACCAACATTTTGTTGGCGGACGAAATCAACCGCACAACACCGAAGACACAATCGGCCCTGCTCGAATCGATGGGCGAGGGAGCCTGCACCGTCGCCAACCGATCTTACGAACTCCCCGAACCATTCTTCGTGATGGCGACACAAAGTGACAGCGAAACCGAGGGCACCTTCCCCCTACCACAAACGCAACTCGATCGCTTCTTTTTCAAGCTGCACATGCCGTTCCCGAAGAACGAAGACCTCGAAGAGATTGTTGAGCGGACGACCGGCCCTACGATGAAGGTTGCGAAATCAGTGGTTTCCGGCAAGCGACTGATGGAGATGTCACAGGTGGCCCGACAAGCCACCGTAGCCCCCGAGATCCGCCGCCAAGCGATCTCGCTGCTGACGGCGACACACCCCGATCAACCGAACGCCCCCGAGATGACCAAACGATTCGTCGCCCAAGGAGCCAGCCCGCGGGGAGCCCAAGTGATGATCCTCGGTGCGAAGATTCGGGCGATCCTCGACGGTCGCGTCCATGTGGCCGAGGAAGATCTCAAAGAAGTTGCCCTGCCAGCAATGCGTCACCGCATCACACTCAACTTCGAAGGCCACGCAGAACAGATCGACCCCGACGCGATTCTGCAGCAAGTGATTGAAAATATTTAGGTGCAGCTTCACATCGTTTAACCCGAAGCCGCAGGCGACGGTGTTGAACGAAAGCACATTCGCCATCGCCTACGGCTTCGGGTTAAACGAAAACGAACTTCATGCTCCAACTTGACGCCGATTTCCTGAAACGCTGCGAATTCTACCATCGCGCGGCGCAACGAACCTGGGGGCGACGTTTCCTCGCCCGTCGGGAGGAACTGCGTCTGGCTGGCGGCACCGAGGTCACCGGGTACACCGACTACACCTCGGGCAACGACCTGCGCTACGTCGATTGGAACCGCTGCGCCCGTCATGACGAACTGGTCGTCAAGCTGTTCCAGGGCAACGAAGATAACTACACGTATTTCCTGCTCGACTGCAGCACCAGCATGCGTCGCGGGGATGGTCAAAAATTTGCGACGGCTCAGGAACTCTCCACCGCGCTGGTGTACCTGGCGTTGGCAAATCTCGACTGTGTCGGCCTGGCCACATTCGACAACCGGTTGACGGCGGAACATCCCGCCGTTCGCGGCAAACAATTATTCCCGCGTCTGTTCAACTTCATCGCGGATCAGTCCGTCGACGACGCCAAACCGACCGACTTGTTGACGGCGACGGAAGCGTTCGTCGCCCGCGGTTACCGCAGCGGATTGGCGATCGTCATCAGTGACGGCTTCGACCCACGATTCGTCACTGCGCTCGACCTACTGCGTCGACGCGACTACGAACCGTATGTGTTGCGCATCGTCGACGTCTTCGATGAAGAACCAGAAGTCCTCGGCGGCGTGCGACTGACCGATGTCGAAGCGGGACAGACTGTTCGTCAGAGCATCGACGAAACCGATTTGGCGAATTATCGGCAGGTCCTTGAGGAACACCGCGAGCAACTGCGGAAATACTGCTCTCGGTACGGTATCGGTTTGATGCACATACGGGCAGAGACGTCCGTCGCCCAATCGTTGGAACGAATCGTTCAGGCGGGGAGAGCATGAACTTCTTCAGTCCGGAGCAATGCTGGTGGGGTTCGGCAGCGGTGCTGCTGGCCCTGCTCTATTTGGTCCGGCTGGGTGGCAAGCTGCACGAAGTTTCCGCCTACGGAATCTGGCGCGAAGCGTTGGCTCGCCGCAGTCTCTGGCGACGCTGGCAACGTTACCTATCACTGCTTCTGGCCATACTGCTCCTGGCCGTCCTTGTGCTTGCGCTTTGCGACCCTTACTTCACCAAACGGACGGACGAAGCTCGCCACATGGTGGTAATCGTCGATACGTCGGCAAGCATGTTCGCTGCTGATGTCGAACCGGATCGCTTCGCCCGATCGCTGGCCCAAGCTCGGCAGGCGGTGGGGGCGGTGAATATGTTCGAGCAAATGGCGATCCTTTCGGCAAGTAAAACCGTCGGCATCGAATGTGGTATGACCGGCGACCGCGACCAGTTGTATGCCGCACTCGAGTCGCTGACGCCCTCGAATACCGGAGCACAACTGACCGAGGCCGTGGAAACGGCCCGGAAGATGCTGGCTGACAAGCCGAACGGCAAGATCTTCGTTTTCACCGACGCGGCCCATCCCGACGCCGAGAAGATCGCTGATTTGGAAAATGTCGAGGTGATCGCTCAGGGCGGCCCCACAGCCAATGCCGCCGTCACCAATCTCGTCGCCCGACCACGGCTCGATGATCCCACCCTGTTGGAGGTGGTGGTTGAGGTCACCAATTTTGGTTCAAAAGCAGTAGAGCGAGAGCTGACCGTTGGGCTGCAAGACGGGGAAGAGACAACCTTGACATTCACGTTGCCCGCCGCTGAACGCAATCGGCTACGATCGAAAACTCAAGCTTTCACGATGGAGTCCGCGGCAGGTGGACTGCTGGCGGCCCAACTGACCGGCAAGGACACCATCGCCGCCGATGACCGATTGTACGTGGCCGTGCCGTCCCGACAACCTCGAGAAGTCGTATTCGTCGGACCGGAAGACAGCGAAGTGCTGGCGATTCTGCAGGCGATGCCGGGCATTCAGGTGGTCAACGGCACTGGTGGGCCTGATGCGGCCGCGCAGGAAGTGGACGAACCGGTGTTCGTTTTCCACCGTCTGTCGGAAGAGCACCCGGCCACTTGCAATTGTCTTGGTCCGTACCTGTTCGTCGAACCGCTCGATCACGCTTACGAGACGTTCGACCTTGAGATAGAGCCCGGCGAAACCGTGCCCGTGCGTGCCACCATACAACAGAAGTCGGAAGCGGCCGTGCTGGCGGGAGTTGAATTGTCGACCGTTGTTGTCGAGGAGACGATCCCGATTGCATTCAAGGACTCCACGGAATCGCTCGTCACCGCAACCTCCGGCGAACCAATTCTGACGTACATTCCGACGGTGGGTTACACAAAACACCCCGCGTACGTTCTACACACGCGCACGGGCAAGACCGATCTTCTGCTGCGGCGTGAATTCCCACTGCTCATCACCAACCTGGTTCGTGATTTGGCTGGTGTGCAGTCAAATGTGTATTCGGCCCAGCCCGACCGTTTTATCGATCCAATCGAAAGCAATGTGACCCCGCAAGAGATCGCCGCCGCGGATGTCGATTTCGTGGCGGATCGGCGCGATCGCGGCCGACCGCTTTGGGTTTACCTGCTCGGTCTTGCCATCATGCTATTCGTGGCCGAGTGGTTTTTGTTTCAACGAGGAGTAACGGTTTAGTTCATCGTGACCGATCTGTTTTCCCAACTCGAATTGATGCACCCAGGTCGATTGTTCGTCCTGCTGGTGCTGCCGGTACTGGCCATCGCGGTCTACCGCAGCGCCGTGATGGCGCCCACATGGCAACGGGTGACGACAGTGCTGGTTCGGGCACTATTGATCGGGCTGCTGATCGTCGCCTTCGCGGACGTTCGACATCGCGGCTCTACCGGCAACCGCTTCGTCGTCCTCGTGACCGACCAGAGTGTCAGTATCGATCAGGCTGGCCGGGATTTGGCAAAGAGTTTTGTCGAAGACGCGATCGCCGCCAAGGGCGACCATCAAGTGTTGGTGCTGCCGTTCGCCACCCAACCGGGAGCACTCAACGCCAACTGGCAGGAGTTCGAGGGAGACCAACTCGGCAGCAACCCCGCGTTGGCTGTCACACTTGCCGCGGGAACGATACCAGCGGACTACGTGGGCGAAATCGCACTTCTGACCGACGGCGTAATAACCGACGGCGATCTGCTGGCGGCCGCCAAGGCGACCGGGCAGCCGATCTCGGTTGTGCCGCTTTCAGCCAACGGAACTTCGCCCGTACGGATCGTGTCAACTCGCATCCTCCACGATGGATCACAATGTCCGTCGCAACAGATTCCGATTGGCGAAGAATACACGCTTGAATTGGTAATCGAGTCGCGCAATGAACAATTGGTCGAAGTCGTCACCGGCGCCGGTTCCCAACCAACTGCGAGCGGAAGCAGGCAACAGGTTGATCTGGTCGCTGGCGACAACCTCGTGCGTTTGGCTTTGCGGCGATCGACCAGCCCACGCGACGAAATTCGGGTCGGCGTTCGCGCCGCAGACGATACGATGCTCGCGAAATCTGGGACGTTGGTGTACGATCAGCCGCCGACGGATATACTGCTCATCACCGACAATGAGTCGAAGTTCCGCCCGCTGGTCGAGGCACTCCAGCAGCAGCGTTTCGAGGTGGCGACATTCCCGCCGGGCGACGTAGCCGGTAAACCAGGGCAGTTCGATCGATTCGCGGCTGTCCTCCTTGGCGGCATCGCTGGCAGGTCGGGCGATAACGCTGTCGCTCTCTCAGACGATGCGATGAAGGAACTCGAACGCTACGCTCGTGACGGCGGCGGCGTGATCGCTGTCGGCGCGGCAGAAGCGTTCGCCCCCGACGTCTACGCCGACACACGACTCGAAGAGATCCTGCCTGTCATGGCCCTCGAACGAATCGAGGAGAAAGATAAAACCCTGGCGTTGGCGTTGGTGATTGATACCTCCAAGTCGATGGAGATCGAGCGTCGTATGGAGCTTGCTCGACAGGCAGCCGCGCGAACGATCGATCTGCTCTCCGAAACCGACAAAGTGGGCGTCGTCACCTTTAACACGACCGCCGACTGGGTCATCCCCATCGCCCCTTGCGGTAACGCGAAGAACAAAACGCAGCTGAAGCGAAAAGTCGCGGCGATCAGAGAGTCGGGATTGACCAACATGTATCCCGCTCTGGAGCGGGCGTATTTGGCGCTCGAACAAACCGATGCGGACCGTCGCCATGTAATTCTGCTCACGGATGGCGTCCCCTCGCCCGGGAACTTCGACCGGCTCGCCCGCAAAATGGCAGCGTCGCAGATCACGGTTTCGACCGTTTCGGTCGGCAAGGGCGCCGATCAATCGATCCTGCAAGACATCGCGCGACTCGCGCAGGGTGAACACCAGCATTGCGACGACCCCAACGAGTTGCGTCGATTCTTCGAGAGCGAAACCCGGAGCGCTGTCGAATCGACCCAATCGGATAGCGTTCGCCCGTTCGTGCTACGATCGATACCGGGCATGCCGGCCGATTCAATGCCAAAGCTGCCAACGTACGCCCCCACCAGCCCCAAGCCAGAAGTTGAACTTCTAATGATCGCGGCAGAAGGCGACCCGCTCTTGGCGTGGCAGCGGTACGGGGCTGGCGTGACAGCCGTGTTTACATCCGATCCAACTGTCCATGCCGGTGTCTGGCCGGACTTCGGTCAGTTCTGGGCGGCACTCACTCGATTGACAGCTCGCGGCCAGGACGACCCGAGTGCCACCCTACAGGCGAAGGTCCAGGACGGCATGCTGCTCGTTTCCGTCGATCTGATTGATGACGGCTTGTTGTTTGTGCATGACGCCGCACCACGAGCAAGACTCGACTTGATCGATGGCTTGGTCACATCACCTGCTGACGGCCGTGTTGAAACAATCATGAACCAAACCGCGCCGGGGCAATACACGGCAACGTTCGAATGCGAACCCGATTCACTGTACGAAGTCCGCGTGGCATTCACCGATCAGCACGGACAACCAACCGAATTGCGTCGGGCTGTGTTCACGCCGCCCGTCGATGAACAAGTCTCCGCGGTGACAAACGAAGAGCTACTCAAACAGGTGGCAACGGCAACCGGCGGAACTTACAACCTTCAGCCCGGCGACGCCTTCGAACCGGACGACCGTCGCGTCGATCACGTGACATTGTTGTGGCCCTATTTCGTGATGGCTGCCATCATCGTGTTTTTGATCGACGTGGGGTTGCGACAAGTGAAGATAGTTGATGGTCGTCAGTGATCGGTTGACAGTTATTCGAACTGACGACTGTTGACTGAAAACTGAAAACTGTGAACTGTGAACTGAAAACTGAAAACTGAAAACTCCTATGCACCCACAACTCGAAAATGCGATCGCCCCCGTCCGCAAGCGAATGCAGCGGCAGATCTTGTTGCGCTACGTGGCCACCGGCTCTATCCTCGGCGGCGTGGTCGGCATCGCGGCAGCGATCGTACGGATTCTGGCGGCTGGCTACATGCCGTGGTGGCTCGTGGTGATCGCCGCACTGGCAGCGCCGATCATTGCCGTAGTTCGTGGCTCACAGCAACGAGTTTCCGACGAAGCCGCCGCCCGGGCGATCGATGATTGCTACTCTCTCAAAAGCCGAACGCAGACCGCTCTGGCGTTTTCACAGACGGCGCAACCCACCGAGGCTCAGTTGATGCAAATCGCGGAGGCCTTGCCGCATCTTTCCGGTGTCGATCCGGCTCGTGTTGTGACGATGCCATTGCCCAAAAAGATCTACGGCGGTTGCGCGGCAATTCTGGTGGCGATCGGCTTGGCGTTTTCACCGGTCATCTCTTGGCAATTTCTGCATCGCGAACCCGTGCTGGTGGACCCCTTCGCCAATTTGTCGCCAACGCTCGGCAACGAACTGGAAGAATTGCCCGATGTCGGCACGGTCGAAACCGCAACCCAACGCGGGACGACGCCAGTTCTTTTCGGCCGACAGCGGATTGCAAACGAGTACTTCCGGCGGCAATCGCAACAAGCAGTCGAGCCGTAGGTTCGCTCTCCCCCCTTTCTCGAAAACGCGCCATCGCCCACAATTTGACCGTCGTTTGTGATTCCTCTGCCACTCACGGAACAAACCACCGCATCGCATGTCGTTTTGGCCGCTACTTTCTGATTTCAGTCGGATGCTGCAAACGCCCAAGTTCGCGTTTCGCGATCCGGCGCTGAGGGACTGCACCGTCGAGAAAGACGCGCTCGGGCAACCCAAAGCACGCAGCGGCAATTTCGCCACGGTATTTCGCGGTTACAAGGCCGACGGCAGCGAGTTCGCAATTCGCGTTTTCAATCGGCAGGGGGATGAACGTCGCGAACGCTATCAAGAGGTGCATGGTTTTCTCGAAGACCGAGCCGTCTCCAGCCTCGTTCGCTTCGAGTACGACGAGAAGGGGATACGCTCGGGGTCTGACGGCAAGCTTTATCCGCTTTTGACGATGGAATGGGTCCCTGGTGTCACGCTCTTCGAGTGGGTGCGCGATCGTTGCCACGAACGATATCAAGAGGCGCTGAAGATCGGGGCCGAGGTCTGGTTGCAACTGGTTCGCGAGTTGGCGGCCGCCGACGTCATCCACGGCGACTTGCAGCACGCCAACGTGATGGTTTCCCGCGAAGGACATTTCAAACTCGTTGATTACGACTGCATGGCCGTGCCGTCGCTGTTCAACCGCCGCAATCTTGAAATCGGCATGGAGCCCTACCAGCATCCCGGCCGAAACGATCAGACGTTGCTCACGCCCGGGTTGGACAACTTTTCGTCGCTGGTCATCTACGTGGCGTTAAGAGCCTTGGCTGCCGCGCCGCACATCTGGTTCACCTACGTCGAGCAGGTTGGTTACGACAAGTTGCTGTTCAAGAAAGAGGACTTTGAGAACCCGCAACAATCGCATCTGTATTACGAGTTGATGAACTCGCCCGACGAACAGGTTCGCGATTTGACACACTACCTGTTCCAACTTCTGCAATACGATCTTTACAAGATCCCGCCGATCGATGAGGTGCTGTTGTGGTGCAACTCGCTCGATCAATTGCTGTCGGCAAGAGACTGGGACACCGCCGTACAACTCGTGCGGCGGATGTCGCCGAGCGAACAAATCAACCCCCAATTGCAGCCGCTCGTCGATCAGGCGCATCGTCGTGTAACCGCTCGCGAGGCGCTTGAGGCGGCCCTGGCATCTGGCGACGAGATCGAAGTGCAACGTTGTTACGTACCCGATCTACTTGACGATTACCCGGCGGCTGCCCCGTTGGTTGAACAGGCCCGTCAAGCCCCGCGCGTGATGCAGGTGCTCGAAGTGCTCAAGGCGGCGCTTGCCTACCAGAACTGGACGCTGCTGCGCGATACCTGGGTCGCCAATGAAGACCTGCTTGACAAACGCCCCAGCGCCAAGGAAATCAAGTCGAAAGCGAAAGTAATCCTCGAAGCCGACAAACTACGGAGTCTGCTTTCCGACACGAACTCCGACGATCGCCAGGTAATTGAAGCTTGGGAGTTCATTCAACAGCAAGGCGGTCATCCGCTGGCCGATCCATTGGCAAAGGTTGTTGACGGGCGGCGGCTGCGGCAACAGGCTGTCGATCGGTTGATTGAATTGACGCAAAACGCCCCCGACCCCCCCGAATTGGCGTACGACCGACAGATCGTAGAGGCCTGGAAGAAAGAGTTTTTCGAGGGCTGGGACCGCATCCCCAAATTGAAACAGAGTTACCGTCGCGCCGTGCGGCGAGTGAAACGACTGCAACGTCTCTACCAACTTGGCCAGGAGTGTTCGCTCGAAGGCGAGCGCGAACTCGTCTCTCTTTACGATGAATTACCAGAAGGTTATCACGGCGAAGCGGATGGCCGCGTGCGACGAGCCCACCTGCGGATGAAGGCCTACGAACACTTCCGCAAGGCGGTTGAGCAACAGGTATCGGACGATTCGATACTGGCGGCTGCCAGCGGTCTCGAACAGGCCAAGGGACAGCAGATGCTGACCCCCGACGACCGCAAACAGATCTCGATGGCGCGAAAGCGTATCCAAATACTTGAGCGGCTTTCGCAACTAAGCAACACGCTGCCACCACCTGAGATCG